>Ga0207657_10002020_pt1 | contig 21931 bp, 20 predicted proteins | sample KBSC33metaG_FD_184316 | JGI IMG/M metagenome (GOLD analysis project Ga0207657, IMG submission 184316) | Corn rhizosphere microbial communities from Kellogg Biological Station, Michigan, USA - KBS C3-3 metaG (SPAdes) (version 2) | ecosystem: Host-associated > Plants > Roots > Rhizosphere > Soil ... | reverse complement strand
AAGCTCAAGAGGATCGCCGCGGCGATGGTCGGGCCGGCCTGCGGCAGGGTGATCGACCAGAACACCCGCAACGGCCGTGCGCCGACATCGCGCGCCGCTTCCTCCATGCGCTTGTCGACGGCCTGGAAGGCGGAGACCGGAATCCAGATCATGAACAAGAGCGTGCCGACGAGCTGGATCAGCACCACGCCCCAGAACGTACCGATCAGGTGAAGCTGCAGGAAAATGGCGGCAATGGCGACGAGCAGGCCGAATTTCGGGAAGGCGTGGCCGGCGAGGAACGAGAAGAACAGCAGGTTGCGGAAGGGGAAATCGAGTCGGGCAAAGGCATAGGCGGCGGGCAGGCAGATCACCGCCGACAGCAGCGTAACGGTCACCGACAGGCGGATGCTCATCCACAGCGCATTCCACACATCCACCCGCGCCAGCGTCGCGTACCAGTAGCGCATGCCGAATTGCTGCGGAATGACGCTGGGGAAGCGCCAGACATCGGCGAAGGCCCAGGTGCACACCACCAGCAGGGGGAAGATGATGACGATGGTCAGCAGCACCGAAAAGGCGATGCCGGTGACGTCCGGGCGGGGCTTGGCGGCAAGGGTTGCGGTCATCTCAGCGACCCGGCCGGTTCTTGGCGACGGAGCGGACATAGAACAGCCCGAAGAACAGGCAGAAGGCGAACGCCACTACCGCCTGGGTGATGGCGTTGAGCGGATCGTTGAGGTCCTTGAAGGTGCGCTGCATGAACGGCCCCAGCATTTCGGGCGCCGCCGGCCCCAGCACATAGGGCAGGGTGAAGGCCGAGAAGATGCCGAGCACGGTAAAGCTCAGCGCCACCAGCAGGGTGTTTCCGAGGCGCGGCAGGATGATGTACCAGAGCACCGCGAGCCGCCCCGCCCCGACGTCGCGCGCCGCCTCCACGGAAGCGTTGGAAACCGACCCCAGCCCCGAGACCAGGATCAGCACGGTAAGCGGGATATTGTCCCAGAGCAGGCCGATCACCGGTCCCCAAGGGGTGAGGTAAGGGGTGCGGATCTTCGGCAGATGGACGGCATTGAGCAGCAGGTCGAGCGCGCCGTTGGGCCCGAGCACGCGGATGAAGGCGTAGCTCAGGATGATCGAGGGCACGAACATCGGAAAGATCGCCAGCGCCTGGACATAGGCGCCGAGCCGGCCCCGGGCGAAGCGCAGATAGAGCGCGACCGGCAGGCAGAAGGCCAGCAGCAGCACCGCGACGACGGCGGTGGTCCACAGCGTCAGCAGCAGATTGTTGATGCTGTACTGGTCGGAAAAGAAGAACTGGTAGGTGCGGATCGAGAACGCATAGCCGCTATCGGTCTTCAGCCAGAGCGTGCCGATGATGGCCGAGGCGATCGGCCAGATCACCAGCCACACCACCAGCAGCACCGGCATGGCGACGAGCAGGAGGCCAAGCGGCCCCCTGCCTTTCGGGTGCACGGGCGGCGCCGGGAGCGCCGCGGCGGCGATCGATGTCACTTGGCGTCGAAGCTCAAATGGCGCGCCGTCCTCACTTGGCGTTGCGGTCGACGTTCGGCGCGACGTTGCGATACCAGCCGTCGTTCACCGCCTTTTCCCAATCGCCCGATGGGAACACCGGGATCGAGGTCGGCACGATGTCCTTGTACTTGGCCGCGAGATCCGGGGAAATGTTGTCCCACGACACGCCGGGGAAGCCGCCGAGTTCGGTCAGCACCGCCGACTGGATTTCCGAGGTGAGCAGGAAATCGGCAAGTTTCAATGCCGCTTCCTTGTTGGCGCCGTTGGTCGGGACCGTGCTGTTGGTGAAGCCGCCCGGGAAGCCGAGATCGGACAATTGCACCAGCCCGGTGGTGTCCGGCAGCACGCCCTGCTTGATCGCCGACAGCGACTGGTCGGACCATGCCGGTACCATGGTGACGGCGTTCTGGCTGAGCAACTGGATCGACTGGGTGTTGCCCGAGGTATAGGCGCCCTTGTCCATCATGTAGGGCGCCAGATCCTTGAGGATGGCCCAGCCCTTGGCGAGCATCGCCTCGCCGGTGTCGGCCTTGTAGTTGTCGACCTTGAAGATGCTCGGATCCTTGCCGTTCGCCTCGTAGATGGCGCGGCGCACGAAATTGCCGCCGGCGCCGCCCTTGTCGGGGCGGTTGTAGATGAACTGGCCAGGATTGGCCTTGATCCAGGCCACCAGGTCGGGCCAGGTCTTGGGCACCTTGTCCTTGGGCAGCTTGGTGGTGTCATAGGCCAGCAGCACCTGCGAACCGCGGTACTGGATGTTGGTCGGGATGTCCTTCGCCAGCGGATTGATCTTGGAATAGTTCGACAGGTTCGCCTTGGAGAAGTCCACCCAGAGCCCCGCCTCCAGCCCGCCCGACGGCAGGCGCGAATCGAAGCCCTCGAAGAAATCGACCTGCGGATCGGTCTTGCTCTGCAGCGCCGCGAGCGCGCGGCTGGCCAGCGCCAGCAGGCCGGCATTGTCGCCGCCGTCGACGAGGTTGATGGTCAGGCCGGCATTGGCGGCCTCGAATTTCGGCTTCACCACATTGGTCCAGAAGTCGATGACATTCTGGTCCGAGCTGGTAATCCAGTCGATGCGGTTGGGATCGGCGAAGGCGGCGCGCGGCAACAGGGTGGCGCCGGCGGCCAGCGCCGAAGCCGAAAGCAGCAGTTCACGACGGTTCATGCATGTCTCTCCTCAGCAAAGGACCTCGGCGCGAAGACACCAAGGTGTTGCCTCGCCTTGATCAAGGTTCGAGGCAGGCTAGACGCTCGCTTCTACGACCCCGTGACGCTTCTGCGACAGATTTATGACGGGATTACGCGTTGACGCCGCTGGCGAACTTAGGCGTGTTGGTTTCCCCGGGCAAGCTGGAATTCCATTTTCCGCAAGACTGGAATATTTGTTCCAGAGGCGGCATGGCGCGGCAGGCCCCGGAGGGTGCTGCCCTGCCTCGCCTGCGGCGGATCAGCGCAAGGCAGGCAAATCCGCCCGTGAGATCGTTATAGGCGGGTGTTAGGGTAAGCGGCGCCGATCGCGGCGCTCGCATCAATAAAATGAGGTTTCAACATCATGCAGATCGGCATCGTGGGCCTGGGCCGGATGGGCGCCAACATTTCGCGCCGCCTGATGCGCGCCGGCCACCAGACGGTGGTCTATGACATCAACGCCGCCCCCCGCGAGGCGCTTGGCAAGGAAGGCGCCACCCCGGTCGCATCGCTTGCCGAACTGGTCAAGACGCTGGCGGCGCCCCGCGCCGTGTGGGTGATGCTGCCCTCCGGGCCGATCACCGAGGCGACGGTCAAGCAGCTCGCCACCCTGCTCAAATCCGGCGACGTCATCATCGATGGCGGCAACAGCTACTACAAGGACGACATCCGGCGCGCCAGGAGCGTCGAGGCGACGGGCATCGGCTATGTCGACGTCGGCACTTCGGGCGGCGTCTGGGGCCTCGATCGCGGCTATTGCATGATGATCGGCGGGCCGAAGGCGGCGGTCGACCGGCTCGATCCGATCTTTGCCGCGCTGGCCCCCGGCCTTGGCGACATTCCGCGCACCCCGGGCCGCGATGCCCACGATGCCCGCGCGGAGCAGGGCTACATCCATGCCGGTCCGACCGGCGCCGGCCATTTCGTCAAGATGGTGCACAACGGCATCGAATACGGCCTGATGCAGGCCTATGCCGAAGGCTTCGACATCCTCAAGAACAAGACCTCGACCGATCTGCCGGCCGACGAGCGCTACACCCTCAACATGGCTGACGTCGCCGAAGTCTGGCGCCGCGGCAGCGTGATTTCGTCCTGGCTGCTCGACCTCAGCGCCATGGCGCTGGCCAAGGACCCGCAACTCGAGAACTTTACCGGCTTCGTCGAGGATTCGGGCGAGGGCCGCTGGACGGTCGAGGCGGCAATCGAGGAGGCGGTGCCGGTCGACGTGCTGGCCACCGCGCTGTTCACCCGCTTCCGTTCACGCCAGGAGCACAATTTCGCGGAAAAGCTGCTGTCCGCCATGCGGCTCGGCTTTGGCGGCCATATCGAGCTGAAGGAACCGGGCGCGCCAACAACCCCACAGCCGGCCGCCGCCAGTCATGCTGCGACCGGCAAGGGGAAGTGACATGGCCGATCCGCTGAAGGTAAAACCCTCCACCGCCGCCGCGGCGGGCAAGCCGCACGACCTCGAACAGCCGGCGCCCTGCACCATCGTCATCTTCGGGGCGGGGGGCGACCTCACCAAGCGGCTGGTGGTGCCGGCGCTCTATAATCTCAGCCGCACCAGCAAGCTGCCGGAGAATTTCGCCCTGATCGGCGTCGACCTTGCCGCCGGCACTACCGAGAGCTGGCAGAAATCGCTGCGCGACATGCTGCAGAGCTTCGTCGGCAGCTCGACCGCCGAGCTGTCGATCGGCGAGATCGACGAGAAGGCGTGGAAATGGCTGGCCAAGCGCATGAGCTATGTGCAGGGCGACCTGACCAAGCCGGACCTTTATGCCGAGCTCGAAACGGCGCTCGCCAAGACCGAGAAGACCTACAAGACCGGCGGCAACGCCATTTTCTACCTCGCGGTGTCGGATCGCTTCTTCGGCACGGTGGTGGAAAATCTCGGCAAGTCGGGTCTCGCCAACGAGGATGAGGACGGCGACGGCAAGCTCAACTATTGGCGTCGCGTGGTGATCGAAAAGCCGTTCGGCCACGATCTGCCGTCGGCGCAGGCGCTGAACAAGCAGATCCTGCGGGTGCTCAACGAGGACCAGATTTTCCGCATCGACCACTTCCTAGGCAAGGACGCGGTGCAGTCGATCATGGCGTTCCGCTTCGCCAACGGGCTGTTCGAGCCGATCTGGAACCGCGACCGCATCGACCACGTGCAGATCACCGCCGCCGAAACCGTCGGGGTCGAGCTGCGCGGCAAGTTCTACGAGGTGACGGGCGCGCTCCGCGACATGGTGCCGAACCACCTGTTCACCCTGTTGTCGATGGTCGCCATCGAGCCGCCGGTCGGCTTCGATGCCGAGGCCATCCGCGACAAGAAACAGGAACTCTATCGTGCTATCGAGGCGATCGACCCGACACGGGCGGTGCGCGGGCAGTACGGGCCGGGCAAGGTGCTCGGCAAGAAGGTCAACGCCTATCGCGACGAGCCGAACGTGTCGCCGGCTTCCAATATCGAAACCTATGTGGCGCTGGAGCTCAGGATCGACAATTGGCGCTGGGCCGGCGTGCCGTTCTATCTCCGGACTGGCAAGCATATGTCGTTGCGCGAGACCGAGATCGCCATCCGCTTCAAGTCGGCCCCATACGCGGCCTTCCAGAACACGCCGGTCGACACCCTGCCACCCAACTGGCTGGTCCTCAGGATCGCGCCGGACGACGGCATTTCGCTGCAGTTCGAGGTGAAGCAGCGCGGCGCCGAGATGGACCTCGCCGCGGTGAAGATGGACTTCCGCTACGACGACTATTTCCCGAAGCTGTCGAATGTCGGCTACGAAACGCTGATCCACGACGTCATGCAGGGCGACCAGACGCTGTTCATGCGGGCCGACATGGTCGAGCAGGCCTGGCGCATCGTCGAGCCGGTACTCGACCAATGGAGCAAGGACAAAGCGAAATTTCCCAACTACGCTTCCGGCGAGGATGGCCCGAAGGCCGCCGACGAGCTGATCGGTCGCGACAGCGAACGCCGGTGGCGGACGGTTGGGGGTGACAACAAGAAGGGCTGAGGCACATCAAATGCCTGTCGCGCCCCACGGCCGTTCCTTTCCCACAAATCTCCGGAGCAAACAGCATGACACCCCGCGTCAAGGAAATCCTCGGTTGGTATGGCGCCGATAATCCCGGCACGCTTTCCAACCTGGCGCGCCTGTTGAACCACGGGCGGCTCGGGGGCACCGGCAAGCTGGTCATCCTGCCGGTCGACCAGGGCTTCGAGCATGGCCCGGCCCGCTCCTTCGCGGTCAATCCGCCGGCCTACGACCCGCGCTATCATTTCGAGCTCGCGATCGAGGCGGGCTGCAACGCCTACGCCGCCCCGCTCGGCCTGCTGGAAGCGGGCGCGCGGGACTATGCGGGGGAAATCCCCCTCATCCTCAAGGTCAACAACTCGGATTCCCTCACCAGCGAGCGCGAGCCGAACGAAGCGGTGACCTCGAGCGTCGGGGAGGCGCTGCGCCTCGGCTGCGCGGCGATCGGCTTCACCATCTATCCGGGTTCGGCGCACCAGTTCGAGATGTTCTCCCAGGTCCGCCAATATGCCGAGGAAGCCAAGCGGGCCGGCCTCGCGGTCGTGATCTGGAGCTATCCGCGCGGCTCGGCGCTCTCCAAGGAGGGGGAAAGCGCCGTCGACGTGGTGGGCTATGCCGCCCAGATCGCCGCCCAGCTAGGCGCCCACATCATCAAGGTGAAGCTGCCCACCGCCTTTCTCGAGGAAGCGGCCGCCAAGAAGGTCTATCTCGAGCAGAAGATCCCGATCGGCACCCAGGCCGAGCGCGTGCGCCACATCACCGACTGCGCCTTCGCCGGCCGCCGCATCGTGATCTTTTCGGGCGGCGCGGCCGTGTTCGACGACAACAAGCTGCTCGACGAAATCCGCGCCATCAAGGAAGGCGGCGGATTCGGTTCGATCATCGGCCGCAACTCGTTCCAGCGCCAGCGCAAGGATGCGCTGAAAATGCTGGGCGAAGTGATGAGCATCTACGAGGGGAAATAGGGCCCGGAGAGCTGCCGGGAGCGGGGAGGCCGGTCGCCATCACGGCATGGCCTCAGGCCCCGGTCGCCGCTTTGCACTGCGCCGACCGGTCGCATCGAAGTGACTGGCAGTTGTAGAAGGCCGCGACTATGACTCACAGCCCATGAGACTTCCTGCCCTTGCTCCTGCCCTGCTTGTTGCGGCCTGCGTGTTCCCCGTCCACGCCGGGGAGGTCAAGACCAACCCCAAGGCAGTGCTCGAGCTGTTCACCAGCCAGGGCTGCTCGTCGTGCCCGCCGGCCGATGCGCTGCTCGACAGCTTTCAGCAACGCGCCGATATCATCACCCTCGCCTATCACGTCGACTATTGGGACTACACCGGCTGGACCGACACGTTTGGCACCAAGGCCAATACCGATCGCCAGCAGGCCTATGCCAAGGCGTGGAACAGCAACAATATCTACACGCCCGAACTGGTGGTGAACGGCGCCAAGGACGTGGTGGGCTCCCGCAAGCCCGACGTCGATGGCGCCATCGACCAGACCGGCCTTTCCATCCCCGTGGCGCTGACCGCCGACGATGACGGCATGCTCGACGTATCGATCAGCGGCCAGCCCGGCCAGCGCCAGTCCGGCGTCTGGCTGGTGACCTTCATCAACAAGGCTGCCGTCGACGTCAGCCGGGGCGAGAATGCCGGCCGCACGCTGAATTATTCGCAGGTGGTGACGGGCCGGCACATTCTCGGCATGTGGGACCCGCAATCGGGCGCCCACCTGAAGCTGCCCCTCGATGAAGTGCTGACCGCCCCCAGCAATGGCGCGGTGATCCTGGTGCAGGGCGAGCATAACGGCCTCCCCGGCCCCATCATGGGCGCCGCCTCCTTCGTTCGCTAGATCAGAGCGAGATCGGGAGTCCGAGAAAGGCCCCCTCACCCGGCTTGCTGGCGCAATCCGACCTCTCTCCCAAAGGGAGATGTAAAGGAGGGCAAGGCCACGCCACATCCCTACCTCTCCCTCGGGGGAGAGGTCGACGCGAAGCGGCGGGTGAGGGGGCCTTGGCACCCTACGCCGCGCCTTCCGGAAGTCTGATGGCGAAGCACGTCGCCGCCCACATGGTGGCTGCCGCGACGCGCCTTGGTCATTCACGGCACCAAGATGCACCGCTAGATCGGCAGGGAATTGACAGCCACTCACGCCAGTTGTAATTAACCGAACGGACAAATAACTCATCGGTTAACTTGTGCTGGCGGCGACGATTTTGACCTGCCGCTGTCGATTCCCTCGCCTCCCATTCGTCTAGGAGGTGAGAATCCGTTGCAGGAGCCAAGGAAAATGGAAAGCCGTTATGGCTGGGTCATCGTCGCCGCCGGCGCCCTCATCACCTGTCTGGCGATGGGCGCCATCTTCGCCTTGCCCGTTTATCTGCAGCCCATTGCCGACGAGACCGGCTGGAGCCGCGCCGGCATCGCCGGGGCGATGACCCTCGGCTTCGTGGTCATGGGCGTCGCCGGCTTCCTCTGGGGCACGCTCAGCGACCGCATCGGCCCGCGGCCAGTGGTGCTGATGGCCGCCGTCCTGCTCGGCGTCGGCCTCGTCGTCGCCAGCCGGGCCACCAGCCTGCTGGTGTTCCAGATCGCCTATGGCGGCATTGCCAGCGCCTCGGTCGGCGCCTTCTTTGCTCCCATCATCGCGGCGACCGTCGGCTGGTTCGACAAGCACCGCAGCCTCGCGGTGTCGCTGGTCTCCATCGGCGGCGGCGTCGCGCCAATGGTCATGACGCCGCTGGCGACCGTGCTCATCGGCGCCTATGGCTGGCGCAGCGCCATGTTGATGATCGCCATCGGGGTGGCAATCGTCGTGCTGCCAACCGCTCTGCTCATCCGCCGCCCGCCCGCTGCCGCCGGGGCGCCGACCGCGGCGCCGGGCAACGGCGCGTCCTCCGGCTCATCCGCTTGGGCCGCGCTGCGGACACCGCAGTTCATTGTCCTGGCGGCCACCTTCTTTCTCTGCTGCGCGGCGCATTCCGGGCCGATCTTCCATACCGTGAGCTACGCCGAGATCTGCGGCGCCTCGGCGCTCGCCGCCGCGAGCATCTATAGCGTCGAGGGCGTCGCTGGCCTCTTCGGCCGGGTCATCTTCGGCGTGCTCGGCGACCGGATCGGCGTCAAGCGCGTCATCATCGGCGGCCTGCTGCTGCAGGCCGTCGGCATCTACAGCTACATCTTCGTCAATGGCCTGGGCGATTTTTACGCGCGGGCACTGGTGCTCGGCATGGCCTATGGCGGCGTCATGCCGCTCTACGCCATCCTCGCCCGCGAGTACTTCAGCCAGAACGTCATGGGGACGGTGCTGGGCGCCGCCACGATGACCTCGAGCATCGGCATGGCCTTCGGCCCGGTGGGTGGCGGCTGGCTGTTCGATACCTTTGGTACCTATCACTGGCTCTACATCGCCTCGGCCGCCATCGGCCTCGCCGCCGCGTGCATGGCCCTCGCCTTTCCAAAGCCCCAGCGCAACGACAGGCCGACTGCGCTGCAGCCGGCTTGACGCGAGGGGTCGCGGCGGCGGTTGCGCCCCGGCAAATCCCGCCCCCCACAAACAAAACTCCCGCCCTCAGGGGAAGGCGGGAGTGAAGGTGATGACTGGGTTTGGGGCGGTCGGCACCGCGGCTTCATGGTTTGGGGGCTCGATCCACCCCGGCACCGACCACTGGAGGCAATTCCTATTGTCTACCCACCCGATGTGGCGCGAGCAGGGAAACAATGTGACAGAAATGGGAAGTTTTCATCCCCCCTATTGCCAGCCGCCCCAATCACCGCAATCATGAATGCCTGATGACGCCCGCTGCCGTCTCGCTATGGTCGGGCGCGTCATGGGAGTGTGCGGTGGCCGAAGAGCCTGAGCAGAAACTGCGCTTCGACCTGGTAGCGGTAAATGAGGCGCCCGCGCCCAGAGCCGGCTCGCGGCTGCCAGTCACCACCCGCTTCAACCGCCATGAACTGCAGACCATCCTCGATGTCTATGGCCGCAAGGTGGTGAGCGGCGACTGGCGCGACTACGCCATCGACTTCCTGCGCGACCGGGCGCTGTTCTCGGTCTATCGCCAGCACTCGGAGCGTCCGCTCTACGTCGTCGAGAAGAATCCGAAGCTGCGCGACCGGCAGGGCCAGTATCTGGTCATCGCCCAGGACGGCCGCGTGCTGAAGCGCGGCCACGACCTCGCCACGGTGCTGCGCGTGCTGGAACCGAAGCTGGCGCTGGTCCGGGGCTGAGGCCCCGAATTTTTGGCCGGCAGTTTCACTCCGCCGCAGGGACGACCCGGCGCGGCAGCGTCTCGAGAACCGCCCCCATGGCCGCCTGGGCCGAGCGCAACTCGTACATCGCCTGCAGATTGAGCCAGAACTCCGGACTGGTTCCGAACCAGTGCCCGAGGCGCAGCGCCGTATCGGCCGAAATACCCCGCTCACCATTGAGGATGGCCGTGATGCGATTGGTGGGAACATGGAGCTGCCGCGCCAGTTCGGCGGCCGACAGGCCCAGCACGTTGAGTTCCTCCGCCAGATGTTCGCCGGGATGAATTGCAGCGCGGGCCATGGTGCCTACCTCAGTGGTAATCGATAATTTCTACGTCGAGCGGCCCCGGCGAACCCGCCGGCCAGCGAAAGCATATCCGCCATTGGTCGTTCACCCGGATGCTGTGTTGCCCCGCACGATCGCCGCGGAGCAATTCCAGCCTGTTGCCCGCTAGCGCCGCGAGGTCGGTGAGATTGATCGCGGCTTCCAGACGATCCAGCCTAATCTCAGCCTGTCGAGCAAACCCGGAAAACTCCTTGACCCTTTCGCCTGCGGCAAATCGTGCCGTCCGGCTGTCTCGGAAGCTGATGATCACCAGGTGATCCTATCAATCGTTACGCAATACGTAAAGCATATCGAGAATTATAGCCCCCGCTGCATGTGGATGATGCCGATCCAGCGGTCGAACTTGAAGCCGAGCCCGGGATAGCGGCCGATGACCGAAAAGCCGTGCTTTTCATGCAGCCGGACCGAAGCATCCCCGCCTTCCGAGATCACCGCCAGCATCTGCCTGAAGCCGAAACGCTGCGACCGGGCGATCGTCTCTCCGAGCAGCGCGCTGCCGATTCCCCGCCCTACCGCGTCCGGCGCCAGGTAGACCGTATCCTCGCAGGTGAAGCGATAGGCCGGCCGGGTGCGGTAGACCGAGGCATAGGCATAGCCGGCCACCTGCCCCGCCCGCTCGGCGATCACCACCGGGTGGCCGATATCGATCATGTGGCCGAATTTTTCCGCCATGAACGTTTCACCCGGCGCTTCGAGGTCGAAAGTGGCGACGGACGTTTCGACATAGTGCCGGTAGATCGAGGTGAGCGCGGGCACGTCCCGCCAGTCAAAATCCCTGAGCGTGCAGTCGGCAGCGGGCACGGCATTGCCTTTCGGAAAACAGTGGGGCCGCGATCCTTCTAGACCGCGGCCCCACGCATTCCAATCCGGCTTGGCGTCCGGCGTCGCTTAGTTGCGGTTGCCGCCGAACAGGCGCAGCAGCATCAGGAACAGGTTGATGAAGTCGAGATAGAGCGACAGGGCGCCCATGATGGCGCTCTTGGCCAGCGCCGTGGCGCCGTAGCTCTCCGAGTAGCTCATCTTGATGCGCTGCGTGTCGTAGGCGGTGAGGCCGACGAACACCAGCACACCGAGGATCGAGATCCCGAAGGTGAGGGCGCTCGAGGCGATGAACATGTTGACCACCGAGGCGATCACCACCCCGATCAGGCCCATGAACAGGAACGAGCCCATCCCGGTGAGGTCGCGCTTGGTGGTGTAGCCGTAAAGGCTCATCGCCCCGAAGGTCGCGGCCGAGATGAAGAACACCCGGGCGATCGACGTGCTGGTGTACTGCAGGAAGATCGAGCTGAGGGACAGCCCCATCACCGCCGCAAACGCCCAGAAGCTGAGCTGCGCCGCCGCGACGCTCATCTTGTTGATGCCGAAGCTCAGCACCAGCACGAAGGCCAGCGGGGCGAAAACGATCAGCCACATCAGCGGGCTGGTATAGATCGCCGCGCCGAAGCTGGTGAGATAGAGGCCCGGCGCAAAGGCCAGCGTCGCCCCGGTCGCATCCGTCGCCGCCGAAGCGGCGTTACCCGTGGTCGCCGCGTTGAAGGCAAACCACGCGACGAGGCCCGTTACCACAAGGCCAAGCCCCATGTAGTTGTAGACGCGCAGCAGGTAGCTGCGCAGCCCCTGATCGACTACCGCAGCGGAGCCGGCCCCCGCGGTAACGGTCGGACGGTCGAATTCGGCCATGGTTCAAATTCCCTTTCGTCGGCGGGGTCTCCGGACGTCGGAACGCAATCCCGCTTTGAGAGGCAATATGGCGGTGGCCGCGATCCAATACAAGATACCATTCGGTAAGGTGAACTGCCGCGCGAGCCCTTGTGCCAAGGCACTGTGCGGCGGCGCGCGGGCTTGTTAGGCTTGCCTGCGCCCGGGCCGAATCGCTGGTCGCGGGCGACGACCGATCCCCGGGGGCCGCAAGGCCCGGACGGCGGAGGTATCGGGAGAACTTTGCGGCGTGCAGTCCGTTGCGAGCGGGACTGGATGTCGCTCCAAAGACCATCGCCGCGGGCGCGATCTGCCGGCGGCCCATACGAGGAGAGTGGTTTTGCCCAGGCTCTTCACCGGCCTCGAAGTGCCACCCGAAGTGGCGCTGGCCCTGTCGCTGAAGCGTGGCGGCCTTTACGGCGCGCGCTGGATGGACCCCGAGAACTATCACATCACCCTGCGCTTCATCGGCGATGTCGATCATGTTACCGCCAACGAGGTGACCGACGCCCTCGACCGGCTGGCCAATGGCGAGGCGTTCGGCCTGCGGCTCAGCCATCTCGGCTCGTTCGGCGGCGACAAGCCGCGGGCCCTGTACGCCGGGCTCGAGGTGAATTCGACCCTCATCCGCCTGCAGGCGGCGCAGGAGCGGGTGCTGCAGATGCTGGGCCTGCCCCCCGAGGGGCGCAAGTTCACCCCACACGTTTCGCTGGCCCGGTTGCGCGGCACCAGCGCCCAGGAAATCGCCCGCTTCATCGCCCTCTCCGGCCGTTTCACGCCGCTCGAATTTGCCGTCGGGCGGTTTGTGCTGTTCTCCAGCCGGGACTCGGTGGGCGGGGGACCGTACCTGATCGAGCAGACCTACCCGCTGGCCGCCTGACCGGGCCATTAACGAAAACTTCACCATCGGGGCGCAAACAGAAACAGTCGTGACTGCTCGCGACAAATTGCCGACATGTTTGCCGCCTAGGTCGCAATTTGGCTCAAATACGGCCCGTTTAGCTCCTACGGTTCGCGTCGAACCACCTTGTCCGACCTGTGGCGGCGGGATCGCCTCGGACCTGTCCGCTGACGGGTCCTCCAAAACAGGATGGTTACCCATGAAATCGATGCCAAAGGGATTGTTCGCAGCGCTGCTCGTCGGAGGGTTGCTGACATGCACACCCGCCCTTGCCGCGGCAGCAAAACCGGCGGCAGCGGCCGCCGCCGGCCCGACCAGCATCGGTACCTTCAAGGCGTGGACCGCCTGGACCGGCAAGGACAGCAGCGGCCTGATCTGCTATGTCTCGGCCGAGCCCTCCGCCAGCAAGCCGACCGGCCTCAATCGCGACCCGGTGCATTTCCTCGTCGTGCATCGCAAGGCCCTCGGCATCAAGAACGAGGTGCAGACGCTGATCGGCTATCCGATCAAGAAGGACAGCAAGCCGGCCTCCAATATCGACGGCAAGACCTATCCGATGATCGCCGAGGGCAGCGGCGCCTGGCTCGCCAGCACCGCCGACGAATCCGGCTTCGTTGCGGCGCTGAAGAAGGGGTCGACCCTTACCGTAACCGGCACCTCGCAGCGCGGCACCCTGACCACCGACACCTACTCGCTGGCCGGCGTCACGGCGGCGCTGGAAGCCATCGACAAGGCCTGTAGCTGACCATGAAGCAATCCGGCATCGGGCTCGGCGCCCTGTTTGGCGTCGTGGCCGGCGCCATGCTCTGCGGCGCCCCGGCCCTGGCGCAATCGGTCAAGTCGATCGGCAGCTTTCACGACTGGTCGGCCTATTCGGCGGCGAGCGGCAACGGCCAGATCTGCTTTGCCATGGCCAAGCCCACCGAGGTCTCTCCCTCGCCCGACGGCTACACCCAGGCTTATCTCTATCTCACCCATCGGCCGAGCCAGCAGATTACCAACGAATTCAACCTCGTCGCCGGCTTTGCCTACGCCACCGATCAGCCGGCAACGCTCACCGTGGCAGGCCAGACCTTCAAGCTGTTCACCAAGGACGATGCCGCCTGGCTCGACGATCCGACCCAGAACGACACCCTTGCGGGCGCCATGCGCGCCGGCAGCACCGCGGTGATCGACGCCACTTCCGACAAGGGCATCAAGGTCCGCGAAACCTTCTCCCTCTCCGGCGCCACCGCCGCCAGCAAGGCCATCAACGGCAATTGCTGACGGGCGCCGGGCGGCGCAAGCTTCCGCCCCTCTTCGCAACTGAGCGTTCCTAGTCCTCCTGAAGATTGAGGGGGAGGGAATCCAGCCTCACTGCCTTCGTCTCCCTCCCCCTTGCGGGGAGGGCTGGGGTGGGGCTCCTGCCATAGGCACCGTGCCGGCGAATCTTCCCTCACCCAGCCGCCCCATGCTCGCCCCTCCCCCTTTTGCCAACCGCGCCCGCTTGTGCTACGAGCCCGCACTTCTCATCTTTGCCGTGCTCACTGCCCGCTGGAGCGGGATCACATGACCATTTCGCTCGATCTTTCGACCCCTCCCCGCCCGCCCGTGCGCGGGCCCCGCTCGCTGCTCGGCCTGTCGCGGTCCGGCATTGCCGCGGCCCTGAGCGAAACGGGCATCGCCGAGCGCGACGCGAAAATGCGCGCCAGCCAGCTCTGGAACTGGATCTACGTCAACGGCGTCACCGATTTCGACCGCATGACCAATATCCAGAAGGACGTGCGCCGCCGGCTGGGCGAGAGTTTTCAGCTCGACCGGCCGGAAATCGTCTCCGAACAGATTTCCACCGACGGCACCCGCAAATGGCTGTTCCGCTTCCGTGACGCGGAAAATCCGCGCCTGCCCCCGGTCGACATCGAAACCGTCTACATCCCCGAATCCGACCGCGGTACGCTTTGCGTGTCCTCGCAGGTGGGCTGCACCTTGACCTGCTCGTTCTGCCACACCGGCACGCAGCGCCTGGTGCGCAACCTGACCGCGGGCGAGATCCTCGGCCAGGTGCTGATGGCCCGCGAGCGTCTCGGCGATTTCCCGGGCGGCCTGCGCCCCGACGACGGCGGCCTCGTGCCGGGCCCACGCGGTTCCGGCGGCTCGGAAGGCGACAGCCGCGCCATCACCAATGTGGTGATGATGGGCATGGGCGAGCCGCTCTACAATTACGACAACGTCAAGCAGGCGCTGCTCATCGCCTCGGACGAAGCGGGCCTGTCGCTGAGCAAGCGCCGCATCACCCTCTCCACCTCCGGCGTCGTGCCGTTCATCGAACCGGCCGGCCGCGAGATCGGCGTCATGCTGGCGGTTTCCCTGCACGCGGTGCGCGACGATCTGCGCGACATGCTGGTGCCGATCAACAAGAAATACCCGCTGAAGGACCTGCTCGAGGCTTGCCGCACCTATCCCGGCCTCAGCAATGCCCGCCGCATCACCTTCGAATACGTGATGCTGAAGGACATCAACGATACCGATGCCGACGCCCGCGAACTGGTCCGGCTGTTGAAGAACATCCCCGCCAAGATCAATCTGATCCCGTTCAACCCCTGGCCCGGCACCAATTACGATTGCTCGTCCTCCGAGCGCATCGAGCGCTTCGCCGACATCGTCAACAAGGCGGGCTACGCCTCCCCGGTGCGCACCCCGCGCGGCCGCGATATCTTCGCCGCCTGCGGCCAGCTCAAATCCGAGACCGAGCGCCTGCGCAAGACCGAGCGCGATGCGCTTGCCGTGTGACGCCAGCCGGACGATGGAGCCCTGATGCCCGCTCCTGGCCCGCCCCGCGCCCCGACCCGCCAGCAGCAGATGCTGGTCGAAGCGCTCCGCCTGTTGCGAGCCGGCCAGCCGGCCCGTGCCGGCGAACTCTGCGATCAGGTGCTGGCGCTCGATCCGCGCCAGGCCGATGCGCTGCACATGGGCGGCGCCGTGGCGTTGCAATTGGGCCAGCCCGCCAAGGCGGCGGAGCGGCTCGGCCGGCTGACCGCGCTGAAACCCCGCGATCCCGCGGCGCTCAGCGACTACGGGCTGGCCTTGCAGCAGCTTGGCCGGCTTGTCGAGGCCGAGGCCGCCCTCACCGGAGCGTTGCGCCAGCGCCGTGAATTTCCGGAAGCCTGGGTCAATCTCGGGAATGTGCTCGCCGCCGCCAGCCGTGATTCCGAGGCCGCCGACTGCTACGCCGAAGCGCTGCGGCAGCGTCCCGCCTTCCCCGAAGCGCACAACAATCTGGCCCTCGCCCAGCTCCGGCTCGGCCTGCCCGCCGCCGCGCTCGCCGGCGCCCAGCAGGCCCTGCAGCTGCGCCCCGGCATGATCGAGGCGCAACAGACCATGGCCGGCGCCCTCGATGCCCTCGGCCGGCCCGACGACGCCATCGCCGTCTGCCGCGACATCATCGGCCGCCGCCCGCGCTACGCCGCTGCCTGGTACGACCTCGGCAATATCGAGTTGCATTACGGCCGGCTCGATGACGCCGCGGCCCATTTTCGCGAGGCGCTGGCCCTCGACCCGAGCCACGGCGAGTGGCACCGCATGCTGGCCAACATCGTCCGCCACCGGCCGGGCGATGCCGAAATCGCCGCCATGCAGCGCCTCGACGCGCAGCCGGCAACTAGCGATGCCGAACGCCTGCACCTGGCCTTCGGCCTTGGCAAGGCGCTCGAGGACACCGGCGCGCACGCCGCCGCCTTCGACCATTTTGTCGCGGGAAACCAGTTGAAGCGGCAGCGCCTCGCTTATGCGTCGGCCGATTCCGATGCCCTGTTCGCCGATATCAAGGCGGCCTTCACGCCCGAACTTCTGGCCCGGCACGCCGGGTCGGGCACCCCGGACGCCACGCCGATCTTCGTGCTGGGCATGCCGCGCTCCGGCACCAGCCTCGTCGAGCAGGTGATCGCCAGCCATCCCGAGGTGCGCGGCGGCGGCGAGTTCACCCTGCTCAACCGCCTCGTCGGCTCGCTCGGCGAAGGACGCCACGGCCCGTTCCGCTTCGGCACCCTGCTCGACCGGATCGATGACGCCCGGCTGCGCGCGCTCGGGGAAGACTATGTGCGCGAGGTCCGCGCCCTCTCCGCGTCGGCCCGCCACATCACCGACAAGACGCCCGGCAATTTCCTGCTCATCGGCATGATCCGCCTGCTGCTGCCGAATGCGAAAATCATCCACTGCCGGCGCGATCCCGTCGACACGTGCCTGTCCATCTTCAAGACCTATTTCGGCGCCGATGGCCTGCGCTACGCCTACGATCTTGGCGAGATCGGCCATTATTATGCGCTCTACGCCGACCTGATGGCGCACTGGGACAAAGTCCTGCCCGGCGCCGTCCACGACATCGGTTACGAGGCGCTGGTCGCCGATTTCGACGCCGAGGCGCCAAGACTGCTGGCCGCCTGCGGCCTCGACTGGCGCGAGGAGTGCCGCAATTTCTTCAATACCGCCCGCTCGGTGCAGACGGCGAGTTCGGCCCAGGTGCGGCGCCCGATCTACAGCACCTCCGTCGGCCTCGCCGCCCGCTACGGCGACCGGATCAAGCCGCTGCTCGAGGCGCTGGGCCACCCCTCACCCTGACCCTCTCCCCAAAGGGGCGAGGGAACGATGGCGGTGAGGCAGCCGAACCCTCGCCCCGCTGGGGAGAGGGTGGCCGGCAGGCCAGTGAGGGGTCGCCACACGCTCAGTCCTGTGCTCACTCCCCCCTGATCCACTCCACCCGCCAGCCGCCGCGGCTGGCGTCGGCAAGGACGCTCGCCAGCGCCGGCAGCAATTGCTTCAGCTCGGCCTCCAGGGTGAACGGCGGATTGACCACGATCATGCCGGTGCCGAACAGGAGCGGCGGCGTGGCCGGCGGCCGCACCGTCACCTCGATGCGCAACATTTTCGCGATACCGGTCGCCACCAGCGCGCCGAGAAACGCGTCGCGCTCGCGCCGGTCCTTGAGCGGATACCAGAGGGCATAGACCCCGGCCGGAAAGCGCTTGTGCGCCTTCACCAGGCCTTCGACCAGCCGCTCGAACTCGCCCTCCACCTCGAACGGGGGATCGACCAGCACCAGCCCGCGCTTCTCCTTCGGCGGCAATTGCGCACCGAGCGCCAGCCAGCCGTCGAGCGCGATGACGCGCGTCTGGATGTCCCCGGCAAACACCTGCCCCAGGGCCGCCGCGTCCTCCGGCTGCAGCTCGATGGCGAACAGCCGGTCCTGCGCCCGCAGCAGTTTTCGCGCCAGGAGCGGCGACCCCGGATAGATGGTCAAGCCGCCGCCCGGATTTTCCCCGCGCACCACGTCGAGATAGGGCTTTGCCAGCGCCGCCGCGGCTTCCGGCAGCGGCCGCTCCAGCAGCCGGGCGATGCCATCGCGCCATTCGGGCGAGCGCGCCGCCTCGTCCCCGGTGAGATCGTAGCGGCCGATTCCGGCATGCGTATCGATCACCCGGAAGGCCGCCGGCTTGAGCTTCAGATACTCGATCAGCCGCGTCAGGATGAGATGTTTCACCACATCGGCGAAACCGCCGGCATGGAAGGCGTGGCGATAGTTCACTTGAGGGAGCGGGCAGCTTTACCGCCTCGGCTCCGTCTTCGGGTCATTCCCGCGGAAGCGGGAATCCCGGTTTGGCTCGAAATGCCGTATGCGCCATGAAACGAAGCTTCCCGCCTTCGCGGGAATGACGCCGAGACAGATGGGAACGCCGGGGCAGCAGGCAATGTCAGTGCCTCGCCTGCGCCGCGAGGATCACCCCGGCGAATGTCGTGAACACGCCGGCAAAGCCCCAATTCAGCGCCCGCTGCACCCATTTCGCGCCGGTCAGCACCCGCGCCACCCGGTCGGCCGCGATGACTGTCAGCACCCCGAAGGGGATTGAGACAAGGATGAATTCGGCGCCCAGGAAGAACAGCTTTCCCGGCGCGTCGCCGTCGTGCCGGTCGACGAACTGCGGCAGGAACGTCACGAAGAACAGCACGACCTTGGGGTTGAGCAGATTGATCCCGATGCCCGAGACATAGCTCTCCCGGAGGGTTGGCGGGCGCTTCGCCCTGGCCGCGAGCTTGAGGCCGCCGCCATGCACGATCGCCTGGTAGGCGAGCCACAGCAGATAGATCGCCCCGACGATCTTCAGCCCCCAGAACAGTGTCGGCGCGGCGATGATCAGCACCGAAATGCCGAGGGCAACGAGGGTCGTGTGCACCGCGATGCCGCTCATCGCCCCGGCCATGGTCAACAGGCCGTGCCTGCGGCCGTAATTGACGGTGCGCGACAATTGCAGCGCCATGTCGGGACCGGGCGTGATCGCCAGCACCGCCGCGGCCAAGGCGAACGCCAGGATGACCGGCAGGTCGGGAACGAAGGAAGGCATGGCGGGCCCAGCAAACTTGACGCCGACACATTGCACGCCAGCCGGGCTTTGAATAGAGATGGCCAACGAATTCGTCCGCCTTCGGGCCCGGCGCCTCGCGGAATCGGAGGCTGGGGACTGTCGCCCCTCGCGCAGGGGCGTGTGAAAAAATGGCCAAAGACATCCAGAAGATCGTGCTCTCCTATTCCGGCGGGCTCGACACCTCCATCATGCTGAAATGGCTGCAGGAGCACTATCGCTGCGAACTGGTGACCTTCACCGCCGATCTCGGCCAGGGCGAGGAACTGGAGCCGGCGCGCGCCAAGGCGCTGCTGCTCGGCGTCAAGCCGGAGAACATCCATATCGAGGACGTTCGCGAGGAATTCGTGCGCGACTTCGTCTTCCCGATGTTCCGCGCCAATGCGGTCTATGAAGGCCAGTACCTGCTCGGCACCTCGATCGCCCGGCCGCTGATCGCCAAGCGGCTGGTCGAGATCGCCGAAGCGACCGGCGCCGATGCCATCGCCCACGGCGCGACCGGCAAGGGCAACGACCAGGTGCGCTTCGAGCTCAACGCCTACGCCCTCAATCCCGCCATCCGGGTCATCGCGCCATGGCGGGAATGGGAACTCCACTCGCGCACCAGCCTCATCGACTATGCCGAGAAGAACCAGATCCCGATCGCCAAGAACAAGCGCGGTGAAGCGCCGTTCTCGGTCGATGCCAATTTGCTCCACACGTCCTCGGAAGGCCGGGTGCTCGAGGATCCCGGCCAGGTCGCGCCCGACTACGTCTACCAGCGCACCACCGATCCTGAGCAGGCGCCCAACACCCCCGAGATCATCACCATCGGCTTCGAGAAGGGCGACCCGGTGTCGGTCAATGGCCGGCGCCTGTCCCCGGCCTCCCTGCTCACCGAGCTCAACACGCTCGGCGGCAAGCACGGCATCGGCCGGCTCGACCTGGTCGAAAACCGCTTTGTCGGCATGAAGAGCCGCGGCGTCTACGAGACCCCCGGCGGCACCATCCTGCTCGCCGCCCATCGCGGCATCGAATCCATCACCCTGGATCGCGGCGCGGCCCATCTCAAGGACGAGATCATGCCGAAATATGCCGAGCTGATCTACAATGGCTTCTGGTTCGCCCCCGAGCGCGAGATGCTGCAGGCGCTGATCGACAAGAGCCAGGCCTATGTCACCGGCGAAGTCACGCTGAAGCTCTACAAGGGCAGCGCCTACGTCATCGCGCGCACCTCGCCCTTCTCGCTCTATTCCGAGGATCTGGTGACCTTCGAGGAGGGCTCGGGCAGCTACGATCACCACGACGCCGAAGGTTTCATCAAGCTGCAGGGCCTCAGGCTAAAGACCTACGCCGCGCGTAACCGCCGCAAGCAATGATTAAGGGCTTTCACCACTATTCGCCCCCGGTTTAACGCGCCATTAGGCTCGCCCCGCGAACCTGTGCCCCGATAGCTTCGCAGGGGTCCGGGACAGGCGCGCATGGCAGGGAGGAAGGGGATCGGCACCGACGACCAATTGCTCCATGCGGCGCTCGCCAGCATGCCCTACGGCTTTTCCATCTGGGACGACGACCTGCATCTGGTGTTGTGGAACCAGAACTACCTCGACATGTACCATTTCGCGGCTGACCGCGTGCACACCGGGATGTCCCTTCGCGACATCGTCACCCTGACCGCCGGCATCGGCAACCATGCCGGCATGACCACCGACGAGATCCACGCCATCTACGTCGCCCGCTTCACCGACCGCGACGACGGCGAGCCCGTCCACTACTACCAGAAGGCCATCGCCGGACGGGTCATCAAGTCGACCCACATCCGGCGCCCCAAATTCTGGGTGGTGACGCACGAGGACGTTACCGAGGAAGTTGAGCGGCAGCGCCTGGCTATGCTGCGCGAGGCCGCGCTGGCGCATCAGAACCTGCGCTTCGATGCCGCGGTCAACAACATGCCGCAGGGCCTGTGCATGTTCGGCCCCGACCGCCGGCTGGTGATCTGCAACCACATGTTCGCCGAAATGTACGGCCTGCCACCCGAACTGGTGGCGCCCGGCACGCACGCCGCGGACATCTTCGATTTCCGCGTCGCACATGGCACTGTGCCCGACAGCGAGCGCCCAGAGAGCTACGCCCCAACCCTCCGGCAGATGACCGAGGAGCACGGCCGCACCGTGCGCTTCGTCGAGCGCGAGGCCGGACGCACCATCTCGGTGATCCAGCAGCCCATGGCCGATGGGGGCTGGGTTTCCATTCACCTCGACATCACTGAGCAGCGCGAGAAGGAAGAGCTGATCCAGGCCCGCACCCACGAACTCGAGGTGCAGAACATCCGCTTCGACGCGGCGATCAACAACATGCTGCACGGCCTGTCGATGTTCGACGGCAACGGCCGGCTGATCGTATGCAACCATCAATACGCCGAGATCTACGGCCTGCCGCCCGAATTGGTGCAGCCCGGCACCTCGTTCTGGGACATGCTGGCGGCAGGCGAAAAGACCGACACCCTGAGCCGCGGCGAACGCGAAGCGCGCGAGAACCTGATGCGCAGCGTCATTGCCGGCGGCAAGCCGTTCAAGGAACACATCAAACTCGACAACGGCCGGGTCATCGCCGCCCTGCACCAGCCGATGACCGGCGGCGGCTGGCTC
>Ga0207657_10002019_pt1 | contig 21940 bp, 18 predicted proteins | sample KBSC33metaG_FD_184316 | JGI IMG/M metagenome (GOLD analysis project Ga0207657, IMG submission 184316) | Corn rhizosphere microbial communities from Kellogg Biological Station, Michigan, USA - KBS C3-3 metaG (SPAdes) (version 2) | ecosystem: Host-associated > Plants > Roots > Rhizosphere > Soil ... | reverse complement strand
TCCACCCATAACGGACTCTAGCACCTCCGCGTTTGCCTGATCCGCACCGGCGCATTATCAGCCGCGCGACTTTACGACGCATCCGGGTAGAGGCGCATGGCAATTACGATTTCGAGCTCATTCGACGCGGGCAATATCCGCGTGATCAAGCAGGACGGCGACACCGGCGACCTGGAGATCGTCACCGATCACATGAGCGACTTCTACCAGTGGTTCTACTTCCGCGTCGCCGGAGCTGCCGGGCGGGAGATCACGCTCCGGATCACCAATTGCGCGACTTCCGCCTATCCGAACGGCTGGCCCGACTACAAAGGGGTGATGAGCCTCGACCGCGAGGAATGGGTCCGCATTGAGGACACGAGCTACGCCGACGGTGTGCTGACGATGAAGCTGACCCCGCCGCAGGACGTGGTGTGGATCGCTTACTTCGCGCCTTATTCCATGGAGCGGCACCACGACCTCGTGACCCAGACCGCCGCGCTTCCCGGCATCGGCTATGCGTCGCTGGGCAAGAGCCTCGACGGGCAGGACATCGACTGCCTGACGATCGGCGAGGGGAGCCTCACCGTCTGGCTCTATGCACGCCAGCACCCGGGCGAGACCATGGCCGAATGGTGGATGGAAGGCGCGCTGGAAAAGCTCACAGACGAGGACGATCCCGTCGCCCGCGTGCTCCGCAAGGAATGCACATTCCATGTCGTCCCGAACATGAACCCGGACGGCAGCCGCCGGGGGCACCTCCGCACCAACGCCGTCGGCGTGAACCTCAACCGCGAGTGGCACGCGCCCTCGGCCGAGAAGAGTCCCGAAGTGCTGTGCGTGCGCAACGCAATGGACGAGACCCCGCCCGACTTCGCGATGGACGTCCACGGCGACGAGGCGATCCCGGCGAACTTCCTCGCGGGCTTCGAAGGTATCCCCTCGCTCAGCGACCGCCAGCTCCAGCTATTCAACCTGTTCGCAGAGACCCTCGAACGGCTCTCACCCGACTTCCAGCGCAGCCAGGGCTATGAGATTCCCAAGCCCGGCGAAGCGAACATGAGCATGTCCACGACCCAGCTCGCCGAGCGCTATGGCTGCGTGTCGATGACGCTCGAAATGCCATTCAAGGACAATTTCGACCTGCCGGACGAGGTCTACGGCTGGTCGCCGCAGCGATCGAAATATCTGGCCTATGCCTGCCTCGACGCGCTCCACGCGGTGCTTCCTGATCTCAAGTCGGCCAAGACCCAGTTCGCCGCGGCCAAGCGCGAGAAGGTGCCGGTATAATGCCGACGTTGGTCCTGCTCCGGCACGGCCAGTCGCAGTGGAACCTCGAGAATCGCTTCACCGGCTGGTGGGACGTCGACCTTAGCGACCAGGGAATCGCCGAGGCACGCGCCGCCGGAAAGTTGCTGTGCGAGAAAGACTTCGATTTCGACTGCTGCTTCACCAGCGTGCTGACCCGCGCGATCCGCACGCTTCACCTGGTGCTCCATGAAATGGATCAGCTGTGGCTGCCGACCATCAAGGACTGGCGGCTCAACGAGCGCCACTACGGCGGACTAACCGGCCTCAACAAACAGGAGATGATCGACAAGGTCGGGGCCGAGCAAGTCAAGGTCTGGCGCCGCTCCTATGACATCCCGCCGCCGCCGCTCGAGCCTGCGAGCGAGTACGACGTGAGCGGAGAGCGCCGCTACGCAGGCGTCGACGTCCCGCGCACGGAGAGCCTCAAGGATACGGTCGCCCGCGCCGTGCCTTATTATGAGTCGGAGATCGCGCCCGCGCTCGCGGCCGGCAAGCGCGTGCTGGTCGCCGCGCACGGCAATTCGCTGCGGGGCATCATCAAATATCTGTCGAACATCGGCGACGATGAGATCGTCGGCCTCGAGATCCCGACCGGCAAGCCGATCGTGTACGAACTGGCCGACGACTTGTCGGTGGTCAGACGATATTATTTGGAAGAGGCGTAGCCGTCATTGCGAGGGGGCGAAGCCAACGCAGCAATCCAGAGCAGCACTGGATTGCTTCGCAACGCTCGCAATGACGTGAAGAATTAAGCGGCGGCCTTGCGCCGGTACATTGCCTCGTCGGCGCGCTCCATCACCGCTTCGGCTGTGTCGAGGGCATCGATCATCCCGACTCCGATCGCGACGCTCAGCGGAAGCGCTTCGCCGTCGTGGACAAACTCGCAGGCGGAAATCTGATCGATCAGCCGCGCCGCGGTTTCCTGAGCGTCGTGCTCATCCGAGCTCTCGAGCAGGATGCCGAACTCGTCGCCGCCGATTCGCGCGACGATGTCGCTGTGCCGGACGCCCTTCGAAAGCAGTGCCGCGACCTGGATCAGAGCCCCGTCGCCCGCGCGGTGGCCGAACGTGTCGTTGATGATCTTCAGGCCGTCGAGGTCGACGAACAGCATCGCCGCGCTGATTCCGTAGCGGTCGACTCGGGAGATCAGCCGCTCGAGCTCGCGCATGAAACCGCGCCGATTCGGCAGGTTGATCAGCGAATCCTGGTGCGCGAGCTGGTCGAGCTGCTCGACCCTTTCCTGCAGCCGCGCGACCTTGCCGCGCAGAGAACTGATCTCTTCGATCAGCCGTTCACGATCGTCGGCGTCGGCGACGCCGCTCAACAATTGGTCAGACATTGCCCCGAGCCCTCGCTCTAGTCTGTGACCTGTCCATAGCGCGATTCTACGTCCCTGAAAACGCGGGAAACATTCCGGAGGCGATTCATAACGCGAATCGTTGCCGGAAAGCTCCAATTGCCTAGCGGGAATCGGCACCCTAAACGAGCCGTCTCCTAACACTGCATCAAGGCGGGACGATGCCAAATGCATGACGATGGGCCGCTCGTCGGCATCATCATGGGCAGCAGCTCCGACTGGGAAACCATGCGCCACGCGGCCGAGACGCTCGACCAGCTCGGCGTTGCCCATGAGACCAAGATCGTGTCTGCGCACCGGACACCAAAGCGCCTCTACGACTATGCACATTCGGCCAAGGAGCGGGGGCTGAGAGTTGTTATCGCCGGTGCCGGCGGAGCCGCGCATTTGCCGGGCATGACCGCCTCGATGACTCCGCTTCCGGTGCTCGGAGTGCCGATCGAGACCCAGGCGCTGAAGGGAATGGATAGCCTCCTCTCGATCGTCCAGATGCCCGCCGGCATTCCAGTCGGGACTCTGGCGATCGGCAAGTCCGGAGCGATCAATGCCGCCTTGCTCGCCGCGGCGATGCTCGCAAGCCACGACGACGCTCTCGCCAAGCGGCTCGAAGCCTGGCGAGAGAAGCAGACCGGATCGGTGGCCGAAGCACCCCAATGACCCCGCCGGGTTCGACCATCGGGATCATCGGCGGCGGCCAGCTAGGCCGCATGCTCTCAATCGCCGCGGCACAGCTCGGATACAAGTGCCACATCTTCGACCCGCACGAGTGCCCCTGCGCCGGCGATGTTGCCGCCTCTCTCACCCGTGCCGATTTCTCCGACATGGCCGCGCTCCGCGAGTTCGGATGCAGCGTCGATGTCGCAACCTACGAATTCGAGAATTTGCCCGTCGACGCGCTCGATGTCCTCGGCGACAAGCTCAAGCCCTCGACGCGCTCACTCGCAATCGCCCAGGACCGCTCCCGGGAGAAGGCATTCATCGAAGGCTGCGGGGCGCGCGTCGCTCCCTGGCGCCAGGTCTCGAGCCTCGCCGACGTCACGGCCGCGGTGCTCAAGGTCGGGCTGCCGCTCGTGCTGAAGACCCGCCGCTACGGTTACGACGGGAAGGGACAGGCCTGGGTCCGCTCGCGCCGCGAGGAAGAGGCTGCCTTCAAGGCGATCGGCGAGGAGCCGGCGATCGCCGAAGCCGGTATCAACTTCGTCGCTGAATTTTCTGTGATCGTCGCTCGATGGGAAGACGGTAGGCACGTCTTCTGGGACTCGCCCGAGAACCAGCATGGCGAGGGGATTCTCCGCCGCTCGACGGTGCCTTGCAGCGATATTGTCGCGCCGCAGGTGGCCGAAGCGCGAGAGGCGGCACGCAAGATCGCAGATGCGCTCGGCCATGTCGGCGTGCTCACGGTCGAATTCTTCGCCAGTCCGGATGGCCCGCTCGTCAACGAGATCGCGCCCCGCGTCCACAACAGTGGCCACTGGACAATCGAGGGCGCCGTCACCTCGCAATTTGAGCAGCACATCCGAGCGATCTGCAACCTGCCGCCCGGCCCGACCGACCAGGCCGGAAGCGCCGCGGTGATGGACAATCTCATCGGCGCCGAGGTCGAGCGCTGGCCCGAGCTCGTCGCCGAGCCGGGATTACACGTCCACATCTACGGCAAGGGCGAAGCGCGGCCGGGGCGAAAGATGGGTCACGTCACGCGCGTCAGGCGCTAGTCGCGCTGGCTCTGTCTGCGAATGATCTCGCGCAGAAATCAGACCGGATCGGGAAAAGATCGGGTCATCGATTCCAAGAGATGCGGTATGTTCGCCGCTCGGCAAAAACTCAATTCATCCACGATGAGAGGGGGAGGATCATGCCGAAATTCGCAGCACTTGCTCTCCGTTCTGCAAGCATCGCGTTGATTGCAGCGCAGTCTCAGATCCTTGTCGCACAGATTGCGCCAGGCTCGGCAACTCAGCAGCAGCCGGCCCCGGTTCCTGGGAAGCCCGACCCAAAACAGCAAGTGACCTGCAGAATCCACATGGACGGCAACATGCCGCGGCGAATCTGCCTGACGAACGAGCAATGGAGCCAAGTTGATACGAGCCGCGTGGACGCGACGAGCGAGACCTACATCGATCGCTTCGGCAGGTGCGGCATGAGAGAAAAGGCGAATAGCGGCGCGCTAGGGGCTTGCTGAGCTGAATTATCCGGCGGCTACTCTCCCTTCACGACCTGCACCGGGATGCCGAGCGCATCGAGCTGCGGCTTCACCTTGGCCGCGTCGCCGATCACCACCCAGGTGAGCTTGTTCGGATCGATCGCCGACTTCGCCGCAGCGTCGAGTTGCGCCGCCGTCAAGCCGCGATAACGGCTCGCGAGAGTCTCGTAATAATTGTCTGGCCGGTGATAGAGCACGTTCGACTGCATCCCGCTCATCACCGCCGCGCTCGTCTCGAACTGTCCCGGCAGTTCGCGGGTCGCTCCGCTGATCGTGCGGTCGAGCTCCTCGGGAGTGACGCCCTTGCCATTCAGGAAGGTGCTGATGTCGCCGCGCATCGCCGCGATCGAAGGCCCGGTCTGGTCGGTTTGGACGGGCGCGTAGATGAGATACGGCACCTGGTGCTGCACGCGGCTGATGAAACCCTCGACTCCGTAGGACCAGTGCTTGGTCTCGCGCAGGTCGGAGTTGAGCCGGGACAGGAAAGCGCCGCCGAGCACGTCGTTCGCCTCGATCAGGGCGACCAGATCCCCGGTTCCCTGCACCGGCATGACCTCGCCGGCGAAGATCAGCGACTGCGGCGTGTTGGGCCGGTCGAGCAGAAGGATCTTCGCGGCTTGCGGCGCGATCGGCACCGAGAAATTCTTGGACGGCTTGGTCCCACTCACCCGCCATTCGCCGAAGCTCTTCTCGAGCAGCGGCATCACCTCGCCGAGCGTCGTGTCGCCAACCACGAAGATCGTCGCATTGTCGGGCCTCAGCCAGCTATCGTGGAAGGCCGTGAGATCGGCGGAATCGAGCTTCGCCACGGCGGCTGGGTCGCCGCTTCCGGTGAAGGGAACGCCATAGGGGTGCGCGCTGCCGTAGAGGATCGGCGGCAAGGTCCTCAACGCCATTCCGACCGGCTGCTTCGCCTCTTCGGCAATCGCTGCCAGCTGCTGGTTGCGTACGCGGCTGACCTCGGCGGGCGCGAACGCCGGGTGGCGAACGATGTCGGCCATGAGGTCGAGCGATTGCGGCAGGTTTGGCTTCAGCGCCGAGAGATAAACGCTCGACCGGTCCATGCTCGGCGCGGCCGAGATCGTCGCACCCAGATTCTCCTTCGCCTCGGCAATCTCGACCGAATTATATTTGTCGGTCCCCTCGTCGAGCATTCCGAGCATGAAAGCCTGGGTGCCGAGCGCGGTCTTGGGATCGGACGCATTGCCGGCATCGAACACGATCGATACGCGCACGGCAGGGACTCCGCCGCGGTACGCGAACAGCACCGGGATTCCGTTTGAAAGCGTGGCGTGCTCGACCTTCGGAAAGACGAGGTCGGCAATCTGCCCCACAGGCGGGAGCTGCGACCGGTCGACCCCGGCGGTCGTGCTCGCCGCAGCGGACTTCGGCGCGGCCGTCACCTGCGCTCCGCCACCCTTCCCGGCGGTGTCGCCAGCGAGCTTCGATTCTTCGTAGGGATCGCGCTTGCCGGGCTCGAGCGTGAAGGCGAACACCGGCCGCGACAGCCACTTCTTCGCCGCCGCCCGGACCTGCGTGAGTGTCAGCGCCGCTTCTTCCTCCAGCTCCTTCTTGTAGAAGCCAGGATCGTTGGCGAACGTCGCGCCGCGCGCCAGCGCGACGGCCTTGCCGCCGAAACCGCCGACCGACTCCAGGCCCTTGATCGTGGAGGCGACGTCCGAGGTTTTGGCGCGTTTCAGCTCGTCGGCGGTCGGGCCATTCCTGATGAACTCGGCGACGATCGCATCGACCTGTTGCCCCACCAGCTTGGGATCGACGCCGGGCTTCACCGTCGCTTCGATGCTGAACTCGCCAACGCGCTCGTTTGTGTCGACTTCGGCCGAGACGCCGACAGCGGTTTTCTTGTCCTTCACCAGGGCGTTGTCGAGCCGCGAGCTCGCGAGCCCGCCGAGAATGCTCGCCGCCATCTCGAGTGCTGCGGTGTCCTTGGCGGTGATCCCAGGCACCGCCCACATGCGGTAGATGGTCGTATTGGCGACCTCGTCGTGGAAGGTCTTGGTGACCTTCGCCGGCAAGGTCGGCACGGTGGCCGCGGCCGGAATCGATTTCGGACCCGCTGGGATGTCGCCGAAATATTTCTCGACCAGCGGCTTCGCCTCGGCCTCGGTGATGTCGCCTGCCAGAACCAGCACTGCATTGTTCGGGCCATAGTGGGTCCGGAACCAGTCCTTCACCACGTCCAGGCTCGCATGATCGAGGTCCGTCATCGAACCGATCACGGTGTGGTGATAGGGATTACCCGCTGGGAACAGCGTCTGCTGGATCGAATATTGGAGCAGTCCGCCGGGTTCGTTGTCGTCACCGCGCTTTTCGTTCTGGACGACCCCGCGCTGGACATCGAGCTTGGACTGGGTGACCGCCGGAAGCAGGTGCCCCATCCGGTCGCTTTCCATGAACAATGCGCGTTCGAGCGCGCCCTTCGGCACCGTCTCGAAATAAGCGGTGCGGTCGAAATTGGTGGTTCCGTTGAGGTCGGTCGCGCCGATTGACTGCATCGGGCCGAACCAGCTGGTGTCGCTGTGCTCGGAGCCGCCGAACATCAAATGCTCGAACAGATGGGCAAAGCCCGTGCGCCCGGCGGGCTCGTCCTTCGATCCGACATGATACCAGACCGAGATCGCCACGATCGGCGCCTTGTGGTCCTCATGCACGATGACCTTGAGCCCATTCTTCAGCGTGAAGGTCGAGTAGGGGATGGAGACATCCTTGACGAGCGCCGAGATCGGCGCCCCCTGCGGCAGGTCCGCCGCCGCTGCGGGCGGCGTGAGAATCGTCGCGGTGGCGAGCAGGGCAAAGGTGCTGAGAAAGCGCATCAGCTTGAATTCTCCGGCTAATTTCCGATCGGATAGGCGGAGCTTAACGGCACTCCACCGCCGCGCAACAGCGGAGGTTGAGCCCGTACTCAATTTTCGATCAACGGATGCTTGACGCGCTGCGCCGGGCCGCCTTGAGTGCCGCGTCGTGACCGAGTTCGCGAAGCTTCAGCCAATCAGGGAATATGAGGGCGTCGACCAGGCCGCCTTCCAGGAGATCCGCGCGGCGCGCCAGCCAGCGGTGCTCCGCGGCCTTGCGGAGGACTGGCCCGCGGTTGGAGCAGCGCGCCGATCGGACGAGGATCTCGTCGACTATCTGAAGCGCTTCCAGTCGCCGGAACCCGTGCCTCACATCGTCGGGTCGCCCGAGATCGCGGGCCGGTTTTTCTACACCGACGATTTTCGCGAGCTGAACTTCAAGCGCGGCATGTCGCCGCTCGACCCGTTTCTCGACTGGCTGCTTCGCCAAAAGGCGAACTCGCGGCCTTATGCGGTCGCCGTCCAGTCGCAGGAGGTCCCGTTCCTTCTCCCCGGCTTCGAGAAAGAGAACCGGATCGAGATCATCCGGCCCGACGTCGTGCCGCGCGCTTGGCTCGGCAACCGGATCCGCGTCGCGCCGCATTACGATTTGACCGAAAATGTCGGGGTGGTGGTTGCCGGCCGCCGAAGCTTCATCCTGTTCCCGCCCGAGGAGCTGAAAAATCTCTACGTCGGTCCGCTCGAGCTCACTCCAGCGGGTACCCCGATCAGCCTGGTCGATCCGCGCAACCCGGATCTCGACCGCTACCCGCGGTTCGCGGACGCGATGAAGCGCGCGCAATCCGCCGAGCTCGCGCCGGGCGATGCGATCTACATCCCATTCTACTGGTGGCACGGCGTCGACTCGCTCGAAGCGGTCAACCTGTTCATCAATTATTGGTGGACCGACGCCCGCCGCGACGCGGGCAGCCCCTATGATGCGCTGGCCTATGCCATCTATGCGCTGAAGGTACTGCCGCCCGAGCAACGCGCCGTCTGGCGCGACGTGTTCGACTATTATGTTTTCGAAGAGCACGGCGATCCGGCCGGGCATCTCCCGCCGCACGCCCGCGGAATCCTCGGCGAGGCGAGTCCCGAGATGCTCGCGCGTCTCAAGGATTACATGCGGCTGATCCTCCAGCGGCTGCAGTAAATTTCGCCGCTTGACGAAGCGGCGTGACGGCCGTTAGCTCGCGCGCATGACCTTCGCGTCCACCCGTACGAACCTTCAGACACTGGCCCTCGGCTGGTGGCGCTGGCGTTCGGCTGAGGCGGGCGCATGCGCGTGGCGATGGCGTAAGAGCTAGGCTCTTAATCCTTCCACCCAAGGCCCGCCCTCCGGCGGGCTTTTTTATTGCCCTCTCCACCCGAAGGTTCGTCATGACTCCTGTTCTTCTCGCACGCTTGCGATGCGGCGTCTGCGGAGCGGCGCTGCTTCTCTGCTCGGTTCCCGCAGGCGCACAGTCAGCACCCGCCAACACATCGCAGCAGCAGATCGTCGTCACCGGCTCGCGCCTGCCGGCCGGCGTTCGCGCACCGACTCCTCTGACCGTGCTCGGCTCCGAGGCAATCGCGGACCGCGCCCCGGCCACCGTCGGCGAGTTGCTCCAGCAGATCCCGAGCTTCGGTGAGATAGACTCGCCCAACACCGCTGGCGTCACCTCGCGCGGCGGCGCGCAGATCAACCCCGACCTTCGCGGCCTCGGAGCGACGCGCACTCTGGTGCTGATCAACGGCCGCCGCCACGTCCCGACCGCGACCACCGGATCGGTCGACCTGAAGGTAGTCCCGACCCTGCTCGTCGACCGCGTCGAGGTCGTGACCGGCGGCGCCTCGGCCGCCTACGGCTCCGACGCCGTTTCGGGCGTGGTCAACATCGTCCTCAAGAACGACCTGACCGGAGTTCACGGCACAGCCCAATACGGCATTTCGGAGCATGGCGACGGCGCGGAGCGGCGCCTCTCCCTCGCCGGCGGCGCCCATTTTGCGAACGGGCGCGGCCACGTCATGGCGGGCGTGGATTATGTGAAGATCGGCGGCATTGGGACCCAGCTGACGCGCGACTGGGGCCGCCGCGACGTCGGGCTGATCACCAATTCCGGTTTCGCTGCCAATGGCCTCCCCAACTTCATCATCTCGCCCAATGTCCATTCGGCGATCACCACTCCCGGCGGATTGATCGTCAGCGGGCCGCTCAGGGGAATTGCCTTCGGCCCTGGCGGCACGACCTACAATTATAACTTCGGCCAGGTCTTCGGCTCGACGATGATCGGCGGCGACGGCGGCGGGCAAAACGAAAACCTGCTCGCTTTGCTCGGGACGCCAATCGAATCGATCAACGGGCTCGCGTCGGCAACGTTCGACGTTACGCCCGACGTGCAGCTTTACGCCGAGCTGTCGGGGGGCTTCTCCGACACCGGCGGCGCCAGCCAGGAATCGCGTGACCGCGGCAACCTCGTGATCAAGCGCGACAATGCCTTCCTTCCCGCCTCCATTCGCGACCTGATGATTGCCGACAAGCTCCAGACGATCACCATCGGCCGAGTCAGCTACGACACCGGCAAGATCAAGCTCGATCGCGACGACGGCACCTATGAAGCCGTGGCCGGAATCACGACCCACTTTGGGCCATGGACGGCCGACGCTTATGCGCAATACGGCAAGAACATCTACGACCTCGACTTCGGGCCGAATAACCGCAAGCAGCTCGAATATCTGAATGCGGTCGATGCCGTCGTGGACTCCGCCACGGGGCAGATCGTCTGCCGCTCCCAGGCGCCGGGCTGCATCCCCGTCAACGTGTTCGGCGACGGTTCGCTAGCCCTCAACCCCTACGTCAATGGAAGCGCCACCTTCCGCCTCGTCACGACCCAGGCGGTGGCCGCGGCGAACGTCCGCGGCACGCCCTTCTCGACCTGGGCGGGTCCCGTCGCTTTGGCCGTCGGCATCGAGGGACGCCGCGACCATGCGGTCGGCACCTCCGATGCGATCTCGCAGCGGGTCAACGCCAATGGCTCGGTCGGCGGGTGGCTGCTCGGCAACCAGCTGCCCGAGGAAGGCACGATCCGTGTCTTCGAGACCTATGCCGAGGTGCAGGCCCCGCTCGCCAAGGACGCTCCGTTCGCGCGCGAGCTCAGCATCAACGGCGCCATCCGCCGCACGCATTATTCGCTGAGCGGCACCGTTTATACCTGGAAAGCGGGCCTCAGCTACGTGCCGGTCTCGGGACTGCGCCTGCGCGCGACGCGCTCACGCGACATCAGGGCTCCGAACATTTCCGAGCTGTTCGAGAATGGCGGGAGCTCGAATACGAACGTGTTTGACCCAGTGCTGGGCCGCTCGGTTCAGATCCGCGAAATCGAAGCGGGCAATCCCGACTTGAAGCCGGAGAAGGCCGACACGCTGACCGCTGGAGCAATCCTCCAGCCGTCGTTCCTTCCGCACTTCAGCGCTTCGGTCGATTATTACGACATCAAGATCAACGATGCGATCGCGACACTTGGCGCGCCGACGCTGGCGCAGGGCTGCTTCGCCGGCAACCAGCTCTATTGCCAGTCGATCACCTTCAACCCGGATGGAAGCATAGCCTTCGTCACCAACACCCGTCTCAACCTCGCCCAGGCAGCGACGCGCGGAGTCGATTTCGAGCTCAACTATTCGCAGCCACAGCTGTTCGGCGGCCGATTGACTGCGAAACTTCTGGCGACGCGCGTGCTAAGGCTCACGTTCACGACCCCGGCGGGCGTCCAGGATCGCCTGGGTCAGGTAAGCAATTTCAATCGCACGCCCGGCGTTCCCAAGTGGGTCGGCGACGCGTTCCTCGATTATGATCGCGGCCCTATGCATGTCGGTCTGCAGGCGCGCGTCGTCGGTCCGGGCGTGTTCAGCACCATCCTGCACGAGGGAACCGGTACGAACTCGGTCAACCGCAACAGCGTGCCCGCTTTCCTCTATCTCAACCCCTCCGCTTCGTACCGGTTCAAGCTGCGCGGCGGCCGCTCGGTCGAGCTGTTCACCGCCGTCAACAACCTCCTCGATACCGATCCGCCAATGATCCCGTCTGGCGCCGCCGGCGGAATCAACGAGAGCAGCACCAACGGCCAATTCTACGACGTCGTTGGCCGCTTCTTCCGCTTCGGCGCCCGCTTCACAATCTAGCCAAGGACTTGCACCATGTTGCGTTCGATCGCGCTCACCATCGCCACCCTCGCCTCCTCGACCGCCATTGCTGCGCCCGCGGACCTCATCATCCGCGACGCGCACATCGTGACCGTCGATCCGAAGTTCTCCATCGCGACCGCCGCCGCGATCCAGGCCGGGCGCTTCATCGCCGTCGGCAGCGACTCCGAGGTGCTGAAGACCAGGGGGCCCACCACCCGCGTCATCGACCTCCACGGCCAGACCGTTCTGCCGGGCTTCGACGACACCCATGTCCACCTTACCGCGGGCAAGGAGCTGGAGACGCAAGTCGATCTCACTCACATCCGCTCCATCAAGCAGATCCAGGCTGCGATTGCGACGCGGGTCAAAGAATCAAAGCCCGGCGAACCGATCGTCGGCACGCGAGGCTGGTGGGAATATCAGCTGGCGGAAGGGCGTCTTCCGACCCGTGCCGACCTGGACGTTGTTGCGCCGAACAATCCGGTGACCATCCCCGGCCCGCATTATGTGATTGCCAACAGCCTCGCGCTGAAGCTTGCCGGAGTCACCCGCGCGACTCCCGATCCGCAAGGCGGCCAGATCTACAAGGACGCAAACGGCGAGCCGACGGGTCTCCTCATGGACAATGCAAGCCGCTTCGTCCGCAAGTTCATGCCCAAGCCCACTCCGGCCCAACAGCTGGCCGGAATGAAGCGCGTGCTTGCGCTGGTGAACAGCCACGGCCTGACCAGCGTCGGCGACCCCAGCGGAAGCGTCGAGGATGCCGCGATGTACCGGCGGCTGCGCGATCGGGGGCTGCTCACCGTGCGCCTCGACTTCGCCTACAACATCGATCCCGCGGAACCGCTGGAAAAGGTGGAGGCGGAGCTGAAGGCGCTGCCGAAGCCGGGCTCGGACGGCGACGGGATGTTCCGAGCCGACGAGATCGGCGAGACCGGCCTCGACGGCGCCGAGCTGACCGCTTTCCTCGAGCATGATTATCCCGGGAAACCAGGCTATCGTGGCTTGCAGAAGGTCCCGACCGAGCAGTTCGAGAAGTTCGCCGCGCTGGTCGCGAAATATGGCTATCGCCTGCGCCCGCACGCGGTCGGCGATGCGGCCATCGACGAGGCGCTCGACGCGTTCGAATATGCCAATTCACAAACGCCGATCACCGGCCGCCGCTGGATGATCGACCACGCGTTCCTGCTTGGGCCACAGCACTACGCCCGGGTGAGGCGCCTGGGGCTGATCATCAACTCGCAATACATGCATAATTACGAGCTTGGGGCGCTGATCCTCAAAGCGTGGAAGCGGCCGCTTGCGGATCGCAGCGAGCCCTATGCCGAGTGGCTCAGGAACGGGATCATGTTCGCGGGCGGCTCGGACGGTCCGATCTCTTATTATGCCGAGCCGCTGCTCGAGATATTCGGCGAGGTCACGCGTGGCACTCAGTGGGGCGGGCGGCTGGGCCCGAATCAAGGCATTAGCCGCGAGGCTGCGATCCGCTCGGTGACGATCAACGGCGCCTACACGACCTTCGAGGAGAAGGTGAAAGGCTCGATCGAGCCCGGCAAATATGCCGATTTCGTTGTCCTCTCCGGCGACATCCTGAAGGTCCCCGCCGAGAAGATCCGCGACCTCAAGGTGCTCGCCACCGTGCTGGGCGGCCGCACCGTTTATGGGTCGCTCGGGCCGGCCAGGCGCTGAGCCGACCCCCTCGGGCGCGGCGCCCGGCGGCTGAATATCAGGGATTCCTTCGCGTCCCGGCGCCCGCGGCGGCGGTGTCGCGATATTCCCTTCGGTCCACGAAACCCGCTCAGGTTCGGATGTAACCCACTCTAAAGCAGTTGTTTTTCAGCCGATGCCAAAGGCAGATCGGCGGAAGCAAACGTGTCTTGACGGAAATCCGCAAGTAAAAAAACTATTAACAAAGCGCAAAGAATCTGGTTTACCGAAAGTTAATCGCTCTCCCGAGTCGGGGGCAATCACTGGGAGGATATGATGCGTAAGCTGGTTTTGAGTCTCGTTGGCGTGTCGGCGCTTGCCTTCGCGTCGGCGGCAACCGCGGCTCCGTGCGGAGTCGACTGTTCCTATTCGACCACGGCGGGAAGCAGCACCTATACGGGTCCAGCCCCGACGTACGACTGGGATGCATCTACGCCGACCGAAACGAACGGCTCGGTCGTCACCGGCAATAACGGCCTTCTTTGGGCGCAGCCGCTTGGCAGCACCGGCAACTTCTACGAGGTCGGTCCCAACACCACGCAGCCGGGCATGATCGACCTGTCCGGATTCACGGCGATCAATTCGCTCAGCTTCATTTGGGGTTCGGCCGATTACTACAACACGTTCGATATCCTGGCTCGCGACGGTACGACAGTGCTCGGCGAGATTCTCGGATCGAGCATTAACGGCGGCATCGGATCCACGTCGGATCCGAACTCGAACCCGATCGTGACGCTGACGTTCGGATCGTCGATCGCCAGCAACATCGGTGGCCTCCGGCTGACCTCGAGCCAGAACGCGTTCGAGATCGACAATCTGGCGATCGGCGCGGTTCCGGAGCCCGCAACCTGGGCGCTGATGCTGCTCGGCTTCGGGGGCATCGGTCTCGCAATGCGGCGCCGGCGCAAACCGGCTCTCGCTCAGCTCGCCTAATCAGGCGCAAAGCGTCACCAAGTCAGGGCGGTCCCGAACGCATCGGGGCCGCCCTTCTTTTCGCGAGCGGCAAATTTACCCACGCCGGAACCGCAACTCTGGCCGCGGGTTAGCGATTCAGTGCTGCTGGTTTCCCCCTGATGCGGCACCACCATGAAGCAGAGAAAGACGGTCCTCAGCTGATCTGCGGGCCGTCTTTCTTTTCTTTATTCTGCAGTTCCGCTCCCCCTGCGCGATATGGGGAAAAATCCCTACGTAAATTAACTCCGGCCAGCCCTTGGAACCGAAACGTTAACGCGTGGTTAGAGCAACACCGCGACGCGAAAAGTTAATCGGCGGGAGGCGTTCCAGTGCGTAGGTTTGTTCTAGCTTTGGTTGCTTGCAGTGCGCTTACAATTGCTTCGGCCGCGAACGCCGCGATCAACATCACCGGGTTCAATGGCCTCGATGCCTCGCCGGCGGTCACCAACGGCACCACACAGGACTATGTGTCGTGGTCGGCCAATACCGAACCCTCGGGTTCTTTCACCAGCTGGTTCACCTTCCACAACAGTTCGCCCGGCCTCTATTCGATCGTGGCCGACACCAGCACATTGGGCGCCACGATTTCGAGCCTGATGCTGCAGACCAGCGACGGCTCGACCACATTGGCGCAGTATCTCGGTCTTCCTGCGTCTTCGGCGACGCTGGTCACCGGCAATTTCGGCGCAGGAGATTACCGCCTTACATTCAGCGGCAATTCGGGCCTGGATATGAACGGGGCGGCGAACCCGGCGAGCGTCGTCACCGGCAACTTTACCTTCTACGTCCAGGCGGTTCCTGAACCGGCGACCTGGGCGCTGATGCTGCTCGGCTTCGGCGGGATCGGACTTTCGCTGCGCCGCCGCCGCAAACCGGCACTGGCACAGCTCGCCTGAGCCAACCCGTCGCTTCCTGGGTAGAGGGCGGTCCGGCACGCGTCGCGGGGCCGCTCTCTTCTTAGCCCCACAGCCGCCCCGAAAAGTCGCGAACGGCATGGCGGCTGACGGCAGAAACGGGCTTACCCTTCCTGCCATCCGTGCACGGCGGTCTTCTGCATCGGCGTGCCGCACCGCCTGCAATAGCTGCGCCATCTGTGTTCCGTAGGGTCGAGATAAGCGCGTCTGCGCGAGCGGTGGTGGCCGAACGCCTTGCAGAACAGGCGAAAAACGCTTCGAAACATCATGCAATCCACTCAAGCCCATCGACGAGCGGCCCGACGGAAGGTGAGCACCGTCGAGCCGCCAGGTCGTGCCCGCTCGCTTCATGTTCTCAAGTTTGGGGTGCGGGCCCGCTCCGAATAACGAGCTGCCGTACAAGCGGCCTTAATCTCAATCAGGCGAGGCAGAGATGTAATGAACCCCAATCGTCGATGAAGGCTGCCAGTCATGAGCGTCAGCCATCGAGGCCTAGTTCACAGGCTTGTTGAATCCGTTCCACAAGGCAATCGGGCCGCCGGCGATCGTCGGAATGTCGACGCGCTGTTGACCAAGCATCACGGCACCGATGATACCGCAAACGAACCACACGCATATCGCACCGAGGATGTACGGCTTCATCGCTCCCCTCCTCGCTTGATCACGAGCCAAAAACGCAATGCAAAGGTACAGGCGAAACCCTTACCATTCAGTGTAATAGGGCGCCCGCGGCCGCCTCCAGCCACGGACGCCCATGCAACGGCGAGGAATTCCCCGCGCCGCTTCGAGCTCAGTTTCGCGGATCGGCGTCGATGCGTGCCTGGATCCGCGCGAGTTGGGCCTTCGCCCGGTCGACCGACTCCTGTGCGCCGGCGACCTGGTCCGCAATCTTCTTCCGGTCGATGTTCGCAAGTGCCCGCGAGGCTGATTCAAGGTCGATGCTTTCGGCCTCCGCCAAGCGCTCCCGGATCGCCGCCTCGAGCCGGTCTGGCTCACGCCCCGAAGCGCGCGCCTCTGCGGCATTGGCGTCGATCCTGCTGATCTTGTCGGCGAGGCTTGCCCGCGTTTGAGCGAGGTGGCGCTGAAGCTCTGCGACGCGGCCTGCATCGGGAATGTGGGCGACATCGCGCATCAGCTTCGCCTGGTCGATGTGCGTGTTCGCGAGCTGTGTGCGTGCCTTGGCAACCGCTGCTTTGACCCGCGCGAACTCGGCGGGAGTGAGATCGTCCCAGCGCTTCCTGACGCCGTCGATGGTCACATATTCCTCGTTGATGGTCATGTCGCCATCGACATCCGATTCGGCATAAGCCCTCTCCGGCGCAGGCCGAGCGACGGGCCGAGCAGCAGCGGCCGGCTTCACTACGGCGGCGGCAACGACCGTCGCTGCCGACGCCACGCGCTCTGCTGGCAGAACAGGCGCGGCGGCCGCGGGCACGTCGATATATTGGACCGCATGGCTGGCGGTGAGCGGCAGTGCCGCAACGGCCGCCGCGGCGATCAACAGGCGGCCGGCGATGCGCCGGGTTCGGCTTGGACTACGAAGCATGGACTGAAGCCTCCTTTGCAGGCTGGTTGGATGATCGAGCGCGCTCGCGAAGAGCAACGCCCGCCCCGAAGCGGCCTTGGCGATCGCGCGGCCGTAGCTCGCGCGGTCGGCAGGCTGCGCCTTGTCCAGCACCCGGGCGTCGCACGCTGCTTCCTGATCGAAGCGAAAGGCTGCGTGAGCGACCCAGGCAAGTGGGTTGAACCACTGGAGGCAAAGGAGGACGAAGGCGAAGAGATTGGCGATGAGGTCGCCGGAACGATGGTGCGCAAGCTCATGTTCGAGGACGAGCCGGCGCTCGCGCTTGCCGTACAGGCGCTCGAAGTCGGCCGGCACGGCGATGATGGGCCTCAGGATTCCCAAAGCCACCGGGCTGCTGATCTCGGCCGAGCGCACGAGCCGCACCGGTCCGATCCGTGCCTCGCCGGTGGACGCGCGCAGCATGTCGCGGCGGTCACGTTGAAAGGCGATCATCCGGCTTAGGAACAGCGCCGCCGCTCCGCCCAGCCACAGCACGAAGGCCAGGGTCGGCCAACCTCCGGCCTGTTCGAACAGAGACGGGGCGGGCGTCGCGACATGGGCCATCCAGACGGGCTCGCTGGCAAACAGGGGCAAGGACGTCGTCGCCGGAACGCTGCGCTCGACGGTATGGGTCAGCGTCGGCATAAACAGCCGCGCAACGGGGATCAGCCAAAGGCCATAGGCGACACGCGATCCAAACCGCTTCCTCACCGGCTCGCGCACGGCCAGCACGAGCAGCATCAGGGCAGAGGTGGCGACTAGCGTGTGCAGCAGCCAATCGGTCATGGCTTCAGCTCCCTGAGAATCTTCTCGATCGCGGCGATGTCGTCTTCGTCGAGCGCATCCGCCTCGGCGAGACGAGCGACAAGGGGCGATAGGCGGCCTCCGAACAATTGATCGACGAAGCGCCGGGACTCCCGCCCGACGTAGGAGTCGCGTGCGATCGCCGCCGTATAGAGATACCGACGACCTTCTTCGGTGAACCGGATCGCGCCCTTCGCGGACAGCCGCGACAGCATTGTTTTCACCGTCGCGAGCGACCAGCCTCTTTCGGCCGGGATGCGCTCCGCGACCTCGGTCGCCGTCAGCGGGCGGTCAGCGCCCCACAGCGCTTCCATCACCTCCAGCTCGGCATCGCTGATGCGGGTGTCCACGAACCTTCCTTTCGATTACGTCTGTAGTCAAGTCGATTACAGTTGTAAACACGAATCTGCTGCTGAGGGTGGAAAGCTCGCGTCCGGCGCGGTAGCGGCGGTGCATTGGTGGTTCACTCCTGATGGGGGTCCTGGAAATGCGCCTTGCTGTGATTGGCCTCGGCCGGATGGGAGCCAACATCTCGCGCCGCCTGATGCGTGGCGGGCATCAAGTCGTGGCCTACGATCGCAATCAGGACAGTGTCCGCGAGCTCGCGGGCGAAGGGGCAACCGGGGTCGCTTCGCTGGCGGAGGTCGTCGCCGCGCTCGATGCTCCGCGGATCTTCTGGGTGATGCTGCCCGCGGGCGCGCCGACCGAAGAGACGATTGCGGCATTGGCAGCCGCCGCCCAGCCCGGCGACGTCATCATCGACGGCGGCAATACCTTCTTCAAGGACGATATCCGCCGTTATCGCGAATGCGCCGGGCATGGCGTCCACTATGTAGATGTCGGCACTTCGGGCGGAGTCTGGGGCCTGGAACGCGGCTATTGCCTGATGATCGGAGGCGACAAGCAGGTCGTCGATCTGCTCGACCCGATTTTCGACACGCTCGCGCCTGGTTACGGCACGATCCCGCGCACGCCGGGTCGCGACGGCGGGGACGATCGGGCGGAGCGCGGCTACATCCATGCGGGCCCTGCCGGCGCGGGCCATTTCGTCAAGATGGTCCACAACGGGATCGAGTACGGACTGATGCAGGCCTATGCCGAGGGATTCGACATCCTCAGAGGCCGCGCCTCCGACAAGCTGCCCGAGGACCAGCGCTTCACGGTCAACCTGCCCGACATCGCCGAGGTCTGGCGCAGGGGATCGGTGATCTCCTCATGGCTGCTCGACCTGTGTGCGCTCGAGCTCGCGGCCGATCATGACCTCCACCAGTTCTCGGGCCATGTTGCCGACAGCGGCGAGGGCCAGTGGACCGTCGACGCGGCGATGGAGGAAGCGGTCCCCGCCAACGTCCTCACCGCCGCGTTGTTCGCTCGTTACCGCAGCCGGACGGAGGACAGCTTCGCCGACAAGCTTTTGTCCGCAATGCGGTTCGGCTTCGGCGGCCACGTCGAGATCCCGCAGTGAACGCGGTCCTTTCTAGTCGACGCGCTCGAATTTCACCTGCCGGTGAGCAACGTCGGCGCTCACCAGCTCGACCATGATCGTATCGCCGGGCAGCGCTCCATGGCCATCAACCCTGGAAACCACCGCGAGATCGGTTAGCTGGATTCTTGCGCCGCGCTCGTCGATGTCGGTGACCACGGCGGTGAACCGCGATCCCTGGCGTCCCTGGAGGACCGCGGCTTCGGCAAGGTCGAGCACCGCTCGGTCCACCTGTCCGGCTTTCTCTTCCGCCCTGGCCATCACCGCGGGAAGCCGTTCGAATGCGTCGCGCAACTCACCCGAAACCGTTCCGCCACTCGCAATCTGGAGCACAGCCTCGATGACGTAGCGGTCCTGCAGCCGCCGCAGCGGCGCAGTTGCGTGCGCGTAGGTCGCCGCCATCGCCGAATGCCAGGGGACCGTGCCCTCGCGGTAGGGAGCGTAGGATGCCCTCGGGCCGGCTCTCCGAACCGCCGCCATGAACGCCGCCTCGCGCGGCTTGGTCTGGTCGAGGCGCCGTTCGAACGCCTTGAGACCTTCGCCGTGCGGCCAGTCCAGCCCCAGCGCCTTGGCGGTGTGGCGCAATCGGTGGACCGCCCACTCCTCCGGCTCGGGCATCACTCGGAAAAGCCCGGTTCGGTGCGCCAGCAGCAGGTCGGCGATGGCGAGGTTCGCCGCGAGCGACATGGCGGCGTTCTGCACTTCCGCCGGGTTCTGCGGTCTGAATTCAAGAGCATAATAACCGCTCGCGTCCACTCCGAGCTGCTGCTCCGGAGCGTCGACCCGGGCCGCGCCCCGCACATCCTCGGCCTGCTCGATCCTGCGGGACAGCTCGGCGAAGTCGGGCGGCAGGTCCGCCGGCGTGACGGTCTCGTAGGCGAGCTTGGAGCGGGACCGGATCACCGCCCGAACCGCTCCGTCGAGCACCGCCTTGCCCGTCGGGTCGATCCGCACCCTGAACACGACCGACGGCCGCTCGACGCCCGGCAGCAGGCTCGCCGCGCCCTCGCTCAGGCCAGGGGGGTAAAGGCTCGCCTTGCCGTCGGGCATGTAAATGGTCGTGCCGCGGGTCCATGCCTCGAGGTCGACCGCACCGTTCGCAGATACGAACCAGGCTACGTCGGCGATGGCGTAATGCAGGATGAGGTCCTGCCCCGACCGCTCGATGGAGAATGCCTGGTCGAGGTCAGTCGAAGCGGCCGGATCTAGCGTGGCGAAATCGCGATCGGTCCAATCCGCGTGACCGGCAATCGGGCGTGTCGCCGCAGCCTTGGCTTCCGCCAGGACCGCTTCGGGAAAGCTTGTCGGGACTGCGAACTGGGTGCGGATGTCGGCGAGGCCGCTCGACAGCGCGCCGTCGCGGTCAATCAGGCCGTTCATCGGCACTCTGCACTTGTGCAATTCGCATCGATCGATGCTGCCAATACTGCGGCTCGTCCGCAATGGGTCGGCCTGTCCCGACCGATCCCGGAATATTCACGTGCGTGCGCAGCACGGAATGAGCTAAGCTCCAGCGAGCAGCCATAGGGGGCACCATGGCGACGTCGATCACAACGGCAGCGCGTCTTCCGCGAGACCGGAAACCCTTTCCGGTCCGTCACCCGTCCGACCGCAACTTCTTTCTCACCTATGTCGTGCTCATCTGGCTGGCCGTGATCGCCGGGTTCGTCCCGGACACCATTCGCCACATCCGGCACGATACAATTCCCTACCCCATCGCCGTCCACATCCATGCCGCGATCTCGGTCGGCTGGCTGGCGTTGCTGACGGGACAGACATTGCTGATCCGAAACAGCGAGATGCGCCTGCATCGAAAGGTCGGCGTTGCCGGTGCAGTCCTGGCGGCCCTCGTCGTGATCGTCGGATTCTGGGCAGCGCTCAGCATCGCAAGCCTCACCTTCGGCACGCCCAAAAGCCGACCTCCCTTCCTCTCGATCGAGCTCAGCAACCTCATCGAGTTTGCCGCTCTCGCTACCGCCGCGGTGAGCGCGCGCAAGCAGCCGTCGGCTCACAAGCGGCTCATGCTTCTCGCGACTCTCAGCCTGACGCCGGCCGCCTTCAACCGCCTCATCGGACGCTCGCTCCACCAGGTCCTCGGCAGCGGCCTGTGGGAAACCTATGTCCAGATCTTCGCTGCTACCGACGTGATGGTGCTCGGCATCGGCGCCTATGATCTGTGGACGCGCCGGAGGGTCCATCCCGCCTGGGTGTTCGGGTCATTGCTGATCCTGATCTGCCAGTTGACGGCGTGCTGGCTCTATTACGATCCCGGTTGGAAGGTGATCGCCACGTCGATCGTCAGGGCATGGTGACGTTCGGGGCCCTGTCCCGGAGGCGAAGCTAAGAGCCTGAAGCTCCCCGCCGATCAGCTTATCCCAAGCGCCAGCGCTCGTGCCGGCAGTGCCGGATCGATCGCCACGGCGGCGTCGAGGTCCCCCTTGCTTGCGGGATCATTCTTGTGGCGCCGAGCGAGCCCTCGCCCGTAAAGGCTCCACGCGATCCGCGGGGCAAGCTGGAGCGCCGCATCATAATCAGCGATAGCCTTGTCATATTCACCCATGCGCAGCTCGACCAGGCCGCGGCTGTCGAAGTAGCTGGCGGATTTTTCGCGCCGCAGCGCCGCGTCGCAATCCTTGAGCGCAAGCGACAGGTCC
>Ga0207657_10002018_pt1 | contig 21942 bp, 9 predicted proteins | sample KBSC33metaG_FD_184316 | JGI IMG/M metagenome (GOLD analysis project Ga0207657, IMG submission 184316) | Corn rhizosphere microbial communities from Kellogg Biological Station, Michigan, USA - KBS C3-3 metaG (SPAdes) (version 2) | ecosystem: Host-associated > Plants > Roots > Rhizosphere > Soil ... | reverse complement strand
TGTTCGATGCGTTCCGCGCGCGCGATTTCGGCATCGGCGCGTATTTCTCCAAGGCCGACTGGCACACGCCGGATTACTGGTCGCCGCGCTGGGCCACGCCGACACGCAACAACAATTACGACGTGCGCAAGTATCCGGAGACGTGGAAGCGTTTCGTCGAGTTCACGCACAAGCAGATCGACGAAATCACCTCGCGGTACGGCCGCATCGACCTGATGTGGCTGGATGCCGGCTGGGTCAATGCGCAGGACCATCCCGATGCCAAGGCCTACGGCATGGAAGTGCCGTGGGCGCAGGACATCGACATGCCGCGCCTTGCCGCGACAGCGCGCCGCAACCAGCCCGGCATCATCCTGGTCAATCGCGCCGACGGCGGGCCTTACGAGGATTACCGCACGCCGGAACAAACCGTGCCCAAACACCCGCTGCCGTATCCGTGGGAAACCTGCATGACCATGGGCAAGTCGTGGTCGTGGGATCCGCACGACATTTACAAGTCGCCGCGCGAATTGGTGCATACGCTGGTCGAAATCGTCGCCAAGGGCGGCAACCTGCTGCTGGGCGTCGGTCCGCAGGGCGATGGCGAACTGCCCGCCACGGCGCTGGAGCGGTTGATGGCAATAGGTGCATGGATGCAGATCAACGGCTCCGCAATCCACGGCACGCGTCCGCTGGCGCCTTACGCCGAAGGTCGGTTCCGCTTCACGCAGCTCAAGGACGGCAGCGTCAATGCAATTTATCTCGCGGATGCCGGTGAGCTTGAACCGTCAGCAGCGATCGAATTGCACGGCTTGCAGCCCGCGCCCCATGCGGACGTGCGAGTGCTCGGATCACCGGAACCGCTTGCGTGGCAGCCACGCGGCAGCGGGTTCCGTGTCGAATTGCCGCCGTCCGTACGCCACCGCTTGGCGGGGACGCCGGCCTGGACTTTGCGTATTTCCGCCTCGCGGGGTTGACTCCATCCTTCGCTGCGCTGCAGCAGTTTTCGGTCTGCGTGGGGACTTCCCATTGCAACGCGGAGGTTTTACCATCCTGCCACGAGTTTCATGGGTGCACCACGTTTGCAAAACTGAACCAAGGCTGCGGCCGATCAGGGAGAGTCGTCATGCAACATGTCACGTATCGACGCAATGTTCTTGCGCTCGCGCTTTCTTCCGCGTTGCTGCTGCCGTTGGGCGCGTTCGCGCAGGCTGCCGGGGGGCAGGATGCGAACCAGACATCGCCTCAGTCGACGCCTGAATCATCCGCGCCGCAGAAGACCCTCAAGGAAGTCGTAGTGCTCGGGTCGCGCATCCCGCGCACCGAGATCGAAGGCGCCAAACCGGTGATGACCGTCACCGGCGTGCAGATGAAGAAGGAAGGTTTCACGACACTCTGGGAGTTCATGAATTCGCTGCCGCAGGTCGGCCGTGCGCAGACGCCGCCGAGTTGGGGATCCTCCTCGGTGAATGCCCGCCAGCTCAATTTGCGCAACATGGGGGCCCAATTCACCCAGCTGATGATCGATGGTTACCGTGTCGTCGATTATCCGCAATCCAACAATGGCCAGACCAACTTCCAGAACTACAACAACATCCCCACGGGGATGATCGATCGCGTGGAGATTCTTGCATCCGGGGCATCGTCGATCTACGGCGCAGACGCCGTGGCCGGCGTGGTCAACGTGATCCTGAAGAAGCAATACCAGGGCGACGACCTGCAGCTCACGGCCGGTGGTGCGACGCGTGGTGCCCGCCAGTACGGCGATTTGAGCTGGACGGGTGGCCGATCGGGAAACCACTGGCACATCATCTACAACCTGGAGCACACCAATCGCACGCCGTTGTGGGCGAAGGACCGTCCCTGGACCGATTCCGAGGCGGACGCCGGCTACGGCGCGTGGAATCCCAGCGCACGGATGTTCGGCTACCAGACCTACGACGCCCTGTCGCTGTATGACGTCAACGGCAACTACATCACTCCGCCGCCGGGCTCGTGCGAGTCGTTCCAGAACTTCTCGCGGCGCGAGAAGAAGACCATCGCGACCAATGGCGACCAGGTCACCGGGCCGGTCACGGACAACGGCCAGTACTGCACGCAACACGACCTGTTCCGAAACTGGGTGCTGACGCCGGGGTTGCAAAGCAACGACGCCGCCATTTCGGGCGAGTACGATCTGAACGACAACCTGCAGGCCTATGGCTCGGTCGCGCTATGGGAGACGCATGGCGTCTCGCAGACCCAACGGCCCTTCGCGTACCCGATGGGCGGGTTGCCGGTGCCGTTCTACGACCAGGGCACGGGCCAGGTCGTCACCAGTTACCTGCGCCAGTTGACGTATGCCGAGATGGGCACCCAGGGCAACACCTACGACAACGAACAGTATTGGAACGTCCACGCCGGCTTGCGCGGCGCGATCTTCGATGGCCGGTTCAATTGGGATTTGAATCTCGGCTACCAGAAGTACATCGTGCACGAGAACTACACCGGCCTCAGCGAGCAGGGCATGTTCGATTTCTTCTTCGGCCCGCAGCTCGGCACCACGACGATCGGCGGCACCACGTATCCGGTGTACGACGTCAACCAGCAGCGTTACTGGTATCCGATCACGCCGGCGCAATACTCCACGTTCGGCGTGGCCGGTGAGAACACCGCGTGGTCCTGGATGCAGAACGCCACCTTGAACGTCAACGGAAACCTGTTCAACGTTCCATGGGACGACAAGCCGATTGGCTGGGCCGCGGTGCTGGAGGCGTACCACAATGGTTACCAGCTCGCGCCGGACCCGCGCGGCAACGATCTCGACTTCGGCGACCCGTTCCAGGACCACAACACCGGCGGCGGCAGCCGCAACCGTTATTCGTTCGCGACCGAGTTCCGGATACCGATCCTTCCGACCCTGGACCTCGACATTTCAGGTCGTGCCGACAAATACGTCGATGCCAGCATCGCCGGCATCGCCAAAACCTGGGGTTTCAGCCTCGAGTGGCGCCCGGTCAAGAGCCTGCTGCTGCGTGGCAGCTACGGCACCAACTTCAAGGCGCCGGACATGCAGGCGATCTACCAGACGCAGTCGGCGTCGACGGTGGGCATTTACCGTGACGACCTGCAGTGCATCCAGGCCAAGAACTTCAACTGCCAGGCGACCCAGCATTCCACCTACTTCACGCAGTACCAGGGCGGCAGCCCCAACCTGCTCCCGGAGACCGGCCATGGCTGGACCTATGGTCTGGTATGGGATGTGCCTTGGGTCGATGGACTGTCGTTCTCCGCCGACTACTGGCATACCGGTGTCGGCAACGCCATCGCGTACATCGACGCGGGCACCCTGCTGGCGGACGAAGCGGGTTGCATCACCGGCCTGACGTATACCGGTGCGCCGTACATCACCCACGCACAAGGGTCGCAGTATTGCCAACTGGCGATCAAGAACGTCATCCGGGGCGCGGATGGCAACATCACCGCCATCCATACCGGCCCGATCAACGAGTCGTCGCTGTATGTCAGCGGCATCGATGCCTCGCTCGCCTACAACTGGACGACCAACAACTGGGGCAATTTCAACCTGTCGATCAACTACACCGACAATTTGTCGTTCAAGGAGCGCACGCTTCCCACCGACCCGCTGCTCAACACGCGCTACCAGAACGTGGCCAGCAGGGTGACCGGCATCATCAACTGGAACCGCGGTCCGTGGGATGCATCGATCTCCGGCCTGCGCTATGGCTCCCTGCGTTCCAACAACTTCGGTGGTTGCGAGACGTTGTCCAACGGAATCATGCCATCGCAGGGAGATCCGGCCTGCACCCCTTACTACGGCATGATCAGGCCGTGGATCACCTGGAGCGGCTCGGTCGGCTACCAGTTCGACAAGCGGGTCAAGATGACGCTCATCGTGCACAACATCTTCGATCGGGTGGGCGAGATTCCCTATTACGCGGGCGGCTTCGAGTTCATCCCGACCCAGCAGGGTGATACCTACGATGGGCGCGAGGTCTTCCTGCAGATCAACTACAAACTCGATTGACCGGTTTGATTGAGAAGCTCCAGCGTCGAGTGCTTGCCCCGGCTGCGGCCGGGGCTCTTCTCGACGAGCGGGGGCGTGGTGCGCGCATGCGAGAAAGCGGCGGATCCTGTGCAGGTGCAAGTGGTCCGTCGTGATGGTGATTGATGCGCATGTCCACTTCTGGCGCATCGATTGCAGTGATTGCACGTGGCCGCCTCCGGAGCTGACCGCGATCCATCGCGATTTCCTTCCGAAGGACTGGCGGCGCGAAGCGGATGACGCGGGTATCGACGCCGCGATCGCGGTGCAGTCGCAGCCGAACGGCCGCGATACCGACTGGCTGTTGGAACTGGCGCGCGAAGACGCGCGCATCGCAGGCGTGGTGGGGTGGGTCGACCTGGCTGCGCGCGAGGCGCCGGAGCGCGTCGCCGCGCTGGCGTCGAATCCGAAACTGCGCGGCCTGCGGCCGATGCTGCAGGACCTGCCTGAAGACGACTGGATTCTGCAACCCGCGGTGACGCCGGCCATCGAGGCGATGATCGCGCACGATCTGTGCTTCGATGCACTGGTCCTGCCGCGGCATCTGCCGCATCTGCTGCGGTTCGCGGAACGCCATCCGGTGCAGATCGTGATCGACCATGCCGCGAAACCCGAAATCGCGCGTGGCGGGCTCGATCCGTGGCGCGCGCAGATCGCCGCGCTTGCCGAATTCCCGAACGTGAGCTGCAAACTTTCGGGGTTGGTGACCGAGGCCGGCGACGCGTGGCGTGCCAACGCACTGCGGCCGTATGTGGAGCATCTGCTTGCGACGTTCGGCCCACGCCGCCTGTTGTGGGGCAGCGACTGGCCGGTGGTCAACCTCGTGGCCGATTATTCGCGTTGGTTGAATCTGGCGGACACACTCACCGGCTTGGCGGGTGACGATCGTGCGGCATTGTTTGGCGACAATGCGGTTCGGGTTTACGGTATCCATGGTTGAGGGGAGACGAGACATGCCACGTGCAATCACCGGCGTCCTGTTTTGCATCGCGATGGCGTCGTACGTGCCTGCGGCGCGGGCGCAATTCAACATCCTGCCGAAGCCCCGGCATCTGACGCAGGGGCAGGGCGCGTTCGAATTGCAGGATGACGAAGCGATTGCCGCGCCCGCCGATGCGCGTGCGCAGTGGATCGCGGGATTCCTGCGCGACGCGATCCAGGCGCAGACGGGCGTCAAGCTGCGGACGGTCGCGGCGCCCGAGCGCGGCCGCATCACCCTGCGCATCGATCCATCCGTGCGCGGTGACGAGGCGTACCGTCTGGAGGTGAAGCGCAAGCGGGTCACCATCGAAGCGGCCGACAACCGCGGCCTGTTCTGGGGCGTGCAAACCTTCCGGCAGTTGTTGCCGTTGCAGCACGAAGTGCCGCCCGCGATCCCGGAGGTAAGCATCAAGGATGCGCCGCGCTATCCATGGCGAGGCGTGATGCTGGACACCGCACGGCATTTTTATCCCGTGGACTTCATCAAACAGCAGATCGACCTGATGTCGTACTACAAGTTCGACGTGTTCCATTGGCATTTGACCGATGACCAGGGCTGGCGCATCCAGATCAAGCGTTACCCGAAACTCACCAGCGTCGGCGCGTGGCGCACCGAAGCCGACGGCAGCCGCTACGGCGGCTTCTATACGCAGGACCAGATTCGCGATGTGGTGGCGTACGCGCGCGAGCGCAACGTGATGGTGGTGCCCGAGATCGAGATGCCGGGCCACACCAGCGCCGCGATCGCGGCGTATCCCGAACTGTCGTGCAGCGGCAAGCCGATCACGGTGCCGACCACGTGGGGCGTGTTCCGCGACGTGGATTGCGTGGGCAAGGATTCGACGTTCGCCTTCCTTCAGAACGTGCTGGACGAGGTGATCCCGCTGTTTCCGTCGCCGTACGTGCACATCGGCGGCGATGAAGTGCCGGAAGGCGTGTGGGCCGATTGCGCGTCGTGCCAGCAACTGGCCAGGACGAACGATTTGCAAGGCGAGGCGGGCCTGCACAGCTATTTCGTGCGCCGCATCCAGACGTATCTTGCAGGCAAGGGCAAGACGCTGATCGGCTGGGACGAGATCATGGAGGGCGGCATGGACGCCAATGCCGTCGTCGAGGTGTGGCGCGGACCCGACGAAGCGAAGCAGGCGCTGGCCAACGGCAACCGCGTCATCATCGCCAGTCCGTTCTACCTCGACACGGCGATCGACCGCATGACGTTGCAGGATTTGTACCGCACCGATCCCTTCGACAACCCGCTGTTCGCGAAGTATCCGGGCAAGGTACTGGGCGGCGAGGCGCCACTGTGGAGCGAACGCGCGACATCGTTGAATGGCGCGGCACGCCTGTACCCGCGGCTGCTGGCCATCGGGGAACACATGTGGAACCCGGACGCGGACGACTGGCAGGATTTCCTGTTGCGCGCCCGCGCGCAGGAAGGGTGGCTTGCGTCGCAACACGTCGCCTACGGTCCCGAGGACAAGGACATCATCGATGCAAGCGTGAGTTTCAGCCCGACCTACAAACGCTGGCGCATCCGCGCCGCGCGTGGCTTCGATGATATTCGCATGCGCTACACCACCGACGGCAGCCAGCCGACCGCGGTGTCGCCTTCGTTCGGCGACGTGCTGGATTTGTACGCGCCGGCGACAATTGCGGTGGCGCCGTTTCGCGGCGATGTGCAGTACCAAGCCAGCCGGACATTCCAGATGGTGCAGAACCTCGCGCTGGGCGACGCCGTCACCTTCGCGACGCCGCCCTCCGGGCGCTATTCGGCCGGCCTGACCGATGGCATCGTGGGCAGCCAGTACGACGACGACGCGTGGTCCGGCTGGCAGGGCGCGGACATGGATGCCACGATCGACCTTGGCCAACCCACCCAGCTGCACACCATCGACGCGCGCTTCCTGCAGCAAGCGGAGGCGTTGATCCTGTTGCCGCGCAGCGTGACTTTCGAGACCTCGAGCGACGGCAAGACCTGGACGACGCTGCAGACGACCCCGATCACGGTCGATCCCGACAACATGCGCACGTCGACCCGCGACATTGCCTGGAGCGCACAGGCGCCCGTCATGGCGCGTTACCTCCGCGTGGTGGCGACGCACTACGGCCAGCAGATCAACGGCATCGAGCCTTGGATCTTCTCCGACGAGATCATCGTGAAATGATCAATCTGGAAATCCCTCTCCCTTTGGGAGAGGGTGCCCGAAGGGCGGATGAGGGTTCGGCAATGCTGCGGCCTCCGCTCATTTGCGAACCCTCACCCCAGCGCTGCGCGCTCGGCGCTACGCGCCGCCTCTCCCGGAGGGAGAGGGGTTCCAAGGCTTGGCGTGCGGTCCGGGCATGGCTGCTGATCGCGCTCGTGTACCTGCCATCGATTGCATCCGCCTTGACGACGCAACCGCTGGATGCGGATTGGCAATTCCGGATTGCGCCGGATGACGCGCACGCCCGCGAACATCCGCGTGCAAAGCAATGGCTGCCCGCGACGGTGCCGGGTTCGGTGCAAACCGACCTGATGGCGCTGAAGCTGATCCCCGATCCGTACTGGCGCGACGACGAAGCGAAGGTCCAGTGGGTGGGCTTGTCGAATTGGCAATACCGGAAAAGCTTCGATGTCGATGCGGCGACACTCTCACGCGCCCACGTCGACCTGGTGTTCGATGGCCTCGATACCTTCGCCGACGTCTATTTGAATGGCCGCAAGATCCTTGCCGCCGACAACATGTTCCGGCGCTGGCGCGTGCCGGTGAAGACATTGCTGCACGCGGGAACGAACACGCTGGAAGTGCGTTTGTATTCGCCGATCGAGCGCCTGCAACCGTGGCTGCTGAAGCAGCCGTACGCGCTGCCGGGCGAATTCGATTCGGCATTCGGCGACGAACCCAAGGGCAAGCAGACCGCCAACTATGTGCGCAAGGCGGCGTATCAGTACGGCTGGGACTGGGGCCCGCGGATCGTTACCGAAGGCATCTGGCAGGGCGTCAAGCTGGAAAGCTGGGACGCATTGCGACTGGCGGATTTCCATGTCGCGCAGCGACAGGTGACGGCGGTTGTTGCGAAGCTGGATGCGCAACTGGACATCAAGTCCGACACGGCAGCGACCGCGCACGTCGAATTACGCTGGCGAGCACCGAACGGCTCCATGCAATCACTGCAACACGATGTCGCGTTGAAAACCGGTGATAACCGCGTCGCGATTCCCCTCCAGATCGCGCATCCGCAACGCTGGTGGCCGGTTGGCTACGGCAAGCCGAACCTGTACGACTTCCATGTCGATGTCGCGACAGGCGGCAAGGTATTGGCCAGTTCTGATCGGGAAACGGGTCTGCGCAGCATCAAGTTGCGCCGCCAAAAGGATCAATGGGGAAAAAGCTTCGAGTTCGTGGTCAACGGCGTGCCAATTTTCGCCAAGGGCGCCAATTTCATTCCGCCCGATATTTTCCCCACGCGCGTCACGTCCGCGCGGTTCCGGCAACTGCTCGAATCCGCGCGCGACGCCAACATGAACATGCTGCGCGTATGGGGCGGCGGCTATTACCTGCCGGACGATTTCTACGCGACGGCCGACAAGCTGGGCCTGATGGTGTGGCAGGATTTCATGTTTGGCGGCGCGATCCCGCCCGCCGACCAGGCATTCCGCGACAACGCGCGCGCCGAGGCGATCCAGCAGGTCGAGCGCTTGCGCGGTCATCCCAGCCTCGTGCTGTGGTGCGGCAACAACGAAGTCGAGACGGGTTGGGAATCCTGGGACGACCGCAAGGCATTCAAGAAGTCGATTACGCCGGCGCAACGCAAGCACATCGAGCAAGGCATGCGCGAATTGTTCGACCGCGCGCTGCGCGACGTCGTCGCAAGCTACGAGCCGAACACGCCGTACTGGCCGAGTACGCCCGGCACTGATTACGACGGTCCCGTGAATGTGACCGACGATGGCGATTACCACTACTGGAACGTGTGGTCGGGCGACGCGCTGCCGGCCATCGCGTATCTCGATGTGACGCCGCGCTTCATGTCCGAATACGGTCTGCAGTCGATGCCGGTGATGCAAACCATCGACGCTTTTACCGAGCCGTCCGATCGCTCGATCGATTCGAAGGTGATGCGCGCGCACCAGAAATTCGACAAGGGCAACGGCAACCAGCGCTTGCTGAAATACGTCGAACGCGAATTCGGCAAACCGAAGAACCTCGCTTCGTTCGCCTATTTGAGCCAGGTGATGCAGGCCGAAGGCATCCAGTTGGCGGCAGAACACCTGCGCGTGTCGCGACCCCGGAGCATGGGCTCACTGTACTGGCAGCTCGACGACACGTGGCCCGGCATTACCTGGTCCAGCATTGATTACTACGGTCGCTGGAAGGCGTTGCAATTCCATGCGCGGCATTTCTACGCGCCGTTGCTGATCGCGGCATTGCGCAACCATGGTGTCACGAGCGTGTCGCTGGTTTCCGATCGCACCACGCCCGTCGTTGCGCAGTGGCGTTTGCGCGTGTTGGATTTTTCCGGGAAGGTGATCGGGCAGAAGCGGGCAGCCGTCACGCTGGCGCCGCTGTCGTCGACCCGCGTCGGCACATTCAGCGACGCGCAGTTGCTGCACGGCGCGAATCCGCGCACGACCTTCGCGGTCTTCGAATTGTTCGTGGACGGCAAGCGCGTATCGCGCAACCTGGTGTTCTTCGATGCGGCGAAAAATCTGGCCTTGCCCGTGCCGCGTATCCGCACGCGACTCGCGCGAATGAATGATGGCTACACGCTGACGCTCGAAAGCGACAAGCTGGCGCGCGAGGTGTGGGTCTCGTTCGGCGATATCGATGCCGAAATTTCGGACAACGCGTTCGACATCCTGCCCGGCCAACACGTGACGCTGACGATCCACAGCAATACCCGTCTCGATGCTCTGCGCAAGGCGCTCAAGGTTCAGGACGTGGCCGACGCGATGCAGGGCGGTGCGCAATGAAAGGGGCACTTCCGGCATGCGCGGTGATCGGGATGATTCTGCTTGCAGCGGGCGCGAGCGCCGCACCTGATGACGCGACGGTGCGCGCGCAGGTATTGGTTCAAAAGCTGACGCTCAAGGAGAAGGTCGCGCAACTGCGAGACAATGCGCCCGCGATTCCGCGCCTCGGCGTGCCCGCGTACACGTGGTGGAACGAAGGCCTGCACGGCCTCGCGCGCGGCGGCTTCGCGACGGTGTTTCCGCAGGCGATCGGCTTGGCGGCGACTTGGGATCCCGCGTTGCTGCAACAGGTTGGCACCGTGGTCTCGACCGAGGCCCGCGCAAGATTCAACGCGGCCGGAATGAACAATGCACACGGGCGCTATCAGGGGCTCACCATCTGGTCGCCCAACATCAACATCGATCGCGATCCACGCTGGGGACGCGGTCAGGAAACCTACGGCGAGGATCCTTACCTGACCGGCCAAATGGCCATCGCGTTCGTGCGCGGCATCCAGGGTGATGATCCCGCACATCCGCGCGCGATCGCGACGCCCAAGCATTTCGTGGTGCACAGCGGCCCCGAATTCGGCCGCCACGGTTTCGACGTCGACGTGTCGCCGCACGATCTGGAGGCGACGTACCTGCCGGCGTTTCGCGCGGCCGTGACTGAAGCCCATGCGGGCTCGGTGATGTGCGCGTACAACGCGCTGCACGGCACGCCGGTGTGCGCGGACAAGAACTTGCTCACCACGACCTTGCGCGGCGATTGGGGCTTCACGGGTTATGTGGTGTCCGATTGCGATGCCATCGACGACATGACCCAGTTCCATCACTACAAACCCGATGATGCGCAATCATCGGCCGCCGCGATCGAGGCCGGAACCGATCTCGATTGCGGCAGCGCCTATGCTTCCTTGGGCGAAGCGGTGCGCAAGGGTTACGTGAAAGAATCCGTGCTGGACAACGCGCTGGTGCGCCTGTTCGCGGCGCGCTACCGGCTCGGCATCATGGGCGGCAACGATGGCGGGGCATATGCGCGCATCAGCATCGATCAGATCGACAGCGCCGTGCATCGCAAGCTGGCGCTGCAAGCGGCGCGGGAATCGATCGTGCTGCTGAAGAACGCGCATGCCACATTGCCGTTGCATGCCGGGGTCAAGCTCGCGGTCGTCGGCCCCGACGCCGACACCGTGGAAACGCTGGAAGCCAACTATCACGGCACCGCGCGCGATCCGGTCACGCCGCTGGACGGCTTGCGCGAACGCTTCGGCGCCGATCACGTGGCGTATGCGCAAGGCGCATCCGTGGCAGCGGGCGTGCCGATCCCGATCCCGGAAACCGCGTTGCGCGCCAACGGGCAGCCTGGTCTGAAGGGCGAGTATTTCGACAACACCGATTTCAGCGGCAAGCCACGCCTCACGCGCGTCGATCGCACCATCGACTTCGACTGGGATCATGTCGCACCGGATCGCACGCTCGACCCGAACCATTACGCGGTGCGCTGGGCCGGCGAGCTGGTTCCGCCGGGCGCCGGCGATTACACGCTGGTCGTGCACGTCGATCGTTGCTTCGATTGTCGTGGGCATGACCCGGTAAGATTGTATGTGGACGGAAGGAAGCTCATCGACAACGACGGCAAGCACGGCGGGGTCATGCAGGCCACCGTGCATTTCTCGGACACGTCGCCGCACGCGATCAAGCTGGAAATGGTGCACAGCGGCCATGACCAGGGCATTCGCCTGCAATGGCTGGCGCCGCCGACGGCACAGCTTGCCGAAGCCGAGGCTGCGGCTCGGCGTGCAGATGCGGTGGTCGCGTTCGTCGGGTTGTCGCCGGACGTGGAGGGCGAGGAGTCGCCGCTGGACGTGGCGGGCTTCGACCACGGTGATCGCACCGACATTGCGCTGCCGGCGGTGCAGCGCGCACTGCTCGAACGCGTGGCCGCGAGCCGCAAACCGCTGGTCGTGGTGCTGATGTCGGGCAGCGCAGTGGCCATCGACTGGGCACAGCAGCACGCCGATGCGATCCTCGACGCGTGGTATCCCGGCGAGTTCGGCGGCGCCGCGATCGCGCAGGTGCTGGCCGGCGATGATGATCCGGCGGGTCGCCTGCCGGTGACGTTCTATCGCTCGACGCGTGACCTGCCGCCGTACGTCAGTTACGACATGCAGGGCCGCACCTATCGTTACTTCACGGGCACGCCGCTATATCCGTTCGGGTATGGCTTGAGCTACACCACCTTTGCCTATGCCGACCCCGCGTTGTCGACGACGTCTGTGAAGGCGGGTGAGACATTGGAGGTGAGCGCGACGGTGCGCAACGACGGCACGCGCGCCGGTGATGAAGTGGTCGAGGTCTATCTGGATGCGCCGGATCTTCCAATGGCGCCGCGCCATGCGCTGGTCGGGTTCGAGCGCGTGCATTTGAAACCGGGCGAAAGCCGTCGCGTCGAATTCGCGTTGTCGCCGCGTCAGTTGAGTACGGTCGATGCCGCCGGCAATCGTGCCGTGGTCGCGGGTCGGTACCGCGTTTTCATCGGTGGCGGCCAGCCCGGCTACGCTGCGGGTGAAAGTGCGGCGTTCACGATAACCGGTCATGACGTCTTGCCGCGCTGAACATTCGGACAGAACCATGAGCGACCGCCGCGATTTCCTGAAGCTGGTTGGCACCGCTACCGCCGGTGCTTTCGCAGCATCCGCGCTGCCGGGCGCGGCAGCCACCCCCGTGTCGCCGCGCTTCGCAAGCAAGCGCCCGCCGCCTTCGCAACGCAAGTTCACCAGTCCTGCGGTGGAACGCGAACTCGCGCGGATCAAGGCGCAAATCGGCGATCCGAAACTCGCATGGCTGTTCGGGAACTGCTATCCGAACACGCTCGATACCACCGTGCACATCGGCACGCTCGGCGGCAAGCCTGACACCTTCATCGTCACCGGCGACATCGACGCAATGTGGCTGCGTGATTCCTCGGCGCAGGTATGGCCGTACCTGCCGCTGGCTGCGCACGACGGGGCGTTGCGGCGGTTGTATCGGGGTTTGATCCATCGGCACGCGCGCTGCATCGCGATCGACCCTTACGCCAACGCCTTCATGGCGGACCCGCAGGCCAAGACGAACCTGCCTTGGGCGCAACACGACGACACCGACATGAAACCCGGCGTCGCCGAGCGCAAGTGGGAAATCGATTCGCCGTGCTGGACGATCCGGCTCGCGCATGGTTACTGGAAAGCGACGGGTGACCGCGCGCCGTTCGACGACGACTGGCGCGCGGCGATGCGACTGGTGCTGGAAACGTTTCGCATGCAGCAACGCAAGCACGGGCCAGGACCGTACCACTTCCAGCGTGCGGCCGCGGCGCCCACCGACACACTGGCGCTGGGTGGCTACGGATGGCCGGCGAGGTCCGTCGGTTTGATCTTTTCGATGTTCCGTCCCTCCGACGATGCCTGCAAATATCCGCTGTTCGTGCCGGGCAACTGGTTTGCCGTGGTGTCGCTGCGGCAGTTGGCGGCGATGGTGCGCGAGCTGTTTGCGGACGAGTCTTTTGCGCGCGACTGCGAGGCGTTGGCGGGCGAAGTGGAAACGGCATTGCAGCAGTACGGACTGATGCATGATGCGCAAGGCCACACGTTCTGGGCCTACGAAGTGGACGGCTACGGCAACCGGTTGTTCATGGACGACGCCAACGTGCCCAGCCTCTTGAGTCTCCCGTACCTGGGTTGCTGTCAACGCGACGATGCGCGTTATCGCGCGACACGCGTGCTGGCATGGAGCGGGCGCAATCCGTATTTCTTTTCCGGCAAGGCTGCCGAAGGGATCGGCGGTCCGCATGAGGGCTTGCGGATGATCTGGCCGATGTCGATCATGGTCCGCGCGCTGACCAGCGATGATGCCAGCGAAATTCGCCGGTGCCTGCAGTGGCTCAAAACCACCGACGCCGGCACCGGCTTCATGCACGAAGCGTTCGACCAGGACGATCCCGCGCATTTCACGCGTGCGTGGTTTGCCTGGGCCGATTCGCTGTTTGGTGAGATGATCGTCGATCTGGCCGCCCGGCATCCGGCATTGTTGCGAGGGCACACGGGATTGTAGGTTGGGGTGAGCCGGGCTGCACCCGGCGAACCCCGGCACGATGTGCGCTGTGTTGGGGTTCGCATGAAGCTGCTCACCCCAACCTACGGTTGACAAATTCATTGCTGATTCGAGGAGCACGACCATGGTGACACGCAGACGTTTTCTGCAAGGCGCGATGACGCTGGCGTTGCTGGAGCGCATCGACCCGCCTGTGGCCTGGGCTTCGGTGGGTGATGCTGGCGCGCATGCCGCGAAGCCGAATGCGGTCGCCGGCGTTGCGCGCTACGTGGACGTATTCGTCGGAACCGGCGGCCACGGCCACACGTTTCCCGGTGCGACGGTGCCTTGGGGCATGGTGCAGCTTTCGCCCGACACCCACACGCACGGCTGGGACGCGTGTTCGGGCTACCACGAGGGCGATGGTTCGATCATGGGGTTTTCGCATACGCATCTTTCCGGTACCGGCGGCGCCGACATGCTGGACGTGCTGGTGATGCCCGCGCAGGGGCAGGTTTTGCTCGACCCTGGCGCGCGCGGGTTGCCCGACGAGCTTTATTTCTCGCGCTATGACGCCGCGGCGCGCGGAAAGCATCTTGCGGCAGACGTTGTGGCGCACCCCGGCAAGGGCTATCGCTCGCGTTTCGACAAGGCGTCCGAGCATGGCGCGCCCGGCTACTACACGGTGCACCTGACCGATCACGACATCCTTGCCGAGCTGACGGCGACCGCACGCGCCGGCCTGCATCGCTACACGTTCAACAAGCATGGCGCGGGGCACGTCCTGGTCGACCTCGCGCACGGTTACCGGGATGGCGTGGACAAACCCTGCCAGGTCTCCGATGCCGAACTGAAAGTGGTGGGCCAGGACACATTGGTCGGTGGCCGCCGCGTGCACGAATGGGCGGACGGTCGCTACATCTTCTTTGCAATGAAGCTGTCGCGTCCGTTCGTGCGCGCCGAGTTGTATTCGGATGACAAGTCGCTCGCTTCCGCGAAGAACGCGCAAGGCAAAAACCTCAAGGCCGCGCTGCATTTCGACGACGCATCCAAAACACCGCTGCTGGTGAAGATCGGCATTTCGGGCGTGGACATCGACGGGGCGCTGCGCAACCTCGAAACGGAATTGCCGGACTGGGATTTCGAACACGTGCAACGCGCGGCCGCCGAACAATGGGAACGCGAACTCTCGCGCATCAACATCAAATCCGAATCGCAAGACGTGCTGAAGACGTTCTACAGCGGGCTGTACCACACCATGCTGGCACCGACCCTGTTCAGCGACGTCGACGGCCGCTACCGCGGCATGGATCTCAAGGTGCACACGTTGCCGAAGGGTCAGAACAATTACAGCACCTATTCGTTGTGGGACACCTATCGCGCGCTGCATCCGCTGTACACGTTGTTCCAGCCGGACAAGGTGCCTGACCTGGTGCAGGGACTGGTGCGACAGGCCAACGAAAGCCCGCACGGACCGACGGTCTGGCCGCTTCAAGGCGTCGAGACTGGCACCATGATCGGCTACCACTCCGTCGTGGTGATCGCCGAGGCGCAAGCGAAAGGCTTCACCGGCATCGACTACGCCGCGGCGTGGCCGGTGTATCGCGACCGCGCGCTGCATTCCGACTGGCTTGGCCTGGGCTGGTATCGCAAGCTGGGTTATCTTCCCAGCGATGCGGAGTCGGAGGCGGTCAGCAAGACGCTCGAATACGCGTACGACGACTGGGCGTTGTCGCATCTGGCCGCGGGCGTGGGCGAACACGCGGATGCGAAGAGCTTGCGCGAGCGCTCGCGCAACTACCACAACGTGTTCGACCGCAAGCTCACCTTCATGCGCCCGCGCGGCGCCGACGGAAAATGGCTGGAACCGTTCGATCCGATCGAGATGGGCCACTCGGACCAATGGCGCGATTACACCGAATCGAATCCATGGGTGGCGACGTTCCTCAACCAGCACGATCTTTACCAGTACATGCAAATGTTCGGCGGCAACGCCGCATTCGAGCGCAAGCTGGACGAACTGTTCACCACCGCGTCCACGCTGCCGCCCAAAGCGCCGCCGGACATCGCGGGAATGGTTGGCCAGTACGCGCACGGCAATGAACCGAGCCATCACATCGCGTACCTGTACGCGTACACGGGCTCGCACTGGAAGACCCAGGCGCGTGTGCGCATGTTGCTGGAAACGATGTACCGCCCTGCGCCGGATGGTTTGGCGGGCAACGAAGACTGCGGACAGATGAGCGCGTGGTATGTGCTGGGCGCGCTGGGCCTGTACCCGGTTGATCCGGTCAGCACGAACTGGGTGTTCGGCAGTCCGCTGGTCGACCACGCGGAAATCGACGTCGGCGGCGGCAGGAAACTGATCGTGGAAGTACGCGGCAGCGGCAAGGGCAGGCCATACATCCAGTCGGTGACCTGGAATGGCAAGCCATGGACCCGAAGCTGGATTGCGCACGCCGACCTCGCGAAGGGCGGCACGCTGGTGTTCGAGATGGGTGACGCACCGAACAAGCAATTCGGTGCTGCGTTGGAGGATCGCCCGCCGTCATTTGGGCAAGCCGCAAAGAACAGCGATTAGCGCGAGTTCAGACCTGCCGTCCGTCATTCCGGGGGCCGCGCCGGGATCATGGCGCGGCAACCCGGAATCCATTTGGCTTGTTCGAAGAGCAACATGGATTTGGTCGCGCCGCCCCTGATGCTCGCCCTGCGGGTCGCCTCCGGCGTTCGCGTTTGCAGTCCTGCGAACGCAGTCCGGTTCCTCCCGCAGACAACGCGGGCGGCCCGGGAATGACGACGAGGAACATTGGATTCAATCGGTACGTGCGGCAGCCTCGATCTCGATCGCCGCGGCTCCGAACACACCCAGTTGCCCGTGTTCGATCAGCCGCACCGGTACCGCCGTCAGGAATCCTCGCATCACGCCCTTGTTGAGGAAGCGCGCGCGGAATTGGCTCGCCAGCAGGAAGTCGCGGATGAACGGCAGGATGCCGCCGGCGAGGTAGACGCCGCCGCCCGCCTTGAACATCACCGCGAGGTCGCCCGCGAAACTGCCGAGCATTGCGCAGAACATCGACAGCGCTTCGCGCGCGAGTGGGTCGTCGCCCGCCATCGCAGCCGCGCTGATCGCCGCCGGCTCCGCATGGATGACATCGACGCCTTCGATGTCCGCCATCACGCGATACAGGTTGACTAGCCCGGGGCCGGAAAGCACGTGGCCCGTGTGCACGTATGCGCGATCGCGGCCGAGCCGGCGCAGGACCTCGATTTCGCGTTCATCGCCGGGCGCAAGCGCGACGTGGCCAGCTTCGCTCGGCATCACCAGTGGCGCATCGCCATTCGGCAACAACACCGCGCAGCCCAGCCCGGTGCCGGGCCCGACCACCACGGTGGGTCCAGTCGTGCCCGGTGCCTCGATGACCGCGATGCTGTCGCTTGCGGAAAGGAACCGCGTGCCGCAGGCCAGTGCCTCGAAGTCGTTGACAATGTCGAGTCGATCCAGTCGCAGGCGCTCGCGCAACTCGGAAATTCGCACCGGCCAGCGCAGGTTTTCCGATACCAGTTCATCGTCGCGGAGGTAACCCGCCACCGCCAGCGCGCAGCGCGCAATGTCGCCGCGACCGTTCGGGTGATGCGCAAGGAAATCCTGCAGGATTTCGCCGAGTCCCGGCCACTTCGCGCATTCGTAGACATGCCCCGCGAGCATTTCGAGCGGCGGGTGCGCGCCCGCGCGTGCCCGCAGCAAACCGATGCGCGCGTGCGTGCCGCCCACGTCGGCCGCAAGCACGAGGGACCCTGCTTCGACCAAATCACCGTGCAACGGATATGGTTGAGTCATCGCGGGAGGTTCTTCACCGCCAATGGCGATCTTGTTCTCTGGTTTCATCGGTGAATTGTATATGCATATACGAACATTGGCATAATGGCAGCCTGGCAATCGAAGCAGCGTATCGGCATGGGTGACGAAAAGCGTGATGGCGTTCCGCACGTAGCCGATAATGGCATGCGGCGCCGGGACTTCCTGCGCCTGAGCGTGCTGGCGCCATTGTCTGCCTTCGCCGCGTGCGCGGAGATGACGCGACCTGCGCCGCGTGCGCCCGTGGATATTTTGCCTGATGGGCGTCCGCATCGCTTCCAGCTTGTCGGGCAGCACTTCATGCTGGACGGCAAACCGTTCACGATCCACAGCGGCGAAATGCACCCGATCCGGATTCCGCGCGAATACTGGCGGCAGCGCATTCGGATGGCCAGGGCGATGGGGCTCAACACCATTTCCCTGTACGTGATGTGGAATGCGCTGGAGTCCGAACCCGGCGTGTTCGACCTCGTCAGCGGTCGCCGTGACTTCGCGCGTTTCATCGGCATTTGCGCTGAAGAGGGCATGTGGGTTTATTTCCGGCCCGGTCCGTACATCTGCGGCGAATGGGATTTCGGCGGACTGCCGCCGTACCTGCTGCGGTATCCGCATATCCGGGTGCGCGACAAGGACGATGCCGATTACATGGCGGCGGTGCGCCGCTACATCGCGGCGATCGCACCGCGAGTGCAACCGCTGATGGCGGTGAACGGCGGCCCGATCCTGATGCTGCAGATCGAGAACGAGTACGCGTCGTTCGGACATGACCTCGCTTATCTCGAAATATTGCGCGCGCTGTGGCAGCAACATGGCATCGAGGGGCCGTTCTCGATTTCAGACGGCCTGGATCAGGTGCGCAAGGCGCACACGTATCTTCCCGGCGCGGCGCTCGGGCTTGATGGCGATATCGATTTTGCGGCGGCGCAGGACATTGCAGGCGAGATGCCGGTGTGGATGGGCGAAGGTTATCCCGGTTGGTTGACGCACTGGGGCGACAAGGATTTCGCGCGTGGCGATTTCGCGGCGACGCTGCGCAAACTGCTCGACGAAAACAGCTCGTTCAATCTGTACGTCGTGCACGGCGGCACCAATTTCGGTTTCGGCGCGGGCGCCAATGCGCACGACGACACTTCGCGCTTCCAGCCGGTGATCACCAGCTACGACTACGGTGCGCCGATCGACGAACGCGGTGCCGCGACGCCCGACTATCACACGTTTCGGGCGGTGCTTGCCGCGCACGTGAAGCGGCCGCTGCCCGCGATCCCCGAACCGCCTCCAGCGATTCGCTTCGCGCCCATTACGCCGGCACCGTTCGCGTTGCTGTGGGACAACCTGCCGCAGGCGAAGCGCGTGGAGCGTCCCCGAGGCAACGAACTGCTGTTCGGCCAGGATCACGGCATGGTGCTGTATCGCCGCCGCATCCGCGGGGGCGGCACGCTCGTGGTCGACGGCGTGCGCGACTACGTGCTGGTGTTCAAGGGCGGACGCTTCGTCGATTACGTGTCGCGCGTCGAACATCCGTCGCTGCACTCGAATCCCGTAATAACTTTGCCCGGCAACGCTGGCGAAACCGAAACGCTCGAAATATTGGTCGACAGTTTCGGCCACGTCGGGTACGGCCGCGCAATGACCGATCGCAAAGGCATCGTGGGCGAGGTGCTGCTCGACAGCGAACCCCTGCGGGGTTGGGAAGTTTTCAGCCTGCCGCTGGATGATGCCTGGCTCGCGGATCTCAAACCTTTGCGCACCACGCCGACGCGGCCTGGCGTGTTCTTCCGTGCCGTATTGCAGCTTGCGCGCCCCGGCGACTGCCATCTCGACATGTCCGCATGGAACAAAGGCTACCTGTGGGTCAACGGGCGGCTGCTCGGCCGCTACTGGCACATCGGCCCGCAGCAGCGCCTGTTCTGTCCGGGCGTGTGGTTGCGGGAAGGCGACAACGACGTGCTGGTGCTGGACCTGCATCGCGTCGAGCCGGCGCCGATTGGAAGTGCGTCGACGCTTGCCGATACGCACTGACGAAAAGGCCCGCCGAAGCGGACCTTTCCTCTGAACTACCAGTTGAGCTGCAAGTCGCCTGCGAACCAGGCGGCTTGCGCAGGACATCGCTCTACTTCTTTTCCGGCTCCAGCCCGCGATCCTTCTTCATCGCGTCGATGTTGGGCGCGCGGCCGCGCCACTCGGCGTACATCTTCGCGAGGTCTTCGGTGTTGCCGCGCGACAGCACCATCTGGCGGAAGCGATCGCCGTTGGCACGGGTCAGGCCGCCGTGTTCCTGGAACCAGCCGAACGCATCGTCGGCCAGCATCTGCGTCCACAGGTAGGCGTAATAGCCGGCCGAATAGCCGCTGCCCCAGATGTGCGAGAAGTAGCTGGAGCGATAGCGTGGCGGCACGTAGCTCAGGTCGACGTGGTTGTCCTTGAGGGCCTTGGCCTCGAACGCATCCACATCGGTCACCTTGGGCGCGCTGGGCGACTGGGTGTGCCAGGACATGTCGAGCAGCGCGGCGGAGATCAGCTCGGTCATGTCGTAGCCCTTGTTGAAGAGCTGCGAGTTCTTGAGCTTGTCGACCAGTTCCTTCGGCATCGGCTCGCCGGTCTTGTAGTTCTTGGCGTAGTGCGCGAACACGGTCGGGTACAGCGCCCAGTGCTCGTTGAACTGCGAGGGAAACTCCACGAAGTCGCGCTGCGGCACGGTGCCCGACAGGCTGGGATATTCCTGGGCCGCGAACATGCCGTTCAAGGCGTGGCCGAACTCGTGGAACATCGTGGTCACGTCGTCGAACGACAGCAGCGCGGGCTGGCCCGGCGCGGGCTTGGTGAAGTTGGCGACGTTGTAGATCACCGGCTTCTCGTTCAGCAGTTTCGACTGCGTGACGAGGTTGCTCATCCACGCGCCGCCGCTCTTGTTGTCGCGTTTGAAGTAATCGCAATAGAACAGCGCCAGCGGCTTGCCGTTCGAGTCATACACTTCGAACACGCGCACGCCAGGCTCCCACACGGGGATGTCCTTGCGTTCCTTGAAGGTCAGGCCGTAGAGCTGGTTGGCGGCATAGAACACGCCGTTTTCCAGCACGTCGTTCAACTCGAAGTACGGCTTGACCTGCGATTCGTCGATGTCGTACTTGGCCTTGCGCACCTGCTCGCCGTAGTACTGCCAGTCCCATGGTTCCAGCTTGAAATCGGACTTGCCGGCTTGCTTCTGGTCCTTGTCGATCATGGCCTGGCGATCCTTGCCCTCGGCCTCGGCGCGCGCCACCGCGGGCGGCGCCAACTGGTCGAGGAAGTTCATCACCGCGGAAGGCGTCTTCGCCATCTGGTTTTCCAGCTTCCACGCCGCGTAGGTGTCGAAGCCGAGCAGCTTGGCCTTCTGCGCACGCAGGTACGCCATTTGCTCGATGGTGGCGCGGGTGTCGTTGGCGTCGCCTTTCTCGGCGCGGGTCCACGAATGTTCGAACAGCTCATGGCGCACGTCGCGATTGCTCAGCGATCCCAACGCCGGCTGCTGGGTAGTGTTCTGCAGCGGGATCACCCACTTGCCTTTCAGGCCGCGCGCCTTGGCAGCTTGCGCCGTGGCGTCGATCTCGCCGGGTGACAGGCCCGCGAGTCGGGTCTTGTCGTCCACCACCAGCGCGCCGGCCTTGTCGGCCGCCAGCAGCTTGTTCTGGAACTGCGCCGACAGCGTCGAGATTTGCTCGTTGTAGCGCTTCAGCTTGGCCTTGTCGGCGCCGGAAAGCTTGGCGCCGTTGTGCACGAATTCGTTGTAGTCATATTCCAGCAGGCGCGCGGACTCCGGATCGAGTTTCAGCGTGGCGCGCTGGTCGTGGAGTTTCTGGATACGGGCGAACAATTTCGGGTTCAGGTAGATCGCGTCCTGGTGTGCGGCCAGCCTGGGCGCTTCGACTTCCTGCACGTTTTGCAGCGTGGGATTGGTGTCGGCGCCAGCCAGCAGGCTGAACACCGCCATCACGCGGTTCAACATCGCGCCGGTTTTTTCCATCGCAACGATGGTGTTCTCGAAAGTCGGCGCCGTCGGGTTGTTGGCGATCTTCTCGATCTCGGCGAGCTGCAGCTTCA
>Ga0207657_10002016_pt1 | contig 21946 bp, 14 predicted proteins | sample KBSC33metaG_FD_184316 | JGI IMG/M metagenome (GOLD analysis project Ga0207657, IMG submission 184316) | Corn rhizosphere microbial communities from Kellogg Biological Station, Michigan, USA - KBS C3-3 metaG (SPAdes) (version 2) | ecosystem: Host-associated > Plants > Roots > Rhizosphere > Soil ... | reverse complement strand
TTGAAGTTAAGCTCTGGCGACATTACGTCAGATCCAACGTTCTGGCCCCCACGAGAGTGGGACCAAGGGGGATGACGATCTTTGCGGATCCGTTGTCGGACACTCCCTGCAGCTGTAACTCAGCACATCCTTACACTTGTTCGACTCCAACCATGTTGCTCTTCTTGCGCTTGTTCGCTTGCAGCACTTTCTTACGTAAGCGCAGCGACTTCGGGGTGACTTCTACGAACTCGTCGTCGGCAATGAATTCGATTGCTTGCTCCAGGTTCAACTGCCGGAAGGGCACGAGACGAATGGCTTCGTCTGCTGTGGAGGCGCGCATGTTGGTGAGCTTCTTCTCCCGGACCACGTTTACGTCCAAGTCCGTGTCCTTAGCATTTTCCCCGATGATCATGCCTTCATAAACATCGACGCCGGGTCCCACAAAAAGCACTCCACGTTCTTGCAGGTTGTACAACGCATAAGAAGTCGTCACACCCGGTCTATCAGCCACCAATGCGCCGGTGAGACGGTGGGGAATCTCCCCTTGCCACTCGGTGTATCCGTCGAAAAGCGAGTTCATCACAATTGTGCCCCGCGTATCGGTTAGAAGTTGGCTGCGCAGTCCAATTAACCCGCGGCTGGGAACGCGAAATTCCATGCGTACCCGACCATAACCGTGATTATGCATGTTGACGACTTCAGCTTTGCGCGTCCCCAGTTGCTCCATGACAACCCCGACGAATTCCTCCGGGACGTCGACGGTAAGGCGCTCCACTGGCTCCATTAGTTTCCCATCGATGCGCCGCGTCACGATCTCGGGCTTCCCAACCATCAGCTCATAACCTTCACGACGCATCATCTCTATAAGGATGGACAGCTGGAGCTCGCCACGTCCCATCACTTTGAATGCATCGGTCGAGCCCGTCTCCTCTACGCGAATGGAGACATTGGTCAAGAGTTCCTTGTCCAGCCGCTCTCGCAGATTACGTGACGTGACGTAGGTTCCTTCCCGTCCGGAGAACGGTGACGTGTTAACCGTGAACTGCATGGCAATGGTGGGCTCATCGATGATGATGTGCGGTAGAGGTGCAGGATTCTCAGCGTCGGTAATCGTTTCGCCGATGGTAATTCCTTCCACGCCCGCAACGGCAACGATGTCGCCAAGCTCGGTCTCGCTGATATCGGTCCGCTTAAGCCCGCTGAAAGAGAACAGCTTGGTGATCTTCGTCTTCTGAAAGGAACCGTCGAGCTTGGCAATAGCTACGTCTTCGCCCGTGTACATGCGGCCGTTAAAGACACGCGCAATGGCAAGCCGACCGAGATAATCGCTGTAGTCGAGGTTGGCAACCAGGATTTGCAGCGGTCCTGTCAGCTCTCCCCTGGGAACTGGAATTGTTTTGACGATCGCCTCGAATAAGGGTTGAAGGCTCTCGCCACCACCTTTGATGTCGGTAGATGCCGTCCCCGTCTTTGCATTGGTGTAGAGTACGGGGAACTCCAGTTGATCTTCGTGCGCGTCCAGGTCAATGAAGAGATCATAGATTTCATTTAGAACTTCCTGAGGACGGGCATCCGAGCGGTCAATCTTGTTGATGACCACAATGGGTGGGAGCTTCGCCTCAAGCGCTTTGCTGAGCACGTAGCGGGTTTGCGGCAGTGGTCCTTCACTGGCATCTACCAGGAGCATGACTCCGTCCACCATTTTCAGCGCACGTTCCACCTCGCCGCCAAAATCACTGTGGCCCGGCGTATCTACGATATTGATCTTTATGTCGTGATAAAAAATCGCCGTGTTTTTGGCAAGAATCGTGATGCCGCGCTCGCGCTCCAGCTCATTGGAATCCATCACGCGCTCCACAACTTGTTCATTGGCGCGGAAAGTGCCGCTCTGGCGAAGCATGGCGTCGACGAGCGTCGTTTTGCCGTGATCAACGTGCGCGATAATGGCGATGTTACGGATACCCGAACTCAAATGGTCCTCTTTCTTGTGCAGCCCAGAAAGGTTTTTATTGTCCCTCATACCACTTTACTATGAGGGCGAGCCTTACAAGGAGGTAATCAGCTGCCATCGAGCAGGCTAACTTCGATGTGCTTGTAGGATTGAGTCGGAGTTCACTTGGCGGGGTATGGTCGTGGCGTGACATCCGCGTCCAAAAGTCCCGTTGCCCACTTTATAGCCTCAGTAAACATTTGCTGTATTTGAGGATTGTCCCAGCTCTCCTTCAAGTGCCCTAGACTCGAATAGTACACGCGCCCTTTGCCGTACATCTTTGCCCAGGTTACGGCGAAGTCGCGATCCGTGCGATGTACATGCGGGTTGGTCAAGTCGAGTTTGCTGGGATCCAGCCTCATCAGGACCCGTAGCTGGTCGCGTGAGTAGTCTTTAAGCTGGTAGATCTCATCGCGTAACACGAACGACGGCGGCCACTGGCGCATCCCGGGGAAAGCGGGATCTTCCACGATGATGGGCGCCTCGAACGTTCCCCAAGGGTGTTCGTCGAAGTAACCGCCGATCATCTTCCCGTATTCAGGCCATTCGGTGAATGTGATCGTCGCACTATGCACGCCAATGAATCCTTTTCCGTCGTCATGCACGAACGACAAGAGATCGGACTTCTGCTGCGCGTTCATCTCCAACTCACCAGAAGTGAAGAAAAGTACTGCATCGAAATCGTTCAGGTTCTTGGCATTGAATTCAAGCTTCCTCTTGGTCAAGACTTCCGTGTCGGTGCGGATCGTCGTCTCCCACAAACCTGTCTCTTCACCCATACGTTCAATAGTTGCCATGGCGTGGGACACGGCTTGATGCCTATAACCTTTCTGTTCTCCAATGACCAGCAGCTGTTTCTTCGGCTTCGCCTGACTGAAGGAGACACCACAAAGCCCGAAGATGATCAATGACAGAGTTACAACTCGAAGCTTCACTGAGATCTCACCCACTCGGAACAGAGTACAGGAAGAGGTAAACCATCCCCTTGATATGGAAAAACGCAAAATGGAGAGCGACGCTGCTTCCTCGACTATCCTGCCATGGCGGCGCTCTCTTTGGGTAGGCCAGGTTTTCCCGCCAGCCGATGTTCCACTTCCTTCACCACACGGCGCGCTGCAACGATCGCCTCGGAAGTGCTGGATTCGGGACCCTGCGAGTCGGTGTTTGCGAAAAACACGCGCTCCATGGGATGGCGGACGATTGGTTGAACCTCGGTGAAGAGCTTCGGAGTCGATTTGTACATTGGATGTCCGCGACGATAAATATGAACTTCCAGCGGATCAATGTCAGATCCGGCGAAAAGCTTCTGAAAATCCTGCAGAACGTTGTGTGCAATCTTGCGCGCACTGGGTTCCGTCAGGAGATAGCCGCGGTCATCCTCGGCCATCGGTGTGTAGCAGGTCAGGATGTTGTATTTGGGCTGGTAGCCGGGCTGCTTACGAATCACCCAGTCGGCAACAATGAAATCTGTGAATCTGTTGCCTGGACACCAGTTATCATAGCCCTTGTTGAAGACCTGCTTGTCGAAGATAAGATTCACGACGGCATATGGGATGTAGTGAATCTGATGCATGGCTTCGGACTGCGCCTCGGGCATGCCCTCCACAATCCTGCGAGTGATGAACTTAGGCGTGGCCATAATGACTGTTTTGGCTGCGACCGTTTTCAAGGCGCCACCTTCGAAGTAGGTGACGTGTACTTCGCTCTTCTGCGGAGACACTGCCACGACCGTGGCATTGCTGAACATGCGATCTGCGAATCTTGTCTTCAAAATTTCCGCCAATCGTTTACTGAGAGCACCGATCCCGCCAGGCCACGTGTGGCGGAGGTCACGCCGATCTTTTCCGGCAAAACTCTGCATTTCGGCGATGGCAAGCAGGGCAGCGCTGTCTTCGCTCGTTGCACCCCAGTTGGAAGGCCCGTAGCCGTCCCACCACTGCTTAAGTTCGGGAGCATAGCCTGTGAGAAAAGTCGCTAGTGACACACCAAAAAGTTCGTTAGCCCGCGCTCTGATATCAATGGCGAGCATCTCGCGCTTGAATTTTGCAAAGCTTTGACGCACGCTGGCAGGATAAGGAAGATGATTGAGGCCTTCGCCCCAAGTATCGGGGATGAACTCACCTTTGATGATAGTGCCGTCCCAATTGTCAACCGGCAGTGGTTCCAAACCAAGCTCCTGGGCTAATGGAAAAGCGTTCTCATCTTTCCAGATAAATGCCGCTCCAGTGGCATAGACCTGGCCTTCATATGCCATCGGGTAGGCATTGCCGCCCCAATGAGGTTCTTTCTCAAGCAAAAGGAAGTCGCGATTCTGAAGAAGATACGCGGAGGTGAGGCCGCTCATTCCGCCACCTACAATGACCGCGTCGTGATGAGCAGAGACCGGCGGACGAGAGAAAACTTTGCCATCACGAACCTGATGGCAAATCGTATTGTTCTCCCCGTCGACAATGGGCTTGCTCTCGGACGTAGCTGCAAGGAGGTGCGAGTCAACTGGGCATCCCGCCGCAACAGCGCCCGCAACCACGAATTTGATGAAGTCTCTTCGATTCGCACTCATGCTCAGGTTCCTTAGGCCTTTGACTCAACTAATTCAGCCGCAATCTCGGTCCGTCCGTCAGTTCGAGTTCTCAGTCGATACCATAGGACGATTGCAATTATCGAGAACAAAAAAATGATGGTAGAGATCGCGTTGATTTCAGGCGTGATGCCGCGGCGCAAACGTCCCCAGATCTCAAGCGGCAGTGTGTTGTCGCGGCCGATCAGGAAAAAGCTGACTGCAATCTCATCCATTGACAGAGTGAAGATGAGAAGAGCGGCGCCTATGATCGAGAGCCTTAGATTTGGAACGGTGATTCGCCAGAAGGTTTGCCAGTAGGTGGCGCCGAGATCGAGGGAGGCCTCCTCTTGGGCGCGATCAAGTTTCTGCAACCCTGCGAAGACCTCCGTGGTCGCTACCGAGATCAGGGCTGTGCCGTGTCCGAGTACGATAGTTGCCAAACTCAGCTTCATGTCCGCTTGCCGGAATAACATCAACAGGGACAAGCCCGTGATGATTCCCGGAAGGATCAGAGGCAGAAGTACCAGGCGGCGAAACAGAGCTTTACCGGGGAATTGCGCGCGATCGAGAGCAAGTGCTGCCGGGATTCCGAGTGCTAATGAGATCAGCATCGCTGCGAAAGCCACAAGCAAGCTGTTAAGCACAGAATCCCATATAGCGCCGTCCGCGAACAGCGTGCGATACCAATCGAGGGTGAGGTTACGCGGGGGAAAGCCACCAACGCCCTGTCCGTTAAATGAGTAAACAATGAGAACCAATATTGGTAGATACAGAAATGCAAAAACAAAGAAGGCGTGGAAAGTCAACCAGCGCGAATCCGTCCTGATTCGACGCGGTGGCATCTAGGAGAAGCTCCACTTCTTCTCCAGTCGTTCCGCCAGGAACAAAAGCGAGACAACCAGCAGGAGCATACAAAGTGAAATCGCCGCTCCCAGGGGCCAGTTATATGCCGCACCGAAGAGGCTCACCACAATATTGGAAATCATGATTCCGCTTGGCCCTCCAAGAAGAACAGGGGCAAGGAAATCACCAAGGCTGAGCACAAAAGCGAAGGTTGCGCCGGCCAGTACCCCGGGAATCGACAGAGGAAGAATCACTCGCCAGAAGGTTTGTGCGGGCGAAGCACCCAGATCCTGAGATGCTTCAATCAGGTTGCGTGGTATGTGTTCCAACGAGGCATATATGGGTAGGAAAGCGAACGGCGTGTAGATGTGCGTGAGTGTCAGTACAACCGCAAACGGCGAATAGAGGAGAAACTCCAGCGGATGCTTAGTGACATGAACGTACTGCAGAAGAGTATTCAACACCCCGTCGCTGCCCAGGATCGTCTTCCACGCATAAGCTCGCACCAGGTAACTGACCCAAAGAGGAATAATGACGAGTTGATAGAAAAGTTCTTTGCGTGTGCCTGCGCGGAAGGACAGGTAGTAAGCCAGGGGATATGCTAGAGCCAAGGCAAAGAACGTGACCCGCGCCGCGATCCACATGGAACGAAGAAGCGTCTCATGATAGACGGACTTTCCCGCCAGCTCGCTGTAGTTCGCGAGGTTCCATTGATGAACCACGTTTTGATCGGGAGAGACTGACCAGAAACTGTAACAAAACATCAGCGCGTAAGGAGTGAGAAGAAAGAGCGCGACCCATGCTAGCGGTGGGATGGTGATAGCAGCACGATAAGCGCGGGAGAACATCAAACCTTCTCCTGCGAATCACGAACCGGCACAGCATCCTCAGAAGAAAACTGGAACTTTAACTCGCCCTGACCAAGATCAGAGGCCCCGACTCTGACCGAGAACAACGATCCATCCCCGCACTCGACCTGCAAAAGTTCGGTCGCTCCATGGAAGGCTCGATTGCGAATTCGAGCACGAAACGACACAACGTTGCCACTGGCAATGAAGCTGTCATTCGCGATGTGGACGCACTCAGGCCGGAGGGAGAAAAGCGCAGGACCATCGGACAGTTGCACTGGCCATGATAGTGACTTGTAACGCGCGACGCCGTTCCTCACCTCAACACGCAGGAGGTTGGTATGGCCGATAAATTGTGCGGCGTAAGAAGTGGCGGGACGACTGTAAATCTCTCGCGGTGAAGCGATCTGTTCCAGCTGTCCACTTCGCAGCAGAGCGACTCGGTCAGACATCACCATAGCTTCTTCCTGGTCATGAGTGACGAAGAGGAATGAGATCCCGACTTCCCGCTGGAGAGATTTCAATTCGAGTTGCATCTGGCGCCGAAGGTTTGCGTCGAGAGCAGAGAGCGGTTCATCCAGCAGCAGCAATCGCGGTCGATTGACGAGCGCGCGCGCAAGCGCAACCCGCTGTTGCTGCCCGCCGCTAATTTTCGAGGGCTTTGAAGCAGCAAACGCGCTCATCTTAACCATAGCAAGTGCCTCATCAACCCTCGATTTCACTTCTGGCGCGGCAATCTTGGCCGCGCGCAGCCCATAACCCACGTTCTCTTGCACGGTGAGATGGGGGAAGAGAGCATATTGCTGGAAAACGGTGTTCACGCGACGAAGATAAGGAGGTAGATTGTCGAGACGCTCGCGGCTCATCCACAGTTCGCCGGAGTCTGCGGTTTCAAACCCGGCGATGACCCGCAGGAGCGTTGTCTTGCCCGAACCACTCTCGCCCAGGATCGTGAGAAACTCGCCTTCGGCAACGTCCAGAGAGATATCGCGAAGAACGATGTTGCCGCCGAAGCGCTTTACAACATTACGAACTTCGAGTAGCACCGTCGCAAAGTCCTTTGCGGAATCAGGGGCGATGTCGGTTTGAGGTACGGTGGTCACGGTTCAGCTGTTACAGCCTTGAAAGAAAACGGACGCGTTACTGAGCGGCCTTCACCTCGTTCCAAATCTCGTTGTACTTCGCGCGGCGCGGCACGTTTTGCCAAAAATAGATGTGCTTCTGATAGTTGTCGACGTCGTCAAGGTGAAGACTACTCCGCTCATCGGCGCTCATAAACTGCGAAGCCTGCGGATTTGCCGGCGTGTAGTGCGTTACGTCGCTTACCATCTTTTGGGTCTTGGCTTGGACCATGTATTCGAGAAATTTGTATGCCAGTTCTTTGTTCTCGCTCCCAGAGGTAATCATCAAATGATCGATCCAGCCTGTCGTATTTTCCTTTGGAATGGTTTCGCCGATGGGAAAGCGGTCTTTTTTAAGCTGGTTGGTCATCAGCGGCCAGCCCATTGCGGTCGTCACTTCGTGGTTCTGGAACAAGTTCGTAAGCTCGCCGCCGGTTGACCACATCTTGCGGATGTTAGGCTTCAATTCCAAAAGCTTTTTTTTCACCGCCTCGAGCTGTTCATCAGTGAGGTTGTACAACTGGCTTGGTGGATTGTCGTAGCCGAGCACTTGCGCTGCCATATAGACAGTCGAGAGATCGTCCCATACCGAGATCTTGCCGCGTAGCTTCGGGTCCCACATAACGTTCCAGGACTCGGGTGCTTTTGCAAAAGCCGTTGTGTCGTACAGAAGTGGATTGGGTCCCCACATGAACGGGACACCGTATGTGTTCCCCTTGTCTTTCACCAATGGAAGCGATGTGAGCTGAGGTGAAAGCTGCGTGTACGTAGGTAGTTTGCTCAGATCTAGCGCTACGGCTAACCCGTTGGCTGCGATGCTCGTCGCGACGTCGCTCGAGGGCGAGATAACGTCATAGTTGCCAGCGCTACCTCCCCGCAATTTCGCGACCAATTCGTCACTTGTTCCCATATACGAAGCCGAAACTCTGCAATGATACTGATCCTCGAACCCCTTCACGAAAGATGGATCGGCGTAGCCCTCCCAGACGAGCAGGTTGAGAGTTGGATTCTTTTTGCCGCATGAAACCGACGCGAAAAGCGCGCACAGGATCGATGCGAGAAGAAGTACACGCTTCATTTCGCGTCTCCTCCGGCTGCAGCCGCCGTCTTCCACGCAGGTGATTCGTACACCACCTTGCCGCCAACCATGGTGAGCAGGACCTCGGTCTTGACGATATTCGAAGGCTCGATTTTAAAAAGGTCCTGTGAGAGGACGATCAAGTCTGCCAGCTTACCTGCTTCAAGAGAGCCTTCTGTCGTTTCGCGATGTCCGGCAAAGGCGGCATCTAACGTGTAGGCTTTGATCGCGTCGGCGAGGCTGACGCGTTCGCCCGGCAGCCACCCACCCGGTGGATTGCCTTCTGTAGTCTGACGAGTCACGGCATTCTGCACGCCTGGCCAAGGGTTCAGGGTCACGACCGGCCAGTCGCTGCCGAAGGCCAATACTCCTCCATTTTGTTTGATGCTATGCCAGGGCCAGGCTCGCGAAGCGCGATCCGGACCAGCATTCCGTGCCCAAATCTTGAGCGTGTCATCATCCGGATACGCGTGTAGCGGTTGCATGCTCGCGATCACCCCTTGTTTACCAAAACGTGGGATGTCCTCCGCGGTAATCGTTTCGATATGCTCAACGCGATCCCGGCTATCGGTGGTGTGGTTCTGGGTTGCGGCATTTTGATAAGCATCCAGTGCGAGGCGCACTGCTTTGGTTCCTATGGCGTGGGTGAAAATCTGCAAACCGCGCCGGTCGAGTTCGGTGACCGCCTGTGTGTATTTCGCCGGATCCCAAAATAGCTTCCCGCTCTGAGTGGGATCGTCGCTATACGGCGTGAGCATTGCCGCGGTATGTGCTTCGACGACGCCATCCAGCATTGTTTTCACGACGCCGCCGGAGATCCAGTCGTCGTGATAAGTCCGGCGCGCTCGCTCAATCGTTTCAAGTTCAGCCGCGGTGAGTTCGGGCGGATCGAGAAAATAGGCGACGTAAAAGCGGACTGTCATGTCGCCCTTGTTTCGAAGCTCGTTATAAAGGTCGAGGTATTCGAAGTCTTGACCGGCGCTGTGCACGCGAGTGAGTCCTACCCGGTTCGCCTCATGCATTCCCTTCCGCAAAGCGGTGAGGCGTTCTTCACGAGAAGGTTGTGGCGCAGCTTTGGCGACCAGATCTCCCGCCGCCTCCTTCAGAGCGCCCGTAGCCTCGCCCTTGTCATCGCGAACGATCTTTCCGTTCGGCGGATCTGCAGTCTCCCGCGTGATGCCCGCCAACTCCAGCGCCTTGCTATTGGCCCAGGAACTATGGCCGTCGAATGCGATCAGGTGTACAGGACGGTCGGGAACAACTTCATCAAGGACTCTCTTGTCCGGCAAACCCGAGGGCGCAAAGGTCGGATATGTCCAGCCCATGCCGAGAATCCACGGCTCTTTGGGATGTGAATCCGCATACGCTTTTACCCGCTTTTGAATTTCGGCCACAGAACCGGCCCCGTTTAGATCCACCCGTAACAGCCCGAGTGAGCCGTCGATGAAGTGGATGTGACAGTCGGTAAAACCGGGAAGAACGAGATGCCCTTTTCCATCGATCTTCTTAGTGCCGGGTCCGCGAAATGCTTCAACATCCTTCGCACTGCCGACGACAACGATCTTGTCGCCTCGGATTGCAATAGCTTCCGCCCATGGCTGCTTTGAATTCACCGTGTAGATTCGCGCGTTCGTAATCACCAGGTCTGCGGGTGTTTGTGTCTGGCCACTTGCAGCCATGGCATACAGAAAGGAAACGCCGACGAGGAGCGACAGACAACCTTTGGAGCTCAGTCTCAATTGGTTCTCCATTTCTAAAGCTTCAGAATGTTGGCGGTGTGTTAATCCAAATCACCCGTGTTTCTTTCTTGCCCGGGTTTTTCCATTGATGCGGTGTTGCGCTTTCGAAATAGAAACTGTCGCCCTGCTGAAGATGATATTGCTGACCGTTCAGCGCGATCTCAAGCTCGCCCTGCAAGACATGGAGGAATTCTTCGCCTTCGTGACTGTAAGATTCGCCGCTACCCGCGTCTGGCGCGATGCGGAACAAGTGCGGTTCCATAACGGTATTCCCCCAAGCCAGCAGTTCCATAGTGACCCCTTCACCCGCATGGAGCACCTTTCTCTTGGCTGGACTCACGAGAGGCGAGCCCGATTCTGCGGCATCGAAGAAATCGAGGATATTAGTTTTGTAAAAGCGAGTCAGTTTGCGAAGGGTACCAACTGATGCCGTCATACGCGAACGCTCAAGCGCGCTGAGAAAGCCCACCGAAATGCCGACAGCGCGAGCCACTTGAGCCAGCGAAAATCCCTTGCGACTGCGTAGCTTCCTGAGATGCCCACCCAAAGCTCCTGCGGTGCCATCCTGAGGCCCCGCAAGCACACCTTCTCGCTTCATCAGTTCAACAATGGCATGTGCGTTCAAGCCGCGCACTCGGCGCAAGTAGCGAGCGCGCTTCAGCAGGCTTACGTCTTCCGCGGAATAAAGACGATACTTGCTTGCAGTGCGCTGAGGACGAGTCAGCCCCAGGCTCTCCCACGAGCGTATGACTGAGGGAGAAACGCCGACCAGACGCGCGACGTCGCCGATCTTGAGAAGCGGTTGGGTATCGTTGTGGTTCTTATCCGAAACAGAATTCTCGCGACCCATCCTTGATCCCGGAAGAAGCAGATTTTGCTTGACAGTCGAGCGGGTGTTCTCTAACCTTGCGCGATTATAGCAAGGTTTGTCTTGCGCGCAAGCAACAAGTGATTACGGTTTTCCACCCAAAACTGGAGGGGTACATGCTCCCGTCGACTTCCCCATGGCCGACCCGTTGGCTCGTTGTGCTGCTCTGCCTGGTGTTCTGCGCATCCGCTCTCGCACAAAGTACAGGCGGCCGAATCCTGGGCCGAGTGACAGATCCTACAGGCGCGGTGCTTGCGCACGTGAAGGTGACCGCCACCAACGAAGCCACCGGCGTGTCTCGAACTGCCGACACCAATGACGGTGGTGACTACGCGTTCGTCGAAATTCCGCCCGCCATCTACGACCTACAGTTCGAGCAGACTGGGTTCAAGAAAAATCTAAGAAAAGCCGTGACGGTAGAGGTCAACGGCGTCGTCACGCTGAATATGACCATGCAACCTGGCGGCGCGCAGGAAACGGTGGAGGTCACCTCGGAAGCGCCGCTGGTGGATACCACGAGCACCCAATTGGGTGCGGTTGTGAATGATCGCTCGGTAACGCAGCTGCCGCTCAATGCCCGCGATACTTATCAGTTTCTGCAACTGCAGCCCGGGGTCATGTCTACCGTAGGTTCCGCCAACTCCGTCGTCTATGGTAACGACAGAGCTGGGGCGGTGTCGGTAAATGGCGGGCGTGGACGTTCCAATAATTTCAGTGTCAACGGCGGCGATGCGAATGACCAATTCGTGAACCTACCTACCGTGCAGCCATCGCCGGACAGCATCGAGGAGTTCCGTGTTCTGACCAATACATTCGACGCCGAATATGGCCGTAACTCTGGTTCGGTAGTCAACGTCGTGACAAAGTCTGGAACCAATAGTTATCACGGCAATGTATATGAATTTTTCCGAAATACGAAGCTTAACGCGAACGCATATTGCTTCACGGCGCTTCAGGGGATTCCCTGTGATAAGCCGCAATTCAATCAAAACCAGTTCGGAGGCACCTTCGGCGGCCCGATAAAGAAGGACCGGACTTTCTTTTTCACTTCTTACGAAGGACGTCGGATTCGGCAGGGTATCCCTTCTCCAGCCGTGACCGTCCCAACCGCGGCGGAGCGGCCTGATCCATCGCATATGGTGAACGGCCACATAGTTGCCGATTTCTCCGCCGAGTCTCAATTTTCAGGGGTCTTGAGCAGCGCATACGCATTACAAAATGGAGGTGGAATCGGGCAGCGCCCCGGTTGTCAGCAAGCTGTGACCGATATCGGTGGAGGCTTGATCCAGGATGGTGCCAACTTCTCCGACATCTTTCCGAACAACCAGATTCCGTTGGAGTGTATGGATGCCACTGCTGTAGACCTGCTTCAGTTTGTCCCGACTCCTGCGGGCGGAAGCAACATTATCCAGACAATACCTGTACAGCCTGACCGCGGCGACCAGTTCACTGTGAGACTTGATCATCGGATCAACGATAAACAGAACCTAAGCTTCTACTATTATTTCGACGATCACCACCTAGTCTCACCCTTTGCACAGTTTCAAGCTGCCGGCGCGAACGTACCCGGTTTCGGATCCATTACCAGTGAGCGATTCCAGCAGTGGAACCTCAGCCATACCTGGACCATCAACAACACCACAGTGAACGAGTTTCGCTTCAACTACAATCGCGAAGCGCAAAGAACGTTCCAACACCCGGTGTTCACTTCTTTACTGCAGGACGCCTGTCCACCAGCTCCATCGTGGCTCACCAATGTGCTGGGGCCCGTGCCTTGTTTCTCCGATGGTACCCCCACCAACTCCCTGGGCATTCATCCGAATCTGGGCGCCGCACGCGAGGGCATTCCTTTTGTTCAGGTGAGCGGCGGATTCACAATTGGTAATAACGGCGAGGGCGAACTGCCTCAGGTGGGCAATTCGTTTCAATGGTCGGACAGCCTCACCAAAGTTGCCGGCAATCACTCCCTGAAATTCGGAGGCGACGTTCGCCGCCAGCGCTTCGACCAGACACTCTTTTTCGATGTCAACGGCGAATTCTTCGTCGACGGTACCTCGACCAATAGCCCTATTGGCGATACTGTTTTCTCCGATTACCTGCTCGGTTTCCCCGGTTCCTATGGGCAGGGGTCGGCCCAGGTGGAGAATGTCCGAAGCACGGGACTCTATCTATTCGCTCAGGACAGTTGGAAGGTCAAGCCGAACCTGACGCTGAACTATGGGCTGCGCTGGGAACTCAACACGCCAATTGCCGACATTAGCAAGCACGTGCAAACGTTCCGACCCGGGCAAGTGAGCACGGTCTTTCCATGCCAGGACACAGCCAACACGGACTGTTCTTCCATGACGCCGGTCGGCCTAGTTGTGCCGGGAGATGCGGGTGTTCCCAATGCCCTCACTCAAACCTATTACAAGGCTTTTGCTCCGCGAATCGGTATCTCCTGGAGCCCCGGCACTTCAGGCAAGACCAGCATTAAGGCTGGATGGGGATTGTTCTATAACCCCATTGAGCAGCTTGTGCTCGAGCAGTTCAGTGCCGAACCACCGTTTGGCGGAAGCACCTTCCCGTTCAACACTTTCTTCAACACTCCCTTTCTAGATCAGAGCGGGGGCTTTTCTTATCCCAATCCATTCGGCCTGAGCTCGCTAGGCGGCTCCAACGGTATCCTCAACCCACAACGAGGGCAGCCGGTGGACTGGGGAATGTTCCGCCCAATTCTGCTATTTGGTCAATTTCAGCCGAAAATGCGTAGTCAATACTCAGCGCAATACAACCTCACGATCGAGCGTGAGCTAACCAGAGACCTGAAGTTGCAGGTGGGCTACGTCGGGTCGCAGGGGCATCGGCTTCTGGCAACCCACGACGTCAACTATGGAAACCCTCAGACCTGCTTGGATCTGAACGCCGTGCTTGGTGACGGTACGTGCGGCCAGTATTTTGCCGACAGCACGTTCTTCATTGACCCTGGAACTGTTCTTCCGGTCGATTTCCATTTGCCTTATGCGCAAAATAATTCAGTGATCCCAGCCGGGACTACTGTTGGTCCGAACGGTATTACTCTTGTTGGGCTACGTCGTTACTCATCTCCGCAATGCGATCCGCTGACTGGAACTGGTTGCCCCGCTGACGGAATTCCGGTTTTTAGCAGCATTTTCGCTCAGGATACAATCGCCAATTCGGCATATAATTCCTTGCAGGCATCCCTCGACAAGCGCTTTGCGCATGGCCTCCAGTTCACTACCGCGTACACGTTCAGCAAGTCCTTCGATCAAGCCTCCAGCTTCGAGGGCATCCTGAACCCGATTGATCCACGTCGCAGCCGGTCGTTGTCGAATTTCGATGCGCGACACCGAATCGTGTTCAGCTACTACTGGGAATTGCCGTTCCGCAATCACAGCGGCGTCACGGGCAAGCTGCTCGATGGTTGGTCCCTTTCAGGAATCACCACTTTCCAGACAGGATTCCCGATTCGCATTCAGTCGCTCGCGGATAACGAGCTCATGTACAGCTTTGATTTCGAACTGCCGGGTGAACCAAATCAGATTGCACCATTCCGCACGATGCGTCCGCAATCGCACGGCAATTATTTCTTCGATCCCAATAGCTTCACTGAGAATGCTTCCGATAGTTCTCAGCCGCCCTGTACGGCAGGTGCGGTATACGGATGCTTCGACCCGACATTGTTTGGCAGCCTTGGCAACGCTCGGCGAACCGTCTGCTGTGGGCCCCACGTTAGCCAGACAGACTTTGCCATTCTCAAAACGATCCGGTTGTCGGAGACGAGGCACATAGATTTCCGTGCGGAGTTCTTCAACCTATTCAACCATACGCAGTTCTTCACGCCGGACGGCAACACTTCAGACGGGGCGCAGTTCGGCCAAGTCACCCAGGCCCGTGATCCGCGCCTGATGCAGTTCGCGCTGAAGTTCTTTTTCTAGTTCGATGTCTGGGGCGTTCGGGTACTTATTCTAATGGCCGCGCAGCGGCTTGAGAAAATGCTGGAGCAATGATGTACGCAGATCTGGAGAAAGAAATAGCCACTTTCGAGAAGCGCACGCCCAAATCGGCCGAGGCGCACAAGAAGAACCTGAAGCGCATACCGCTGGGCGTGGCGAGTAATTATCGCGCCTACGAGCCTTATCCCATCTTTGTCAAAGAAGGCAAGGCCGGACATTTTCGCGATCTCGATGGCAATGACTACATCGATCACAACTTGTGCTTTGGAGCGTTGATGGCGGGGCATTGCCATCCTGCCGTAATGAAAGCCGTTGAAGAGCGGCTAAGCATGGGCACGATGTTTGGTATGCCCCACGACATGGAATGGCAGCTGGCCGAAGAAATCTGCCAGCGCTTCCCAGTTGAAATGGTCCGCTTCGGTTCGAGCGGTACGGAAGCCACTATGCATGCTGTCCGCCTGGCTCGCGCTGCTACTGGGCGCGACAAGATCGTAAAGTTCGAAGGCGCCTATCACGGGCTGCATGACAGCGCGCTGGTCAGTGTTAAGCCTCATGCACCGGATTTTGGCGATGTGCATGCCCCCATTTCGGTTCCCGGCGGATTGGGCGTGCCTAAGGCCAGCATCGCGAACGTAGTGATTGCCACCTTCAACGATCTGGGCACGGTGGAGCGTCGCTTCAAGGAGAATGCCGGGGAGATTGCAGCCATCATTCTGGAACCTATCTTGATGAACGTGGGCTTGTGCATGCCACAACCGGGTTTCCTGGAAGGCTTGCGCGACATCGCGACCAGAAACGGCGCGCTGCTGATCTTTGATGAAGTTAAGACAGGCGCGAAACTCGGATGGGGCGGTGCTTCCGAATACTTCGGGGTGACCCCGGACATGATCTGCCTGGCCAAGTCGATTGGCGGCGGATTCCCCCTGGCAGCATTTGGGGCGCACAGGTCGGTGATGGACCTGATCTCGCAACACAAGGTCTTTCACGGAGGAACTTACAACACCAATCCAGTATCAATGGCCGCCGGCTTGGCAACGTTCCACAGTGTCCTGACGCGTGAAAACTACACGCATGTCGAGAAGCTCAGCAAGAAGCTCACCGACGGCTATCGTAAAACCGTCGCTAAAGTCGGACTGCAGGCCTATGTGGCGCAAGCGGGAGCGAATGGTGCGCTCATGTTATGTCCGCAGGAGATTCGCAACTACCGAGATTGGCTGACGATTGATATCGATCTCTGGCGACACTACTGGTTCGGCATGGTCAATCGCGGCGTCATGGCTCAGCCTTACTGGTGGGATGAGCAGTGGACAATTTCGGTACAGCACACGGAAGCCGATATCGACAAGCATCTCGCGGCTTTCGAGGATGTTGCCCCCGCACTGGCCAAGGCCCAGCAGGAGCGCACGGCTGCGGTGGCAGTGCACTAGATCAGGTTCCAAACTTCAGAGGCTCAAAGTTTCAGAGGCAGTTTTGCTGGACATGCATCTGTTCGAGTTTATGAAACTTTGGACTTTCTTTTGACTTTTCCACGGAGCAGTTTTGTCGAGCGACGCGACTGAGCAACCGCATCTGAAGCGGGTTCTGGGCCGCTGGGACCTGGTTCTGCTGTTCGTGGTCGCTGTGTTCAACCTGAATGTTGTTCCTTCTATAGCGGCCAACGGCGGCGTGACAGTCTGGCTGTGGCTCATCTCGCTGCTTTTGTTCTTCTGGCCGCAAGGTATTGCTGTGATTGAGTTGTCACATCGCTATCCGGGAGAGGGTGGCGTTTACCTGTGGGCGAAGGAAGTGTTCGGGGATTTCCACGGCTTCTTTTCCGGTTGGTGTTATTGGACGAACAACATGATGTACGTGCCGACGGTCATGCTCTATTTCGTCGGCGTTTCGGTATTCATACTGGGGCCCACTCATCACGGTCTCGCGGACAATAAGATCTTCGCGCTAGGTGCATCGGCTGCCCTGCTCATTTTGCTCACGGTACTGAATATCGTGGGCTTGGGCGTTGGCAAGTGGCTCAACAACCTGGGTGGCATCGGAACGGGGATTGCTGCGGGAACGTTGATTCTGCTCGGAGTCATCGCATATCTACGTTTTGGAACGACAGTGACGGCAGCCGAATTCCGAATTCCCGCAGACCCCAAGTTCGTGCTGAATGCGTTTGGCGTCATGTGTTTCGGACTTGTCGGGTTGGAACTGGCGTCCATCATGGGAGATGAAATCCGCGATCCTCGGCGCACTCTACCCGGAGCCGTGGCTTGGGGCGGAATCATTTCTGGCGCGCTCTATATAGGTGTGACCCTGGTGCTGCTGATAGCGATCGGTAAAAACGACATCAGCGTGCTGCAGGGAATCGTGCAGGCAGTTTCGCACCTGGCTGCCGAGATTAATGTTGGGTGGATCGTCGCTCCATTTGCATTGATGCTCAGTTTGTCAATTGCCGGGATCGGATCAGCGTGGATGGGAGGTTCGGCACGCATTCCTTTTGTTGCGGGGCTCGACTCCTACATGCCGGCGTGGCTCGGAAAGATTCATCCTAAGTACGCCACGCCCTACGGTGCGCTCATCGTGCAGTTGATCGTGTCGATGATGCTTGTGATTCTCAACTTCGCAGTAGCGGGAGTGCAAGAGGCTTTCCAGTTCATGCTTTCGTTAGCTGTGGTGCTCCAGTTGGTTCCGTTTCTGTACATGTTTGCCGCGCTGCTAAAATTTGCCTTCACCAAGGTGGACAGCAATCGCCGGTATTCAAAGCCGACACTGGTATTTGCTGGAGCTAGCGGCTTCGTTACCACCGTTTTGGGCATCGCACTTGCGTTCTTTCCCGCACGGCAGGTTCGATCACTCCTCGTTTATGAGACGTGGATGGTGGGAGGGACAATATTTTTCGTGGGATTGGCAGCATTCTTTTTCTTTGTGTACGGCAGAAGAAAAGCGCCGCAGGCGGGAACGGCAGAAACCGTAGAAGTGGCACGATCGGGGTAGGACGGACGCCCTCGTCGTCCAGTCGAGCAAATCTCGACAATGATCAACAAGGATCCCGGCGAGCTGCGCTCGCTGCGCCCGGAGAGGGCATCCGGGCCTACAGAATTGCAGGAGGTACTTATGCCAGCCGGAGTTAAGACCGAAGTCCGCACTTACCAGATGTACATAAACGGTGAATGGGTGGACAGCAAGTCGGGAGAGACTTTTCCAGTCTACGACCCGTCGACAGAAGAGGTCATTGCACAAGTCCCCGACGCGAACGCTGAAGACGTCGATCGCGCGGTGGCGGCTGCGAAAGCTGCGTTCGAAGACGGCCCGTGGTCACAAACGACTGCACAGGAACGCGGTCGCGTTCTGTTTCGACTAGCAGAAAAAATTCGGCAAAATGCGGCCAAGTTGGCGGAGATTGAATGTCGCAATACTGGAAAGCCGATCGTGGAAGCCGAATTTGATATCAACGATGTTTCTACATGCTTCGAGTATTACGGCGGCTTGGCCACAAAGATACTCGGGTATGTCAACCCAGTCCCTGACAATGCTATGAGTTTGACGCTGAAAGAGCCGATTGGCGTGGCGGGACAGATTATTCCTTGGAACTACCCACTTCTTATGGCTGCATGGAAATTGGCTCCGGCATTGGCGGCTGGATGCACCTGCGTCTTGAAACCGGCGGAGCAGACACCGCTCACTATTCTCGAGGTCTCGCACTGGTTCGAGGAAGTCGGTCTCCCTCCTGGTGTCGTCAACATAGTGACGGGCTTCGGTGAGACCTGTGGTGCGCCGATCGTCACTCATCCCGATGTCAACAAGGTGGCATTTACAGGTAGTGCGGCGGTGGGCAAAATCATCGTAAAGCAGGCAGCAGATACGGTAAAGCGTGTCACGCTGGAACTCGGGGGCAAGTCGCCTAACATTTTCTTTGCCGATGCGGACTTCGAAGCTGCTATCGATGGCGCATTGTTTGGCGTCTTCATCAACCAAGGTGAGGTTTGCTCGGCGGGAAGCCGCATCCTGGTGCAGAAGCCCATTTACAAAAAGTTCGTCGACGCCATGACCGAGAAAGCAAAGAGTATCAAGCTAGGTGCACCGCTCGAACGCGAAACCAAGATGGGCCCGCTTGTCAGCAAGGAGCAGTATGAACGTGTGTGCTCCTATTTAGAAGTGGGTAAGAAAGAAGCCAAACTGGCAAGCGGCGGGGGCCGTGCAGAGAAATTCAACAAGGGATTCTACGTACAGCCCACTATCTTCTATGACGTGGATAACAGTGCCCGCATCGCTCGAGAAGAAATTTTTGGTCCGGTCGCCACGGTGATTCCGTTTGAAGATGAAAAAGATGCGGTGAAAATTGCCAACGACTCGCCCTACGGCTTAGCCGCGGCGGTGTGGACGCGCGACATTTTCAAAGCGTTTCGCGCCGTTAAAGCACTGCGAGCCGGGATCGTATGGGTAAACCACATGCAACCGACCTATGTCGAAGCACCTTGGGGCGGCTACAAGCAATCCGGATTCGGACGCGAGTTAGGCCCGTGGGGGATAGAAGAGTATCTGGAAACCAAGCAAGTGCACATCAATCTCAATGAGCAACCGATTGGATGGTACTGAGATGACGAGCATTCAGCTTAAGACCTCGGTTCCCGGGCCGAAATCGAAGGCCCTGGGTCAGCGGCGCGCGGCAGCGGTTCCACGAGGGCTCTCCCACGCCACCCCTATCTACGTCGCTCGTGCGGAAGGCGCGATGTTGGAAGATGTGGATGGGAACCGCTTTATCGATCTCGCCGGCGGAATCGGTTGCGTCAATATGGGACACCGCTCGCCAGGTGTGGTAAAGGCTATCCACGAGCAAACCGAACGCTTTCTTCATACCTGCGTGCAAGTGACTCCGTACGAGAGTTACGTGCGCCTGGCAGAGCGCTTGAACGAACTCACTCCGGGCAAGTTTCCGAAAAAAACATTGTTCGTCAACACCGGCGCCGAAGCGGTTGAAAACGCCGTAAAAGTAGCGCGGGCTTACACCAAGCGGCCTGGCATTATCGCGTTCGAGGACGCCTTCCATGGCCGTACCATGATGACCCTCGCGCTGACCAGCAAAACTCATCCCTACAAGGCCGGGTTCCAACCGTTTCCTGCCGAGGTTTACCGCATCCCGTATGCCTACTGCTACAGGTGTTCCTACTCGCTGAAATATCCTTCGTGTGAATTGTATTGTGCTCGGCACTTGGAAGATACGTTTAAGCGGGTGGTAGCGCAGGAAGGTGTCGCGGCAGTCATTGCTGAGCCGGTGTTGGGTGAGGGTGGGTTCGTGACGCCGCCGCCCGATTACTTCCAGACGCTGATCGAAGTCTGCCGTAAACACAATGTCTTGTTCATCGCTGATGAGATCCAAAGCGGTTTCGGGCGTACCGGAGCATTGTTCGCGTCCGAGAGGTACGGGATAGAGCCTGACATTATGGTCATGGCGAAATCGCTTGGAGGCGGACTGCCCATAGCAGCCATTACCGGCCGCTCAGAAGTCATGGATGCGCCAATCCCGGGTGGCCTGGGTGGAACATTTGCCGGGAATCCCGTCTCGTGCGAAGCCGCGCTGGCCGTACTGGACCTATTCGCACACGACCAACTGAATCGCCGCGCAAACGAACTCGGAGAACATTTCCAAAGGCGGGCACGAGAATGGCAGAAACTATGGCCGATCATTGGCGAAGTACGCGGCCTTGGTGCAATGCAAGCCTTGGAACTGGTCCGCTCGCCGGAGACTCGCGAGCCGGCACCGGACGAGACAAAGAAGATCGCGCAATATTGCTACGAGCACGGGGTGATCACGATCTCCGCTGGTTCGTACGGCAACGTGATTCGCTTGCTGATGCCTCTCGTCATCACTGATCAGCAGATGGACGAAGCCCTCGATATCCTCCAGAGCGCATTGCAGTCTGTTTGCGAGACCCGGCAGCAGGTAGCGGAATCCGTCGTTGGGCGATAGGCGTTGATGCGTAGCGTCATCAAAGGCGTTCTCCAACGAACAATGACGATGACGCATGACACGTTTCATTCTTCGCGATTGCTGAGGCACACTATCAATGAGTACAGCCGTTGTGAGCGAAGTCAAAGTTCCTCATTACATCAATGGCAGCTGGGTAGAATCCACGAGCAGCGAATGGCAAGATGTCACCAATCCGGCCACCGGCGAGGTCTTGGCCCGCGTGCCTCTTGCCGATCCTTCCGAAGTTGCCGCGGCAATAGACGCAGCTGCTTCTGCTTACCCTGACTGGCGGCGCACTCCTCCTGAGGACCGCATTCAGCCGCTCTTTAAGCTCAAACAGTTGCTCGAAGATCACATTGACGACCTGGGTCGCATCATCACCCAGGAGAACGGTAAGACCTTTGCCGAAGGCAAGGCTGAACTTCGGCGAGCCATAGAAAATGTCGAAGTAGCCTGCGGCATTCCAATGATGATGCAGGGCTATAACCTGGAAGACGTGGCGCGGGGAATTGACGAGATCATGATTCGCCAGCCACTCGGAGTGGTCGCGGCAATCACCCCCTTCAATTTCCCGGGCATGATCCCGTTCTGGTTTTTGCCGTATGCAATTGCGACCGGGAACACGTTCATCCTCAAGCCTTCCGAGCGCGTTCCACTAACCATGAAGCGGGCGTTTGAACTACTGGATCAGAGTGGCTTGCCCAAAGGCGTTGTGAACCTGGTGAATGGCGGAAAGTCTGCCGTCGATGCATTGATTGATCATCCCAAAGTGCGAGCCATCAGTTTTGTAGGATCGACTCCCATTGCGAAATATGTCTACGCGCGCTCCGGCGAGCGAGGAAAACGGGCTCAATGCCAGGGGGGAGCCAAGAACCACGTAATTATTCTGCCGGATGCGGACATGCAGATGGCGACGCAAATCATCGGTGACAGTGCATTCGGCTGTGCGGGGCAAAGATGCCTGGCCGTGTCGGTGGCTGTGACTGTCGGAGAGGCGCAGAAGACGTTTCG
>Ga0207657_10002014_pt1 | contig 21966 bp, 20 predicted proteins | sample KBSC33metaG_FD_184316 | JGI IMG/M metagenome (GOLD analysis project Ga0207657, IMG submission 184316) | Corn rhizosphere microbial communities from Kellogg Biological Station, Michigan, USA - KBS C3-3 metaG (SPAdes) (version 2) | ecosystem: Host-associated > Plants > Roots > Rhizosphere > Soil ... | reverse complement strand
GGCGAGTACGGCCTGGGCACGCAGATGGAGCTTCTCTCCGGCGTGGGCTTCGGCAAGCTCTCTGCACGGCAGGTGTTGAACAAACTGGAGCCGGGTTCGACGATGGCTGCGGAACCGCCTGCTCCGGAGACGGGCGTCGCCAACACGCTGGGCCACATGTCGGAGGCGGTTAAGCGCGTCTTCTTCGGCAAGGGTTCCGAGTCGCTCCAGGTGGAGGGTAAGGACGACCTGCTGGTCTACCGCGCGCGCTGTTGCAACCCGATTCGCGGCGAAGAGATTATCGGCTACGTGACGCGGGGCAAAGGCGTTGCCGTCCACGCGCGAAGCTGTCCGAACGTACAGAATTTGCTGTACGAATCGGACCGGAGGATTCAAGTGGAGTGGGCGCCTACGCCGAGCGAGGCGGGCGCAGTGAAGCAGCAGACCTATCCAGTGAAGCTGACCGTGCTGTGTGACGACCGCACCGGAATGCTGAAGGAGTTTACAGCGATCATCTCGGACGACGGGACGAACATCCGCAGCGTGGATACGCGCACGATCGAAGACGGACAGGTTGCGGTGGACTTTGTGGTGGAGACGGTGGACCTCAGACACCTGAACCGGCTGGTGGAGCGGCTGCGGCGCGTCTCCGGCGTGCGCGATGTGCAGCGCGTGCAGAAGATATAGAAAAATCAGCTAAACCGAAGCAGCCGTCAGTCCACGTTCATGCTGGCATCCACATCCAGGACGAGCGAGTCGCCCTGGACGAGCATGGAGTGCATCTTGAGCGAATTGAGCGTGACTCGATAGCCGGTGGTTTCGGCCGAGCGCGTGAGAAGCTGGCGAGCCAGGTCGGCTGCATTCACCTTCATCTGCGCGGGCAGTTTGCCGCTGAGGAAGGGGACGAGCAGGAAGTTCAGCTCGCGCGACTCACTGAGCCGCTCGATGCGCGCATCGCGGAAGCCAATCGATTCACCCTCGCCCTCGGGGACAAGCGAGACATCGGCGTTGGTCGAAAGCGAGAGCCCGACGCAGGCCCCCATGACCGACGCACCCAGCCGCGACCGCGTGTGGACGTGAACGACGATGCGGTCGCCCGCGAAGGTGACGTGCGGCGAGTCGGCGTAGACGTAGCAGCTTGAGTGCGGATTGCCGCGCAGGTAGTAACGCCCCTCAGGACCGTTGAAAAGCTGCGCGCGCAGCGTGCGCTCGAGGGCGTTAGCTGAGACCTTGACCTCGATGGCGCGGGCGCTCATCGTGGCCGTCGAGAAGAGCGCAACGGCAAACAGCAGGCGGATGATGCGGGGCATGAGTTAAGCATAATGGTTGCCGACTGAGAAAAAGCAGATTCCTCCGCTTCGCTGCGGAACGGAAATGGGCATTGCGGGGCGGAATGATGGTGCGAAAAATCCGTGATTATCCGCGTCAATCCGTGGTCGCCTTGATCGGTGCCATCGGCGTTAAGCCGTTCGGAGTGTGAATCGCCGTCGTCTACACTTGCACCATGAACCTTGCGCAGCTTACGGAGCACTTTGCCATACCCGGTGTGTTGGCGTTTGAAGAGACCGCGGGGGGACTGATTCGCGCGGCGATTACAACGGCGCAGACCACGGCTACCATCTACCTACAGGGAGCGCACGTCGCCGCCTGGCAGCCCGCCGGTATGAAGCCGGTCATCTTTCTTAGCAGGAAGAGTGAGCTTGCTCCGGGCAAGGCGATTCGCGGCGGAGTGCCCATCTGCTTTCCCTGGTTTGCGACGCGGCACGACGGCAGGCCCGGACCTTCGCATGGCTTTGCGCGCATCGAGCCGTGGACGCCGGCCTTTGCCGCGCTTGCAGACGAAGAGCTTCACCTGACCTTCACGCTTCGCCCGACGGCGCTGAGCCGCGAGTCTGGCTTCGACCAGTTCCGGCTGGCATACCGCGTGACGATTGGCCGCGCGCTGACGATGCAGTTGACCGTGGTCAACGATGCGGATGTGCCGCTGACGTTTGAAGAGGCACTGCACACGTACTTTGCCGTGGGCGACGCACACGAGACGACCATCGCGGGGCTTGACGGCGTGACCTATCTGGACAAGACGGACGGCTTCAAGCCGAAGGTTCAGCACGGGCAGGTGACATTTTCCGGCGCGACTGATCGCATGTACGAAAACACTGCTGCGACCTGCACGATTGACGACAAGGCAGGCGGACGTCGAATCACGGTGGAGAAGGCAGGCTCTAACACGACAGTGGTGTGGAACCCGTGGCAGGAGGGCGCGGCCAGACTCGCGGACATGGAGGCGAACGAGTGGCACGAGTTCGTCTGCTGTGAGACGGCAAATGCGGGGGTGAATGCCGTCACGCTTGCTCCTGGTGCAAGCCACACGATGCAGGCGCGCATCTCGGTGGAAAAGGTATAAGTCAGAACAAAATCAAAGCGGCAGACCGAAGCCTGCCGCTTTGTTTCTAAAGTGTCTGCTGTTCATTGCGTTTATCCGATGTCCTCGTTCCAGTTCTCCAGGTAGGCCTTGAAGTCCGACATGAACTTGCCCGCGTCGGCCCCGTCGATGATGCGATGGTCGAAGCCGAGGGTGAATCGCTGGATGGAGCGGATGGCGATGGAGTCATTGCCGTCCTTATCGGTGATGACTTCGGCCTCTTTGTTCAGGCCGCCGATGCCGAGGATCGCCGACTGCGGCTGGTTGATGATAGGCGTGCCGAACTGCTCGCCAAAGATGCCGGAGTTGGTCAGGGTGAAGGTGCCGCCCGAGATCTCGTCGGGAGCGAGCTTCTTGCCGCGAGCGCGTTCGGCCACGTCCACAATGGCGCGGGCGATGCCGAGGAAGTTCTTCTCCTCCGCCTGCTTGATGACCGGCACGATGAGGCCCCAGTCCAGCGCGACTGCGATGCCGACGTTGATGTTCTTGTTGTAGCGGATCGCCGTGCCCTCGATCGAGCCATTGACGATGGGATGCTTGCGCAACGCTGCAATGGCAGCGCGCGTGATGAAGGGCATGTAGGTCAGCTTGACGCCGTTGCGCTGCTCGTACTTCGCCTTCTCCTTCTCGCGGAGCCGGACGATGCGCGTCATGTCCACCTTGAAGACCGTGTGGACGTGCGGGCTGGTGTGCTTGGACTCGACCATGCGCTGCGCAATGATGGCGCGCATCTTCGACATCTCGACCAGCTCGCCGGGCAGAGGCTGAGCGGGCGCGGCTGGCTTCGCGGCAGGCGCGGCCGCAACAGCAGCCGGAGCAGCAGCAGGAGCCGCTGATGGCTTTGCGCCGCCTTCGAGATGGCCGAGGATGTCGGCCTTGGTGATGCGGCCCGAAGCCCCGGTACCAGCAACTGCGGCGAGATCGACGTCGTTCTCCTTGGCAATCTTGCGCACCAGCGGCGAGGAACGCATCCGCTCGCCTTCGGGGCGCGCCGGAGCAGCGGTGACTGGCGCGGGAGCAGCGGCAGCAGGAGCGGCAACCGCAGGGGCCGGTGGAGCGGCGGGTTTGGCAGCGCCTCCGCCGATGACCGCGACCACGGTGTTGATCGTGACCGTTGTGCCTTCGGGCACCTTGATCTCCGTCAGGGTACCGGCGACGGGCGAAGGAATCTCAGCGTCCACCTTGTCGGTTGAAATTTCAAAGATGGGCTCGTCGCGCTGCACGCTGTCGCCCACCTTCTTGAGCCACTTGGTGATCGTGCCTTCGGTGATGGACTCGCCCATCTGCGGCATCAGCACGTCGGTGCCGGGACCAGCGGCAGCAGGAGCAGGTTCAGCTTTCTCCGGCACGACGGGAGCGGCCGCAGCCTCGGCCTTTGCAGGTGCAGGTGCAGGTGCAGCAGGTGCAGGAGCCGCGGCAGCCGAGCCCGCGCCGTCGATCACGGCCACGACCGTATTAATCTGCACGGTCGTGCCTTCGGCAATCTTGATCTCCTTGAGCGTTCCGGCGACAGGCGAGGGGATCTCCGCGTCCACCTTGTCGGTCGAGATCTCAAAGAGCGGTTCGTCGCGCTGCACGCTGTCGCCGGGCTTCTTGAGCCACTTGGTGATGGTGCCTTCGGTGATGGATTCGCCCATCTGGGGCATGACTACGTCGGTCGGCATGAAAGTTCCTTCTCCAGTTCTGTTCGGGCGCGCAGATCAGGGACTCCACACGCGGCGGCCCACTGCGCAATCGGGACATATACGTATCGGATTATACGGCGGCAAGCCCGCTGCCCGCCTGTTGCGGGCGGTAAGCGAACGCCCGTGAAACGGTCCGATACGGATCTGCGCCAATAGCACCAATCCGCGGTCGTATCGGTGTTATCGGTGTAAATCGGTGTTAAGCTTTTCGGCGGATGCGGCGAACAACTCGTCCAGCGAGCCGCGCCAAAGCATCTGTCGTCCGAACACTCGTCCGAAGTGGCGTGCCGTCGCGTGCATCGCTGCCTCCATCGTAGGTACGTGTTCGGGGCTGGCTTCAAGTTCGAGGCTTGTCACCGGTTTGTCCGTAATGCCGCATGGCACAATCCACTGGAAGTCGCGCAGGTCGGTGGTCACGTTGAGCGCGAAGCCGTGCGAGGTGACGCCCGCCGAGACGTGCACGCCGATGGCGGCGATCTTCTTCTCCGGAACGCTGCCGCCGGCCAGCGTCCACACGCCGGTCAGCCCGCAGATGCGCTGCGCCATCACGCCGAACTCGCCGCAGGTGCGGATGAGTGCGTCCTCGATCATGCGCACGTAATCAACCGGGCCCAGATGAGGCCCTTTCTTGCCAGGCCAGTCGCCGCGCAGGTCGAGGATGGGGTAGCCCACAAGCTGCCCCGGCCCGTGGTACGTCACATCGCCGCCGCGATTGATCTCGTGGAGTTCGATGCCGCGCGTGGCGAGAAATTCATCGGAAGCGAGCACGTTGGAACGGTGCGCATTGCGCCCCAGCGTCAGCACCGGCGGATGCTCCAGCAGGAGGAGCGTGTCGCCAATGAGGTTCTGCTTGCGTGCCGCGACGACGCGCTGCTGGATGGCAAGGGCCTCAGCGAAGGGAACGCGCCCAAGATGGAGAAGGTTCAGATGCATCAGCGTTGAGTAAGAGGGTTCTTCCATCGCAAGCCGGGGAAGCGCGCGAAGTCGGAGTCTGTAGTGTAGAGCGTTCCTCCGCACTCCATTGCCATCGCAGCAAGGTGCGCGTCGCTGCTCAGTACGCCGCTGGCGCGGCCTTCGAGCAACATGCGGCGTAAAAGCGGCCAATGGCCTTCACCCGGATAGAGAAGCCGTACATTCGGCTGTTCCAGCCAGCTCTCTACGATCTCCAACGCGGCCGCCATGTCCAGTTTTCCCAGAGGGACACTCTGATTCGTCGTGATTCGCAAGAAGGCCATTGCGCTCTGAAGCGGAACTCCCACCTCCGCTGTGGAGGATAGCGTCTCCTCAAACCAGGCGCGAGCGGCATTATGGAACGTAGATGTTCGCATATGTGCGTACAGCAACAGGTTGACATCCAGCACGATCATCGATGCATCGGCCCTTCCAGGGCTTCGAGGACCGCGGACGTCTTATCGAGGTTGATGCCCTCGGGCAACTGAAGCGAGATGGTCTTCACCTTGAACGGCTTCGACCGGGGCCGCGCAGCCTGCGACGTGAGCGCCGCGCGTAGGCAGCGGTTCACCGCCTGCTTGAAAGGCTCGCCGGAGCGGCGGACCTCCTTGCGGAGAAGCAGGGTCACATCATCGTCCAGTGTGAGGGTAGTGCGCACATCTTGATGCTCTCACTTAAGCATCAAGATGTCAACGTTCGCAGAAGGTGGCCTGTGTGGGAATTACTCAAGTCGCGGTCACGCCCGGCTGTTCTTTGCCGCGCCGGTTGATTGCCGGACGACAAGCTCAGTGGAGACCCGGTATTCGACGCCGTGGTCCACGCCCTTGTGGCTGGCATTGTAGAGCGCAGTGAAGGCGCAGGAGGCAATTTCTGCGCGCGGTACACGGACGGTGCTCAGCGGAGGGTAGAGGAAGCTGCTCAGTTCAATATCGTCGAAGCCCACGACGGAGATGTCCTCTGGCACGCGCAGGCCCGCTTCGTGGACCGCGCCCATGACGCCGATCGCTGAGAGGTCGTTCGAGGCCATCACAGCCGTTGGGGGGTGGGGCAGCTTCAGCAGCTTCGCGGTCGCCGCCTTGCCTCCGTCAATGTGGTGGTCGCCCGCGACGATGTATTCCGGTCCAGGCTTGATGCCGCGTTTTTTGAGCGAACGCAGAAAGGCGTCGGTGCGCGTCTTTGCCGAAGGCAGCGACTGCGGCCCGCTGACGAAGGCAATTCTGCGGTGTCCCAGCGACACCAGATGCTCGATGGCCGACTCCACGCCGCCGTCGTAGTCGATGAAGATGTTGCTCGTCATGCGCCCCACCTTGCCTGTGTCCAGAAAGACGATGGGGATGCCGCGCTTGTTCAGCAACTGGACCAGCTTCGGGTCCATCTCGGAGGTCATAATGGCGACGCCGTCCACCTTGCGCTCCAGCATCCGGCGGACGCAGATCTGCATCCTCTGCGGCTGATAATCGGTGTTGGCGATCAGCAGCTCCTGGCCGTGTTCGACGGCGATGCGCTCGAAGCCCTTGGCGATGTCCGGGAAGAACGGGTTGGTGATGTCCGAGATAATCAGCCCGTACATGTGGCTTTTGCCGGAGCCGAGCGTGCGCGCGTGCGAGTTGGGAAAGTAGCCGAGCGTCTTGATGGCCTCGCGCACGCGGCGCTCCGTGCGCGGTGTAACCGGGACTGTTCCGTTGACGACCCTCGATACCGTGGCGGTGGACACACCTGCCCGTTTTGCAACCTCTCGAATGTTCATCTCTGTGAGCGTCCAATCCGGTCTTTCGCTGCCACTGGACCGCAGCGGGTGTCCGTGTATCCGAACAGTCTAACGCATCATCCCGTCTGCTGTAATCGGTTGCACGAACATGCAGAAAAACATGCAGAAAAAGGCCGCCGCCATGACGGCAGCGGCCCTTCCAGCGACCACTTACTGGTTCGAGTTGTCCGGGTGGACGATCCGGTAGCTTGCATTGCCCTGCGACCAGACCAGCAGCAGCAGGTCCTTGCCCGCCGGGCTGGCGTGAACGGAGTTGACGCACGCCTCTGCCGAAGACACCGCGTGACGGTTCACCTCCATGATGACGTCGCCCGCCTGCAGACCTGCATCCTCCGCGGGGCTGCCCGGCTTAACGCCTTCGACCACCGCGCCATGTACGCTCGCCGGGATGTTGAACTGCTGCCGCACGTCCGCGTTCAGGTCGCCGACCTGGACGCCGATCTTCGCGTGCGCATTGCCGCTGCTCTCCGTGCTCGCGGTCTCGGCGCTGGCGTGGAACTCGCCTACCTTGACGTGGACCGTCTGCGGGCTGCCGTTGCGAATGATGCCGAGCGCAATCTCCGTGCCCGGCGTCATCTCGCTGACGGCTACCTGGAGGGCGCTGCCGTTCTCCATCGTCTCGCCGTTCAGCTCGCGGATGACGTCGCCGCTCTTGAGGCCAGCCTCCGCGGCTGGCGATCCGGGTGTCACCTGCGAGACGATCGCACCGGCCGCGTCCTTCAGGTTGAAGAAGCTCGCGTTCGCCGGGGTCACGTCGTTCATCGCAATGCCGAGATAGCCGTGGTGGACCGAGCCGGTCTTGATGATCTGCTCAGCCACGGAGTGCGCAAGCTGCGACGGAATCGCAAACCCCGCTCCGGCAAACGATCCACTGTTCGAGATGATGAACGTGTTGATGCCGATCAGCTCGCCATGCGCGTTCACCAGCGGGCCGCCCGAATTGCCGGGATTGATCGCCGCGTCGGTCTGGATATATCCGCCGGGCTTGCGCAGGTTGTCCGAATAAGGATTCGGCCGGTTCAGCGCGCTGACGATGCCGCGCGTCACCGAAAACTGGAAGTAGCCGAACGGGCTGCCGAACGCCAGCACCGACTGGCCCGGCTTCAGTTTGGTCGAGTCGCCCCAGGCGATGGTCGGCAGGTTGGTCGCGTCCACTTTGATGACTGCGAGATCGGTCAGCTTGTCTACGCCGATGACCTTGGCGTTCAGCACGCGGCGGTCGTGCAGCGTCACGCGCACATTCACCGCGTCGTTCACCACGTGGTCGTTGGTCAGGATGTAACCGTCCGGCGAGATGATGACGCCGCTGCCGATGCCGTGCTCAATCTGCGGCCCCTGCGGGGTCATCTGGCCGAAGAAGCCGTTCGGGCCAAAGAACTGCGAGAAGCCCGGAGGCAGGTTCTGCCCTTGCTGGTTCTGCATCGCCCCCCGCTGCGGCGTCTCCTTCGACGTCACCGCGACGTTGACCACGGCAGGCGTCACACGCGCCGCCACCGACTCGACCGCATGGTCCAGCGCCACCAGCGACGACACGCTGCTGTCGTCCAGCGGAGCTGCCGAACTGATGCTCGCCGCGTGGACTCCATCGTGGCGGGCGATCAGCGTACCTGCCAGGACCAGCGCAGCCGCCAGCCCGGTCAGGCCGCCAATCCGCGCCACCCTACCGACTAATTGATTAGTTGACTCTTTCATAGCAATACCTCTCCCGAGAATTGAACTAACTAAAGTTGAAGGAGCAGCCAGCCGTCAAAGGTCGGCACGGCCGCATACGCCGGACGGGCACCGCGCTCGTCCGGCACAGAGAACACCATCTTTGAAACCTTCGTCGCCCCGTCTGGGCCGGACGAACTCCACGAGGTCATCACGACCCACTGCTCGACGCGCGGATGCGCAGGCTGGATCTTCTTCACTTGCTGCAACGCAGGCCGCGGAGACCGCGTGCGCTGCCGATGTACCGCCGGAACGACCGTTGAGGCGACCGTCGGCGCGGCCACTGGCATGGTGGCTTTGAGCAGCGTCTCATGCGTCGCGGCGGATGCGGACGCCGGCATCGTAGCCACGACTGGGCGATACATCGCGGGTTGTACCAGCGGCTCTGCAAGAGACGGCGAAGATGGAGCCGCGAACGACACCAGCCGTGGGCACCGCGCAAGTTCTGTCGCGCCGCCAAGCAATGCCATCGCCATCACTCCCAGCACAACGCGAGACTGCACGCGACCCATGCCCGGGCCTCCGCGCAGAATGCTGTGGACACGATGACCAAGCTCGGATCGCCGCTCCCACGCGCCCAGCGAGAGGCCCGCTGCGCGACGCTCCATCCGGTGTTCTGCCAGGTTGGTCAGGCAGCGCGCGTAAGCCTTCGGCGCGCGGGTCATGCGCAGCACATCGTCGTCGCAGGCCAGCTCGCGCTCAAAACACAGCCGCCGCTCAATCCACACCAGCGCCGGGTTGAGCGGGAACAGCACCAGCCCGATCTTCTGCGCCAGGTTCATCCAGTCATCGCGCCGCCGCAGATGCCCCAGCTCGTGGAGCACGATTTGCTCCAGCTCAGGCGTAGTCAACGCCTCGAAGAGCTCTTCCGGGACCAGAATGCGCGGCGAGAAGAAGCCGATCACGCTCGGGCGGTCCACATCGCGCGAGATGCAAAGCTCCGCTCCGCGCAGACCGTCAACGGCAAGCGGCAAAGCATCAGGCGCGACCGGCGTGGCCCGCTTCCAGATGGCGCGCAGCTTGAGCCCGCCGGCGATCAGTCGTCCTGCCCTTAGCAGCGAAAGCGCAGCCCATACACCGGCAATCGCAAAGCTCCATCGCGCATCGACGTGGAACATCGCTCCATGCGCCGCCAGCGTCTGCTCCGCGCGTCCGCTATGCATGTGCAGGAGAGGAAGCACCGCCAGCACAGCGAAGACCGCCGTCCAGACCGCGAACCGCACTGCCGCCGAGGTCTTCGGCGCCACGCGCAGGCACAGCCACGCTCCGGCGGCGAGCGCCAATCCCTGCCACAGACCAGCGACAAATGCACCGGCGGCCATCCGCGATGGTTCAGCGGCCAGCTCACCAATCCAATGCATCAGGTTCGCATCCATCGCGGTCACGATTCCTCCGGACGGTCGTCCGCCGCACGGTCGATGGCGTCTCTCAGCCGCTTCAGTTCCTCCGGCGTCACCTCATCATCACCCAGCAGCGAAAGCAGCAGCCGCTCGCGCGAGTTGCCGAAGAACCGCCGCATCATGTTCCGCACCTCGGAGCGCTCCGCCTCCTGTTCGGCCACGCACGGGCTGTACACAAAGGCGCGGCCTGCCTGACGGTGCCGCACATATCCCTTCTGCTCAAGAATCCGAATTGTAGTCAGCACGGAGTTGTACGCCAGCGTTGCCCCGTCCGGCATCGCCGCCACCAGTTCGCCGACGGCCGATTCGCCGCGCTCCCACAGGATCTTCATCAGCCTCAACTCGGCTTCAGTCAGCGTGATGGACCTTTTTGGCGGCATCGTCTCCATTACAGACATCGCTCGATGCAACCCGGCACGAATGTCTGCTCTCTGTCGTTCAGACGGACCAACTAATCGATTAGTTAGCGGAGGCTGGCCAACTTTTTTCTTCTGTGCCGGAAGGAACATAAGTTGGCGAAAAACGCAACGACCAAAGACCGTGCCGCGCCCACTCCTTTGGCTGTATACAGAAGGAGCCGGACGATACAACCGGAGAATGCCGCGATGGTCAGAATCGCCCGATTACCGGAGCAACTTCAACGATTACCGGCGATTTTTTGATTCAGCGCAGCAATTCATTTAGCTATTGAATTAGCATGTCCCAGACACAAGGTTCAGGAACCTGCGCTGGGCGAAATAAAGCTTCGTGAGGTCACACTGCTTTGTCCCCAATCGCCAAACACTCGACGGCTCGTTCCGGCAGAACGCTCCGGCTGTCTGCCCTGGGCGGCGGCAGTGTGCTCGGCAGTCTGGCCCTTGCGGGAACGGCATATGCCGGGTCTCCTACCAACATCTTCGCGCCTGCAGGAACACCGGCACGCTCCATCTTCAGCCTGTCGATGCTGGTGCTCTCGGTCACGCTGGTCATCTTTCTGATCGTCGCGGGCCTGCTGCTCTACGCCATCATCCGCTACCGGCGCCGCCCCGGCGACTCCGACCAGGAACCGGCGCAGATCTACGGCAGCAATCAGATCGAGCTTGCCTGGACCGTCATCCCCATCCTCATCGTCATCATGCTATTTCTCAGCACCACGCGCGTCATTCTGGGCACGGAGCACATTCCCAAACCCGGCAACGCGCTCGACGTGACCGTCATCGGCCATCAGTTCTGGTGGGAGTATCGCTATCCCAAATTCGGCGTCGTCACGGCCAACGAGCTGCACGTGCCCGTCAGCGACCCCGCGAACATGACGCCCACCTATCTCAACATGACCTCGGCCGACACCGACCACAGCTTCTGGGTGCCGCGTCTTGCGGGCAAGATGGACCTGATCCCGAACCGCATCAACGTCATGTGGATTGACCCCCAGCAGCCGGGTCTCTATCTGGGCCAGTGCGCGCAGTATTGCGGCGTGCAGCATGCCAAGATGCTGCTGCGCGTCTACGCCGACTCGCCCGCCGACTTCGCCAAATGGATCGAGCACCAGAAGCAGCCCGCCAACGAAGACTTTACCGGCAACCCTGCTGCGGCTGAAGGCAAGCAGGTCTTCATGCACAACGCCTGCATCAACTGCCACACCATCTCGGGCACGGTGGCTACGGGACGCTTCGGCCCTGACCTGACACACTTTGCCAGCCGCGACACGCTCGCCTCGGGAGCCGTGCCCAATACGCCCGAGAACCTCCGAAAGTGGATCGACGATCCCGGCACCATCAAGCCTGGCGCAATGATGCCGTCCATGCATCTGAACCAGCACGACCTCGACCTCATTACGGCCTATCTCATCACGCTTCACTAACCCGCTCAGGAAAGAACCGCGTCATGTCACCCGCAACCCGCGTCATGGAAGCAGTCGATGAGACCCAGGCCATCAAACGCCCGGCGTTCGAGGTCATCTACGACTGGGTCACGACCGTCGATCACAAAAAGATCGGCATCATGTACATCGCCTCGGCGCTCCTGTTCCTGGTCATCGGCGGCGTCGAAGCCATCCTGATGCGGATCCAGCTTGCGATCCCGAACAACCACTTCGTCTCGCCCGAGGTCTTCAACCAACTCTTCACCATGCACGGCACCACCATGATCTTCTTCATGGCGATGCCGATCCTGTTCGGCTTCGGCAACTATCTTGTCCCGCTGATGATCGGCGCGCGCGACATGGCGTTCCCGCGTCTGAACGCCTTCAGCTTCTGGGTCTCGTTCTTCGGCGGCCTGCTGCTTTACTTCAGCTACGTGGGCGGCAGCGGGCTGTACGCAGCGGGCTCAGCGCCCGACGTCGGCTGGTTCGCTTACGCTCCGCTCACTGCCAAGGTCTTCTCACCCGGCCACAGCACCGACTACTGGACGCTGGCCGTGCTGCTCAGCGGTATCGGCTCCATCGGCACGGCGGTCAACACCGTCACGACCATCCTGTGCATGCGCTGCCGCGGCATGAAGCTGACGAAGATGCCGCTGTTGCCCTGGCTCTATCTGGTGATGAGCAGCATGGTCTTCATCGCGGTCAGCCCGCTCACCGCCGCGCAGATCATGCTGATGCTCGACCGCTACCTGGGCTCGCACTTCTTCGATACCCAGGCCGGAGGCTCGGCCGTGCTCTGGATGCACTACTTCTGGATCTTCGGCCACCCGGAGGTCTACATCCTCGTCCTGCCCGCCTTTGCGTTTATGAACGAGATCATTCCCGTCTTCTCGCGCAAGGCCATCTTCGGCTATCCGGCGATGGTGGCGGCGTCGGTCGGCATCGGCTTCATCAGCCTCGGCGTGTGGGCACATCACATGTTCGCCGTGGGCATGGGACCGGCGGGCAACACGTTCTTCGTCTTTTCAACGATGGTCATCTCCGTGCCCACCGGCATCAAGATCTTCAACTGGCTGGCCACCATCTGGGGAGGAAGGATCATCTTTTCGATCCCCATGATGTTCTCGATCGGCTTCCTGTTCCAGTTCCTCATCGCGGGCCTCACCGGCATCATGCTCTCGGCCGCGCCGTTTGACTGGCAGCTTACCGGTTCCTACTTCGTCGTTGCGCACTTCCATTACGTCATCGTCGGTGCGATTATCTTCGCTATCTTCGCCGCGTTCTATTACTGGTATCCCAAAGCCACGGGCCGCATGTTGAACGAGCGGCTGGGCAAGTGGCACTTCTGGCTCTTCGTCCTCGGCTTCCACCTCACGTTCGACTTCATGCACATCCCCGGCCTGCTCGGAATGCCGCGCCGCATCTACACCTACGAGCCCGGGCGCGGATGGGAGATCTGGAACATCCTCGTCAGCATCGGGGCCATCGTCCAGGCCATCGCCGTCATCATCTTCGCTTGGAACCTCGTCTGGTCGTACTTCAAAGGCAAGGTCGCCGGGCAGGACCCGTGGGACGCCTGGACGCTTGAATGGGCCACGCCCTCGCCACCGCCGGTTTACAACTTTGCCTGCGACCCGATGGTGAACAGCCGCCGTCCCCTGTGGGACCTCAAACATCCGGAAGACCCGGACGCGGACTACGAATAATGAGCACAGCCAGCACCATCCCGATCTGTTCTGAAACCGAGTCGCCGTGGCATTTGCCTTATCGCGGCACCGTCGGCATGGTCTGCCTCATCGTTGCCGAGGCGGCCATCTTCGCCATCTTCTTCGTCTCCTACATCTTCTATCTGGGCAAGAGCCTCACCGGCCCCACGCCGCGCGAAGTGCTCGAAGTGCCCATCTTCGGCACCATCTGCCTGCTTTCAAGCAGCATCACCGTCCACTGGGCTGTCAGCGCGCTGCGCAAAAATAATCTGCGTGGCTGCATCATGGGCCTTGCCTCCACCGTCCTGCTCGGCGGCATCTTTCTGCTGACGACCGCGCAGGAGTGGTATCACCTCATCCACGATCACGGCCTCACCATTCGCACCAACCTCTTCGGCACCACCTACTACTCGCTGGTCGGCCTGCACGCCACGCACGTCATCGTCGGGCTCATCATGCTGTCCATCGCGCTGGGCGTCGCGCTCACCGGACACATCAAGGAAGAGCACACCGAGAAGCTCGAAGTCCTCTCCCTCTACTGGCACTTTGTCGATGCCATCTGGGTCGGCGTCTTCCTCGTCGTCTACGTCATAGGCAGATAACCCATGGAAAACCCGCAGCTCATCCATCACGAAGACGGCCACACCCACATGACGGGAGAGATCCATCTCCCCGCGCCGACGGCGTGGCCCATTGTGCTCGCGCTGGGCATCGCGCTCATGATGACCGGTCTTTTGACGCACTGGGCCGTCAGCCTGCTTGGCCTGCTGCTCACCCTGCGCGCGGCCTGGGGATGGTACTTCCAGGTGCTTCCGCACGAAAACAGCATCTACGTTCCGGTGCAGGCCGATCTCATCGAAATCGCCAGCACGCGCGAGAGCATGGAGCGCCTGCCCGTCAGCGACATGCATCGCAAGCTGCTGCCCATCGAAACCTTCAGCATCACGGCAGGCATCAAGGGTGGGCTCATCGGCGGCTTCGCCATGACCGTCCCGGCGGGCATCTTCTCCGTCGTGAAGTTCCACAGCTTCTGGTACGCGGTCAATCTGCTCGCCGCCGGCGGTTTTGTCAGTTGGGCAGGAAAATCCGACGCCTTTCTCGGACAGTTCCATCTCGAAGGCCTGCTCGCGGCGACCGCGATTCACGGCCTGGCCTCGGTCCTCATCGGGCTGCTCTATGGAGCCATGCTGCCCATGTTCCCGCGCAAGCCCATCCTGACCTGCGGCTTTGTCGCGCCGTTTCTGTGGACAGGGATACTCTACTCGGCACTCGGCATCATCAGCCCGATCCTGAACGAGCGCATCGACTGGTTGTGGTTCATCGCCTCGCAGGTGGCCTTCGGCCTGGTCTGCGGCTATGTCGTCAACCGCCAGGTCAAGGTGCGTACCTCGCAGTTCCGCGCCCTGCCGTTCGCCATCCGCGCCGGCCTGCACGGCGCGCATCTGCCCGAATCCAATGAGACCGAAACGAAGGACGACGAGCAATGATCCAGGCCCCGAAATCATCGAGACGAACGAGCACGTTCCTGGTTGGAACGCTGGGCGCGCTCTCGCTCGCCACGCTTGGCTGCGGGCGCATTCCCGGCCGTCCCGGCCCCGGCCCTGAGGTCGTGCGCCCCGAGCAGGTCGTGGACTTCAGCACGCTCTACCGGGAGAACTGCGCCGCCTGCCACGGCGTCTCCGGCAAAGACGGCGCGGCGCTCGCGCTCAACAACCCGGTCTACGTCGCCATCGCGGGCGAGGACAACATCCGCCGCGTCATCGCGGGCGGCGTCGACGGCAAGCTCATGCCCGCCTTCGCCAAATCCGCCGGAGGCATGTTGACCGACCAGCAGGTTGCCATCCTCGCGCACGGCATCGTCCAGACATGGGGCAGTCCCGGCGTTCTGAATGGACAGACTCCGCCGCCCTACGCAGCCACCGAAGCCGGAGACGCCGCGCGCGGCCAGCAGGCATTCACCGCCTCCTGCGCCAAATGCCACGGAGTTGCGGGTGAAGGCAGCCAGAACGGCAAATCCAAGCAAGGCTCCATCGTCGATCCCGCATACCTCGCGCTCATCAGCGACCAGGGTCTGCGCAGCATCATCCTCGCCGGACTGCCCGACCGCCACATGCCCGACTGGCGCGGCGGCTCCGAACACCCGCTTCTCACCGGCCAGCAGATCACCGACATCGTTGCCTGGCTCGCGTCGCACCGCACCGAGAACCCCGGCCAGCCCTACGCCGAACCGAATACAACCGCAGGATCAGTAACAGGAGCAGCAAAATGACGCCCCCTGAGCCAGACCACCACGCTCACGACAACAATCAAGCCGCGCAGCCATCACAAGCACTGAACGCCGCCGGACGCTCCCGCCGCACCTTTCTTTTCAAGCTCTCGCTGGTGCTCAACGGCGCGGTCGGCGTCGTGCTCGCCGTGCCCATCGTCGGCTATCTGCTTGGCCCGGCCGCGAAGAAGGCTGCGGCGGCCAACTCCTGGGTGCCGCTCGGCCCGCTCTCTGACTTTCCCGAAGGCCAGACCCGACTCGTCAACTTCCGCAACCCCGTCACCACCAAGTGGGACGGCGCGACCGGCGACATCCCCTGCTGGGTGCGCCGCATCGCGGGCAACAAGTTCCAGGTCTTCGCCATCAACTGCGCGCACCTCGGCTGCCCCGTGCGCTGGTTCTCGCAGTCGCAACTCTTCCTCTGCCCCTGCCACGGCGGCGCCTACTATGCCGACGGCTCCCGCGCCTCCGGCCCGCCCGAGCGCGGCCTCTTCGAGTACGACCACAAGATCATCGCCGGCACGCTCATGATTCAGGTCGGCAAGCTGCCCAACCTCTCGCGCCAGACCGCCTGCGCGGGCGCGCCGCCGCTCGTCCATATCGAGGGCGCGGCCACCGTCGCATCGATTCAGGAAACCAAGCCGGAGTGCGCCTCATGCCAGGGATAAAACAACGCTCCATCGCGCTCTATCACTGGTTCGAGACGCGCCTCGGCATCGGCGCGCCCGCCATCGAAGCCGCCGTGCATCCTGTCCCGGCGAGCACGTCGAGCTGGTGGTACGTCTTCGGCAGCGCCGCTACGGTCATCCTCGTCCTGCAAGTCGTCACCGGCATTCTGCTCGGACTGGTGTACACGCCCTCGGCCAACCACGCCTGGGCCAGCCTCGAATTCCTCAACCACTCCGTCCAACTCGGCTGGTTCATCCGCGCTCTGCACGGCTGGGGTTCGGACTTCATGATCGCCATCGTACTCATCCACATGGCGCAGGTCTTCTTCTTCGGGGCGTACAAATTCCCCCGCGAGCTGACCTGGATCATCGGCGTCTTTCTGCTGCTGCTCACGCTCGGCATGGCCTTCACCGGACAGGTCCTCCGCTTCGATCAGGACGCCTACTGGGGCCTCGGTATCGGCGCCTCGATCCTCAGCCGCGTGCCCTACATCGGACAGCGGCTGGTCGATCTTCTGCTCGGCGGCCCCATCATCGGCGGCCCAACGCTCACGCGCTTCTTCGCCTTGCACGTCTTCATCATCCCCGGCATCCTCATCGCCTTCGTCGCGTTGCATGTCCTGATGGTCGTGCGCCTCGGCATCAACGAGTGGCCCATGCCCGGCCGCATCGTCACCCGTGCCAACTACGACCGCGAATACAAGGAGCTGACTCACGAGACCGGCATTCCCTTCGTCCCCGACGCAGCCTGGAAGGATGCGGTCTTCGCCGCCGCGATCATGCTGGCCATCATCGCCTGCGCGCTCTTCTTCGGCCCCTTCGGCCCCACCGGCCAGCCCGACCCCACCATCATCCAGACCGCGCCCAAGCCGGACTTCGCCTTCCTCTGGATCTACGCGGTGCTCGCCTATCTGCCGCCCGCGCTCGAGACGCCGGTCATCTTCATCGTCCCGACCATTGTCATCATCTGCATGTTGCTGCTGCCGCTGGTCGCCGGCGAAGGCGAAAAGCACTGGTCGCGCCGCCCGGTTGCCGTGCTCTCGCTGGCCGTCATCGCCGTCACGCTCGGCGCCTTCACGCGGCTCGGCATGTACACGCCGTGGAGCCCGGTGATGAACGCCTGGACCAGCGACCCCATCCCCACCGAGTATCTCCACAACCGCACGCCGCTGGAGCGCCAAGGCGCCATCGTCTTCCAGTACAAGCAGTGCCGCGACTGCCACTCCATCGGCGGCGAAGGCGGAATGCGCGGCCCGGCGCTCGACTCCATCGCCTCACGCATGACCGAAGACCAGATCATTCGCCAGGTCCTGCAAGGTGGAGGCAACATGCCTGCCTACGGCAACTCGCTCAGCCCGTCCGAGACGACGGCACTCGTCCGCTTCCTGACCACGCTACGCGGTAACGAAGCGCCCGCCATCGACGCCTCGCGCCACGTAGCCAACACCGGCAGCCTGCCCCCGGCCGAGCCGGAAAAGCACTAGAGTCGGGAGGGCCTTGTTTTGAAGGGGCGCGACTTCAGCCACGCCGCAAGCAACAATATGTAAACGGGCCTTCGAGGGTGCTGAAAAAGTCTCTCCGGTCGCTTTTGGGGATTAGCGTGGGGCTTCAGCCCCACGAAATAGCCAGCAAATTCGTGGGGCTTTAGCCCCGGGCCTTCGCACCAGTCAACGCAGCGCACTTTTTCAGCACTCTCTTTAGCCCCCCGGGCCTTCGCACCAGTCAACGCAAGCACATTTTTCAGCAGCCTCTTTAGCCTCCGGAGCTAATCCCCAGTCCCTAAGCCCTGACCATGCCGCCAGCCTACAGCGCCATCTTCGCCGAGTGGTCTCCGCCCATCTTCCTCACCACCGTGACCCTCCTCACGGCCATCATCTACACGCGCGGCTGGTTCGCCATCCGCAAAACGCGCCCGGCGCAGTTCCCCGACTGGCGGCTCGCCAGCTTTCTCAGCGGCCTCGCCGTCCTGTGGCTGGCCATCGGCTCGCCCATGGACGGCTTCGCCGACGCGCTCCTCAGCGCCCACATGGTCGAGCACCTGCTCCTCATGTCCTTCGTCCCACCGCTCATCCTGCTCGGCCACCCAACGGTCCCGCTCCTGCGCGGCCTTCCGCGCCCCATCACGAAGCACATCCTCGGCCCGCTCATTCGGTTGAAGCCACTCCGCAACTTCGGCCACTGGCTCACCACGCCCGTCGTCGCGTGGCTCGCCATGAACCTCTTCTTCCTCGGCTGGCACGTCCCCGGAGCCTACGACTTCGCGCTCGAACACGAGTTCTGGCACGACGTCGAGCACCTCTGCTTCCTCTTCTCGTCGATCCTCTTCTGGTGGCCCATCATCCGCCCGTGGCCTTCGCACACGCGCCCTCACGGCTGGTATCTGCTGCTTTATCTCGTTGCAGCCGACCTGGTGAACACCGCGCTCTCGGCGTTTCTCGCCTTCTGCGGCGAGCCGGTCTACACGTTCTACGTCAACAACCCGAACCCGTTCGGCACCCAGCCCCTCGCCGATCAGGTCGCCGGAGCGGTCATCATGTGGGTCATCGGCTCGCTCGTTTTCCTTGTTCCAGTCGCCGCCATCACCTACTACCTGCTCCAGCCGCAAAAGAGAGGGGTGGCGTAGCTCACTCCTCGGCCTCATCCTGCAGGGGCCGCTTCGCCGATGCCAGAATCTTCTGCGCAATCATCGGCGGCACCACCTCATAGTGGCCCATCTCCATCCTGTAGCTGCCGCGTCCCTGCGTCATCGCGGTGAGCGTGGTGCCGTAGCTCAACATCTCGGCCATCGGCACTTCGGCGCGCACCACCGTGCCCACGCCGCCCGACTCCATGCCCTGCACGCGCCCGCGCCGCGAGTTCAGGTCGCCCAGCAGCGTCCCTGCGAACTCATCCGGCGTTTCGATCTCGACCTTCATCACCGGCTCCAGCAGCGCCGGTTTCGCCTGCTCCATGCACTTGCGGAACGCCAGCCGTCCGGCCATCTTGAACGACATCTCGCTCGAGTCCACGTCGTGATAGCTCCCGTCGTACAGCGACACCTTGAAGTCCACCACCGGAAATCCGGCCAGATACCCGCGCGCAGCCGACTCCTGAATGCCCTTCTCGACCGCCGGAATATACTGCCGCGGAATCGCGCCGCCGAAGATGTCGTTCTCGAAGACGAAGCCGCTGCCGCGCGGCAGGGACTCCATGCGGATCTTGCAGTCGCCGAACTGGCCGTGGCCGCCGGTCTGCTTCTTGTGCCGCCCCTGCGCGTCGCCCCGGCCCAGAATCGTCTCGCGGTAGGGCACCTTCGGCGCCTTCAGCGTCACCTCCGTGTGGTAGCGCCGCTTCAGCTTCGAGACCACTGCCTCAATGTGCGGCTGTCCCGTTCCCGCCACCAGAAACTCATTCGTCTGCGGGTCGCGGAAGAAGCGCAGCATCAGGTCCTCTTCCATCAGCTTGTGCAGTGCGGGTGCGAGCTTGTCCTCGTCGGCGCGCGACTTCGGCTCAATCGCATAGGTCATCGCGGGCTCGGGCATCGCCATCGGCTCAATGAAGATGTCCTGTCCTCTTTCGCCCATCGTGTCGCCTGTCAGCGTAACGTGCAGTTTGGCCACCGCGCCCAGGTCGCCGGAGTGCAGCTCGGGCACCTCCACGGCCTTTCGTCCCTGCATGATGGAAAGGTGCGCCAGCCGCTCCTGCTCGCCGCGCGTGTAGTTCTGCACCGTCGTGTCGTTCTTCATCATGCCGCTGACGACCTTGAAGAAGGAGATCCTGCCCGCAAACGGGTCTGTCATCGTCTTGTAGACATAGAGCGCCAGCGGCTGCTTGTCGTCCACCTGGCGCATCACCATCTCTTCGCCGCCTGCCTGCGCCTGCCCGTTGGCGTGACCGTTGCCATTCGTGTGCTGCAAGCCGCGCGCCGCCACCGGCTCACGCTCCACCGGCGAAGGAGCGTACACCTTCAGGAAGTCCAGCAGATGGTCCGTGCCCACGTTTCTCAAGCCGCTCACATACAACACAGGAAAAATCCTGTCTTCGCGGATGGCCTCATGCAGAGCGCCAACCAGATGCTCCTCGGGGATCGTCCCCTCACGGAAGAACTCCTCCATCAGCTCGTCCTTGCCCTCGGCCACCAGCTCCACCAGCGCCTCGTGCGCGGCCTTCGCGTCCTCTTCCATCACATGGGGAATCTTGCCCACCTCGCCGCGACCGTCTCCGTCCGGCTTATACAGAAACGCCTTCATCGTCACCAGGTCCACCACGCCGTGAAAGCCGTCCTTGTCCACAATCGGCAACTGCACCGGAACAACCTGCCGGCCCCACCGTGCCTGCAACTGCTCGATCATCTGCATCCGGCCCACCCGGCTGTCGGCCTTGGGGTGGTCTACCTGATTCATCACCAACACGCGCGGCAGGTTCACCTCCGAGGCATAGTTCCACACACGATCGGTGATCGTCTCCAGGCCCGCCTGCGCATTCAGCACAATCATCGCCGCCTCCACCGGCAGCATCGCGCCGCGTGCCTCGTGCGCGAACATGTGGAAGCCCGGCGTGTCGAGCAGGTTGATCTTCACCCCGCTCCACTCGGCAAAGGCCACCGCGTTCGACATTGTCGTCCGCCGCGCCACTTCTTCTTCGTCGTAGGCCGTCACTGCCGACCCGTCTTCCACCCGCCCCAGCGCGGGCGTCATCTTCGCGGCGTGCAGCAGAGCGGCAATCAATGTCGTTTTGCCCGAGTGCGCATGACCCACCACGGCCACGTTACGAATATCGCTTCCCTGATAGACCCTCATACGGCAAGACCCTCCCAATTCGGAGATCGTCGGCACGTGCGCCTGCATCCATAGACGCGCGACCGGCCACTCGCGGTATCGCCCGTCAACCCTTCGCCCGCTCCCCAGTCCGTCAGCCTTCCAACCACGCCATTTCGGAGCGCAGCCGGAGGGCGCATCCCGGGGGAAACGGATGCTATCACACAGGCAGAGAATTTTGCGCGTCCCGGGAAAAATCCGCTTGCCCGGACGATTTTATGAGAGCGCAATCATAATTTGGGTTAGACTTCCTGTGTTCAGCAAGCATGGTTCTTGCAGCCGCTCAACTCAGAAGGAGTTCCCGTGACCTTTCATCCACGCTTCGTCATGGCGCGCCAGATGGCAACCGCCGCTCTCGCCGCCATTTGCTTTGTGCTTGCCCCTGGTGCAAACGCCCAGAGACCTGCGCAGGTCGCCCACATCGCCCAGTCGCTCTCGCCCCAGGCCCAGAAGGTGATCGAGCGCCTCTCCACCTTCGACGACCTGCCCGCCGTTGAGTGGCGCTACCATGCCGGCGACCTGCCGCACGGCGAAGACCCCACGCTCGATGACAGCTCCTGGCCAATCGCCAAGCCCCGCAGCGAAGCGCCCAACGAGTCCGTCTGGTATCGCCGCACCATCGAGGTGCCCCAGACCCTCAACGGCTACGACCTCACCGGCGCACGCATCTGGTTCACCTTCCACGCCCGCGCCAACGGCCCCATGCCGCAGATCATCTACTTCAACGGCCGCCGCGTCGCGCTCGGTGACGACCTTGAACCCATCGTCCTCTTCG
>Ga0207657_10002013_pt1 | contig 21966 bp, 22 predicted proteins | sample KBSC33metaG_FD_184316 | JGI IMG/M metagenome (GOLD analysis project Ga0207657, IMG submission 184316) | Corn rhizosphere microbial communities from Kellogg Biological Station, Michigan, USA - KBS C3-3 metaG (SPAdes) (version 2) | ecosystem: Host-associated > Plants > Roots > Rhizosphere > Soil ... | reverse complement strand
TCAAGGTCGACTTGCCGGCGCCATTTGGGCCCACGATGCCGATCTTGGCACCTTGGTAGAATTGCAGGTTGATGTTGCTCAACACCGGCTTCTGAGCGCCGGGAAAGGACTTGGTCATGTCCTTCATGACAAAAGCATATTGGGCGGCCATGGGGTCGCGGCTTCCTTCAAAGGTTCGGGATTTGGTTCGCAGTTAGTGGACCGCGGCGTCTTTTTCTAGTCGCGGCCGATCATCGCCTCGGCATTGGCGAAGCGATAATCCCGATATCGGTCGCGCAGGTCTTTCTTCGACAGCTTCCCGGTCGCCGTGTGCGGCAGCGCATCGGTGAATTCGATCGCGTCGGGCAGCCACCATTTGGCCATCTGGTCCGACAGAAAAGAACGAATGTCCGCCTCGGAAACATCGCTGTCATCGTCCCGCACGACGACCAGTAAGGGCCGCTCGTCCCATTTCGGATGGGGAATGCCGATCGCCGCCGCCTCGGCGACGCCGGGACAGGCGACGGCGGCGTTTTCGATCTCGATCGAACTGATCCATTCGCCGCCCGACTTGATGACGTCCTTGGCGCGGTCGGTTATCTGGATCGACCCGTCGGGATGGATGGTCGCGACGTCGCCCGTGTCGAACCATTGGTCCGCATCGACGCAATCCGCGTCCTTCTTGAAATAGCGCTTCACCACCGCCGCGCCGCGCGTCTGCAGCTTCCCCGAGCTTTTGCCGTCGCGCGGCAGGACATTGCCTTGATCGTCGATGGTCCGCAGCTCGACCCCGAACATCGACCGCCCGGGCCGCGTCAGATAAGCGAACTGCTCCTCCTCATTCATCTGGTCCCAGCAGCCCGGCGGCGCACCGACCGTGCCGACCGGCGACATCTCGGTCATGCCCCACAGGTGATTGACGCGGATGCCGCGCTCCTTGAACCAGCGGATCGTCGCCGGCGGCGCGGACGAGCCGCCGATGATCACGATCTCCAGCTTGTCGAGCGGCGCGCCCGTTTCCTCGACATGGTCAATCATGCTTAGCCAGACGGTCGGCACGCCGGCGGTGTGTGTGACGCCTTCCTCGTGAAATAGCCGGCAGAGGCGCTCGGGCTGATTATCAGCGCAGGTCACCAGCTTGAAGCCGGCCAGCGCCGCCGCATAGGGAATGCACCAGCTGTTGGCGTGGAACATCGGCACCACGGGCAGCATCACCGACCTTGCCGACGTGTTGAAGATGTCGGGACCGATCACGGTCATCGCGTGCAGCACCGTCGACCGGTGCTCGTACAGCACGCCCTTTGGATCGCCGGTCGTCCCGCTGGTGTAGCAAAGCCCGCAGGGATCCCGCTCGTCGCCTTCGTACCAGCGGTAGTCGCCCGCTTCCGCGGCCAGTAGGTCATCGAACTGGTCGTCGAAACGCACGTAGTGCCGGATCGTCGTCCAGCGCGGCTTCATCCGCTGCACCAGCTCTTCGAACGCCGCGTCGTAGAGCAGGACCTGATCCTCGGCGTGGTTGACGATATATTCGAGTTGGTCGTCGAACAGGCGCGGGTTGAGGGTGTGGAGCACGCCGCCCATGCCGACGACGCCGAACCAGGCGGTCAGGTGTCGATCGTGGTTCATGGCCATCGTCGCGACCCGGTCACCGAAACTGACGCCCATTCGCTCAAGGGCCTGGGCGAGCCGCCGCGCGTCACGCGCGACGTTGATCCAGTTGGTGCGGTAGGTTTGACCATCGGCGCGCGCGGCGACGATCTCTCTCGTCCCGTGCTCCCGCTCGGCGTGGTCGATCAGCCGCGCGATGCGCAGCGGGAAATCCTGCATTGCGCCGAGCAAACCCATCAGCGCCTCCCCTCAGTGGACGCATCATGCGCCAAACGGCGCGCCTGGCAAGCGTCTAGAAAGGGAGCTTGAACCCCGGCGGCAGCGACAGGCTGCTCTGCATCGTCTCCATCTCGACCGCTGCAGCGGCGTCCGCCTTCGCGCGGGCATCATTGATCGCCGCTGCAATCAAGTCCTCGACCATTGTCTTCTCGGACGGCTGGAGCAGGCTTTCGTCGAGGTCGACGCCGAGGATCCGCCCCTTGGCCGTCGCGCGGACCTTGACCATGCCGCCGCCGGCGGCGCCCTCGACTTCGATCTTGTCGAGATTGTCCTGCGCTTTCTGCAGTTCGTTCTGCGCATTTTGCGCCATCTGCATGATTGATTCGAAGTCGGGCATTTCGGGCATATCAGGCGCCTTTTACGGAAAAGGATTCGAGCTCGGATTCGGGGAACGCATCCATGACCGCCCGGACATTGGGATCGGTCAGCACTTCGGCGCGAACGCGCTCCTCGGCCATTTTCTCCCGGTCGTGGAGCGAGTGCGCGCCCGCTTCGTCGGATAGGGATATCTGCCAGGTCGTTCCGGTCGCCTGCTTGAGCGCCGCCGCCAGGTCGCGCGGCCAGTCTCCACCCAGGGGCCGCATTGGTTTCAAGGCCAATTCGGGCGGCGCGTAACGTACGAGTCCAACCTGATCATGGAGTTGCTGCGCCAACAGATGCTTGCCGCTCTTTTCGAACATTTTCACCAGCGCGCCGAAATCGGCCGGAATGTGCGCGACGGGCCCTGACCCGCTGGGAGCAGCGGCTGGCGGCGCCGTGCTTGTACCCCCCTCACCGCTCAACCGGCTCATCACCGATGCCGGGTCGGGCAGGTCGGCCGCGTGAATCACCCTGAGCAAGGCCATTTCGGCAGCTTCGCGCGGGTCCGGAGCGATCTCTACGTCTTGCAACCCTTTGAGCAGCATCTGCCACAAGCGATGGATGGCGCCCCACGACAGGGCTGCCGCCATCTCGGCCGCGCCCTCGCGCTCCTCAGCGCTTTGCATGGCGTCGGACACCGAACCGGCCTTGGCGCGGGTCGCCGTGTGCAGGCTTTCCATCAAGCCGCGCAGCAATTGGGTCGGATCGATCCCGAGTGCGTGCGCCTGATCGAGGTCCGCGAGAGCTCCCGGCGCGTCGCCAGTCAGCACCAGCTTAAGCAACCGCCGGATGCGGCCGCGATCGGCCAGACCCAGCATGTCGCGCACCTGATCCGCGCTGACGGCGCCCGCGCCGTGCGCGATCGCCTGGTCCAGGATCGACAGACCGTCGCGGGCCGAGCCCTCCGCCGCCCGCGCAATCATGCTCAGCGCTTCCGGTTCCACCTCGACCTGCTCGGCCTCGGCGACCTGGGCAAAGTGAGCCGACAATTTCTCGGCTGGGATACGGCGAAGGTCGAAGCGCTGGCAGCGCGACAGGACCGTAACTGGCACCTTGTTCACTTCGGTGGTCGCCAGGAAGAATTTCACATGCGCCGGAGGCTCCTCAAGAGTCTTGAGCAAGCCATTGAAAGCCGGCTTTGAGAGCATGTGGACTTCGTCGATGATGTAGATTTTGTAGCGCGCGCTGACCGACGCGTAACGAACCGCGTCAATAATCTCGCGGACGTCGTCGATGCCGGTATGGCTCGCGGCGTCCATCTCGATCACGTCGATATGGCGGCCCTCGGCAATCGCCCGGCAGGGTTCGCAGACGTTGCAGGGCGTAATAGTCGGACCGCCCTGCCCGTCAGGCCCAATGCAATTGAGCGCCTTGGCGATGAGGCGCGCGGTCGAGGTCTTGCCGACCCCACGCACGCCCGTCAGCAGGAAGGCATGCGCAATGCGGCCACGAGCGATCGCGTTCCCCAGCGTCCGCACCATCGCGTCCTGGCCGATTAGCTCGCCAAAGCTTTGCGGCCGGTATTTACGGGCAAGCACGCGATAGGCACTGTCCGCCGGTTTCGACGGAGCAATCGCCGCTGGCGCGGTTACGGGTGGCGGCGCGGGAGCCTGCCGCTGCGGTTCATCACCGAACATTGCGGCCTGCCCTTTCGCCTCCAGCTCAGCCGCGGTCGGCGGCTTGTCTTCGGGCTCGTCTGGCAAAGGCTCACGGGAATCGGTCATCGCCACCCATTTAGGGTCGGCACGGGCGCTTGTCGAAGCTGCTGTATCGGGAAGGTGGAAGCCGACGACCCGGCACGAAATCGTTGTGGCTGCTTCCTTCCGGACCTGACCAGGTTGGCGACAATGCCGTCCGCCGACTTCCGCGCGGGCATATGGGTGAAGACCGCGGTCCGTGCAAGTTCGTGCCGCCCCTTCATTCGCTATTCACTTGAACTGGCGTGATTGTTGCCGCTCTCTGGAGGCTCGATGACGATCTTGCTCATCCCGCTGCTGCTCGCCGCCGCCGAGGCTCCAATCAACGTCGTCGGCCATGCATGGGCACCCTTCATCAGCCCGATGGGCGAACCGTTCCGCGCGCGCAGCACCGCCGATGATACGCTTGCCCGATGGTTCCAGCAGGCAGATCGCAATCGTGACGGAGTGCTGACGAGTGACGAGATGCAAGCCGACGCCGACCGCTTTTTCGCGACGTTGGACGAGAACAATGACGGCGAACTCGATCCCGACGATATCGCCAATTACGAATACGACATCGCTCCCGACGTGCAGGTGATGTCACGGATCAAGCGGGCACAGGGCGAAGCGACTCCAGCCAATTCGCATCCGGTCGGACTGGATGGACAACTGCTTTCGCGGAAGGGCCGAGACCAGCGCCGCCGCGACGAGGCCGCTCAACTCGGACTCGGCGGAAGCTTGCAGGGCGCCGCGCGCTATTCTCTGCTGAACCTTCCTGAACCCGTCGCTGCTGCAGACACTGATTTCAATCGCGGCGTCTCGCGGGCGGAATTCCGTCAGGCCGCACTCGAACGCTTCAATCTGCTCGACGGGCGTCATATCGGGCGGCTGATACTCACCGATCTTCAGGCGATCCGCGCAGCCAATTGGGCCGCCACTAAGAAGCGATCGCGCAGTCGCGACGATGATCCGGATCAGCGCGTCGGCAACGGCTTGCCGGCCGATCGCCAACAACTCAGGGATCCATGACTTCACGCGCCGGAAACAAGCGGGCAAATGCAACACCATTCAGCTGAAAGTCCATCATGCCGATACCGATGATTTTGCTTGGTCTCGCCGCACAAGCGACAGCACCTGCTGCTCAACCTACTGCTGCTCAACCTGCGCCGTCTCGTCGTTGGACTCGCACCTTCATCAGCCCGATGGGCGAGCCCTTTCGCCCAGCCACGCGGGGCGACGATGCGCTGGCGGCCTGGTTCGCCAAGGCCGATGGTAACGCCGATGGACGTCTCACACTCGTCGAAATGCAGCAGGATGCCGACCGATTCTTTGCCACGCTGGACACTAACCAGGATGGCGAAATCGATCCTGACGAGATCAGCCACTACGAAACCGTGGTTGCGCCCGAGGTGACGAGTGGATCGAGCTATGGACTGGATGGAGATGGCACACGCAGATCCCGTTTCGGCAACGGCGACCTGCAGCATCAGGGCGCCGGACGGTTCGGTCTAATTGATCTGCCCGAGCCCGTCGTCTCGGCGGATGCCAACTTCAACCGCGGCGTATCGCGTGCCGAGTTTCGCCAGGCCGCCTCACAGCGTTTCCTGGCGCTCGATCTCGATCATCGTGGTTATCTGTCGCTGGCATTGCTTGAGGTCATTCGCCCGGCTTCCCCTGCGCGAGGCAAGGTCCCGGAAGCTCCCAGACAGTTAGACGACAGTGCTCTGCCCGACGAAGCCGCTCCGCGTTAACGGCCCATCCAGTTCCGCGCTTCGGGCGGAATCTTCACGGTCAGACTCTCCAACGCGTCGGTGAGCATGATTTGACAGGCAAGGCGTGAGGTGCGCGTCGCGTGCGCGGCCAGGTCCAGAAGATCCTCCTCTTCCTCGCTGGCCGGCGGCAGGCGCTCGAAATCCGCGGCATCGACGATCACGTGACAGGTCGAGCAGGCCATCACACCTTCGCACGCCCCCTCGAGCGGCTCACGCGCTGCCCACGCGACGTCGAGCAGTCGCTGTCCCGCGTCCGCTTCCACTTCCTTGTCCAATGATCCGTCGACACGAAGAAACCGCACCCTAGTCACGCGTGAAGCTTCTCCTGTTCGACCGCGGCTCGCGTCAGCCGCTGACAGGCCTCGGCCAGTTCCTGTTCGGCGGTGTAGCGGCCGAACCCCAGGCGAATCGACGAGCGCGCTTCGCGATAGTCGAGGCCAATCGCTTTCAGCACGTGACTGGGCCGCCCCGAACCGCTGGCGCAGGCCGATCCCAGCGAAAAGGCGATATCGCGCAAATCGGCGATCAATCGCGTGGCATCAATGCCCTCGCGCCGGATATTCAGGTTCCCGTGGTAACGATGATGCACGCTGCCATTGATGATCCAACCGGAGCCAAGCGCTTCCTGCGCGGCACGCCAGAGCTTCTGCACATGGTCATGATCGCGCGTGCAGCGTTCCTGTGCCAACTTCGCCGCTACGCCGAAACCCACACACAGCGCCGGCGACAGCGTGCCCGACCGAAGTCCCCGCTCCTGCCCGCCGCCGTGGATCAGCGGCGCCGGCTCATGCCCTCGGCGCATCCACAACGCGCCGATTCCTTTCGGCCCGTGGATCTTGTGCGCCGAAATGGCGACGAGATCGGGCCCTTCGCAAATATCAAACCGTCCGAATGCCTGGACCGCGTCGCATAGCATGGCAGCACCGTTTTCATGCGCGAGTTGAGCAATGGCCGAAATCGGTTGCGTCACGCCGATTTCATTGTTGACCATCATCACCGCCACCAGCAGCACCCGGTCGTCGAGGGCTTCCGCGAGCTTGTCCAGATCGAGCCGGCCATCCGCCGCGACCGGCAAAATGGTTACTTCGAGTCCGCGCTCACTCAGCCATTCGCACGTGTCGAGGACGGCTGCGTGCTCGGTCGCCACGGTGATGATCCGATTGCGGCGGTCGCGACCCTTTTCGGCCGTTCCCTTAAGCGCCCAATTCAGCGCTTCGGTCGCGCTGCCCGTGAACGCGACCGAGCCGCCCTTAAGCCCGATCGCCGACTCCACCTGCTTGCGAGCGACTTCTATCGCCGCATCGGCTTCGTGCCCCCCGCGAGATGGCGAGTGGGGGTTGGCGAACTTATCCTCGATCCAGGGCTGCATAGCGCGCGCAACTTCCGGAGCGACGGGGGTACTTGCCTGGTAGTCGAGATAGATCATGCGGCCCGCGTCGCCGCGCGTCCTGCGATCCGCTCCCACTCCGCCAAGAAGGCGTCCACGTCGCCCTCGGTCGTCGAAGGGCCGAAGCTGATCCGCAGGAAGCCATCGGCAATACTCTGGTCGATTCCCATGGCCTCCAGTACCGCGCTCTTTTTCATCTTGCCCGACGAACAGGCGCTGCCCGCTGAAACCGCGATCCCCGCCAGATCGAATTGCACAAGCAGCGAGGCATTCGACGTTCCCGGCATGGATATTGAGCCGATGGTCGCGATACGGGGGCTATTCTCGGCGATGACTTGCCCACCTAGCGCGCGCACGCCTTCTTCCAGTCGACCCCGCAAGGCGGCAAGGTGGTCCAAGTCATAGGGTCGGGCAGCAAGGGCGGCGGCGAAGGAGGCGGCTGCCGGAGCGTCTTGCGTCCCGCGGCGGTATCCCTGCTCCTGCCCGCCGACGGCTTCGAGCGTAGCGAGGTCCCGGACGAGCAGGACCCCGACACCCGGCGGTCCACCCAGCTTGTGCCCGCAAGCCGCGATGAAATCGGCATCGGGCAATGGCATCTTCCCCGCACTCTGCGCGCAATCGGCCAGCAACAGCGACCCAGCCTCCCGGATCCTGACAGCGAGCCGGTCCAGCGGTTGGACGACGCCGGTTTCGTTGTTCACCTGCTGGATGGCAATGAGCGCCGGACGGCCAGCCAGCACCGAGTCCAGAGCCTGCTCGTCGATCAAACCGCCCTCATCGACGGGAATGACTTGCGATCCTGCCCCCATGGCGTGACCGACGATCGGGTGCTCGGTCGCTCCATGGGCGCGCCCAGCGATCTTCGCCCGGTGCGCCGCGATCTCGACCGATTCGCTCGCACCGCTGGTGAAGATGACGTCATGCCGCCAGTCCAGCACGTCGGCGATCGTCTTGCGTGCCTGCTCGAGGATTGCGCGCGACGCCCGCCCTTCCGCGTGCGGCGAGCTTGGATTGGCCCATGTTTCCATCGCCCGCATCATCGCTTCGCGCGCCGCCGGGAGAATGGGCGCGGTCGCCGCGTGATCGAGATAGACGCGCTGCATCAGTTTGCCCGGGTTTCCTGCCGATTGCCACATGAACGCCCCTCCCTATATAGGACCTGACGCCGCAGCGCACCCGCGTGGCAACCACTTATTCGTGAGCGAACCGCACTTTCATGCCCGAAGTCATTTTTCCTGGTCCCGAGGGCCGTCTCGAAGGCCGTTTCCATCCGGGCACCCGTCCCCGCGCGCCCGTCGCGCTGATCCTGCATTCGCACCCGCAGGCGGGCGGCACGATGAACAACAAGATCGTGCAGCTGCTGTATCAAACCTTCGTCAAGCGCGGTTTCGCGACGCTTCGTTTCAACTTCCGCGGCGTCGGCAAGAGCCAGGGCATCTTCGATAACGGCATCGGCGAGCTCTCCGACGCCGCTAGCGCGCTCGACTGGGTCCAGTCGATTCATCCCGAAGCCGAAACCACCTGGGTAGCCGGCGTCAGTTTTGGCGCCTGGATCGGCATGCAACTGCTGATGCGCCGGCCCGAAATCCGCGGCTTCATTTCGATCGCCCCGCCGGCCAACATGTACGACTTCAGCTTCCTCGCTCCATGCCCCTCTTCCGGCATCATCATCCAGGGGGAGGCCGACGAGGTCGTCACGCCGGGCGCCGTCCAGAAGCTCGTCGACAAGCTCCGCACGCAGCGGCACATCACGATCAATCACGATCTCATCCCGAACGCGAACCACTTCTTCGCGAATGAACTCGACCTGCTGATGAAATCGGTCGACGATTATCTCGACATGCGGCTCGCCACCGACCCGATCAAGCCGGCTATACCGTCCAGATCATCACGTTCATGATCAGCACGACGGCCGCGGCGATCATCAGGACTCCGCGGCTTCGGGTCTGACGCGCCAGCGCCAGCTTCACGCCGCCGGCCAGCAAGAGGAACCCCGCGATCATTGCGAGGGCCAATGCGCCGTGGGCTAAGCTGGACAATATACCCTCCGGTTTTCACGATCGCTTAACCACAGATAAGCGACAAGGCCACATGCCGTCCTCCGACCAACAGGCGCGCCTCAACGAAGCGTTCGAGCGGATCGAAGAAACGATCCTGCCGTGCATTGCCATGATGCTCGACACGCTGATCGACGCCTCGGAATCGGTCGCCGAGAATGAGCGGCGTTTTCTCGCCGCCGAGCTCAAGACCCTGGCCGCGGAACTCGAAGAGCTGACCAAGGCCGTCGAGCGCTCGAGCCCGGTCCACCTCGATCCCGGTGAGTACAAGGCGCGCAACGTCGCCTGAGGGGTGCGGACATGAGCTTAGCAGAATGGTCGTTCGTAGTCGCGTGGCCCGTTGTCGTCGTTGTTTTCAATAACTTCCTCGCTGGCCAGCAAATGAAACACATGGCGAATGTCACGAGCGAGAATCTGAACAAGACTGGTCGTGTCCTGCAGATGCTTTTGGGGTCAGTACGCGAGATCGAAGATGCGCTTGCCCAGCACGGGATCGAGATCGCCACTCCCATAGACTCAAAAAATCGCGAGGATGCGGGGCGGATCGCTCGCTAGCTCCCGGTCCCCATTATTACGCGTTAATTACCTGCGCATGCAGCGCCGGATCCACATTCCCGCCTGACAGCAGGACGACCGTCCCGTCGAGCGGCCCAATCTTATCCGCCAGGATCGCTGCCAGCCCGACCGCCCCCCCAGGTTCGAGGATCAGGCCATGCTGCTCCCAGGCGAAGCGCATGGCCGCGGCCGCCTCGTCATCAGTCACCGACACGGCGCGGGCATTGCGGCCTTTCAGAATACCGAACGTCATGGGCGACACGCGCGGTGTCTGTAGCGCATCGCAGAAGGTATTCGGCGCATCGGGGTCGACCGGCACGATTTTGCATAGTTCGAGCGATCGTCCCATGTCGTCCCACCCCGCCGGTTCGACGATGACGATCTCGGCTTCGGGCACCGCAAGTGCGATCCCCGCCGCCAATCCGCCGCCTCCGCAGGGGATAACAATCCGGGCAGGCGCGATGCCCAGTTGCTCGACGATTTCCAGTCCGACGGTGCCTTGCCCGGCGACGATCGCGGGGTCCGCGAAGCTCGGTACCACCGTCGCGCCGCTGTCGGCCGCAATTTTCTCGGAAATCTCCTCCCGGCTTTCCGTCCGCCGGTCGTAGAAAACGATCTCCGCGCCTTCGGCCCGCGTGCCTTGGATCTTCACGTCCGGCGCGTCGGCCGGCATCACGATGACCGCCCGGATGCCAAGCCGCCGGGCGGCGATCGCCACGCCGCGCGCATGATTGCCCGAGGAAAAAGCGACCACGCCACGTTCGCGCTCTTCAGGCGTCAGCTGCAGGAGCCGATTGGTCGCTCCGCGCAGCTTGAACGCCCCGCCGGTCTGCGCGGATTCGCATTTCAGCCAGACGCGGGAGCCCCCGACGTCGCTGTCGATGAGTGGAGTCCGTTCGACTTCGCCCCGGATTCGCTCTCTCGCGGCAATGACGTCCTCGCGGGTGACCCTGGGCGACTCATTTAAGTAATTGATAACCCTATCCTTTCGCCGAACCGTTGCAGTTTGACGACAAAATCGCCGCAAATCTTATCGAGGCTTCCAAAGTAACTTTACAGCGGGGACCACCGTTCATATATCGCGCTTCCGCTGCCCCATGGGACTTCCAACCGCAAGGCAGCTTCGTCGAATGTTCCAGTTGGAGGTCCCTTGAATTGCACCACCACCATCGCGCGCTGGGGCTAGCGTCCGCCCCAACCGGTAGCCGGGGGGCTGCCGTTATCGCCAAGCAACGCCCGGTCCAGCCGGTCACTTTGCTGCGTCCGCACGCTGCGCGGCGCGCTGCCCGCTTCTTCGTTGAGAAGTTTCCGGGCCGTTCGCTCTATGCGGTGAAAGCGAACCCGTCGCCGGACCTGCTGCGCGTGCTGTGGGAAGCGGGCGTCACGCATTATGACGTCGCGTCGATCGGCGAAGTGCGCCTGGTCCATCAAACCCTGCCCGATGCGGTTCTCTGCTTCATGCACCCGGTGAAAGCCGAGGAGGCAATCGCGGAGGCCTATTTCGGCCATGGGGTGCGCACCTTCAGCCTCGATACGCTCGAGGAACTGGAGAAAATCGTCCGTGCGACCTCCACTGATGGCGTCGCGGCGACCGATCTCAATCTGCTGGTCCGCATCCGCGTCAGCTCCGAACATGCCAAGCTGAGCCTGGCTTCCAAGTTCGGTGCCGACCCGCGCGACGTCGCGAGCCTGCTGATGGCGACCCGCCAGGCGGCCGACGCACTCGGCATCTGCTTCCACGTCGGCAGCCAGGCAATGACTCCGGCGGCCTTCGCCGAAGCCATGTCGCGCGTCCGCGAAGCGATCGTCGAAGCCGCGGTCACCGTCGACATCGTCGATGTCGGCGGGGGTTTCCCGTCCTGGTATCCCGGGATGGAGCCGCCCGCGCTCGAGACCTATTTCGCGGTCATCCACCAGGCGTTCGAAGCACTGCCGATCAGCTACTCGGCTGAACTCTGGTGCGAGCCGGGCCGTGCGCTGTGTGCGGAATACGCCAGCGTGCTCGTCCGCGTCGAAAAGCGCCGCGGCGATGAACTGTACATCAACGACGGCGCTTATGGCGCGCTGTTCGACGCAGCGCACATCGGCTGGCGCTATCCCGTTCGCCTGATTCGCGAGCCCGACTCGCGTGTCCGCCCGATGAGCTTCAGCTTCTACGGCCCAACCTGCGACGACCTCGATCACATGACGGGGCCGTTCGAACTGCCAGGCGACGTCAATGTCGGTGACTATATCGAAGTCGGCATGCTCGGCGCCTATGGCTGCGCGATGCGCACCCAGTTCAACGGTTTCGGCGCGGTCGAAGCCGTGGTCGTCGACGATGAGCCTATGGCGAGCCTCTATGGTGCGGCGGTCCCGGCACGATCGAACGTCGTGACGCTTTAAGCTCGCCTCACCGTCCTCCCCGTGAGGGGACCCGCTTTTGTCTTTATTGATCATCGCGAGTAGCGGGATTCCCGCGTTCGCGGGAATGACGAGGATTTGATTGCCATGGAAGCCGATACGCTGAACAAGGTTCAGGACGCCGAACGGATCAATGACACCCGCAAGGCGGAACTGCTGTCGAGCCCGATCGAGCATATCGACATCACCAAGTTCGACGCCCGCCCTATTATCGATTCGATGGGCAAGATGAGCTTCACCAGCCGCGACCTGTCGCGCGCCACCGGCATCTACAACACGATGCTGGAGGACAAGGAATGCTCGATCATCCTGGTGATCGCGGGCTCGACTTCGGCTGGCGGTTGCATGGACCTCTATGCGGAACTGGTGAAGTCGAACATGGTCGACGCCATCGTCGCCACTGGCGCGTCGATCGTCGACATGGATTTCTTCGAAGCGCTTGGCCACAAGCACTACCAAGCTAATGAAATTCCTGACGATGATACGCTGCGCTCGCTCTACATCGACCGTATTTACGACACGTACATCGACGAGCAGCAACTGCAGGATTGCGATTTCACCATCGGCAAGATCGCCGACAGCCTGGAGCCGCGCGCCTACTCCAGCCGCGCCTTCATCCGCGAGATGGGCAGATGGCTGAGCGAAGGGAACGCCAAGAAGCAGGGCAGCCTCGTCCAGCTCGCCTATGAGCATGACGTGCCCATCTTCTGCCCGGCGTTCGTCGACTCGTCGGCCGGCTTCGGTCTCGTCAAGCACCAGGTCGACGCCATGAAGCGCGGCGGGCACTACATGGTGCTCGACGCCATCGCCGACTTTCGCGAGCTGACCGACATCAAGATCAAGGCCGGCACCACCGGCCTGCTGATGATCGGCGGCGGCGTGCCGAAGAATTTCACGCAGGACACCGTCGTCTGCGCTGAGATCCTTGGTCACGACGACGTCGAGGTTCACAAATACGCGGTGCAGATCACCGTCGCCGACGTCCGTGACGGCGCCTGTTCCTCCTCGACGCTCCAGGAAGCAGCGTCGTGGGGCAAGGTCTCGACGGCGATGGAGCAGATGGTGTTCGCCGAAGCGACCAGCGTCCTCCCGCTCCTCGCCAGCGACGCATATCACCGCGGCGCCTGGCGCAACCGCGAGAAGCGCCGCTTCGCCAAGCTGTTCGACTGATGCTCAAGGCCGGTCTCTCGGTTCTGCTCGCCGTTGCGGCTCCTGCCGTGGCGCGCGAGCGGACCGACCTTTTGATCCGGCATGCGACGATTGTTGACGTCGCGAGCGGCAAGACGATCGCCGATCAGGCGGTTGCGGTCGGGGGCGATACTATCAGCGCGGTCGGCCCTGACAGCTCAATCTCCCGTCGTTACACGGCCGGGCGAAGCATCGACGCCGGGGGCAAGTTCGTCATGCCCGGGCTGTGGGACATGCACGTCCACTTCGGGGGCGGACCCGAGCTGATCGAGGAGAACAAGAATCTCCTTCCGCTCTATGTCGCCTATGGCATCACAACCGTTCGCGATTGCGCCGCAGACATCAGCCCATCGGTGCTGGAATGGCGTTCCGCGGTTGCCGAGGGTCGTCTGCTCGGTCCGCGGATATTCACGTCCGGTCCCAAGCTCGAAGGCTACAAGCCGATCTGGAAGGGCACTCTCGAAGTGGGCACGCCTGCCGAGGTCAATGCCGCGCTGGATCGGCTTCAGGCCATGCGGGTCGATTTCGTAAAGATTACCGATAACACGCTGAAACCCGACATCTTTCTCTACGCCGTCAGGGAAGCGGAGCGACGCGGGATGAAGACTTCGGCGCACACGCCGTACGCGCTGACCATCGTGCAGGCGGCTGATGCAGGCCTGAGCTCGATCGAGCACGTCGATTATCTGATCAAGGCCGGTTCGCCGCGAGAGGCGCAAATCGGCGCCACTTATGGCGCCGGCAAGCTCACCTACGGCCAGGCGTCGGACGCCTTCGTCGACACGTTCGACAAGGCCTATGCCGCTGGCGTCTATCGCGAGCTCGCCAAGCGCCACATCGCCGTGACGCCGACGCTGAACATGGGCCGCATCCTAGCCTACCTCGATCGCGAAGATCATTCGAAGGATTCCGCTCTCGCCTACATCGGCCCTGGCCTCCGCAAGACCTATGATTGGCGCATCGAACGCGCCGCCAAGGCGACGCCCGAGCAGGTGGCCGCACGCCACAAGGAATATGAACTCAGCAAGCAGGTCATGCCGATGCTCGTCGCGGCCGGCATTCCCATTCTCGCCGGGACTGACGCCGGCTATCTGAACAGCTTCAATTACCCCGGCGAAGGGCTGCACGAGGAGCTTGAGCGCTACGTCGAATCCGGCCTTACGCCGCGGCAGGCGCTGGTCAGCGCGACCATCACCGGCCCGGCGTTCCTCGGCCATGGCAACCGCTATGGCTCGATCGCGACCGGCAAGACGGCCGACATCGTCATTCTCGACGCCAATCCCCTAATTGACATCAAGGCTACCCGCGCAATCGACGGCGTAATTCTCCACGGCAAATGGCTGGACCGCGCTGCACTCGACGCGCTGTTGGCACAGGCGAAAGCCAGGGCGAACTAGACGCCGCTCCTCCGTTGGCGCAGTCTGCTGCCAATCGAAGGGGGATCTCATGCATTACAGTCCAATTCTCGCGCCGATCGTGGCGCTCGTTGCCTGGTCGCTGATCATGCTGGTGTGGACTGCGATTGCTCGACGCAGCGCCTTCGCCAAGATGGGGATCACCTGGGGTACCATTCCCCCTGGCTCGCGGGGCGCCAATCTCGATGGACGAGCACCCGACGCCGCTCAATGGCCTTCGCACAATTACAATCATCTGATGGAACAGCCGACGATCTTCTACGCGATTGCGCTGGTCCTGGCGTTGATGGACTTTGGCGGCGGCATCAACCTCTACCTCGCCTGGGGCTACGTTCTGCTGCGGATCGTTCACAGCATCGTGCAAGCAACGGTCAACATCGTCGCCATTCGTTTTCCGATCTTCGCGCTAGCAACCCTCTGCCTGCTCGGACTGACAATTCACGCGGGGTTCCGTGTCCTGCACGATTGCGGGATCATCGGCTGAAGCGGGCCGCCAGCTCGACATGGGTCGACCAGCGGAACTGGCCGACAGGTTGTACCCAGTCGAGACCATAGCCGCCTCGCGTTAGCGTTTCGGCATCCCTGGCGAAGGTCGCGGGATTGCAGCTGACGTAAGCGACACGACCGATCGTGGACCGGCTCAAAGCCTCGACCTGCTCGGCCGCGCCCGCCCGTGGCGGATCGAGAACAACCGATCCGAATGCCTTGAGCTCGGAAACGTCCAGAGGGCGGCGATAGAGGTCCCGATGCTCGACTCGGATGCCTGGGGCGGCGCGCAGCAAAGCCGCAGCCGCGTCACGGGAGGCTTCCGCCGCATAGGCCGCCCCGGCGCCGAGAGCGAAGGTTCCAAGCCCGGCAAACAGGTCCGCCGTCGGCCCGCTGCCGCCAACGACCTCCTGGACCGCTTCGAGCAAGGCAGTCTCGCCATCTTCAGTGGCCTGCAAGAAGCTGCCCGGCGCAAAGCTGACCGGGATACCCGACAGCACGACAGTGGCAGGCACCGGCTCGAAAATCGCCTCCGGCCCCAGCCCGCGATCGACTCCGAGCCGCGCGAGCTGATGATCCATCGCGAATGACGTCAGCGCCTCGATCTCGCTCAGCCGGCCGGCGGGAACGCCTTTCATCTGCGCATCGACGCCGCGGTCGAGCAGCGTCAGCTGGATCTCGGCGACACGCTTGGGATGAATCATGCCCATGAGCAGTTTCCGGAGCGGTTCGACCAGGGCAAAAAGCTCGGGTCGCAACACATGGCATTCGTGCATGTCGACGATCCGGTGCGACTGCTCGGCGTTGAAGCCGATCAGCACTTTTTGCCCGACGCTCATGGCCTTCAGCGTGGCTCGGCGCCTGCTTCGAGGCGGGGACAGGTGCGGCGGCCGGATCGCCGTCCCGATCCCGTGCTGGCGCAACGCATGCTCGACGCGCGAGATCAGGAACTCGCGATAGGCTGAGTCGTCCACGTGCTGCAGCTGACAACCGCCGCATTCGGGAAAATGCCGGCACGGCGGCTCCTGATGATGCGGTCCGAAGGCCAACGCCCCGTCGTCGAGCACGGCATCACCCGGAACGCCGAACGCCACGTGACGTCCGCTGGCGGTCACTCCGTCTCCGCGCGCCGCGATGCGAACGACAAGTTCGTTCACCTCAGGGCCTCGATCGCGGCCGGGATCGCTCGCAGCAGGTCGTCCGCAATCAGCCCCGGCCCCGCGATTTCCGCTGCGCGACCGTGAAGCCACACGCCGGCACAAGCCGCTTCGAACCCGGCCAGGCCCCTCGCCCGCATGGCCGCGATCAAACCGGCCAGAACATCGCCAGTGCCGGCGCTGGCGAGCCAGGCCGGGCTCGGCGGCGCAAATCCCAGGCGGCCGTCGTGCGACGCGACCAGCGTATCGGCGCCCTTGTAGACCACTACCGCGCCGGAGCGACGCGCGGCCTCCAGCGAACGGCCCGCCTTGGTGCCCGGCAATTGGCCGAACAATCGCCGGAACTCGCCCTCGTGTGGCGTCATGACGGCATCCTGCCCGCGCAGTCGCTCAGGATCGCCCAAATGCGTGATCGCGTCGGCGTCGATCACCTTCGGGGCGCGCGAGGTCAGCGCCAACGTCAGCACCTGCGGCAAATCCCCGAGGCCGGGGCCCACGAGCAAGCAACCGATGCGCGGATCGTTCACCTGGCCATCGCCCACCTGCACGACCGAGGATGGTAATCCTTCGATGAAGCGCGACGTGCTGACGCGGACGTAGCCCGCGCCCGCCCGCGCCGCCGCGCTTGCCGCCAGCGCAATCGCCCCCGGCATGCTGCCCGCCAGCGCGTGAACCATCCCTCGCGAATATTTGTGCCCGTCGGGATCAAGCGGAGGCAACTCGGGCAGTCCAATCTCATGCCAATCGCCCGATGCTTCGACCCCAATGTCGGCCAGCACCACCCGACCCATCTTGTGCATCGCTGGGGCCAGCCGATGCGCCGGCTTCAGCGAACCTAGCGCAACGGTCAGGCCGAAGGCAGGCACCGAGCTCAATTCCTCGCCGCTGTCCGTCGCCACCCCGCTCGGCAGATCGCAGGCCACCGTCGCAACGGCCTCGCTGCATAGACGGCAAAGCTGTTGCGAAACATGATCTTCCAAGCCCTTTTTGAGCCCGGTACCGAACAGCGCATCGATGACCAGCGGCGCCGGCCGCGTAGTGTCGGCCAAGGCTTCGACCGCGCCGGTCCAGCGCGAGCGCGCCTTTTGCGCGGCTTCGCTCTTGGGTTCACCCAACGACGCAACCCGGACGTCAATCCCGCGATCCGCGAGCACTCGCGCTGCCACATAGCCATCGCCGCCGTTGTTTCCCGGCCCGCACAGAACGAGCACAGGCATCGGACCCGCGAACCGGTAGGCGGCTTCGGCCAGACCCGCGCCCGCTCCCTCCATCAGTTGCTCGATGCTGCTTCCGCCCTCGATCGCGCGCTGCTCGGCAGCGCGCGTCGCTTCGGCAGTCAGGATCGGGCGGCCGGTCATCGCCAGCGCCCTAGCGCAGGAATGTCGCGAGACGCCACCATTCCCCCGGGGTCGCTTCGGCCGCCGCGTCGCGCGCTTCCTCGCTTTCGAACAGGGCAAAGCACGTCGCGCCGGATCCGGACATCCTGCTGAACGTCGCCCCCGTGCGTGCCCCAAGCCAATCGAGCACGTCCGCAATGGCTGGCACTAGCTCGATCGCCGGCACTTGGAGATCATTGCGCCCGTCCCGCCAGTCGCCCAGCGGACCTCCGTCATCGCCGTTCCAGCGCGCGAATACCGCCGCCGTCGAAAGCGGAACGCGCGGATTGACCAGCAGCACCGGCGTTCCCGACACACCCCCCAGATCAATGGGCCGCAAACAGTCGCCAGCCCCTTCCCCGAGCATCGGCAAACTAAGCAGGCAAGCCGGAACGTCGCTGCCCAGCGCGGGTGCGATGGCCTGGGCGTGCGCAGGATCGAGACTGTGCATCGCCGTGAGCAGCCGCAGCACGGCCGCGGCATCGGCCGATCCGCCCCCTAGCCCCGATGCCACCGGCAGCCTCTTGTCCAAGGTGATGGCTGCGCCGAGCGGCCGGCCAACAGCTTCCGAAAGCGCACGGCCCGCAATCAGGACTAGGTTGACCTCGCCGATCTCCGCTCCGAACGGGCCGATACTGTCCAGCGTGAGTTCGTCGGCCGGTTCCGCGCTTAGCCGGTCGCCGTCGGTGCAGAAGGCGAAAATCGTCTCAATATCGTGGAGCCCATCCGCGCGCTTGCCGCGCACGTGCAGCGCAAGGTTGAGCTTGGCGGTAGCGATTTCGCGCGCAGGCGCCGTCACGGCGCGGCGTTTGACGTCGTCAGTCCGCCGCTCAGCTTCGCCTTCACTCGTGCGGCAATATCGTCTTCTGCCGTCACCAACGCGGCATTCCAGGCGAACCGCGCCTCATAGCGGCGACCCGACTTGTACAGGGCGTCGCCAAGATGCTCCTGGATTTCCGCCTGCCCCGGATCCTTTTCCGCCGCTTTTTGCAGTGTCGCGATCGCTTCGTCCGTCTTGCCGCGCTTGTACTGGGCCCAGCCGAGCGAATCCGTGATCGACGCATCGTCCGGGGCCAGTTCGCTGGCCTTGCGGATCATCGCTTCGGCGGAGTCCAGGTTCTCGCCCCGCTCCAGCTGCCCGTAACCCATGAAATTCAGCAGCAGCGGCTGGTCCGGCGCCAGCGCCAGCGCCTGCTGCAGCGCGGCGCGCGCTTCCGGCCAGCGATTGCCATCCTCGAGCGCACCTGCGCGCAGGAGCAGCAACGTCCAAAGATCGCTCCGGCCCGTGCCCTCTTGTGCAAGCGCAATGGCGCGGCCGTAAGCGTCCGCAGCGAGCGCGTGGCGCTTCATCGCCTGCAGCACGTCGCCAAGCCGCGAATAGTCGGTCGCCTCGGCGGTCGGAGCAGCAGCCGCGGTGGCGGCCACGCGATACGCTTCGTCGTAGCGCTTGCCCTCAATCAGGATGCGGCTCTGAACATCGCGGATCTGCGCGATTAGCGGATCGTCCGCAGGAACCGCTCGCAAGAGCGCCAGCGCTTCCTCGGTCCGATCCTGTCCCGCCAGCAGCATAGCGAGCAGCGCCGTCGTGCTGCTGCTCTTGGGATTGGCGTAGCGCGCCACCTGCACCAGCCCGATCGGCGGCGACCCGCGCTGCAGCCGCGTCAAGTCCGCGCCGAACGCCGTCAGCACCTCGCTATAGGCCTTGGCGAGCGTATCGATCGCCTGGCCGCCATTGCGGCCGGCGGTGATGCGCTGCCGCGCCGCCTTTTCGCCGGCGCCCATTCCTTCGATGATCATCAGCGCACGCTGCCGATCGCCGGCGGCGAGGAAGCCATCCGCGAAGGCCAGCCGCAATCGATCCTCGCGCGCGCCGCCCCGCCCGACCGCCGCGCGGGCGTAAGGCTCGGCCTCGGCGATCCGCTTGAACCGCAGTAGGATCAGCGCCCGCTCCTCGGCCGCCAGTGGCGCCAGCAAATTGTTCGCCGCGATCTGGTCGAGCGCCGACAGCGCGCCCGTCGCGTCATTGCGGTCGGCCGCCGCCCAGGCGTTGACCAGCGGGACCAGGAAGGTCAGGTCTCCATTCTCGCGTGTCGCAGCCAGCCATGCATTGGCGCGATCGGGCCGCCGGCGCCGAATCTCGTCCGCGGCGAGGAGCAGCCGAGCGTCGCCCGGCAGCTTGGCGGCCGGAACATTGCGGGCAAGCGAGATTGCCAGATCCATCTGCCCGGCACCCATGGCCTCGGCCAACGCCCGTTTCGCAAGCTCGGGCTGATCGGGCTGGCTCGCTGAAAGTGCCGCAAGCAACTGCGCCGCGCGGCCATGATCGCCGTTCATCGAAGCGGCGCGTGCCTGAACATAGGCACGGGCCGGTTCACTCACGGCAATTCTTGCCGCGGCCGGTGCAGGCGTCAGGGCGAGCGCCGTAAGCGTGACACCCGCCGCCAGATTACATGTTCGGATAATTGGGGCCTCCGCCGCCTTCGGGAGTGACCCAGTTGATGTTCTGCGTCGGGTCCTTGATGTCGCACGTCTTGCAGTGCACGCAGTTCTGGGCGTTGATTTGCAACCTCGGCTCACCCGTCTCGGCTCCCACGAACTCATAAACGCCTGCCGGACAGTAACGCTGCTCCGGGCCGTCGTAGACCGGCAGGTTGATCGCCGTGGGTATGTCCGCGTCCTTGAGCGTCAGATGAACCGGCTGGTCTTCCTCATGGTTGGTGTTCGAAATGAACACTGAGGACAGGCGATCAAAGGTCAGGACGCCATCCGGCTTGGGATAGGTGATCGGTGCCGAGGCATCCTTGCGCCGCAGCCGCCTGTGGTCGGGCTTGTGCCTGAGCGTCCACGGCACGCCGATCTTCAGCGCATTCAACCACAGGTCGAGCCCGGCGTAGAGCGTCCCCGCCGCTCCGCCCCAATGCGCGACTGCCGGCTGCGCATTGCGAACGGTGAAGAGCTCCTGACAAACCCAGCTTTTGTGCAGCGCTGGCGGATACTCGGTCAGCATGCCACCACTACGGCCCGACGCGATCGCCTCGAATGCGGCTTCGGCGGCGATCATGCCCGACTTCATCGCCGTATGCGTGCCCTTGATCCGCGGCACGTTGACGAACCCGGCTGCACAGCCAATTAAGGCACCACCAGGGAACACCAGCTTCGGGATCGCCTGGTAGCCGCCCTCGTTGATGGCGCGCGCGCCATAAGAGACACGGCGGCCGCCCTCGATCTCCGCGCGGACTGCCGGATGCGTCTTCCAGCGCTGCATTTCCTCGAACGGCGACAGGTACGGATTGGCATAATCCAGCGCGACGACGAAGCCGAGCGCGACCTGGTTGTTCTCCTGGTGGTAGATAAACCCGCCGCCCCACGCGTCGTCCAGCGGCCATCCTTGCGTGTGAATAACTCGCCCCGGCTTATGTTTCTCGGCAGGAATGTCCCATAATTCCTTGATTCCTAGACCAAATACCTGAGGCCCACTCTGTTCGCGCAAGTCGAACAGCTCGGTCAGCCGCTTGGTCAGATGGCCACGCGCGCCCTCCGCCAGGAACGTGTATTTGGCGTGCAGTTCCATGCCCGGCTGATAGTCCGGACGGTGGCTGCCATCGCGCGCAATGCCGAGGTCACCCGTGGCGACGCCCTTAACCGACCCGTCCTCGTTAAACAGGATCTCCGCGGCCGCGAAGCCGGGGAATATCTCGACGCCAAGCTCTTCCGCCTGGCCCGCCAGCCAGCGGCAGAGATTGCCGAGACTCAGCGTGTAGGTTCCGTGATTGCGCATGAAGGGCGGCATCAGCATTTCGGGCAGGCCGAACTTGCGCTTCTTCGTCAGGATCCAGTGATGGTTCTCGGTGACCGGGACGGTCAGCGGCGATCCGCGCTCCTTCCAGTCAGGAATGAGTTCGTCGAGCGCCCGGGGATCGACCACCGCGCCCGAGAGGATGTGCGCACCGACTTCGCTTCCCTTTTCCAGGATGCAGACGCTGATTTCGCTGCCGGCTTCCTGCGCAAGCTGCTTCAGCCGGATGGCGGCTGACAATCCCGCCGGACCGGCGCCGACGATGACCACGTCATAGGCCATGGATTCGCGTTCGCTCATCCGCTCCCCTTCATCCTGTCGCGAGACAAACACATTCTGACTCGAATGCACTGCCTGTTCCTTGACCATGGCGTCAATGCCGGAGAGGAAGCGAGGGTGGGGAGGAAATCGTGATCGGCGAAGCCGAAGCGCGCAGCGCATTGGGCTGGTGGCTGGAGGCCGGGGTCGA
>Ga0207657_10002011_pt1 | contig 21986 bp, 20 predicted proteins | sample KBSC33metaG_FD_184316 | JGI IMG/M metagenome (GOLD analysis project Ga0207657, IMG submission 184316) | Corn rhizosphere microbial communities from Kellogg Biological Station, Michigan, USA - KBS C3-3 metaG (SPAdes) (version 2) | ecosystem: Host-associated > Plants > Roots > Rhizosphere > Soil ... | reverse complement strand
GTGGAGCGTTTCGTGGTGTATGTCGCTGGCAAGCCGCCGCGTTCGATCTTCCGGTCGATTGCGGCGCACCTTAATCGCAAAATTCTGTACGTACCGATCGGGCAGCTATCGCCCACCAAGCTCAAGAAGCTGCGCGTAGTGCACGTGCTCGATAGCTACGCGCGGCGGACGGAAGCCAAGGAGTATATTTGGTAAGTGCGCCGACGTTGGGTAGTATCGGCACTTGCGATCGTGGCCGTCCTCGGCGCATGGAGCGTGCTGCAGGCGCAGCGTCCGTTCAAGGAATATCCCGGCCGCGAATACACTAATTTCCCGGTGCCTCCGGATTGGAATCGCCCGTTTGAGTGGACTCGCGCGCGGCTGCGGGTTCCCGGTATTTATCGCGGCTTCCGCGGCGGGGATTCGAATTGGACCACCGATTATCCCCGTTCCGACCGTCATCTGCTGCAAGGCATCCGGCGTTTGAGCCGTATCGACACGCGCTCGGTGGAGCAGGTGGTGGATCTCGACGGCACCGACGATGTCTACAACTGGCCTGCGATGTACGCGGTGGAGGTGGGACATTGGTCGATCCCGGATCAACAGGCGGCGCAGTTGCGTGAGTTTCTACTGCGCGGTGGATTTCTGATGGTGGACGATTTTCACAGCACCTTTGAGTGGCAGGTATTTCTCGAAGGAATCAAGAAGGTTTTTCCGGACCGGGAGATTGTCGACATCGACAACAGTGATCCGATCTTCCATACGATTTACGACCTGGACGATCGTTTCCAGGTACCCGGCGCGCAGTACCTTTGGAGCGGCCGCACCTACGAGAAGGATCAGAACGGAAGGCCCGATCACTGGCGAGCGATCTATGACGACAAGGGCCGCATCATGGTGGCGATCTGCCACAACATGGATCTGGGCGATGCCTGGGAGTGGTCCGACGATCCGCGTTACGACGAGAAATTCTCAGGGTTGGCGTACCGCATCGGCGTCAATTACTGGATCTACGACTTAACGCACTAAAAAGGGGACAGACGACATTTCCGGCTGCACCTTAGGAAGCGGTTAGCAGACGCTCGCGGGCCGGAAATGTCGTCTGTCCCCTTTTAGACCGCTGCTAATGCCGCGGTCGCGCTGGGGGGCGCCGCGGCCGTGGGCAGTGGATCAAACTTCACGCTCACGAGTTTCGAGACGCCCGGTTCCTGCATGGTGACGCCGTAGAGCGCCTGGGCCGCTTCCATGGTTCGCTTGGCGTGGGTGATGACGATGAACTGCGTGTCGTGCGACATTTCCTTGATCAGCCGCGCGAGGCGCTGGATGTTGGATTCATCGAGCGGCGCGTCCACTTCGTCCAGAATGCAGAACGGGCTGGGCGTATAGCGGAAGATGGCCATCAAGAGCGCCATCGCGGTCAACGATTTCTCGCCGCCCGAAAGCAGCGCGACATGCTGCAGGCGCTTGCCGGGGGGCGACGCCATGATGTCAATGCCGCTTTCAGCCAGGTTAGCCTCATCGGTGAGTCGCATCTCGCCTTGACCGCCGCCGAATAGCGTCTGGAACATTTCCTTGAAGTGCGTATTGATACTCTCGAAGGCTTCCTTGAAGCGGCGGCGCGATTCGGCGTCGAGCTCCTGGATGGCTTTCTCGGTATCGCGGATGGAATCGAGCAAGTCTTGCCGCTGCGCGTTCAGGAACTCATAGCGCTGCTGCGCCTCTTGATACTCTTCTAAAGCCTGCGGATTTACAGGGCCCAGCGCTTCGATGCGGGCGCGGACTTCCTGGTAGCGCTGCTCGGATTCTTCAACATTGACGGGCTCAGCGCCTTCCGCCTCCGGCTCTCGCGTCGCAGCAACCTCGCTCGCGGAGACGTTCAGTTCCTTGCGGCTGGTTTCGTCGAGATACTTCAGCTCCGACTGCTTGCGAACCAGTTCCAACTCGATGTGCGAGCGTTGCTCCTGCGCAGTTTGCGTGTCTATGCGCAGCGACTTGAGCGCTTCATCGAGCGCAGCCAGAGCTTCGCGCCCCCCGGCTTCCTGCGCGGTCAGCAGTTCGACACGCGAGGCGGCCTCAGAGGTGTGCTCCAGCAACTGCTGAGCGCGTTGGTCGAGTTCGATATTGTCGGTGAGCAGCCGTGCACGCTCCACGCCCATGCGTTCAAGATCGCGCGACAGTTGCTCGCGGCGAGCGGTCAGTTGAACAATCTGGGCTTCGATGCGCGCGGCAGCAGTCTTTTCCGAGCGGGCGCGTTCGTCGAGGCCGGCCAAGTCGGCGCGCAATACCGAATATTCTTCGCCGATCGCATGGACCTGCGCTTGCAATCCGTCGAACTCGCCGCGGGCGATTTCCACCGCTTTTTCGTGATCGAAGCGGGCTTGTTCCTTCTCCGCCACCAGCGCTTGATTGCGCTCCCGCTGAGCGCGGGCCTGTTCGTCCTGACGGGCGAGGCGCTCCAGTTCCAGACGCGACGTCGAGAGGCGCGAACCGGCACGGGCATATTCCTCCGCAAGCTTGCGCTGTTCGTGATCCAGCGCCAGCGCATCCTTCTCCTGCGCCTGCTGGAGCGCGCGAACCTGTTCCAGCTCTTCCGACAAAAGCGCCAGGCCGCGTTCCAACGCTTCCAGTTCGGAAGTCAGTTCATCGGCTTCGCGATCGCGAATTTCAACCTGCGTGGTGAGTTCGCGCAGTTCGCGCTTCAGAGCCAGCGGGCCGCCGGAGCTTTTCTTGCCGCCGGTGATGGTGTGGCCGTGATAGCTGGCGCCGTCGGGGAGCAGGAAATAGCAATCGGGATGCGCTTCGGCCAGGCGCGGCGCGGCTGAGGGATCGGATACCAGGAAGCAGCGCGCCAGGCGCGGCAGCAGGCCTTGCGGCGCGGCGGCGAACCCGTTGGTCAGGCGCAGCGTGTCGCGCAAAGTGCCGGACACTGCGGGCTCGGAGGAAAGATCCGGCGCGTCCGATGATGCGCCCGACTCCGGATGAACCAGGAACGTGGCCCGGCCATCGGCGGCGGCGCGCAAGACTTCGATACCGCGCTCGGCGCCTTGCCAATCTTGGACCACAACATATTCCAATTCTTCGTGCAGAAACTCTTCGGAGGCGCGCTCCCATTCGGGATTCGTAACTTCAACGAAATCGGCGAGTACGCCTAGCGGTCGAAAGCCATCGGTCTGGCGGTCAAACAGGCGCTTCACGGATTCAGTGGTGTAGGCGCGGTGCGACAAGATGCCTTCGAGCGATTCCTTGCGGGCTTTCTGCTTGGAAAGCGAAACGCGCAGGGCGTCCAACTTCTGACGCGTCTCCACAGTGCGCTGCCGGCGGTCTTTCGATTCTTCTTCCACGCGGCGGCGGCGATCCGTCAGAGATTCGAGTTCCATTTGCCGCGCGGAGAGCCGTGAGGACAGCTCGGCGCGGCTCAGATCCAAGCGGGCGATATCTCCCGACGCTCCTTCTTCTTCTCTGCGGGCGCGGGCGGTATCGCGCTCCATCGCGGCCAGGTATTCGTTGGCTTGTGCCAGTTGATTGCGCAGCGCGGAGGCTTCACTCAACAGACGCAACACCTGCTGGCGCCCGGACTCGAGCGACCGTTCGCGTTCGCGAAGATGATTTTGCAGGGCGTCGCGCTCCTGCGACTTGGTTTCGAGACGCTGGCGCGCGGCAGCGGCATCGCTTTCGACGGCGGCGATACTTTGCTGATGGGTGGCGAGCTCGGCGGTTTCACGCTGTTGGCGCTCGTCGAGAGTTCGTGTTTCCACTTCGCCCGCGGTCATGCGCTCTTCGATGGCGCCGATTTGCTTGGCTTGCAGCGCCAGGCGGCTGCGCGTGCGCTCGGCTTCCAGATTCAGCTCGGCAACGCGGGCGCGCGATTCGGTAAGCGCGGCTTCCACCTGATAACAGGATTCCTGCGTGCGCGTGTATTCCTGCTCCTTGCTCTGGACTTCGGCCGAAAGGTTCTGGAAATTCGTCTGCGCCAGATTCAGATCCAGCGCGAGCTTGGCGGCGTCGCCCTCCAGCATGCGGAAGCGGCCTGCCACCGCGCGCCGTAGATGGCCCAACATATCGGCGCGCAGCTCTTCATAGCGTTTGGCCTTGGAGGCCTGCCGCTTGAGCGAGTTCGCCTGGCGTCCGACTTCTTCGAGAATGTCGAACACGCGCGCCAGGTTTTGTTTGGCGCTTTCCAGTTTCGATTCCGCCAAGCGCTTGCGGGTCTTGTACTTGCCGATGCCGGCGGCTTCTTCGATGATGGCGCGGCGGTCGGCCGGCTTGTTGGAAAGAATCTGGCCGATGCGTCCCTGCTCAATGATGGCGTAGCTTTCGGGTCCGAGTCCGGTGCCCATGAAAAGCTCCTGAATATCGCGCAGGCGCGCGGATTTACCATCAATCAGATATTCGCTTTCGCCCGATCGATAAAGACGTCGCGTAATGGTGATTTCGGATGTCTTGTGGGGAGCGTGACCGTTGGCATGGCCATTGCCGTTTGCCTGGACAATGCCCTGACCATTCTGGGTGAGATCCGGAGATCGCTGCGCCGCTGGATCCGCCATGGTTAGCGTGACCTGCGCCATACCCAAGGGCTTGCGATCGCGGGTGCCGGCGAAAATGACGTCTTCCATCCGCGAGCCGCGGAGGCTCTTGGCGCTTTGTTCGCCCAGGACCCAACTGATGGCATCGCTCAAGTTGGATTTCCCGCAGCCATTGGGTCCCACGACCGCAGTGATGCCGGAACCGTGGAACCGCATTTCGGTGCGATCGTAGAACGACTTGAAGCCTTGGATATCGACGCGTTTAAGCTGGAGCAAAACCTAGCCCTCCATTTATTAGAGACGCATCTCGGGGGGACAACCCAATCCTAAACTGAATTGGAGGGAAAGTAAAGGACTAAGACTACTGCTCATTGGGGCTTCTGGCGACAGGCCGCTATATCTTGGGGTACCTTGGCCGGGGTGGTCTGGTCCGATTTGCGGCTGGTTCCAGCACGTTACCTATTGTCCCACCCCGGATGACGCCGTCGCTCAATTGTGATAGCTTCCGGTGGGAGGGATTCAGCTATGTGGACTTGGCTGGTTCGCTTTTGGCGTTCCGTGACCGATTGGAAGCGGCGCCCCGTGGTTCGTCCTTACTACCGTTCCAATTTGCACGGCCGCCGGTAAGCGGGACGTCGCTCACCACTCCGAATAAGGGGTGCCTTCCAGACTCTTCAGGTCGGACCCGCTACGCACGTCGTAGATGCCGGGCTGGGTCTGGTCTACGGTCGAGACGGCGTCTTCCATAATGACGCGCCAGGTATCGGTGCTGCCGGTCATGGGATCAAGCGGAACGCCGCGCAAGTAGCCTTGGTCAACAAGATCCTGCAGGGTCTGTGGGGCCTTCTGTTTATCGAAAGTGTACTCGTCGATTACCGTTCGCAGAGTGAACAGATTGTTCTTTAAGAGGCTCTCTTTGGTGCGGACCAATGACTTCTGGTACATCGGGACGGCGGTCGCCAGCAGGATCGAGATGATCGCCATGACGATGATCAGCTCGATCAGCGTGTAGCCTCGCAGGCCGCGCCTAGCCCCGATGCTTTCCGAGTTCGCGCGAAAAAGAGAGAGGGAGCCTGATTTCGCACAAGCGTTCGCGCGTACCGGCGGAATCGGCGTTAGAGAAATCAGTTTCCGTCCCTCTTTGTTACCACTCCGCATAGGCCGTTCCATCGCGCGCGCGATCCGTGCTCTTGGTATACACGTCGAAAATGTTCTGCCGCCCCCAGCTTTGTGAGGCGGGGTCGTCCTGCATGCTGCGAAAACCCCAGTCATGCGAATTGGTCATGGGATCGAGAGGCACTCGCCGCAGGAACTTAATCTTCTTGCCTTGCGCGTCCTGTAGCAACTTGACGCCATTGACCAATTGGTCCAGGGTCTCTGGGTAACCCTCGGTGCCCAACTTCACTTCGATCTTGCCCGCCAGCGCCGCGTCCTTATAATCATCGATGGCCTTGCGCATTTCGCGCAGCGCGTAGGTGAGTTGCCGTTCCTTATCGCGACGGACTTTGTAGCGCGCGAGCGGCACCGCCATAGTAGTCAGCAGCGCCATGATCGTGAACGCGACAATCAGTTCCACCAGCGTCAGGCCGCGCTGGTTGTAGCGTGTCCTGCGGCGAGTGTCGTGGAGGACAGCGGGATTGGGCTGAGGGGTGCGGTTCACGGCTATTGAATTTGCACTCCCAAAGTGGCGGTGCTTGCGGCGACCGGTTGCGATTGCGAATCTTTCAGCGCCACTTCCTCGATTGTCACCGGAGCCTGTCCCGAACCGATAGCCGTGAAGGTAAGTACGGCCAGCGTTCCGGGGCCGTTCACTGGCGGTGCGCCGGGCAGCCGCTCAATGGTGATCGACGCCTCTCCGGCGTCATTCCGAATATCCTTGGTGGAGGTAGCGCCGCCTCCGCCGCGCGAAAAGATATCGCCGGGCGCGATGTCCTCCAGCCGTAGCAGCGCGGGATCGTATTTAATGCGCAGTGGAGCGACCGAATTCATCGATGCGCCATTTTCAACTTGAACATTTACCTTCACAGTGGCTCCATCGGCAGCCTGCACAGTGGAAGGACTGAAGCTTACGCGCGCGGCTGGACTGGCGGCTGACGACGCCCCCGTTGCGGAAATTGACGGCGCAGTCGTCGGCATGGGCATGGGCATTGGCCTCGTCTGAGGCGGACCTTCGGCCGCCCTGGCGGGCACAATCGGAGACGACGCCGGAGGAGTAACTTGGACTGCTCCCGGCATAATCGCGACACCAGCGGTTGGCGAGGCCGCCGGTGAAACCGGACCCGCCACGGTTGGCGCAGCGGCCGCCTTATCGAGAATCGATCCCATCGGCTCCTCGTCCTTCGGAGCGTAATTAATCTTCACCACCTGGTCAGTTCCCGCGTAAATTCCACGCAGGTTCTCGGCCGTATAAGCCGGCGTACGCACGATGTGCGGAACCAGCGCGATCATCAGTTCGGAGCGAATCTTGTCGGTGTGATCGCTGCCGAATAGGGTATGGCCCAGCACCGGAATGTTCACCAAACCCGGAATCCCATTGACCAGGTTGGTGTCCTGCGACTGGCTCAACCCGCCCAAAATATTGACTTCGCCCTCGCGCAAACGGATGTCGGCGACGTTGGCACTCTGTTGAATAATCGGCTGCGAAATTCCGCCGATATTGATGTACTGCTGTACGCTCGACACCGTCACTTCTACGTGCAACGTCACTTCATCGTTGGAATGCACTTGCGGCGTCATGTTGATATCGACGCCGACGTCGGCGTAATTGAACTGCGTTGATACCAGAGGACTGACGCCCGCTCCTACTCCGCCGATAGCGGATCCGAAGCTGCCGGTCGCGTAGGGGATGCGGCTGCCGATTTTCAGCGTGACCTTTTGGCCGTCGGATGCGCGCACCTGCGGCTGATTCAGCACTTTGGTCCGGCTATCGCTGAGCATGGCTTGCAGCAGGCCGCCCGGCAGCGTGGTTGAAAAATCCGCGGTCGAGAGGTGTCCGAGCCGGGCCAGAGTAACGGTGTTGCCGGTAGTGACTGGAGCCGGAGTCGCGCCCGAACCGCTCGAGGGGGTCGTGGTGGTTCCGGGAGGCGCGAAATTAATCGGGACGTTTAACCCGGCGGTGCCAGCCGAGGCAATGGTCGCCGCCAAATCCCGCGTGCGCTCGCTGTTCACCTGCATTACCATCACATCCACAACTACTTCGGATTTCGGCTTGTCCAAATCGTGCACCAGCTTTTCGGCCAGCGCGACCTTATCCACCGTGTCGCGCACAATCATGGCTCGCTGCGCATTGTAGGTGAAGACCCGCCGGATTTCCGCCACCGTACGGATCGCCGTCGCGATCTCCTGAAACTCCTGTACGGTAGTGGCATTGGTCACGTAGAACACTTTCACCACGTCATCTTCATAGTCGCGGCGCTTGGTGACGTTATCTTCCGCGACAAATATGGTGTTGGGCGTGATGGCTTTCCAGAAGGTGTGGGTCAGCGTCGCCAGGTAATCGAAGGCCTGGTCGGCGGTGGCGTTGCTCAGGTCGACATTGAAATTACGCGTGGGAGCCTGGTATTGAGAATCGAAAACAACGTTGACGCCGGCCAGTTTCGCCACCGTCTCGTATAGCACCTTGGGCGGCTGGTTGTTCATCTTCAACACCGGAATCAAGGCGGTCATGGGCTTGAGCTCCGGGGGTCCCAGCATCGAATCCACACGTTCGTCGGACCGGCGCCGGCTTATCTCGGCAGGAGTCAAACCCTGTTCATCAGCTTTCGCACCGGTCTTGGGGGGAGCCCGCAGCATGTCTCGAATGCGCTTGATCTCCTGCAGCGCGATCGCAGACGACGGATCCGCGATCAGCGCGTTTTCAAACTCGTGCACCGCGTCTTCGAGCTTGCCCTCGGTACGCAGCTTCTGGCCGGCCTTGACGTGCGCTTGTCCGGCTTCAAAGCGAGCCTTGCGCATGGGCACCAGATAGGCGATATCGGCGGGGTCAGTGTCTACGGCCCTCTCGTAGAGGTCGAGCGCCTGGTCCCACTGTCCCCGCGCCTCAGCCGCCTGACCTTCCTTTAAGAGCTTGTCCCCTTTGCGGGTTTTGGCCTCGATACCGGAGACCAACAAGATGAAAATCGTAAAGAAAATAGCGAATAAGTGTTTTGGCTTCATTATCTTACCGGCGAACCGTCATTACCGGCGTGTTACACTGGTACTTCGGCATCACTAATTATGACGCCGTTCGAGCCCATCTGTGGAAGAAAAATTCAAAATCCTGAGCGACAACCGGTCCGCCGGCCACCACTATATGTTATCGGACCGTATCGAGGCCGGATTAGTCCTCAGCGGCACCGAGGTGAAGTCGGCGCGCGATGGCAAAATCCAACTTAAGGACGCCTACGGTGAAGTCAGCGGCAACGAAGCCTGGTTGTGCAACGCGCACATCGGGCAATATTCCCACGGCAACATCATGAATCACGAGCCGGTCCGCAAGCGCAAGCTGCTGCTGCATCGTCAGGAAATCTTAAAAATGCAGCGCCAGATTCGCGAAAAAGGACTCACGCTGGTTCCTACCAAGCTATATTTGAAACACGGGCTGATTAAGGTGGAGTTGGCGGTCGGCAAAGGCAAGAAGCTCCACGATAAGCGCGAGAGCGAACGCGAGCGCGAGATGAAGGACGAAGCCCGCGCGGGCGTGCGGCGCAGCGCCAAGAAATAACGGTGAGAAAGCGTAAAGAATAAGAGACTCATGGAAACCAAGCTCCTATATCAAGCATTAAATGAAGTGGAAGCCGATGCCGTGGCGATAGTGCTGTTTGAAGACGGTGAAGGGCTGCCGCAAGCCAAGACCTGGCTCGACGAAATGCGCACTTCCGGCGAGTTTACCGGAAAACCCGGCGAAATGGCGACGCTTCACCAGCCGCAAGGCCTCAAGGCCAAGCGCTTGATCGCGGTCGGCGGCGGCAAGAAGGACAAGTTCGACGCCGCGGTGTTGCGTAAGGCCGTCGGCACGGTGGTTCGAGCGGTCAAACAGAAGGGTGTGAAGAAACTGGCGTGGATGTTATCCGGCGACAACGACACCGTCACAGCCGAAGCCGCCGTTGAAGGCGCGATCCTGGGCAACTATGAGCCGATCATGAACAAGCCGTCGAGTGACGCCAAGCCGCTCGATTCGTTTGCGCTGGTGGCTCCCGCGCACGCGCCGGAGCTTGAAGCAGGATTGCAGCGGGGCGTGATCCTCGCCGAAGCGCAAAACTTCGCGCGCGATCTCGGGAACCAGCCTGCCAATCTTATGACGCCGACCATCATCGGGCAGCAGGCGCAGCAAATGGCGCGTGACTTCAAACTCGATATCGAAGTGCTGGACCGCGAGCGGATGAAACAACTGGGGATGGGATCGCTGCTCGGTGTCGCCCAAGGCAGCGACGAGCCGCCAGTGATGATCATCCTGAAATATCAGCCCGCCGGCGCAAAAAATGACGCGAAAACCAGCGACCACCTAGCGCTGATCGGCAAGGGTGTCACCTTCGACAGCGGCGGGATCTCCATCAAGCCTGCGCAGGACATGGAAAAGATGAAGTACGACATGTGCGGAGCGGCTGCCGTAATCGGAGCCATGCGAGCCATCGCCCAACTGAAGCCTAACGTACCGGTCACCGGCATCGTGCCGTCGGTCGAGAATATGGTGAGCGGCCGTGCGCAGCGTCCTGGCGACATCGTCAAATCTCTTTCCGGCAAGACCGTCGAGGTGTTGAATACCGACGCCGAGGGCCGCCTGATCTTGAATGACGCCATCACTTATGCCAAGCGCCTTGGCTGCACGCATCTGGTCGACGCCGCCACTCTCACCGGAGCCATCGTCGTCGCCCTGGGTCATGTGCACACCGGAGCCTTCACCAATAACCAGGAAATGCTCGCCCGCCTGCTCGGCGCCGCCAAAGAGGAAGGCGAAAACATGTGGCCAATGCCGCTGGATGACGATTACCGCGAACTGCTCAAGAGCGCATTTGCGGATCTCGCCAACATCGGGCCGCGTTGGGGAGGCGCCATCACTGCCGCCTGGTTCCTGCGCGAGTTCGCAGAAGACACGCCTTGGGTGCACCTGGATATCGCGGGCACGGGATGGCTGGATGAGGCCGCGCCCAACCTAGCTAAAGGTCCCACGGGCGTCTGCGTTCGCACCTTCGCGCAGCTCGCCGCCAGGTGGGCCTGAGTCATGAATATCCTCGCAGTTGGAGCGCACCCCGATGACATCGAGTTCGGCTGCGCACATGCCCTGATCCCGGAAGTGCGCAAGGGGAACAACGTCAAGCTGCTGGTCCTCTCGCGCGGTGAGGCTGGAAGTAATGGCACTCCCGAGGCGCGCGAATCTGAAGCTCGTGCCGCCGCGAAACTGATCGGCGCCGACATCGACTTCCTCGATTTTGGAGGCGACTGCCACCTTCTACGCTCCCCCGAAAACGCTTTTAAGCTGGCGGTCGAAATCCGCAAAGCGCAGCCCGCCATCGTGCTCGCGCCGCATACCGGCGAGAATCAGCATCCGGACCACGCCATCGTCGGCCAACTGGTCCGCGACGCCTGCCGCTTTGCCCGCTACGGAGGCCTCGAATTCCTCAAGGGGTTTTCGCTAAGAGGCACCGCCGCGCATACGATTTCGGCGCTGTATTTCTACACCATTACCAAGGAATTCGGACCGCCCGATATCGTGATCGACGTGAGTGACACAGTAAAAGACTGGGAAGCCGCCATGGCGTGTCATGCCGGCCAGATGCAAACCCGCGGCTATGTCGATCTGCGCCTCTCCGCCGCCCGCCACTTGGGTTTGTCCATTGGCGTCGAGTACGCGGCTGGCTTTTATGTGAACGACCCGGTACGCGTCGCCGCGTTATCGGACCTCACATTATCCTCGCGGCATTTTTGAGGCAGGCAACACAAGACGTGCGATTGGCAGTATCCTTGTTCACATGAAACTTTGGGCCGTATTATTCATGACTCTGCCGCTGCTGGCGCAAGAGACAATTTCGCTGCCTCTGAAGAACCCTGTCGACCCATCCGCTCCCGCGGAGAAAATCGAGGAGCGCGGCAAAAGCGGCGTCATCGACCGTGCGATTTCGAATGTTGTCCAGCCCACCGTCACCGTGTATTTGCCCGCGAAGAACCAAGCCAACGGAACCGGCATCGTGATCTGCCCCGGCGGCGGATATCAGCACCTCGCTATCGACAAAGAAGGGCACGATATCGCGCGCTGGCTGAACAGCATTGGCATCGCGGCCGTGGTGCTGAAATACCGCTTGCCGGGCAGCATGCGCGGCAGCTCGCAGGGCGATATTCATGACGTCGCCGATCGCATTCATGTCGCGCTGGAAGATGCCGAAGCGGCAATGCGCCTGATGCGCGCGAACGCGTCCAAGTGGAACCTGAAGCCCGGCGCTATCGGCATGATGGGGTTCTCAGCCGGCGGCCATCTGGCGGCAATGATGGGAATGATCGCGCCGCCCGATACCCGCCCGGATTTCCTGGTGCTGGGTTATCCGGCGATTCCCGCGTCACTCAACGTCACTTCCGCAATGCCGCGGACATTCCTGGTGGCGGCCGATGACGATACCACCGTCAATCCCGCCGAGAACGCCGGGCGTTTTTTCGCCGCGCTGCGAGCTGCCAAGGTCCCGGCCGAACTGCACATCTATTCATCGGGCGGCCACGGGTTCGGAATTCAGAAGTCCGGCAAAACATCGGCGGCCTGGACCGGCGCTCTGGTCGCATGGCTCAAGGAAGCACAGCTCGATTAGCGGGCGACAAAGAAGACCGGAACTTCGCCCTTCGTCACACCATCTTCTAGAGCATGGGTGCGTATTTGTGAGGCGATGCTTCCTGTCTTTCCTGCTGTGCGCTCTTCCGCTGGCTGCCGCGGAGAGCACCGTTGAACTCGACCCGGCCCGCACCACCATCAGCTTCACGCTGGCGGATGTTCTGCATACCGTTCATGGCACGTTCAAACTGAAGCGCGGGTCGATCACATTCGACTCCTCGACCGGCAAGGCTTCGGGAGAGATTGTGGTGGATGTCGCCAGCGGGAACTCGGGCAATGGAATGCGCGACAAGCGCATGCACAAGGAAATTCTGGAGAGCGCGAGCTATCCTGAGGCGGTCTTTACCGCCGATCGCGTCAGCGGCGAACTGGCGCCGCGCGGCGCATCGGAACTCGATGTCCACGGCGCGTTCCAGATTCATGGCGCGAGTCACGAGATGACTTTTCATTTTCGCGCCAATGTCAACGGCAGCGAAGTGGTTTCGTCCACAGGCTTCACGATTCCCTACGTCCAGTGGGGAATGAAAAACCCGAGTAATTTTCTGCTCCGGGTGAGCGACAAAGTGGAAATGAATATCAAGGCCGTGGGCCGGCTGCAGTAGCCTCCAGCCGATTGGCCGCTACCGATTCTACTTCTTTAGAATTAGTCCGTCGGCGTTCTTCTCGCCTTCGTGGCAGGAGTCTTCCCATACTTCGTAATCCGGATCTTTGGTGTGGATGCGAATCATGCGCGCCTGAATGGTCCAGGGGCGCGTGTACACGGTGGGATCTTCGATAGCAGCGCGGTACTCCATGGTTTTCGCGTCGAGGAAGGTGTACCGTTCGACGATGTGCGCCTTGTCGCTCGCGAAATCGCCCTCCGTGGAGAAGCGCGACTTCGAGTTGTTATTCATCACGTCCACTACTAGCGTGTTGCCTTCCCAATGGCCCCGCGAATCGCCCATCCATAGCTTCACGTTCTGGCTGGGGTGCGGCCGTCCATCCAGCGGGATAATGCGGTACATGTGCGTGGTCTCGTAGGAGAACACCAAGTATCCGGGGGACTGCATGATCTCATACGTGGACCACAGCGGCGAGCGAAGCGGCCCGTTCGGCAAGCAGCGCGCCTGCGGATCGATATGTCTCTGCGCCGTCGGCTGATCGATGTTGGCTTGAATTTCCTGCTGCTTGGCGCGCGCCCACGCCTGGTATGGCACCTGACCATCCGGCGGATCGACGATCCGTGTCGGCTGGGTAGGCGGCTTCTTGCCGGCGCGCTCGAGCAACTGCTCTTTGAGGCGAATGCCGCCTTTCCTCGGATTCAACAACGAATAGCTTCCACTCACTTCCGCCGACCAAAACCCTTGCACGTCCGGCTGTCCGTCGGACAATCGCACAGGAACCCACGGGGCCGCGCTCTTCGCATCGGCGGCGGACTGTGTGGCAAGAGTCTTGTCAACCGCGGCATTCTGCGCCCGCGCGGCCGCCACCACTGCCACCACCCCAAATACGCCCGCGAACCCGGTTGCAAGTAGAGATCGTGTATTCACACTGGCCCTCAGTTACGGATAATACTGCTCATAGTTGAAGCCGTAGCATTCGTGCTCGAGCAATTGGAAATTCTTTTCCTTGTGGCGGTAGAGGATCATGCTCATCTTCCACGGCCGCGTGAAAACTTTCGGATCCTCAATGCTGACTTGATAGTTGATGTGATCCGCATCCGCCGGCGTATACCGTTCCACCACGTGCAACTCGTCGCTATGGAAGTTCCCTGCCCGGTCGAACCACGTCAGATCGTTGAAGTCCGTCACATCCACCACCAGAGTGTCACCCTGCCACTGCGCGCGCGAATCCCCTAGCCACCAGTCGATATGCCCGCCCGGATGCTTGCTCCCATTCGCGAAGATATGCCGGACGGCGTGCGCATACTGATAGAAGATCGTGACCTGCTTTGGCGTCTGAAAAATCTGGAACGGCAGAGGCGTGTAAGTGATCCGCGGCACGCCCGGCAAGTAACACTTCGCCAGCGGATCCGCGGTTGCGCGCTTTTCGAAATTCTCTTTCTTCTTCGCGGCTGCCCACGCCTGATACGGGATCTGATCGCCTTCCACTACACCCAGGCCTGCCGGCGCATCCGGTCTCGCCTGGTGATCCTGGATATCCCAGTCCGCCGTGGTCATCACCTGCCAGATCCCCGACAGATCCGGCCGCCCTTCCGCCGTCCGCGGAATCGCCGATTGCCCACACGCAAACCCAGCGACAAGTAACGCAAGCCCGAAGCGGAGCGGCAATCTTGTCACTTCCGCCCTACTCCGTTGGCAGGCCATTCGCCGATGACCCCGTGTACAGGCTTCGTCCATCGGGCAGCGTGACGCTGGTGCCGTTGACGTTTTGCGCTCCGCTCTTGGCGCGGTATCCCTTTACCGTCACTTCAACACCCACGGGAAAATCGGTCTTGCGCAATCCCCTCCTCAGCAAGGCGTTGGGCGCGCCGAATTCCACCGCCCAGTTGGCCACCTTGCCGTCATCGCCCTTCACGTCGATGTAAATCCAGCCATGCGGATTCACCCATTCGAGTTTGGTGAGCGTTCCTTTGATGGTTACCGGTTTATCGATATCGTACTCGGCCGAGAAGGAATGATGGCCGAAGGCTGGCAGTGCGCACAGCACCAGGCCCATGCCAAGGAGGCACTTCATATCACCGCACCACATGCGCGGTAAGCGCGTGCGCTTCGGGTGAAGCAAGCGCCAACGCCATGGTCGCCCAACTGGTGCCACACGCCGAGATCCACTGATCCACGCCGTGCGGGAAGCCCACGTCGAAATACGGCTGGACCGCCTGCGAATGGGTCTTGATATACCATGAGCCATCGTCGAGCTGCGTGGAGAGCAGATATTTAACCCCGCGCTGATAGGCGGCGTCCGTCACCGGTAAGCCGGCTTCGTGAAGCGCCACCATGGCCTCGCCGGTTGCGTACGCCGTACTGCTCATTGTGGCGATGTCGGACCACCCGCCGTCGGGACGCTGCGTGGTCAGGAGTTCTTTCATGGCCTGCTGAAGGGCGCGCTTATCCGCCCCGGCCCACGCCAGGCCAAACACTTTGTAGGTGCGATCTTCGTTGGTTTTCGACGGCGCCTGGATGAGCCACGTCGCGGCTGTTTGAATCGCTTTGTCGTACTCGGCGCGGCTCGCGACGGGCGCGTAAAATTGCAAAGCTCGCATCGACAAGGCCGTGTTCGAGATTTCTGCACCACAAAGGGGAGCCCGCGATCCGCCGCAGCCATATCCCCAGTGGCCGTCGGGGAATTGCTTCATGGCGATGTAGCGAGCGATCGCGTCGGTGACCAGGTCGGGCGCGTAGTGCTCGGCATGCAGTCCAACCAGCGAGTAAGCGACGCCGCCCGGCGCATTGCCCTGATACAGGCGGTCGCGCCACAGCTCGAAAAATTGCGCCACGCCGCTCACTTCTTTGGCCGCCATCTGCTCGTCCACTTTAAACCCGGCCGAGCGGACCGTGGAAAGCGTCATGTCGGTTAACGCCTCGTTATGACAGGATACGCAGCCCGATTGCTGCAAAAAACTGATATCCGCGCGCTGCAGACGCGGGATGGCGCGCTCGACCGCGCTCTGAATCGTATTCGCCTTTTGAAACTTCAGGGCAGGGTCGTCGATAGGCTCCGGCCTGGCGCCGGACTTCAGCAGAAGATCCACAATCGGCGTGTCGCCATGCAGTTTCGCCAAATAGAGCGGCGTATTACCGTAGATGTTTTTGGCGTTGACGTCGGCTCCATGATCGATCAGTAATTTGACCGTGTTCAACGGAAGCAAATCGGAATTGGCGGCGAATAGCAGAGGCGTGCGACCTTCGACGTCGGCCGATTTCACATTTGCGCCGTGCTCGATCGCAAACTTGATCCCATCGTAATGCTCGCTGTGGATAGCTAGATCGACCAGCGCGGTGCTATAGGCCTTGGAATCGAAACTCTTCTCGACAAGTTGAATGCACTTCTTGCAGTCCGTTTCGATAGCGGCGGCCAATGTTTCCTCACCGGCGGCTTTGGGATGCGCGCCGTGGTCGATCAGCAACTGCATGACCTCCGCATCTCCCGCCAGCGCGGCCTGATGGAGTGCGGCGGCATCCGTCGGACCAGCCGGATCCGGATTGGCGCCGTGCTCCAGAAGAAATTTTACGATGGGCGCGGCCCCGGCCTTAGTCGCCGCGATGGCCAGCGCCGATCTGCCGTCGTTCGAGCGAGCATTCACTTGCGCGCCATGTGCCACCAGCACCCGCGTCTTTTCAAGATCGGTGGCCGCCCACATCAGAGCGGTTGCATTCGCGTCATTGCGCTGATTGGGATCGGCTCCTTTGTCGAGCAACTCACGGATAGTTGCGGCTTCGGAGTAAAGCACCGCAAACATGAAGGGCGTCGAGCCGTTGGGACCGCGCAAGTTGAGAGATTTCGGGTCTTCGGCAACAAATTTGTTGAAAGCCGCGGCGTCGCCCGTTCGCAGCGTCGTGACCATTCGCACAGCCTTCGCATCGGCGGGAGGCGGGTCTACATCGTTGGCCAAGGCGTCGGGCCACTGCGCGCCCTGATCGATCCAGTTCTTGAACACCGCCACTTGTTCCGGACTCAAAGCTCCGGTAGGCGGCATTTGCTTTCCAAATTGGTTGCCGCTGAGCCTCAGGTAAAGCCGGCTGGAGGCTGCGCTTCCGGGCACGATCACGGAGCGTGTGCCGCCCCGCATGGCCGTGCTCCGGCGATCCAGCCGGAAGTTATTCATCTGCACGTTCGGTCCGTGACAAGCGATGCAGTTTTGCCGGATCAGCGGCAGGACATCGCGGCCGAAGTCGACTTTCGAGTCTGACTCGCCGGCAGCGCTTGCCACGAATATGCACGCTCCGAGTACGACGCTCGCGGAATAGCGGGTTAGCATGGTCCCTCCTAAATGGAAGCTGCCTGGGCCAGGACACAAAACACGCGTCCTGTATCAGGTTTATTCTACATCCGCTAGTGGCGGAGCGCTCCAGCGGGCGAAACAGGCCACACGCGTTCGACTTCCCTGAACGACACCATCACGAAGCCGCGAGCGGCGTTGACCGACTTAGTGTCGCCGGCCCGCGTAGTGGCTGTCCGCATTCGGGCCGTTGTCACACGTTTCGTGCCGGCTGAAGAGGCACGCGGAGCGGGAGCCGTGCGGTTCAGGCAATAGCGCTGGCGAAGCCACTTATCCTTCACTGATTCCGCAGCCGGTCTTCTTCACCAATGTCTAATTCGCGGCTCGGCTCTTGTAGCCGACTTCTAATTCCGCCCCAATGCACTGAGTAAGTCTTTGCTGGCAGTCCGGGCAAAGTGATAGATGCGATTCCAGAGCAGCGACGCGATCCAATTCCAGGTGGCCCGCACTGTATAGCTCTAGGTCGTCGTCGTGGATATGCGCGTTATCGGGCATGGCCACACCTCCCGGAGCTATAGAGCATTACAGGGGGGAAACGTTTCATCAAAAAATAGGCTTGCTCAAATTAAGCCAGTAGCGGTGTCTGATCGGGCTGGACTCCTTGCGCGCCTGTTGTTAACGTTATGTTGGTAAGCTGATGTGGATAACGGCGTTACGTTGGAGGTTGAGGACATGAAGATTGTTATGCTTGCTGCGGCTGCCTGTCTGCTGGCCATTCCTGCGCTGGCCCATCACTCCTTCGCGGCGGAGTTCGACGGTAAGAAGTCCGTCAAGCTCGAAGGCACAATAACCAAGGTCGAGTGGACGAATCCTCACATCTGGATGTATCTCGATGTGAAGGACGATTCCGGCAACGTCGTGAAGTGGCAGTGCGAAGGCGGTGCGCCCAACACGCTCACCAGGGCAGGCTGGAGCAAAGATTCGCTCAAGCCGGGCGACCAGGTTTCGCTCGATGGCTGGCTCGCCAAGGACGGCTCGAAGACGTGTAACACGCGTTCCGTGAAGATGCCGGACGGCAAGAGCGTCTTTGCAGGCTCTTCCAATAACGACTACAAATAGAAGCGTCGCTGAGGATTTTCCCAATGGGCTCGTCCTACAGATCTTCGATCTTGACTTCGTTCTCATCGGCCGCCCTACTGGTGCTGCTTGCGGTTCCCGCATTTGCGCAGAACGACGGCTTCAAACCTCCGGTGGGCCCGGTCCCCCGAATGGCCGATGGAAAACCCGACCTGAGCGGCGTCTGGGATCATCCCTTCGTGGGCGACATGACCAAGAGCGGTCCCAACCAAGTCGGCGCCGGAGAACTCCCGTTTACGGCCTGGGGCCTCGCTGAGTGGAAAAGCTACAACGCCGAAGACGGCGATGCCACGGGCGCCTGCCTGCCCCACGGCCTGGTCCGCTCCATCAACGCGCCGTTTCCTGTTCAACTGGTCCAGAACAGCAAGTACGTCTCCTTCGATTTTGAGACCGACAACTGGTTTCAGGTGGTTCCCATCGACGGGCGTCCGCACCGCAAGCAGATTCCTACCTGGGCGGGCGACTCGGTCGGACACTGGGAAGGCGACACGCTGGTGATCGACACTGTGAATTTCAACGGCAAGACCAAGGTGGATTCCATCGGCCATCCGCAGAGCGACCAGTTGCATGTGACGCAGCGCTGGACGCGCAAGGATCTGGGCCACCTGGCGCTCGAGATCACGATTGACGATCCCAAGGCTTATACCAGGCCGTGGAAAAATACCCGCACGTTCACGCTGCGGCCGGATTGGGAAATCATGGAGTTCTCCTGCGAGGAGAATAACAAGAGCCTGTGGGAAGGCCGGATTAAACCGCCTAAGAACTGAGCTCTGCGCTGCCGCAGATCCTTACTGCCTACGTTTTGAGTTCGCTTATTACCGGGGTTTAGCGCCTGCCGCTGCTTTCTCTTGGGCGCGCGCGCCTTTGAGCACGTCCGGCAAACCGTAATTACCCTCATGACAGGCGTATTCATAGATCGGGCCGGGCGCGGCTGACATTGTATACTCGCCTTTCCACGGCCTGACATAAGCAGTCGGATCGTCAACGTCAAATTGGTAAAGGATAGTATCGGCGTCCAGCCGGCGGAAGCGCTCGACGACGTGCATGTTGGTATCGGCAAAAGGTCCGGTAGTCACTTGATAGGGAAGCTGAAAATAGAACTGGCTCTTATCGATGAAGTTCGTCGTGTCCACCACGAGCGTGTCTCCTTCCCAATGGCCAATGGAGTCGCCGTACCACAGGCGAACGCTGGAAGGGAGATGTTTGCGCTGGCCTAGCGGACGATCCAGGGGAATGATGCGCGTGTCATGCACCATCTCGACATAGATGGCCACATAATCCTTGGTCTGTACGATGCGGTAGTTGCTGTTGTAGTTATAGGGGAGCATCGGGGGCGCGCCGGTCGAAAACATGAGGCATTGATCGCCGAGCCCAAGATCTTCCGGTCCATCGGGATGAAAAATCCTATCGATCTTCTGCTGCCGGACGGCCGCCGCCGCAGGAGTCAACGCCGGTATTTTCCCATCCGACGGATCGATCACGATTGAAGTACGCAGGGTCTTGACGGGTTTGGTCCCGATCTCCCAAAAGGCGTCATTGTAAGTGCCGGGGACGCCTGCATCATCCTTCTTGTCGTCTTTGCGGTTGCGCGCCTGCATGGTTTTTTCCCAGTCGCGAGCCTCTTGCTCGGTGAAGAATTCCTTGCCCTTGAGTTCATCGGGCCGTTCCACGGGGGTTCCGGTGGCGCTGTTCCAGATTCCCTGCAGATCCGGCTGGCCGTCCGGGGTGCGCGGCGGAGTCCACGCCTTTTTCGCGGCGGGCGCGGTCTTGGCTGCGGGTTGGGCGGACGCTGCGCCGATGGTGGCAATGGCGAGGAGCGTCAACCCGGCTAGCGAAAATACAATGCGAAATCTCATAGCACTCCTTCGCGGCGACTACTTCGGCTCCGCGGGCGTCTTGCGATACTGGCCGTATAGAAGTTCTTCGACGAACTGTGCGCAGCGGAATTCCATTAGCCTGGCGTCTTTTTCCACGTGACGGTAAAGCGGCATGCGAATCTTCCACGGGCGCGAGAAAACTTTGGGGTCTTCGATGGTCGCTTCGTACTGAAGCACGTCGTGGCTGGCGGGGGTGTAGCGCTCAACGACGTGCAACGCGTCGCTGTGGTAATCCCCTGCCCGATCGAACCAAGTTTGATCGAGGAGGCCGGTCACGTCCACGACTAGAGTGCCGCCCTCCCAATGCCCTACCGACTGTCCCATCCAGGAATCGAGCGGGGCGGGGGGCATTTTCTCCATGAAAATCGTTCGCGCGCTGGCCGCGAATTCGTAGGAGATCTGGATCACTTTCTGACTTTGCAGAATTTGAAAGGGAAACGGCAAATAGGTGGCCCGCGGCACTCCCGGCATGTAGCACTTTATTTCGGGGTCATCCGTGAAGCGCTTTTCGTAGTTAGCGTTTTTCTGCGCGAGCGCGGCAGGAAGATAAGGAATCTCGCCGCCCTCAACGACGCCAATGCCCCCGGGTTCAGCGCCCTGCGCGCCCAGCGCAGTTACATGGCCGGCCTGCGCGGCGTGCGCTTGAAGATCCCAGTTGGCGGTATTGAGCGCCTGCCAGATTCCGCTGAGATCCGGTTTGCCATCTTTGGTCCGCGGGATTTCGCTGGCGGAGGATTGCGCTTGGGCCGGGGCTGCGCAAAGTGCTAGAACCATCGCAGCCGCGGTTCCACTGATGGTGTGGCGGAGTCGTCTTGATTGGATCAAGCTTCAATTTTCGCAAAATATATCGACCGGTTGGACCCCGCCTATTATGCGTCCGCATTCGCGGGTATTTCTGACCACTGTAGGTCAGATGACTAGGGACGGTCGCAAAACGCGTAGCAGTCTCAGACCTGTATGCTGGTCCCCAAGGTTGTGCGCGGCTGCTGCACTGCAGGCAGCATTTTCTCGGAAGGAATTCCCGGAAACCGACTCCGCTGCCTCTCAACTTGTATCCCGAGCAGAAACATGAGCAGCGCTGCCATGAGAATGAGAACTACTGACAAGATCGAGAGAATCGAAACGTACAATAAGAATGCTGCGGTACTCCCCAGGAGCAGCGTTCCACAAAAAGCCAATATCAGGACTCGCATGGCGAGTTTATCTCAAAACCCGCGCACCAGCCATACGATCAATACAACCAGAACAATCGTTCCAACAACTCCATAACCAAGCATTTGATTTTCTCCTACAGGCTAGAAGGAAGCGTCTACGCTCCCCTACGCCCTGTGGGATTGCAGGTTCAGTGCCATTCTCTTGACTGAACATGAACGCTGTAGTGGCCCCTGAAATGCACGTACAGCGGGGAGGAATTTACAAAACATGAGCACAAACGAATTTGCATATTTTGGAATAGGAGCGGCGCTGGGAGCAGCGGCCGCCGTACTGCTTGCTCCGAAATCCGGACTTGAGACGCGGAAGCTTCTGCGTACGAAGGCGGAAGACGGCACCGATTATCTGGCGTCTCGGGCGGCGGAAGCGCGCGATACAGCATCGCAAGCAATTAATCGCGGGAAGAAAGTAATCAAGCAGAACGCGGACAACCTCAGTGCAGCGGTGGACGCCGGCGTTCAAACTTACCGGGAAGCGGTACAAACCACTCCGTAGCTTTCCGCCGTTTCACCACGCGCGTGCGGGCCGGATTCTCCCGGCCCGCCAAAAATCCAGATGCAGCCTTCGCTTTTACTCCTTCTTAAACC
>Ga0207657_10002009_pt1 | contig 21997 bp, 22 predicted proteins | sample KBSC33metaG_FD_184316 | JGI IMG/M metagenome (GOLD analysis project Ga0207657, IMG submission 184316) | Corn rhizosphere microbial communities from Kellogg Biological Station, Michigan, USA - KBS C3-3 metaG (SPAdes) (version 2) | ecosystem: Host-associated > Plants > Roots > Rhizosphere > Soil ... | reverse complement strand
CGTCAACGACGGCATGTTGGTAGCTGGTCATAATGTATCTCCTCAGAAGATTTGGCCGAGGCGTACCCGACCAGAGCGCTGGTCTTGCAACGTTTCAAGCGCTCCCACCATCAGATGTGCTAACCGATAAAAAGATTCTTTATCGGTGTTATCATGGTTGAGATCGCAGAATGGACCAGGCTGGGACAATTCGCACTTCTGACTGGAAAGACGGGTTTCTCTTCGTCGGCAACCAGCTGGCTCTGGACTTCGTGAACACACGGCCAGTCCAGAACGGTGAACCGATGGAGTTGCTTCCGGACTTCCCTGCGCTCTTACGCTGGTTTCAGGCAGCCGGCCTGCTGACCTCTCGTGAAGCGGCGAATCTCCAGCAGCAGTGGGGCCCATCGATCCGGGCCCGGAACGTCCTGGAAGCCATGCGCGCGTTGCGGGAAAGACTGCGGAAGGAGATCCTCTCCTGGGAAGGTGGAGGTGCTGTTCATCACTCCACTGGGGATGAACTGAATCGATTGATGGCAGAGCACCCCATGCGCACCAGGCTGAAAATGGGACACGCACCCTCGACGGAATTGTGGTTCGACTCACGGAAACCCGAAGATTTGTTTGCTCCGCTGGCGCATGGTGCCGCTACGTTGTTCGCCAACGTGGATCGCAATCGCATCCGCAAGTGTGATCAATGTGTACTGCATTTTCATGACACCAGCAAAAAGGGAACGCGACGATGGTGCAGCATGCAACTGTGCGGCAACCGCCTCAAGGTTGCAGCCTATGCTGCTCGGCAACGCGGGCATGCTCTGCGACAAAACGATTGAATCTATGAGACCGGAATGAGTTCAGCCGTTGAAAACGGCTTGTAACTTCGGTGCTGGAGGTGCATCTCATTTGCGCGGCCGAAGTGTGTCGGGCGCAAATTCACGAGAAACCGAGGAAGAATCTTCATGAGGAAGACGATTTGTAAATTAATGGCCATGTGGCTCCTGGCTGTATCCCTTGCGGCATTTGCACAGTCCGGTGACAACATGAAGCAGGACAGCATGAAGCACGACGACATGAAGCAGGACCAGATGAACAATGATCAGATGAAGAAAGACGACATGAAAAAGGACAAGAAGTCTAAGAAAACCAAGAAAGACAAGATGAAGAAAGACGACATGAAGAAAGACGACAGCATGAAGCAAGACGACAGCATGAAGCACTAGCCTTCGCCCGCTTTCCTCAACTTCGAATTCAGGGTAGCCGGAGTATCGCCGGATACCCTGAGTTTTCCAGAGAACAATATCGAGCAGACCCAGGGCGAGGTCAGCCGGCATTCAGGTACTGCTTCATACATCGGATGCAAGGCGCATACCCCTCGCGTTGCGCTTCGCGGGCCGTCATTGTCCGAATGTGTGCTTTGTCGTGGATGAACGGACACCCCGCTGCGTGAAACGTCTTCCCGTCGGTTGCAACCACGACCAGCATATCCAGAGGAACACGGGCGCCGGGTTGGGCGTGCTCTGAACGGAGCTCAGGATGGCTGAAGACCGAAGATCTGGCCGCCTCGAAGCTGCCAGCAACCAAGACGGCCGCTGCGGCCGCAACCATCCATCCGAGAAAGTCTCGCCGGCTACCATGCGTATTCTCCTCGTTCAGCCTGTGCTGCAGGCGCTGGCTGAAGCCCAGCGGCACTTCAATCATCCGTTCATCGCCGTACAGCTGAACGACGTTGCGCGTGCCGTCAAGCACAGCAGCACAGCGCCGGCAGCCGCGGATGTGCTCTTCCATGGCAAGCCGCAGGTGCGGCTCGACCCCACCATCAAGGTAGTTCGAAATCTCGCGCCAGACTTCTTCGCAGTTGACTACCATGGCTTGGTCCCCTTTTCGAACGACAACCTGCTGTTCCAGCTACCGCCGAGCCCCGGCGCCAACAGATCGCGCAACATCAGCCGTGCCCGCAGCAAGCGCGTCTTAACCGACGCGCTTGAGATCCCAAGTGCCTTAGCAGTTTCCTCGATACTCAGATGTTGCATGTCGCGCAGGACAAATACTTCCCGGTATTTTTCTCCGAGCGACGACAGGGCCTCGGCGAGCTTTTGCCGTACTTCTTTTCGCTCCAGAGCCTCCGACGGGATCTCACGCCAGTCTGCGAAGTCGCGGGGTACATAGTTGCCCTCCTCGTCCTGATGGTCATCGATGGGCTCGATCCTGTCCGCGTGCTGTCTTCTTATCCGCATCCGCGCCTCATTGACGGTGATCTGGATCAACCATGTGCTGAACCGCGATTCCGCGCGAAATTGCCGAATGTGCTTGAGCGCTTTCAGTACCGCCTCCTGGACGACGTCCTCGGCATCGGCCTCGTTGCGCAAAATAGCTAAGGCTGTGGAGTAGATGCGCCGCTCGTAAGGTCGAACCAGCTCATAAAAGAGTTCCTGCTCGCCGTCCCGGATGCGCCGGATCAGCATCTCCTCGTTGAACTGCTGGGCTGGATCTGTCAGCGAAGTCGTTTCTCCCGGCATCACTCCTCACCTGCACCCCTGACCTTCCGCTACCGCACACCGCACTACTCCGACGGATATTCCGGGTCCTTCTTCCATCCGGTGAACATGGAAACGAAGTTGTTCCAGCCATGCAGGACCACCATCACCAGATGTCCGAAAACAAACGCCAGCATGGCCCACATGATCAGGAAATGCCAGACCCGCGCCCAGTGGAAGCCGCCCATCATCCACGCCAGCCAGGAAAACTGCACCGGTTTCCAGACCGCGAGACCAGTCAGCGCCGACAGTACCCCCAAAGCAATGGCAGAGGTGTACGCGTGCTTCTGGAGCGGGTTATAAGCTTCTCTTACGGGCGGCCTGGGAGCGAAGAAGAAGTAGTGGCGCAGCATCGGCCATACTCCCGGCAGGTCCCGTCGTACAAAGAGCACTTGCTTATAGTTTCCGCTGAAGATCTGGTAACCGATGTACACGAGGCCCGTCGCAATATAGATCCACATGAAGGTAAGGTGCCATTGCAGCGCACCTCCCAGCCATCCGCCGAGGGCAAAGGCTTTGGGCCAGTTGAGCAAGTCTTTCTGCGGGATCTTTGCCCCGAAGCTCGGGAATGCCCGAAAGATCTGGAGTCCGCTGCCTACCATCACAAACAGCGAGATTGCGTTCAGCCAATGGCAAAGGCGTACCACAAAAGGGTGTTCATAGACGGCCTCGGTAATGTCACCGGTCTTCGCGTCTTCGATTGCTGTCGCGCGGGTTGCCATCGTCAACTCCTCGGGACTACAGGCTATAGAATTCGGAGTACCCTTGATCTTCCCAGTAGCCGACTTTGCCCAGCACATGGCTCACGCTGAGATCGGTGAGGTACTTTGCCTGCTTGTAGCCAATCTTGGTCGGAATGCTCAGGCGCAACGGAGCGCCATGCTCGCGGGTCAGCGGCTGGCCATACATCTCGTAACAGAGCAACGACTGCGGGTGCATGGCGGTGGCCATATCGAGCGACTCATAGTAGTCATCCGCACATTCGACGGTCACGAAACGCGCGGTCGGGTCGGCGCCGATCGTTTTGAGGAAGTCGGAGAGGCGCACCCCCCCGAAGTTGCCGATCACGTCCCACCCTTCCACGCAGACATGTCGCGTGCTTTGCGTCACCTTCGGCAAAGCCTGAATTTGCGCCAGCGTATAGTCTCCGGGCTTTTGTACCGAGCCCGCCACGGTCAGGGTCCACTTGTCGAAATCCACGCCGGGGTCGTCAACGTCGTAGTCATTAATGGGAAACTTTTCGAAGGGGGTCAGGTCGGTGTCGGGAAACGTCGGTGCCAAATGCCCGGAGCGGAACAGCCTTGCTGACGCCCAATCGCTAAAGGCGAGGCCACCCTTGAGGAGCGGCTTCTGGAGCTGCGGGATGGCAAAAGCTCCCAACGCGAGTACAGGCGTGAGTTTCAACAGCTCCCGCCGGCTGATGGTCTTGAACTTGCGGCTATCGGTTCGTGGCTTCATCCGAGCATTCCTTGCAGGTGACACGAGAACCAGATGAGATTCGCGAGTCAGCAAAAAGTTACAGGGTGATCATGGATGATTGTCCCGGCAGGATCAACCGTAAGTTTTAAGATCTCCTCAGGCGGCCTGCGCAACAGGGTTACATCCCAGAAGGAACTGAGCGATTGACTCGTGTTTGTGAGGAGACGCCCCGGGCAGCAAGTTAAGCGAGGCGCGAGGCAGCGCCGCCACAATTGGGACAGGTGTGAAGCTCCTCGATGAATCCGCCGAGGCCCGGATCGGCCTGCCCAATATCTTGCGGCTCGACAGTGTACACAAGCTTGTCGCTGTGGTGATTCATTTCGACCCTGCAACTCGGGCAAGTCATTTTGTCTGTCCTGGTCACTGCAGCCCTCCTTGTCTTCGGCGATCAGTCGATCGATATTCGCGCGCGACCCTGGCGCAGCGTCTTCGCCATCCAGATGAGTTCTTTCAAAAACTTATCGATGCGCCGAATGTAGGACTCATCGAGAAGTCTTCCATCCTCGGTAAACACTTTCTGAACGCTGGAGAAATTGACATCCCAGAAAATCGTAACCAGCCCCAGTTCACGCATAACCGGCAGCAGGTTCTGAATTACTCTGGTTCCGCCAAACGGCCCGGCTGATACGCCCACTATACCGACCGCCTTGTGAATGTATTCTTTGAGACAACTGTCCAGGACATGCTTCAAAAGACCGGAGTAGCCGTGGTTGTACTCCGGAGACACGACCACCAATGCGTCAGCCTTGATCATCTTGGCGGAGAAGTCGGCGTGCTTAATGGCCTCGCCCGCATCGTTGGTGGGCAGGGGAAGCTTTGCGATATCGATGAGGTCGGTTTCAACCCCGGCGCACTTGCTCAGTTCTCCGGTAACAAGCTGAGCCGCGTGCAGGCTCATGCGGCCCATCCGGGCTGTACCCAAGATCACCGGGATGAATAAAGGACGGTCTGCTTCCATAACCAGTTTCTTTGAGCAATTAAAGTGACCGAGTCTTTCTGCGAGCACAAGGTCCGTTACCTGCGAGTGAGATTCGCATAATGGCAGGAAGTGACGAAATCCAGTCTCCAAAAGTGACCCGATGCTTTGGCTGGATTGTCACTGTGGGAGAGGGCGGAGCATCCTATCTTTGTATATGGCTACAAGAACCCTCACTCCCATCGCTGACCTGTTCGAGGCCCATCTCACGGTCAGCGACCTTGATCGGGCGGTCGCCTTCTATAGAGACCAACTCGCCTTGCCACTGGCGCACATTGTTCCCGAGCGAAAAGTTGCGTTCTTCTGGATTGGTGCTCGCGGGAAGGCGATGCTCGGCCTTTGGGAGGCGGGGACCATGCCGATGAGTTTCAGTCTCCATGTAGCTTTCCAGGTTACGCTCCCTGATCTGCAAGAGGCGCCTTCGCGTTTACAAAGCGCGGGAATCGAACCGAAAGACTTAGCCGGCCTTCCAACCGAAGAGCCCGTCGTCCTGGCCTGGATGCCTGCGGCTTCGGTGTACTTTCACGACCCGGACAATAACCTGCTGGAGTTCATTACGATGCTGCCGGATCCCCCGAGACCCGACCTTGGCGTACTCCCCTGGAGTGACTGGGTCCGAAAGACAACCGCAGTCTAGTCAGCGCTGGTGCTCAGGAGCACAGCCGCTGGTCCGCGATAGGAAAAAGTCGGCCCGCCGATAGCAAGCTGCTCAATAAGAGACGATTCAGGGTTAAAATAAACCGTTAATCGGTTTCACGTCACTAAGGAGGAGCAATGGCATCTGCGCAGAACTGCGGCAGTGAGCAAGTACCCGCGGCACTTCGATCCAGTGACCGCTTGACCCTGGGATTGATTGGCATCGGAGTGGTATTCGCTTCCCTGGGTCTGGGCGAGGCTGTGTATCGATTCCTGTTCCTCGATTTCGATGGAGCCACCGATCGTCTTCCGATCGAGATGTTGTTCGGCCTAACCTTTGCCTGGATAATTACGAAACTGGCCAGAAGGATTTACCAATACCGACTGGAGACGTCCGCCAGAATCAACCTGATACGGGATCGCAATTACAAGATTCGTCACGCGGTAGAGGCAATCATTCCCGTACCATTTCCGGGCAATCAGCAATCGATCCGGGTGATTCGTGAAGAAGTGGATCGAATTGAAGGGGCATTGACCGAGATCGCCTCCTGGTAGGCCACGACCTTCAAAGGCGGCCGTTCTACGGTAGGATTCTTAGAATTTGCGCACCGGGCATGACGCGGGTCTGACTCGGATCGGGACGGACTTCCCTGGAACTGCTTTCTGGCAGGTCCCCATTATCGGCCCGCAGATACTTCATGTAGTTTGGCCGCAGGGAGGCAATCAGTTCCCGCCGGTTCCTGGTCGCGAGCGGCTTGCCCACATGAATCTTGCCCATTCCCCGGAGGACTGTTTCCGGCGCCACACCTGCGAACATCATAAGTGGCCAGGTAAAATTAGGGCCGTTCAGTTTACGCAGACGGTAGAGCCACATGAATATCGATCCCGCGCGCCAGGCCATCGGACCCCACCAACTGTACTGGCCAGGGCGCAAATTGTGCTTCCAGCACTTCATCATCAGCTGCCATTGCAGTGGGCTGAGCTGGCGGGTGCGAGTGACGCCGGTTTGATGCTCCATGCGAGTGTCGTGCAGAGGGGTGAAGATCGAAGGCACGAGAAACGCAAACAGGCCGCGACGATCCATCTCGTACACGAGGTCGAGCGTTTCTCGCGTGTCCTGATCGGTTTCGCCCGGGTTGCCGATCATCAGCGTCATCATGGGAAACCAGTTGTTCTGGTTGGCGACGCGCAGCCCTTCGAGAACGACGCTCGGCCAGTCGTCAATGGAGAATGGAACCGCTTTGCTGGGCATTATCTGCCTGGCCATGCGCACCGAGCCAGTCTCCAGCCCAATCAACGGGACCAGGGCCTTCTTCTGCGGGTGAGTGCTGAGCCGCGGCAGATGAATGGGACTCTTCGGGAGCAGCACCTCCGAGAGCTGCCGGATCAACTCCGGGTCCACCACGAAAGGCGCCATGGTGCAGTGGCTCAGCAGGTGTTGTTCGACCCCCGGTGTGTTGACGATTTCGGAATACAGGTCAACCAGAGCTTCACGGTTGGGGAAGAAGAACGGAGTGTCGGTATGGACCTGGCCCCAGATGAACATGTCCTCGGTGGCCAGAGAGATCAGTTTGTTGCCCTCGCGCACGTTGGCGCGCACGGCATCCATAATCCGCGCCTTGGGCATATCGATCTGCGGGTTCAGGTCGGGCACGCAGAACTGACACCTGCGGCCGCACCCGGTAGTCATCTCTACCACGCCGAACGTGGTGCGCTTATCGGGGAAGAGGATAGCGTCGCGGGAGGTGGGATGAGCCAGGCTGATTTCTCGCGGCAGCTTTTTTCCCGCAATCGCCTTCTGGAATAGCGCCAGAGTGTCCGGAGACTCGCTACGGCCTTCGGCCACGCAGTCCACCCCCAACTCCTCGAACGCGTTGGTTTGCGTGATCTGCCAGCCGCCCGACCCGCCCACCACCACCTGAAAATTCCCGCGATAGGGGCTGGACTTGATCTTATTGAACATCACACGGGAGTAAATCGAATTCAGGGGCTCTTTCGACGAGCCATAAATCGAGGTATATACGCCTGCCGCGAATGTGACGCCCAAAGGGTTGTGCGTGGAGACGGCCACCACGCGAGTGTTGGGGCCGATGAACTTGTCCAGGTCGTCCGGAAAACACGCCACAACATCGTCAGGACTGTATTGGCGCAGGAGCGACTTCTCCAGCACACGCACCCCTGCAGGCATGTAACGCGCGGTGCCGTCATCGTTGCGCTCCACCTCGCGCCACTGCGGATACTTCTTGTCCAGCACAAACTCCAGCCACTGTGGTATCGAGGCCAGGGCCATCTGGATGAAGAACCCAGCGTGATCAATCGATTCGGTCAACGGCGCAGTCAGGACAATGACCTTGCCGCCGCCGGTGGCAGACTGGCGTGGTAAAGCGCTTGCGACTTCGGAGGCCGTGCTCTTCCGCCGGTCTTCCTTTCCGGTGACCGTTTGCATGAAAACGATTCCTCTGCGACCGCTGAGAACGGCCTCGCACAGAGAGAGCAGGAGATTTGTGCGAGGCCGAGTCCTTCCGTTCGGGGCGCAAGCTGATTCTGCGCTTCGCCAGCGTGGCGTGGAGTTTAGTCTTCTTTGTCGTTGTCTCCCACCTGCTGCGTCAAATAGCGCTCATAGCCCAGTTCGTCAATCTGGTGAAGCTGGGCCTCCAGCCAATCTACGTGGCTTTCCTCATCTTTGAGCAGTTGCACCAACAGGTCGCGCGACCCATTGTCGCCTTCTTTCGTGGCGATCTGGACGGCATCGTTGTACTGTTTCACCGCCGAGACCTCCAGCGACAGATCGCTTTCCAGCATCCCCTTGACCGTCCTCGATACTTTCAGCTCCAGGGGCTGCATGGAAGGCGTGCCGTCGAGAAACAGGATTCTCTCGATCAGGACCTCGGCATGCTTCATCTCTCCGATGGATTGTTTCTTGATGTATTCGGCGAGACGGTGGTATTTCCAGTTTTCGCACATCTCCGCGTGCAGAAAATATTGGTTAATGGCGGTCAGTTCCTCGCGGAGTGCCTTGTTCAGCTCAGCAATGACTTTGGGGTTTCCCTTCATGGGCAGCGAGTATGACAAAAATCACTTCAGCGGGCAAACTCTTTTACGGAAACCCTTTTACGGAAACGAAGATCGAGCCGCCCGCATTGCTTTGTCAACTTCTTACGGTTGATTGATCAGGCAGACCTCCTATAGGGTTGTGCTGGAGTTGCGCCCTGGAAATCCATCTGGTTGACGGCACCTACGAGTTGTTCCGGCACTACTACGCGCTGCCCTCCGCGCGGGACCAAGGCGGCCGCGAGGTGGCGGCGGTGCGGGGCGTCCTGGCCTCGGTGCTGGGCATGATCAAAGGCGGAGCCACGCACGTCGCGGTGGCGACCGATCATGTGATCGAATCGTTTCGCAACGACCTGTGGCCAGACTACAAGACCAGCGACGGCATCGAACCCGACCTGCTAGCGCAATTTCCCCTGCTGGAAGAAGTCCTTTCGACGGCCGGCCTTGTGGTCTGGCCGATGGTTGAGTTTGAAGCGGACGATGCCCTTGCGGCAGCAGCGGTCGCGGCCGCTCGGGACCCACGGGTCGAGCGCGTGATCATCTGCACTCCGGACAAGGACCTGGCCCAGTGCGTGCGCGGCAGCCGCATCGTCCAGTTGAATCGCCGGACGGGCGTTACTTTCGACGAGCCTGGCGTGATCAAAAAGTTTGGCGTCGCGCCGGTATCGATCCCCGACTATCTGGCGCTGGTGGGCGATTCCGCGGACGGCTATCCGGGACTTCCGGGCTGGGGAGCGAAGTCTTCGGCGGCGGTGCTGGCCAAGTTCGTCCATCTGGAGTCGATCCCTGTGGACGCTCGGGAGTGGCGGGTGAATGCCGCCAACGCGAGTACCCTTGCCGCTACGCTCTCCCGCGAGCGCGAGCGGGCACTGCTCTTTCGCACACTGGCTACGCTCCGGACCGACATCGTGCTCTTCGAGAACGTCGATCAGTTGCACTGGAAAGGCCCCACGGCTGACTTTGAGGCGCTCGCGGCCGGACTGGATGGGGCGCGCACTGAAAGCCGGCGGTCAGGGACACATCGGTCTCCGCGAAAATCATAGAGCCGCCTTTCAGGCCTTAATCCTGGAAGGCGTGACCGGCGTCGGAAGGACCCAGCCAATTCTTTCCCCAGGAGGGTAACCATGGGTCTCCGTGCCAAAGGGGTCCTCCCGGACACCCCCTTCAGAGGACCTTGGTGTTTTGCTCACTGGGAAAGTGGCCGCTACGATGTTCACAAGCCCTTCCCTGGAGATACGCAATGCTTCGCTGGCTGACAACCATTGGCACCGCACTCTCGCTGTTGGCGTTAATCACGAGCGTGTCAAACACCAGATTTCGAACTCACCATGCCAAATCGTCAGGGTGGCCGGTAGCGTTAAAAGCGAACAATCAATTTGACAATTGGACCTAAGTCCGCAAGGATAGCCCGGTTCAGGCGGAGGAGGCGAGCATGACGACAAATGATACGGGAGACTGGCGCGACCTCTTTGATGTAGCGTTGTTTGAGCCGAACCGGGTCAAGTTGCGAAAGCGCATCGAACGCGCCCGGAATGCTATCAACGAGCGCCTTCACTTTTTGATGGGCCAGCAAGGCGAGAGCGGGAGGGACATGTCAGAGCGCATCGCACTCAACGATGCCTTGACCACCCTGACGGAGTTGCACAGGATCGTCTATACCCGGAAGCCGAACACGCAGGTGGGCGGCGAAGGTGGCCGAGCCGCAAGCTAGTCAGCAGGCCCGGTGAAACGGGATTTTGCAGGAAGGAGTTCTCTTGGCAATAAAACCGTTCCCGGATTCCATTCCGTCTGAGCTCCCACCGGCGAAGCTCTACCTCGATGACATTAGTGAGATTTTGCAGATCCTGACCGATTCAGACCAGGGCTGTCAGGCCAGCTTTGTGGTCGGCAAGTCGAAGTGCGACACGTTGGACGATCTGAAAGACCTGCGGGGACGCACCACCCGTTTCGTGCTGGACATCTCCTCTCCGGGGAAGCACCAGACCCTGGAACTCACGCCCTCCGCCACGCGCATACACATCCATGAACTTGGCGACCAGTTGCCGGCCTGGTCAAAATATGTGAACGTCGCCGCAATCTTTAAGAAGAGAAGGCTGAGGCTCAAATCTTTTGTACGCACCGCTGCGGCGTGGGTATTTGCGGCCTTGTGGCTGGTGGCGGCTGCAGTGTGGATCTTTGCCCCCCATTTCGCTCGACCCATCTCACTTCAAAAATTGCCTAACCTCGCGACCGGCTTCTTTCTGGCGGTTGCTGTCGTCTATTACTTTGTCAGTTCGCACAGCATTGTTTACCTGCGATATCCGCAAAGGGTTGGCGTAGGAAGATGGCTGGAAGATCACAAACCGGAAATTATTGTGGGCGCGGTGTGCGCTGTGCTGGCAGTGGTTGCCACCGAGGTTATCGAAAAGGGCTGGAAGTGACGAAATAAAGCCGTAGGGACCATGGCTTTGTTCGCTTACAGGGGTCCTTCGACTCCGCGAGATGTTTCGCAAGCGAAACCTCTCGCTTCGCTCAGGACGACAGGGGTTTACTCCGCGGAGTTTACTACCGCCTTGCTTTGACTCCTCAGGATCTCTCCCACCAGGAACAGGTCGGTCAGCAGCGCCCGGAGATGGATCGAGGCGTTCAGATTGTCGATCAGCTGGGAGCTGATGGCGGGTTGGGCCAGCACCAGTTCGAGAGCGGCCAGCGAATCCTGCGCATCCCGATCCAGCACGGAAACAAAGGCCTCATACTTCACGGCGGGCTCAAGTCCAGAGTCTGCGATCGCGCCCGAACACTTCGCGGCCAGGCCAGTCAGGGCGCGGGCGGCGCGCTGCAGGAATTCGCGGACTTGTCCCCCGGATTGGCTGCCCTGGTCGGTGGGCAGGCCCTGCCCTGCATAGGCCAGCATGAACTCGTAGCACTCTTCGATGGCATCGCAGCGCTCTAGAAAATCAGTCGCCATCAGCCATCCTTCGCGGCGGATTGGACGAGGCCTCGACCACCCACCTCTTCGGGTCGTGCTCTTTCAGGTAAAACTCCCGGCTCATGGTGCCCACAATCATGGACGCGGTGATGGGAAGCTTCTCCGGTCGGATGGCGAAATAAACGTGCACGATGACCAGCGTGATCAGTCCGACGCCGGCCAATCCGTGCAGCACATACATCAGGCCCCAGGTCATGTCGCTGAACAAATAAGGATTGCGCGGGAAGAAGATCGTGCGCACGCGGGACATCATGAACACGCCGGTCAGAATCACCGACATTCCGGTCACGATGATTGCGCCGTGGTAAAGCTTGTTCTCCAGCGGATACTTGGCAAACTTCCGCGGCAGAGCGGAAGACTTTCCCATGAAGCGCTGGAACCTCTTCCATGCGTCTTCGAGGTCGGCCCGGTCGGGCCAGATCGACCAGAAGTCCAGATAAAAGGACGCGTGGATGATGTGAAAGATAATCGAAATGGTAAGAACCGTGCCCGCAATCCAGTGGTACGTTACCCAGTCGAAGCGGACGCCCACCTTGGGCAGGAACGCGGTAAACAGCAGAACGAACATGGACGCCGCCATGATCCAGTGAAACAGCCGCGCCGCCAGCGAGTGCCGCGGAATGCGCGCCGGCAACTGGGCGGCAACTTTCGGGGAAGCGTCGGCTACGAATTCCTTCTCCTTGGCGAAGTAGCGGATGTAAATCGCGTGCACGATGAGGAACAGCATGCCGGCGATGAGTGCAACCCAGATCAGGAACCACGCGATGTGAATCGGAACGTTCTGCCCCAGAGGACTGGTCGCCCACTCTATGATGCCCATGCTGCCTCCTGCGCGCCGCTGATGGAACGCTTCACAAGGTTCCGCATGAGCGGGATTTTGTAGGCGTTGAACTGCAGCGGAACGGCTCCCTGTACCGCCAGCTTTCCCGCCATCTCACCAGTGGCGGCGCTGCGCGGCTTGCCGCGCACCGAGTCTTCCACCGCCTTCAGCCGCAAGGGCCGAGCGGCGGCGCCGTTTACCGCGATGCGGAGGTTTTGAATCGTGTCTCCGGACAATCTCATGGCCGAAGCCACGTTCAGGAGAGGGAAGTCCCATACGTTCCGGTCGCGCACTTTTTCAAAATAAAACTGTGCGCCTGCCCAGGTGGAGGGAATGCGGATCGCGGTCAGCAAATGCCCGGGCTCGAGAATATTCATGTGGGTGATGTCGATATCGGGTCCCAGGAAATAGTTCTCGGCATCCACCACGCGCTCGCCCTTGGGAGTTCGGATGACGAATTTGGCATCGAGCGCGATCAGCGCCGGAGCCGAATCGGAGGGATTCACCGCCACGCAGCGCTCGGCATGCAGAATCGCGTGCTCGCGATTTCTGCCCACCGGGGTATCGGCGTAGCAGATATTGCCGCCGGCGCGGTAGCAGGGCCAACCCGCGCGGTAGTACCAGCAGCGCGCGTCCTGCGAGACGTTGCCGCCCAGCGTGCCCTGATTGCGGATCTGGGGTGATGCCACCAGTTCCGCGGCCTGCGCCAGCAAGCCATATTTTTCTTTGACCACGGGATGGCGCACTACTTCCGTGAGCGTGGTCATGGCCCCGATTTCGATTCCATCACCAGTGGTGCGCACACCCCTGAGTTCGTCGATTCCGCTCAGGTCCACCAGCGCCTTGGGTTTCTTGATGCGGTCCTTCAGCCAGTCGAAGCTATCGAGCCCGCCCGCCATCACCCAGGCATCGTTCCCGTGCTGCTGGAGAAGCTTTTGCGCGTCCGCAACGGAACTCGGCTGATACAACTGGAACGCCGGCATGATGTCTCGTATTACAGCCATGATTCTCTCCGTTTTAACTCGCCCTTAGATGAATGCCGTCAGGGGGTCCTGCATGGGCCGCCCGGCTTCGAGCGAGGTCAGAATCGTGTCCAGGTTGACCGGCGCGCGGCGATAGATCTCATCGCCCAACGCATCCGAGAGAGCGTTCAGGATGGCGCCGCACCCGCCCCCTACCGGAGGTTCGCCAATGCCGCGCGCGCCCACCGGCGTCTCCGGATCCGGAATGTCGAGCGCAGCCCATTGCATGTCCACGGGTACATCGAGGATGGTGGGCGGCTTGGTGTGATAGAAGCGCCGCGAAACCGTGTGACCATACTGCGGATCGAAGACCCACTTCTGTCCGATGGCGTGGCCGATGCCCAGAATCGACCGGCCCAAAACTTGTCCCGCCAGCGCCTTGGGATGGATCACCGTGCCGACGTCGGCGACCGCAAGAAAATCCGTGATGCGGTACCTGCCGGTTTCAGTATCCACTTCGACTTCCGCGAAGCTCGCGACGTAGGAAAAGCTCTGCCCATCGTGCGGATATTTATCTTTGGCCGCCGCCACCAGGCCCTGTCCCGCCAAACCCGCGATGGAAGCCTTGGTGTACTTGTTCACATCTTCGGGCGCTTCATGACCGTCGTATTTGCCGCCCAGTTTGATGGCGTACTGCGCCGCCTGGGCAAGGGTCATACTCTTGCCGCCACCCTTGTGAAAGACTTTTTCGTTCGCGACTTCGTACTGCTCCGGTTTGCCGCCATTCGTTTTCGCGGCAATTTCCTGCAACTTCTGCTTTGCGTCCATGGCCACCGCGTGCGCCGCGCGGGTCATGGCGTGGGTGGTCTGGCTGCCGCCGGAGACGCAGGTCCAGGGCAGGTTCTGGGAAGTGTTGCCCCAGATGACATCGCACTTCTCCCAGGGCACGCCCAGGACCTCGGCCACTACGCGGTGAACATCGCTGATGGATTCCGTACCCAGGTTGCCGATTCCTGACTGGATCGCAATTCTTCCATCAGGACGGATGACAATGAGCCCGTCATATCCCGTCGAGCCGGCGAAGAATGCGCTTGAAGATACACCTACCCCGCGCACCTTGGTGCCGCTCCGTTTGGGGCGCGCGATCCGCTCTTTCCATTTGAATTGTTCGGCGCCGCGATCGAAAGCTTCCTTGAGAAATGCGCTGGTCGAATGCCCGCGCTTGCCATTCACCTCCGGCCCGAAGGGCGCCTTACCTTCCGGTGCGTTGATCTTGCGAATCTCCACCTGGTCGAGCGAGAGTTGGCGCGCCCCTTTGGCCAGAATCGGCTCCATGATCACGATTCCCTGCATCCCGCCGGGCGCGCTTTGCGGGCCCCGGGGCGGAGTGTTGGTCAGGACCGTGACCCCCCGCCAGCGCATCGCCGGCGGCTGATACAACAGCGAGACAATCCTTCCGGAAGCATTCGCATCGCCCACTGCGTCGTAGGGACCGTTGTTGCAGATGGCGTACATGTCCACTGCGGTGATTCTGCCGTCCTTGGCAAATCCAACTTTCATACGGCCCTGGAAGCCCGGCCGCGCCCGTCCGATGAAATGTTCTTCTTCGCGGCTGATGCGCATCATCACGGGGGCGTTAGCTTTCTTCGACAGCAGTGCCGGAATAATCGCGAAGATATAGCCGGTGGCCTTGCTGCCGAAACCGCCGCCGGTGTACTCGCTGATCAGCACGATCTGGTTGGGATCCATATTCAGCCATCGTCCCAGGCCAGCCAGGGTTTGCACCGTGCTCTGCGTGCCCATGTGTACGAAGACCTTGCCATTCTGCCAATAGGACAAAGCGGTGCGAGGTTCGAGCGTCTGATGGCTGCTGTCCGGCGTGGAGAAAGTTTCGTCCAGGACCAGCGCGGCATTCTTGAGGCCTGCATCCACATCGCCGTACGACCACTCATCTTGCGCCTTACCCATGGGCAGGCGTCCCTGCTTCAGTTCCGCGAAGTCAGCGTCTGTCCATTTGAGTTCACCGATCTGGGGCGGAGGCGGGCTCGGCGGTTTCTCCCCCGGCTTGGCTGGAGGCGCAGGCTGCCTGACCCATACATTGCCTTCCGTGCGTGCATTCGGGCCATTGGGGCGGAGGCTATCGAGCGGATCGACCACGAACGGGAGATGTTCAAACGCGATGTCAATTTTTTCGATGGCCTCGGCGGCCGTCAGTTCGTCCACCGCAGCCACCGCCAGAATAGGCTCGCCCTGGTAGGTCGGTTCCATGGTGAGCGCTTTTTCGCCTTGCTGGTTGGCCTTGATCACAACTCCGAGATCGGTCACGCTGTCAGCGGGGGCGGGAAGATCGTCCTGGGTAAGAATCGCCTTGACCCCGGGCATGGCCAGCGCCTTGCTCAGATCGAGATGCTTGACGCGCCCGTGGGGCACCGGACTGAGCAGCAGCTTGCAGAACAGCATGCCGTCGGCGCGGTAGTCCTCGGCATATTTTGATTTGCCGGTGACTTTTGCGTAGAGGTCGGGCGTGGTGTAGTCCTTGCCAATGAGCTTGTATTTGGCTCCGAACTCTTGTTGAGCGGGCTTGCTCTTGGAGCTAGGCATGGTTCACCTTCCTCATGTTTTCTGCGCCTTTCATCATGGCGGTGAGGATCTTGTCGTAGTCCTGGCAGCGGCATAAGTTGCCGGAAATGCCGTGCGCCAGTTCCGACCGGCTGGGATTGGGATTGGTCTTGAGGTATCCGACGGTCGCCATGATGAAGCCGGACATGCAGAAGGCGCACTGGAATCCCTGCTCGTCGATCACGCCCTGTTGCACTGGATGCAGCTTGCCGTCGGCGCTGGCCAGACCTTCGATGGTCTGGACTTTCCGGTTCCGTACCGTGTGGGTGAGCACGGAGCAGGAATAATGCGGCACGTCGTCGATCAGCACGGTGCAGGCTCCACACTCGGCGCGGTCGCAGCCCAGCTTGGTACCGGTGAGTCCCAACTTGTAGCGCAGGGTCCAGGCCAGGGTCTCCTGCTTCATGACGTCAACCCGCCGCGGCTGGCCGTTGACGTTCAGGGTGATGAGCCGCTCGCCTACGCCATCCGTTGCCTGACCAAACACCGTGGAGGCGCGAAAAAGATAGTTCGCCGAGGACACCGCCACGCCGCTGCCGATGACTCCCTTGATGAAGTTGCGCCGCGAGATTCCCTTCGCCGTGTCGTCCATCATCTTGTCCAGTGGGTCATCCATGCCGGGCCTCCTCTTCTCGTACATTCAACTCCCAGCCGGCTATTTTTTGCAACCTTCGCGGGCGTGTCAAACGAGAAATTCTAAGCGATGCGTTCAGCCCTGCAGCATGATCGGATCCGGCCATTTTTCGTTCCGTCCGGAACAGGAGGCAGAATTCAGACTTGAGAACCTGACCATGTCAATGCACAGGTTTACAAAAACCAGGCGGGAATGATACGTTCCGCGGTTATTTCCGTTACCATTTAGCGCGAGGGAAAAGATGACACTTCGGTGGATGAGCGGTTTGATGCTTGCCCTGACCCAACTGACTTCGGCCCAGCCTGCACCAGGACAGGCGACTGCACCACGTGTTCCACCATCCTCCCAGATTGCGGGATACAGTGCGGCAAACTCACCCATCGAGAGCGATTGGGAGAAGAAGTTCCGGGATGGCATTTCGCCGGCGAACATTCGCGAAAACATGCGGCGCTTGAGCGCCCGCCCCCACCATGTGGGATCGCCTTACGACAAAGACAACGCCGAATGGATTCTCTCAAAGTTCAAAGAGTGGGGATTCGACGCGAAGATTGAGAGCTTCAACGTTCTGTTTCCGACTCCGAAGGTCCGTGTGGTCGAGATGCTGCAGCCCACAAAATTTCAAGCGAAGCTGCAGGAGCCGGTGTTGGCGGTCGATCCCACCAGCGGCCAGACCGCTGAGCAACTCCCGACCTACAACGCTTATTCGATCGACGGAGATGTGACCGCTCCACTGGTTTATGTGAACTACGGCAATCGCGAAGATTACGAGCAACTCGAACGCCTGGGAATTTCGGTGAAGGGCGCGATCGTGATTGCCCGCTACGGTTCGGGCTGGCGCGGCATCAAGCCCAAGGTCGCCGGCGAGCACGGAGCGGTGGGGTGCATCATTTATTCCGACCCGGAAGGCGACGGCTACTACAACGGCGACGACTACCCGAATGGGGGTTGGCGGCCGCGGGAGGGTGTGCAACGCGGCAGCGTGATGGACACCGATTATCCCGGCGATCCGCTGACGCCGGGTGTGGCTGCGACCGCCGACGCCAGGCGTCTCTCCATCAAAGAAGCAAAGACGATCACGAAGATTCCCGTGCTTCCGATTTCCTATGCCGACGCAATTCCGCTGCTCTCGGCGCTCCACGGACCGGTCGCTCCGGAGAGTTGGCGTGGGGCGCTCGCCACTACCTACCACATCGGTCCCGGGCCCGCCCAGGTGCACCTCAAGGTCGCCTCCAACTGGGACATCAAGCCCCTCTACGACGTCATTGCCAGGCTGCCCGGCTCGGATGGCGGCCGCCAGTGGGTGCTGCGCGGCAATCATCACGATGCCTGGGTGAACGGCGCCGACGATCCCATTTCCGGCCAGGCCGCCATGCTCGAGGAAGCGCGCATGCTCGGCTTACTCCATCGCCAGGGCTGGACGCCGAAACGCACCATCATCTACTGCGCCTGGGATGGAGAGGAACCGGGCTTGCTGGGTTCGGTCGAGTGGGTGGAAGCTCATGTGGATGAACTGAAGCAGCATGCCGTCGCTTACATCAATTCCGACAGCAATGAGCGGGGCTTCCTGTTTCCCGGAGGGACGCAGGATCTGCAGAGTTTCATCAGCGGCGTCGCACGCGATGTGCAGGACCCGGAAACCCGCCTGTCGGTTTTCCAGCGCGCGCATCTCGCCGCCATCGCCCAGGCAAAGGACGCGGAGCAGCGCAGCGACCTACGCAAGCGCAGCGATCTGGTGGTTCATGCGCTGGGCGACGGATCGGACTACACCGCGTTCCAGGACTTTGCCGGAATCTCCACCTTGAGTCTTGAGTTCGGCGACGAAGACGACGGCACCCAGTACCATTCCATCTACGACGATTTCTACTGGTACACGCATTTCGTTGACACCGATTTCTTCTACGGACGCGCACTGGCACAAACCGCCGGCAGCGCGATGATGCGTCTGGCAGGGGCTGACCTGATTCCCGTGGATTACTCTCCCCAGGCCGAGGCCATTGCCAAGTATGAAAGCGACCTGGAGAAGCTGCTCAAAGACAAGCAAGCTGAATTTACCGAACGCAATCTGGAGTTGCAGGAAGGCGTGTTTACGGCGACGGTGGACCCACGCCGGCCCACTCTGCCTCCTCCGGTTGAGATCGTGCCGCCCTACATGAATTTTTCTCCGATGAAGAATGCCATTGAGCTTCTGAAGAAGAGTGCAGAGCGTTATTCCAAGGCCCTCGCGGATTGGCAGGCCAAGGGTTCGCCCGTCCTGTCTGAGCAATCGTTGCAGTTGGTCAATGCGGACTTGCTCAATGTTCCGCGGCTGTTCTTGAACGAAAAGGGGCTTCCCGAGCGCCCCTGGTTCAAGAACCAGATTTACGCGCCCGGCGCGTACACAGGTTACGGGGCCAAGCCGATCGCAGCTGTCCGCGAATACATGGACGAGAAGAAGTGGAAAGAAGCCGAAGCGCAGATTCCCCAGGTGGCGCAGGTGATCGAGAATGTGGCGGCCGGGATCAACAAGGCGGCGGACGATCTGCAGAATGCACATTGATGGAGGACGGGCGTCCCGCCCGTCTGGCCGGGCGAGGACGCCCGGTCTCCACCCAAGGAATTAGCCTGATGATTGTGAACTTTGCGGAGCGGGCGCATAACCACAACTGGGAACTGGACCCGGTCACGCGATCCTTGCTCGACACCGATTTCTACAAGCTGCTGATGCTGCAGTTTATCTGGAAGCACTATCCCAAGACTCCGGTGTCATTTTCGCTGCTGAACCGGACCATGTCGGTCCGCCTGGCGGACATGTTCGCCCCTGAAGAATTGATGGCGCAGCTGGAACACGTCCGCCGCCTGCGCTTTCGCAAGTCGGAACTGGTGTGGCTGGCGGGCAACACGTTCTATGGTCAGCGCGGGATTTTTGAACCTGCGTTCCTGGCCTGGCTGGAGCGGGATTTCAGGCTGTCGGATTATGAGTTGTCGGTCAAGGACGGCCAGTTCGACCTGTGCTTCAAAGGCTTGTGGACCGAGACCACGATGTGGGAGCTCTACGCCCTCGCCATTATCGACGAACTGAAGACCCGGGCCAATCTGAAGAAGTTGAGCGAGTTTGGCCTGGATATCCTGTATGCCCGGGCGAAAACCAAGTTGTGGGGCAAGATCGAACAACTGGTGGGCGTGCCCGAGTTGCACGTGGCCGACTTCGGAACCCGGCGCCGCCACAGTTTTCTGTGGCAGGAATACGTGGTGGAAGCCATGGCGTCGAACCTGGGCAGCGCCTTTACCGGAACTTCAAACGCCTTTCTCGCCCACAAGCACGATCTGGAGGCGATCGGGACCAACGCGCACGAAATCCCCATGGTCCTGGCTGCGCTTGCACCCGACGATCAGGCACTGAAGGCGTCTCAATACCAGGTGCTCGAGATGTGGCAGCAGACCTACGAGGGCGAACTCCTCATCATGCTGCCGGACACGTTTGGAACAACGCAGTTCTTGCAGAATGCGCCGGACTGGACCGCGGACTGGACCGGCCAGCGTATCGACAGCAAGAATCCATACCAGGCGGGGGACGAATACATCCTGTGGCTGAAGGGGCGCGGTCGCGATCCGTACACCAAGTTGATCATTGCCTCCGACACGCTCGATGTGGATGAGATTCTCGGCCTGCATGCCTATTTTGGCGGGACCCTCGCGAAGGGGATGACACCCAAGGATTTTCGCAGCGCGTCTGATTTCGAGGACCGCGGAAAATGGACGCCGGGGCGGCGGATTCGATTCAGCTCTGGTTGGGGTACATTGCTCACCAATGATTTCCGCGGCTGCGATCCCGCCGGGGGAAGCGGATTTGATCCTGTGAGCCTGATCTGCAAGGTGACGGACGCGGATGGCCGCCCCGCAGTCAAACTCTCCGACAACTACGCCAAGGCGCTGGGCTTGCCTTCCGAGATCGAACGCTACCGCCGTGTTTTCGGCACGGTGGGTGTCAGCAATGCCCCGGTGATTGCGTGATTCACGTGGGGACAGCCGCCCCCGGCTGTCCAGTCGAGCGCAGCTCGACCTGTTTCTCGTTTGGAGCAAAACACACGCGCGCCGGGCAGATGAAGACATCTGCCCCTACGCGGTTCGTTCGAGCCGCACGAGCGAGGACGCTCGCGCCCACACCAATCTCTCTGTGCTACACTCCGGCAGATTTTTCAGTCATCTCTCTTTTTATGTCCAGGGGTCACACCGATGAAGCTTCGCTCAAGCGTGCTGCTTATGGCAGTGCTCGTCTTGGTATCGTCTTTCTGCCCATCCCTCGCAGGCGCGCAAGCGCCTCGCCCAATCACGGTTGACGATTACTTTCAGGTGCGGGAAGTCGATGACCCGCAGATTAGCGCCGACGGCCAGTGGGTCGCATACACGGTTGCGACGTTATCGCTGAAGGATGACGAGGAGAAGACGCGCATCTGGATGGTGCCCGCCGCCGGTGGCGATGCCATTCCGCTGACCCTGGAAGAGGTCTCATCCGAGCATCCGCGCTGGAGCCCGGACGGCAAGTATCTCGCGTTTCTTTCCAAGCGAGACGAGGGCAAGACCCAGGTATGGCTGCTGAACCGGCAGGGCGGCGAGGCCCAGCGCCTCACCGAGACCATTCAGGACGTAAAAGACTTTGCCTGGTCGCCGGACAGCAAACGCCTGGTGCTGATGCTGCAGGACCCGACCCCGGAGGATCTGGACGCAGCCAAAGAAAAAGCCACAGAGAAGAGCGAAGGCAAGGACATCAAGGACAAGAAGCCCAAAGCTCAGCGTCCCTGGGTAGTCGATCGCTATCAGTTCAAGGAAGATGAGATTGGTTATCTGGAGCGGTTTCGCACTCATCTTTACGTTTTCGACATCGCCGGCAAGTCGCTGACTCAGGTCAGCTCCGGCGACTTCGACGATGAGCATCCTGCCTGGTCGCCCGACGGCAAGCTCCTCGCCTTCAGCAGCAAACGCACTGGTGCGGACCCGGACCGTAACTATGACTCAAACATCTGGGTGGTGGCCGCCGACAATACCGACAAGGGCGCGCATCCGACGCAGGTCACGACCAGTCCAGGTAGCGAGGATTCGCCGGCCTGGTCGCCGGATGGTAAGTGGATCGCGTACGAATCCCAGCCCGATCCCAAGCTCTTCATCTACGGCACGGGTCACATTGGCATCTCGCCCGCCGGCGGCGGCGAAGCCAGAATCCTCACCCGGGCCCTGGATCGCATGTCCACCCAGCCGCGCTTTTCGCCGGATGGCAAGTTTATCTATTTCATTGCTGACGATGACGGCACGCAGAACTTATGCCGCGTTCCCTCCGCGGGCGGCGAAATCACCCGGCCCGTCGG
>Ga0207657_10002003_pt1 | contig 22017 bp, 18 predicted proteins | sample KBSC33metaG_FD_184316 | JGI IMG/M metagenome (GOLD analysis project Ga0207657, IMG submission 184316) | Corn rhizosphere microbial communities from Kellogg Biological Station, Michigan, USA - KBS C3-3 metaG (SPAdes) (version 2) | ecosystem: Host-associated > Plants > Roots > Rhizosphere > Soil ... | reverse complement strand
TCCATGCCGCCGGTGAGCGCGTGCCAGCGATGCACGCGCTCGGCCCACTCGTCGGCCAGCGCCGCGAGGGCGCCGATGCGCGCCCGGACGTCGCCGGCGCGCTTCGTGTCGTGGGTCTGCGAGGCGAGGAGCGTGTGCGGATGGCGCTCGAGCCGCTCGAGCGCGGCCGCGTGGAATTCCTCGGGTAAGAGCGAGAAGCGATCGGGATTGCCGCCGACCTCGTTCAGCGCCGTGAGCCGGAACCAGCGGTAGAAGGCCGTGTCCTCGACGCCCTTCGCCATCACCGGGCCGGTTGTCTGCTGCCAGCGCGTGACGAACTCGGGGTGCTCGAAGCCGAGGACGACCCGGCGTAGATCTTCGGGCAGGACCGCGCTCGCCCTCCGGTCCTCCACGTCGACCCGGTCGCGCTCGACGTAGGTGCGGTACACGTGGAGCTCGGCGGCGGCCTCCTCCAGCCCGTCGTGCGGATAGAGAGCCCGCAGGCGCTCGAACTCCGGCGCGAACGTCGTTCTCGCCACCTCGAGCTTCGCTTCGTAGGCGACCTCGGCGAAGTGCCGCCGCTCGCCCGTCAGCTCTGCGTACAGCTGGGTCAGCGGCGCTTCGCCGGCCGGGTCGACGAAGAGCGCAGTGACGTCGTTGGCGAACTCGTACCCGGTCGTGCCCTCCACCGGCCAGTCGGCCCGCAGCCGCTCGCCCGGCTCGAGGATCTTCTCCACCCAGATCCGCTCGACGCCGCGCTCGCGGAGGCGGTCGAGGTACTCGCGCGGGTTCGCGAGCCCGTCCGGATGGTCGATGCGCAGGCCGTCGACGAGCCCGTCGGCGACGAGCTCCAGCACCTTCCCGTGCGTCGCCTCGAAGACCTCCGGGTCCTCGACGCGCACGCCCGCGAGCTCGCCGATGTCGAAGAAGCGGCGGTACCAGCCGCTCTCGGGGTCCGAGTCGAAGAACCGCGCGCGCAGCTCCGGGTCGCGCCAGAGACGGTTCTCCTCCTCGGAGGTCGCCATGTGGTTCGGGACGACGTCGAGGATCGTGCCCAGGCCGGCGGCGTGGGCCATCTCGCAGAGCGCGCGCAGCTCGTCCTCGCCGCCGAGCTCGGTCGAGACACGCGTCGGGTCGACGACGTCGTAGCCGTGCGTGGAGCCGGATCGCGCCTTCAGCACCGGGGAGAGGTAGAGGTGCGAGACGCCGAGATCGCGGAGGTACGGGAGGACGACCTCACGCACCCGGCGGAAGCCGAGCTCGGGGGTGAGCTGGACGCGATAGGTGCAGCGAAAGTCGGGCACGAGGGTCGTGCTTACCCGAGAGGCGGGATCAGACTCGCCGGAGCAGAACGAGCGAGTGCTCCTGCACCGCGACGAGGGCGCGCGCGCCGAGCGTTCCCTCCGGTGCCTCGCCGGTCGCCAGCTCGACCTGCCAGCGCGAGCCGAAGCGCCGCGTCGGCAGCGTGAAGACGACCGGCTCGAAGTGCGCGTTGAAGAGGAGCAGGAACGAGTCGTCGAACATCTGCTCGCCGTGCCGGGTCCGCTCGCGGATCTCACGGCCGTTGAGGAAGACGCCGAGCGTCTTCGTCTCGGGGCTCGTCCAGTCGCGCTGCGTCATCCGCCTTCCGTCGGGCCGGAACCACCAAGCGTCCGGCAAGCCGCTCTCGCCGGCCTTCCCCGAGAGGAACGAGGTGCGCCGGAACACGGGATGCTCGCGCCGCAGCGCGATCACGCGTCGCGCGAACTCGAGCAGCTCGCCGTCGGCCTCCTCCCAGTCGAACCAGGAGATCTCGTTGTCCTGGCACCACGCGTTGTTGTTGCCGCCCTGCGTGCGCCCCAGCTCGTCGCCGCCGAGCAGCATCGGCACCCCCTGCGAGAGCAGCAGCGTCGCGAGGAAGTTCCGCTGCTGCCGCGCGCGCAGGGCGAGCACGGCCGGATCGTCGGTCGGCCCCTCGGCGCCGAGGTTCCACGAGCGGTTGTCGTCGGTGCCGTCGCGGTTGTCCTCGAGGTTCGCCTCGTTGTGCTTGTCGTTGTACGAGACGAGGTCGCGCAGCGTGAATCCGTCGTGGGCCGTGACGAAGTTGATGGACGCAAACGGGTCGCGGCCGTTCTCGCCGTACAGGTCGGAGGAGCCGGTGAAGCGCTGCGCGAACTCGCCGACGTTGGCCTGGCCGCGCCAGAAGTCGCGCACCGAGTCGCGGTACTTCCCGTTCCACTCCGCCCAGAGCACCGGGAAGTTCCCGACCTGGTAACCGCCGGGCCCCACGTCCCACGGCTCGGCGATCAGCTTCACCTGGGAAAGCACCGGATCCTGGTGGATCGTGTCGAAGAAGGCCGAGAGCCGGTCGACGTCGTAGAACTCCCGCGCGAGGGCCGACGCGAGGTCGAAGCGGAAGCCGTCGACGCGGCACTCGAGCACCCAGTAGCGGAGCGAGTCCATGATCAGCCGCAGCACCGACGGGTGCACCGGGTTGAGCGAGTTGCCCGTCCCCGTGAAGTCCATGTAGTAGCGCAGGTCGTCGGGCATCAGCCGGTAGTAGCTCCGGTTGTCGAGCCCGCGGAAGGAGAGCATCGGCCCGAGGTGGTTCCCCTCCGCGGTGTGGTTGTAGACGACGTCGAGGATCACCTCGATGCCCGCGCCGTGCAGCGCCTTGACCATTCCCTTGAACTCGCGCACCTGCTCGCCGTGCGTGCCGGTCGCGGCGTACAGCGCGTGCGGCGCGAGGTAGCCGATCGAGGAGTAGCCCCAGTAGTTCGAGAGGCCGCGGTCGTGCAGGAACCCCTCGTCGGCGATGTGGTGGATCGGCAGCAGCTCGACCGCGGTGACGCCGAGGTCGCGGAAGTACGCAAGCGCCGGTTCCGAGGCGAGGCCTGCGTAGGTGCCGCGCAGGTCGTCGCGGATCTCGGCGTGCCGCTGGGTGAAGCCCTTGACGTGCACCTCGTAGATCACGGTGTCGTTCCAGGCGGTCTCCGGCGGGCGGTCCCCTTCCCAGTCGAACCCCGGGTCGACCACGACGCACTTCGGGATCGCGTCGGCGTCGTCCTCGTCGTCGAGCTCGAGATCGGCGTCCTCGTCCGTGCTGGGCACGTACGGGAGGACGTTCGCCCGGTCCCACTCGACAGGCCCCTCGACCGCCTTCGCGTACGGGTCGATCAGGAGCTTGTTCGCGTTGAAGCGGTGCCCGGTTGCCGGGTCGTACGGGCCGTGGATGCGATAGCCGTACCGCCGGCCCGGGCCGATGCCGGGGATGTAGCAGTGCCAGTTGTGCGCGGTCACGTCGCTCAGCTCGACGCGCGTCTCGCGGTCGCCGTCGAACAGGCAGAGCTCGACGCGCTCGGCGTGCTCCGAGAAGAGCGAGAAGTTCGTCCCCTCGCCGTCCCAGGCCGCGCCCAGGGGAAACGGCTTTCCCGGCCAGACCTTCATCGGCGGGAGAATTCCACGCGCCGGGTGGCGAAGTCGGCGACGAGCGTCGCGTCGCCGCGCCGCAGCCGCAGCACCCTCGCCTCCTCGTCCGCCTCCGCCTCGAGCTCGCGTGGCAGCTCACGGCGCAGCGCGAGCAGCTCGCGATACAGCGGGTCCGGCTCGCGCGGCCGTAGCTTCGAGCGGAGGAACGTCTCGACCGCCTGCGGATCGGGCACCTCCTCGCCCGAGAACGAGGCGAAGTCGGCGAACTCGCGGCGTCGCCCCTCGCGCGTGGCCTCCGCGATCGCCGGGTCGATGTGGTCGGTGAAGAACTGGAACGGCGCCGTCTCGAGCCACTCCTCGCCCATGAAGAGCAGCGGCGTGCACGGGGAGAAGAGCGTGACGGCCACGGCCACGCGCAGCGCGCCCTCCGGCAGGCGGTCGCCGAGGGCGCGGTTCCCCACCTGGTCGTGGTTCTGCGCGCAGATCACGCTGCGGCGGGGATCGTGGCCGGCGCCGGCGAGATCCTCGGCCAGCGAGGCGACGGAGCCGTAGTCGCAGTAATAGCCCTCGCGCTCGCCGGTGAGCAGGACGTGCAGCTCGTGGTGCGACCGGTCCGCCCACTGCGCGTCGTGGCCCCATTCCTCGATCGGCCGCCAGTCGCCGACCTCCATCTCCGAGATGACGAGCGCGTCCCCGACCCGCTCCTTCAGCTCGGCGCATACGTGGAGCGGCGAGTCGTCGAAGATCGCGTGGGTCGCGTCGAGCCGCAGGCCGTCGACGTGGAAGTCGCGCACCCACTGCTCGGCGTTCTGGATCGCCCACTCGCGTACGCCGCGTTGCGCGTAGTCGAGCGCGTCGCCCCAGAACGTCTCGTGCCGGTCGGTGAAGTACGGGCCGAAGGCGCGCAGGGCCTCGTCGCCCGGCCCCACGTGGTTGTAGACGACGTCGAGGATCACGCCGAGCCCCTCGGCGTGGGCCCCGTCGACGAGCCGCGCGAGCCCGTGCGGGCCGCCGTAGGCAGGATGGACCGCGTACGCGTAGAGGCCGTCGTAGCCCCAGCCGCGCTCGCCTGGAAACGTCGCGACCGGCATCAGCTCGAGCGCGGTTACGCCGAGCTCGCGCAGGCCGCGCAGGCGGGGGACGACGCCGTCGAAGGTGCCCTGCTCGCTGAACGTGCCGACGTGCAGCTCGTAGATCACGAGCTCGTCGAGCGTGAGGCCGTCCCAGCCGTCGTCGCTCCACTCGAACACGCCGGTGTCGAGGACGCGCGAGGGCCCGGCCACTCCCTCGGGCTGCCAGCGCGAGCACGGGTCGGGCCACGCCTCGCCGTCGACGACGAACAGGTAGTCGTCGCCGCTGAACCGTCCGACCCAGCACTCGCCCTCACGCTCCAGCGCGACCTCCTCGTCCGACCGGACGGACACCGCCTGCGCGCCCGGAGCCCAGACGCACACGTCCACCGTGCCGTCCCCGCACGGCACGGCTCCCAACCGACGCACTCCGGTTACTCCGGAACGAGCCAGACGGCGCCGAGCGGCGGCAGGGTCAGCGTCGCCGAGAACGGCTGCTCGTGCCACGGCACCGCCTCCGCCTCGACGCCACCGAGGTTGCCGATGCCGCTGCCGCCGTAGAACGCCGAGTCGGTGTTGACCACCTCGCGCCAGCGGCAGCAGACGGGCATCCCGACGCGGTAGTCGTGGCGGGGCACCGGCGAGAGATTGAGGACGCACACCATCGGGGGCGAATCCCCCTCGCCGACCCGCGCAAACGCAAGCACGTTGTTCGCGGCGTCGTTCGCCTCGAGCCAGCGGAAGCCGGCCGGGTCGAAGTCGAGCTCCCAGAGCGCCGGCGTCGAGCGGTAGACGTGGTTGAGGTCGCGGACGAGCGCCTGGACTCCCTCGTGCTCGGCGTGCTCGAGCAGGTTCCAGTGGAGCGAGCCCTCCGCGTTCCACTCCTCCCACTCGCCGAGCTCACCGCCCATGAAGAGCAGCTTCTTGCCGGGATGCGCCCACATGTAGGCGTAGAGCGCGCGCAGGTTCGCGAACTTCTGCCAGCGGTCGCCGGGCATCTTGTCGAGCAACGACCGCTTGCCGTGCACGACCTCGTCGTGCGAGAGCGGCAGCATGAAGTTCTCGCTGAACGCGTACATGAGCGAGAAGGTGAGCGTGTGGTGGTGGAAGCGGCGGTACACCGGGTCCTTCTGGAAGTACGTGAGCGTGTCGTGCATCCAGCCCATGTTCCACTTGAAGCCGAAGCCGAGCCCGCCGAGATAGGTGGGCCGTGAGACGCCGGGCCACGCCGTGGACTCCTCCGCCGCCGAGACGATCCCCTCCTCGCGCCCGTACAGCGTCTCGTTCATCTCCTTGAGGAACGAGACCGAGTCGAGGTCCTCGTTGCCGCCGAACATGTTCGGCACCCACTGTCCCGCCTTGCGGGAGTAGTCGAGGTAGAGCATCGAGGCGACGGCGTCGACGCGGATCCCGTCTGCGTGGTGCTCCCGCAGCCAGTAGAGAGCGTTCGCGAGCAGGAAGTTCCGCACCTCCGTCCGGCCGAGGTTGAAGACGAGGGTGCCCCAGTCGGGATGCGACCCGCGGCGCGGGTCGGCGTGCTCGTACAGATGCGTCCCGTCGAAGGTCGCGAGCGCCCAGTCGTCGCGCGGGAAGTGGGCGGGGACCCAGTCGAGGATCACGCCGATGCCGCGCTGGTGGAGGCGGTCGACGAGATCGCGGAAGTCGTCGGGCGTCCCGAAGCGCGAGGTGGGGGCGTAGTAGCCGGTCACCTGGTAGCCCCACGAGCCGGAGAAGGGATGCTCCATCACCGGCAGCAGCTCGACGTGCGTGAAGCCGAGGTCGGAGACGTAGTCGGCCAGCTCGTCGGCGAGCTCTCGGTAGCTCAGCGGACGGTTGTCCTCGAGCGGGTTGCGGCGCCACGAGCCGAGGTGCACCTCGTAGACGGACATCGGGCCGCGCAGCGGGTCGGAGGCGGCGCGGCGCTCGAGCCACTCCTCGTCGCGCCAGACGTGCTTCGCCTCCCAGACGACGGAGGCGTTCGCCGGCGGTACCTCGGTGTGGAAGGCGAGCGGGTCGGCCTTCAGGCGCAGGCGGCCGTCCTGGGTGCGGATCTCGAACTTGTACTTCGTCCCCTCGCCCACGCCGGGGACGAACAGCTCCCAGATGCCGGACTGGCCGAGCGAGCGCATCGGGTGCAGGCGTCCGTCCCAGGAGTTGAAGTCGCCGACCACCGAGACCGAGCGCGCGTTCGGCGCCCAGACGGCGAACGCCGTCCCGACCACTCCGTCCAGCTCGCGGACGTGCGCGCCCAGCCGCTCGTAGAGGTGCTCGTGGCGGCCCTCCATCGCTAGGTGCAAGTCGAGCTCGCCGAGCGTCGGCAGGAACGAGTACGGGTCGCGGACGGTGTACGTGTTCCCGTCGGGGTACTCGACCTCGAGCTCGTACTCGAGCGGCAGCCGCGCCTTCGGCAGCAGCGCCTCCCACAACCCGGCGGGATCCTTGAGCTCCGCCTCGACAGGACCTGTCTTTCCTTGTAACACAGTGTTACTTGGGAGAACGCGCACCGCCTGCGCCTCGGGTCGAAGCGTGCGCACGACGACGCCGTCCTCGGCCTCGTGGGCGCCGAGCACGCCGTGGGGATTGGCGCCGAGATCGACGGTCACAGGGCTTCCGCGGCCTGGTGCATGAGCCGCTCGATACCCGCGACGGGGATTCCAACCCAGTCGGGCCGGTTGTCGAGCTCGTACCGCAGCTCGTAGACGGCTTTCTCGAGTTCGAACACTGCGAGCAGGCGCTCGATCGCGGCGTCGCCCGGCGGCAGCAGCGTCGCGTCGACGGTCTCGAGATAGCTCTCGAGGAACCGCTCGCGCGCCCGCTCCTCCCAGTCCTCGGGCACGTCGGCGCCGCGCGTGAGCTCGGCGGCCGTCGCCGCGTAGGCGAAGGAGCGGAGCATCCCGGCGACGTCGCGCAGCGGCGAGCGCTTCCGGCGCCGCTCCACGAGGGTCCGCGCGGGCTCGCCCTCGAAGTCGAGGATGATCCAGTCCTTCCCCTTCCAGAGCGTCTGGCCGAGGTGGTAGTCGCCGTGGGTGCGGATCACCCGGCCGCTCGAGCCGGCATGGGTGAGGAGACGGAGCTGCTCGCGCACCTCCTCGCCGCGGCCGACGATCGGCGCGAGCCGCTCGTCGTCCTCGGGCAGCGAGAGGAAGACTCGCGCGATCTCCTCGTCGACGGTTGCGGTCAGGAGGCCGAGCGACTCGACGCTCGGCTCCTCGGGCGCGAAGGCGGGATCGCTCGGATCCGCGCCGAGCGCTGAGTGCATGTGCGCGGTCACCTCGCCGAGCCGCCCCAGCCGGTCGAGGAAGCTCTCGGGCGCCGACGCGATCTCGCCGAGCGCGAGCTCCCAGCCGTCGATCGCCCCTGCGACGTACTCCTGCAGCAGCCCGAGCGTCGCGGTCAGGGGCCCGCCCGAGTAGGCGTACCAGCCGGCGAGCGCCGGGATGTTGCGGAAGCCCCGCTCGGTGAGGAAGCGGAGGATCTCGAGCTCCGGGTTGATCCCGGGCTCGAGGCGCCGGAAGACCTTGAGGATGAGCGTGTCGTCGAAGATCACGGAGCTGTTCGACTGCTCCGAGGAGACGAGCCGGACGGCCCCGAGCTCGCGGCCGAGCCCGGAGAAGTCCTTGGCCGGGCTGAACTCGGCCACGCCCTCAGAGCCTTGCAACGTCAGCCCCGCGCGCATCGCGCTGACGATCTCCAGCGCGATCCCCGCATCCTCGGCGAGCCCGTCGAAGCGGCCCCCGTCTCCGCCGGAGACGAGGAGCTGGTAGATCTCGTGCGCCCCGGTGTCGAAGCGCATCTCGACCAGGGCGAGCGACAGCTGCGGTTCGCCCTGCCGGATCGTGACGGTGTCGAGCACGTCCGAGTGAGAGACCGTCCGCGACTTCGCGCCGTACCAGCGTTGCCGTGTGACGTACTCGATCAGCGACTGCTCGTCCATCTCACTCCACCTGCTCTTCCTGCCTGAGCTGGAACCAGAAGAAGCCGCGAGGCGCCAGCGTCAGCAGGTAGGGCAGCTCCCCGATCGGCGGGAACGCCGTCCGGCCCAGCATCTCCACGGGGACCATACCGTCGTATTCCGAGAGGTCGAGCTGCACGGCCTGCGCCGAGCGGGCGAGGTTGTGCACGCACAGGACGATGTCGTCCTCCCACGTGCGGATGTGGGAGAAGATCCGCGTGTTGTCGCCGGGCAGCGGCTTGTACGTGCCGAGCCCGAAGACCGGGTGCTCCTTGCGCAGCGCGATGAACCGCTGCATCCAGCGCAGGAGCGAGTTGGGCGTGCGTAGCTGCGCCTCGACGTTGACCGCCTGGAAGCCGTAGACGGGATCCATGAGCGGCTGGAGATAGAGCTGTGCCCAGTCCGCGCGCGAAAAGCCTGCGTTCCGGTCGCCCGACCACTGCATCGGCGTACGCACGCCGTCCCGGTCGCCGAGGTAGACGTTGTCGCCCATGCCGATCTCGTCCCCGTAATAGAGGACGGGCGAACCTGGCAGCGAGAAGAGGATCGCATGGAGGAGCTCCGCCTCGTCGCGACCGGCGTCGAGGAGTGGCGCGAGGCGGCGCCGGATCCCGAGGTTGAGCTTCATCCGCGGGTCCTTGGCGTACTCCTCGTACATGTAGTCCCGCTCCTCGTCGGTGACCATCTCGAGGGTCAGCTCGTCGTGGTTGCGGAGGAAGAGGCCCCACTGGCAGTTGTCGGGGATCTTCGGCGTCCTGTCGAGGATCTCGTAGATCGGCGTCGCGTCCTCGCGCCGCAGCGCCATGAACATCCGCGGCATGACCGGGAAGTGGAAGCACATCTGGCACTCGTCGCCGTCCCCGAAGTAGTCGACGACGTCCTCCGGCCACTGGTTCGCCTCGGCGAGCAGCAGCCGGTCTGGGTAGCGCGAGTCGACCTCGGCGCGGACGCGCTTGAGGTACTCGTGCGTCTCGGGGAGGTTCTCGCCGTTCGTGCCCTCGCGCTCGAAGAGGTACGGCACGGCGTCGAGCCGGAAGCCGTCGATGCCGAGGTCGAGCCAGAAGCGCAGCACCTCGAGCATGGCCTCCTGCACTTCCTTGTTGTCGTAGTTCAGATCGGGCTGGTGGTGGAAGAAGCGGTGCCAGTAGTACTCGCCGCGGAGCTGGTCGAGCGTCCAGTTGGAGGGCTCGCTGTCGATGAAGATGACACGCGCCTCGGGGTAGCGCTCGTCCGTCTCGGACCAGACATACCAGTCCCCCTTGGGGCCGGCCGGGTCTGCCCGCGACTCCACGAACCAGGGATGGTCGGCCGAGGTGTGGTTCATCACGAGGTCGGCGATGACGCGCATGCCGCGCTGGTGGGCCTGCTCGACGAACTCGCGGAAGTCCTCCACGGAGCCGTAGTCCGGGTGGAGCGCGAAGAAGTTGGAGATGTCGTAGCCCCCGTCGCGCAGCGGCGACTCGTACATCGGCAGCAGCCACAGGCAGTCGACCCCCAGCCACTCGAGGTAGTCGAGCTTGTCGATCAGCCCGCGGAAGTCGCCCGAGCCGTCGTCGTTCCCGTCGAAGAACCCGCGGATGTGGATCTCGTAGAAGACCGCCCGCTTGAACCAGAGCGGGTCTCGCTCGAACCATTGCTCCGACATCAGGGGCCGATCTTTAGCAAGTGGCTCTGGCCGGGGCCGAGCTTGACGTAGTTGCGGCCGATGCGCCACGTCCACGTCTCGTCGGTGAGGAGGTCGCGAACCGGGTACGCCGGCGGCAACCCGGTGGACACGGGCACGACGCAGACGCCGACCTGGGTCGCGGCGGGGTCTAGGTTGACGACGGTGACGACGGTGTTCTCCCCGCGCCGCTTGAGGAAGGCGAACAGCCGCTCGTTCTCCGTCTCGAGGATCGTGAGCGGATCGAGCCACTGGAGCGCCTCGTTCTCCCGCCGCGCAGCGTTGAGCTTCGCCGCCAGCGGCAGCAACGGGCCGTCGAGCTTGCGCTGCTTCAGCTCGTACTTCTCCGAGTTGAGGTACTCCTCGGAGCCGGGCCGCACCGGCACGTTCTCGCAGTGCTCGAAGCCGGAGTAGATGCCGTAGGACGGCGAGAGCGTCGCTGCGAGCACGAGCCGCGCCTCGAAAGCCGGGCGGCCGCCGTCCTGGAGGTACTCGTGGAGGATGTCGGGCGTGTTCGCGAAGCAGTTCGGCCGGTAGAACTCGCGCCACTCGAGCAGCTGGCCGAGGAACTCGAGCAGCTCCCAGCGGTTGTTCTTCCACGTGAAGTATGTGTAGCTCTGCGCGAAGCCGGCCTTGGCGAGCCCCGTCATCGGCGCCGGGCGCGTGAAGGCCTCGGACAGGAAGAGCACTTCCGGGTGCTCGCGCCGCACCTCGCCGATCAGCCACTCCCAGAACGGCAGCGGCTTCGTGTGCGGGTTGTCGACGCGGAAGACCGTCACGCCGCAACCGACCCAGTGGAGGACGACGTCGAGCAGCGCCTGCCAGAGGCCGGGCCAGTCCTCGCTGCCGAAGTCGACGTTGTAGATGTCCTGGTACCGCTTGGGCGGGTTCTCGGCGTACTTCAGCGTCCCGTCGGGGCGGCGGTGGAACCACTCGGGATGCTCTTTCAGCCACGGATGGTCGGGCGAGCATTGGATCGCGAAGTCGAGCGCGATCTCGATCCCGAGCTTCTTCGCGTCGGCGACGAGCGCGCGAAACTCCTTCTCCGTGCCGAGGGACGGGTCGATCGCGTCGTGCCCGCCTTCCTTCCCGCCGATCGCCCACGGGCTGCCGACGTCGCCCTTCTGCGCCGTCTCGGAGTTGTTCCGGCCCTTGCGGTTCGTCTGCCCGATCGGGTGGATCGGCGGCAGGTAGAGGACGTCGAAGCCGAGGTCGGCGAAGCGTGGCAGGAGCTCGCGCACGCCGGCGAAGCCGCCCCACGAGCGCGGGAAGAGCTCGTACCACGAGCCGAAGCGGCCGAGCACGCGGTCGACGTCCACCGAGTACGTCGCCGACCACGCCTTCTCGGAGCGCGTGCCGGCCGGCGCGGCGAGCGCCTGCTCGACGGTCAGCTCCTCGGCGTCCAGCAGCACAGCACCCTCCGAGAGCTCGCTGCCGAGATCGGCCTGGCCGGCCGCCACCTTGCGCCGCAGCTCCTCCTGGAACGAGGCGACGCGGTCGACCCACGCCTCGATCCGGAAGCTCCAGACACCCGGCCTGCCGACCTCGAAGGAGCCCGCCCAGACGTCGTTCCCGAGCGGCTCGAGGGGCGACTCGCTCCAGCGGGTCGCGTCGGGGCCCTTGTGCCGAACCGCGGCGCCGAGCGTCTCGTGCCCGTCGCGGAAGATCCGGGCGGTCACCTCGACACGGTCGCCGGCGGTGCGCTTGATCGGGTAGCGGCCGCAGTCGACCTGCGGCGAGACCTCCTGGATCTGGATCCGCGCGGGAGCGCTCTTCGGGATGGACACGCCCCGAAGTCTCACTGATGAGGAAGGATCGAAACGTGCAGCTCCCTCGCTCGGCCGGCGTCCTCCTCCATCCCACCTCGCTCCCGTCCGGGAAGCTCGACCGGGACGCGTACCGGTTCGTCGACTGGCTGGCGGCGGCGGGCCAGTCGTGGTGGCAGGTTCTGCCGCTCGGGCCGCCCGACGACTTCGGCTCGCCGTACCGGTCGCCGTCCGCCTTCGCGGCCTCGCCTCGGCTGCTCGCGAAGCCGGACGCGAAGGTCACGGCCGGCGAGGTCGAGGACTTCGTCGCACGTCACCCGTTCTGGTCCGGCGGCTGGGCGCGCTTCGCCGGTGAGGGCGCGCTGGCCGACCAGGTTCGGTTCGAGCGGGAGTGGAAGGCGCTGCGGGACTACGCCGTCGAGCGCGGGGTCCGCCTCATCGGCGACCTGCCGGTCTACGTGGCCGACGAGGGCGCCGACCTGGAGGACTGGCCTGAGCTGTTCGCGCACGGCGAGGTCGCCGGCGCCCCGCCCGACGCGCTCAGCGCGACCGGCCAGCGCTGGGGGAACCCGCTGTACGACTGGCCCGTCCACCGCGCGACGGGCTTCCGCTGGTGGAGCGAGCGGTTCCGGCGCACGTTCGAGCTCGTCGATCTCTGCCGCATCGACCACTTCCGCGGCTTCGTCTCCTACTGGGCGATCCCTGAGCGTAACTCGACCGCGAAGCGCGGGCATTGGCGGCCGGGCCCCGGCGCCGAGCTCTTCCACGCCGTGGAGCGCGAGCTCGGCGAGCTGCCGCTGATCGCCGAGGATCTCGGCCACATCACCCCCCCGGTGCACCGGCTGCGCGACGAGCTGGGCCTCCCCGGGATGGTCGTGCTCCTCTGGGCCTTCCGCCGCCGACGGGGCAACCCGCACGCGCTCGCCAACCACCGCGAGAGATCGGTCGCGTACACGAGCACGCACGACACCGACACCGTCGCCGGCTGGTTCGCCGGTCTTCGCGCGAGCGAGCGCGCCGTCACCGGCCTCGATCCCCGCGAGCCGCACTGGGGCTTGATCGAGCTCGCATATTCCTCGCGCGCCGCGCTCGCGATCACCCCGGCGCAGGACGTGCTCGGCCTCGGCAGCGAGGCGCGGATGAATCGCCCCGGCAGGACGGAAGGCAACTGGCGCTGGCGGCTCGAGCCGGGCGCGCTGACGCCGGCGCTGGCGAGGCGCCTACGCGCGCTCGCGGAACAGCACGGCCGCGCTCGGGGCTAGCGCCAGAGGGGACGCACCAGGGGATCGCTCACGCGTTCCACCTGGGAGACGACCCAGGAGACGAAGCGCGGGAGCAGCCGCACCACCACCCCCGCGGCGAGCAGGCCGACGACGAGGCCGACCCCGACGTCGCTCGGGTAGTGCGCTCCGATGAACAGACGTCCCACCGCGATCGTCGTCGCGACCACGAGGAAGATCGCACCGGCGATGGGGTCGAAGGCGACGACCGCGAAGGCGATCGCGTACGACACGCTCGCGTGATCGCTCGGGAACGACGCATCCGTGGTGCTCGACCAGGGGTGGCTGATGTGGTGGCTCTCGTACGGCCGCGGGCGATCCCAGGCGTGGTGGATGACGAAGGCGGCTACGTACGCGAGCGCCGCCGAGGCAAAGGCGCTGCCGCACGCGAGCTTCCACTTCCGGTCGCCTCCGGGGCGGCTGAAGAACCACAGCGCGGCGGTCATGACGACCATCAGCGGGATGCTCACCTTCTCGATGTCGCTGAAGACCGTCCCGACCCAGTGGTGGTGGAGAGAGACGTCGTAGATCGACTTGTAGAAGCGCCAGTCCAAGCTCAGCGAGTCTTACCCGACCGGATGAGAGGCGTCTGTGAACTCGCGGAACTCGGCGGTGAGCAGGTAGGCCGTCTGCTCGCCGACGTCGACTGCGCGGTCGCCGATCCGCTCGATCGTCCGCGCGACGACGACCATCCGCAGGCCCCACTCGCGGAACTCCGGCTCGGCCATCACGTCTACCAGCCGCTCGACGAAGCGGCGGTTGGCCCGGTCGATCAGCTCGTCGAGCTCGACGAGGCTCTCGGCACCGGCGAGATCCCGGCGGCTGAAGGAGTCGAGGGCCACGCGCAGCATCTCCTCGGCCCGCTCGCCCATCTCCGTCAGCGTCTCGACGAGCGCGGGGTCCGGCTCGACGTCCGAGACGAGCTGCGACAGCTTGGCGATCGTCACGCAGCCGTCGGCGCTCCGCTCGAGCAGCAGGTTGATGTGGAGCATGGCCAGCAGCAGGCGCAGGTCGCGCGCGACGGGCGTCTGCAGCGCGAGCAGGGCCTGGATCTGGTGCTCGACGGCGAGGAAGTACCGGTCGACCTCGTCGTCGAAGGCGATCACCTCGTCGGCGAGCTCGCGATCCCGCTCCTCGAGCGCGCGCATCGCACCGTGGACGGCGCTGACGACCCGCTGCCCCATCTCCTGGAGCTGGGCCTCGGTCTGCTCTAGCGCCGCGTCGATCGACATCGCGGGCCAGCGTACTAGCTCGCCTCCGGGGTCGCACCAGGGCCAGTCACCACTTCGTCTCCACCCCGCAACGGAGGCGTATCCCACGCTCCTTCGGGTGCGCCGTACGTTGGCTGCGAACCCTGAGGAGGAGGAAATCAAGTGCCGAGAAACGGCAAGCTCGTTCGCAGCTCCCTCGTCGTCGCGGCGGTTGCGGGAGTCGCAGCCCTCGTCGTGGCCACGACCGGGACGGCGTCCGCCAAGGTCGCCGGCGGGAGCGTCAACGGCGCGGGCAGCACCTTCGTAGCTCCGCTCGTCTCGAACTGGATGTCCCCGGTGCAGCAGCAGCTCGGGATCCAGCTCAGCTACAACGCCGTCGGCTCCGGCGGCGGCGTCTCCGCGATCACCAACAAGCAGGCGGACTTCGGCGCCAGCGACGCGCCGCTGTCGCAGTTCAACCCGACCTGCTCCAGCTGCGTGCAGATCCCGTGGGCGCTCGCGGCCACCGGCGTGATCTACAACCTCGCCGGTCTCCAGCATCTGCACATGACCGGTCCCGTGCTCGCCCAGATCTACCGGGGGAAGATCACGAACTGGAGCAGCCCGGCGATCAAGAAGATCAACAAGGGCAAGAGCCTGCCGGACAAGGCGATCACGGTCGTCCACCGCTCCGACAGCTCGGGCACGACCTACAACTTCACCGACTACCTCTCGCACGTGTCGAGCGGCTGGAAGTCGCAGGTCGGCACGGGCACGTCCGTGAACTGGCCCACGGGCGAGGGTGAGAAGGGCAGCTCCGCCGTCGCGGGCGCCGTCCGGACGACTCCGGGCGCGATCGGTTACGTCGACGTCTACTACGCCGTCCACAACCATCTCGGGCTGTTTCTGATGAAGAACCGCTCCGGCAACTTCGTGCAGCCGAGAGCGAAGGGGATTCTCGCGGCCGCCCTGCTCGACACGCACCCCAAGAAGGACGGCTCGCTCTCGATCGTGAATCCCCCCAAGAGCAGGAAGTACCGGAACGCGTACCCGATCTGCACCTACACGTACGTCGACGTGCAGAAGTCGTCGTCGAACGCGACGAACATCAAGAAGCTGCTCACCTGGGCGATCACGAAGGGCCAGAGCTACGGGCCGGCGCTCATCTTCGAGCCGCTTCCCAAGGCCGTCGTGACGTTCGACAAGCAGCAGATCAAGAAGATCCACTCGTAGGAGAGAGACGCGGGCGATCGTGACCTCTCTCGACGTCACCGCCGACGCCGCCCGCCGTCCCTTCCCGGGGCGGCGGGCGCGTCTCGGCGATCTCGTGCTGCAAGGTGCGGCCGGGATCGCCGCGCTCGGGGCACTCGTGCTCGTCGGGCTGATCGTCTGGAAGGTGATCTCGGGCGCGCGTCTCGCGATGTCGACCTTCGGGCTCGGCTTCGTCTGGCACGTCCGCTGGGACCCGGTCCACAACGTGTTCGGGGGCGGCAGCCTGCTCTACGGGACCGTGGTGACCTCGGTGGGCGCGCTGCTGCTGGCCACGCCGATCGCGCTCGGCATCGCGCTCTTCCTCAGCGAGCTGGCCCCGCGTTGGATCCGCGGGCCGGTCACGGCGCTCGTCGAGACGCTCGCCGCGATTCCCAGCGTCGTGATCGGGCTGTGGGGCCTCCTCGTGCTCGCCCCGATCCTCCGCGACCACGTCAACCCGGCCCTCCACTCGACGCTCGGGTTCATCCCGCTGTTCGGCGAGCCGGCGACCTACGGCTCGAACGTCTTCACGGCGATCATCGTCCTGACGATCATGATCCTGCCGATCATCGCGAGCATCTCGCGCGAGCTCTTCCAGGCGGTGCCGGCGGAGTTGAAGGAGGGAGCTCTCGGCCTCGGCACGACGCGCTGGGAGATGATCCGCGGCGTCGTCTTCCCCTATTCGCGCGGCGGGGTGGCCGCGGCGGTGATCCTCGGTTTCGGCCGGGCGATCGGCGAGGCGATCGCCGTCGCGCTGGTGATCGGCGCGGTCACGGGCGTCGGCATCAACTTCTTCAAGCCCGGATACACGCTCGCCTCGATCATCGCCAACAACTACCAGGGCGCCTCCTCCGGGGTCGAGACCTCCGCGCTCATCTACTGCGCGCTCATCCTGCTCGTCTTCTCGATCCTCGTGAACCTGCTTGCACAGTTCATCGTCCGGCGCTCGGCGCGGCGCCTCGGGGGACAGCCGTGAGCGCGGCGGATCTGAGCGTGCTGCAGCGGCCGAACGACCGGCTGCGCAGGCGGCGAGTCGTCAACCGTCTCATGGAGGTGCTCGCCTGGCTCGCGGCCGCGGCGGCGGTCTTCATCCTCGGCGTCGTGATCTGGTCGGTCGCCAAGAAGGGGGCCGGCGCACTGAGTCTCGACTTCTTCACGAAGTCGTATGTCGGAGCCTTCGCCGCCGACGGGGTCAAGCAAGGTCTGGCCAATGCGCTCGTCGGGACCTTCGTGGTGGTCGGCCTCGCCACGGCGATGGCGCTGCCGTTCGGGATCCTCATCGCCGTCTACGTGAACGAGTACGCCCCGAGGGCGATCCGGAGTGTCGTCAACCTCACGCTCGACGTCCTCGTCGGCGTGCCGGCGATCGTGATCGGGATCTTCGTCTTCAGCCTGCTCGTCGTGGCTCACGGCCAGAGCGGCTACGCGGGAGCGTTCGCGCTCGCCGTGATCATGCTGCCCTTCGTCGCCCGCGCCACGATCGAGGTGCTCGCCCTCGTGCCGAACTCGCTGCGGGAAGCGGCACTCGGCGTCGGGGCGCCGCGTTGGCGCGCGACGCTCGGGATCGTCCTCCCGCAGACGATCGGCGGCGTGCTCACCGGCGCGACGCTCGCCGTGGCGCGAGTCGCCGGTGAGACCGCGCCGCTGCTCTTCACGTGCTCGCTCGCGGCGCCCGGCACGCACTGGAACCCGTCCCAGCCGCTCCAGACGATCCCGGTGGCGATCTTCGAGCTCATCGAGCAGGCCGACGAGACCAGTCAGGCATTCGCCTGGGCGGCAGCGCTCGTGCTGATCCTGTTCATTCTCTTCGCGAGCCTAGGAGCGCGCTGGCTCGCCACTCGCAGTCGCCGCAAGCTCGAGCGCGCTTTCCGATGAGCGCCTCGCCGAAAGGAGAGCCTGTGTCCGTGTCGAGTACGATCGAGGCCGCCGTGCGCGTCGAGATGAAGCGTCCGCCGCTGCCGCCACGCGAGCGGCTCCAACAGGTCTTCGACATCCAGGACCTGACCGCGACCTACGGCTCCAAGCCGGCCCTCAAGGACGTCTCGATGGCGGTCTACAAGAACCTCGTCACGGCGGTCATCGGCCCCTCGGGCTGCGGCAAGAGCACGTTCATCCGCTGCCTCAACCGGATGAACGACCTCGTGCCGAGCTTCCGCCAGACGGGGACGATTCGCTACCACGGCCAGGACATCGCGGCGAGGGAGGTCGACCCGGTTGCGGTGCGCCGCACGATCGGCATGGTCTTCCAGCGGCCGAACCCGTTCCCGAAGTCGATCCACGACAACGTCGCCTGGGGATTGAAGGTGCTCGGGATGAAGGACGACCTCGAGCAGCGTGTCGAGCGCGCCCTGACGCAGGCGGCGCTCTGGGACGAGGTGAAGGACCGGCTGAAGGCGAACGCGCTCGGGCTCTCCGGCGGGCAGCAGCAGCGCCTCTGCATCGCCCGCGCGATCGCGGTCGAGCCGGACGTCGTCCTCATGGACGAGCCCGCCTCGGCCCTCGACCCGATCGCGACCCAGAAGATCGAGCAGTTGCTGCACGAGCTCAAGCAGGAGTACTCGTTCGTGATCGTGACGCACAACATGCAGCAGGCCGCCCGTGTCGCGGACATGACCGCCTTTTTCTCGATCTCGCGCGGCGAGGAGGGCGAGCGCTGGGGCGAGCTGATCGAGTACGACGAGACCGAGAAGATCTTCACGGCCCCGTCCGACAAGCGGACGGAGGACTACGTCACCGGCCGCTTCGGCTAGCGCCGGCAAGGACGAGTCGGCGTGAGCCGCGTTCTGTTCGTCTGCGTCGGCAACAGCGGACGCTCGGTGATGGCCGAGCGGCTCTTCAGCCGGCTCGCCGGCGACCGGCACGAGGCGCGCAGCGCCGGCAGCGAGCCCGGCGAAGCCGCCCATCCGCAGGTGCTCGAGGCGCTCGCGGAGATCGGCATCGACGCCGGCGACCACGTCCCGCACAGGCTCGCTGCAGAGGACCTCGCCTGGGCAGACGTGGCGGTCTCCACGTGCAGCGAGGAGGTCTGCCCCGTCACGCCCGGTGTGCGCCGGATCAGCTGGGTCTTCCGCGACCCGAAGTCGCTGCCCCTCGAGCAGGTGCGCCCGATCCGGGACGAGATCGAGCGGCACGTGGAGCAGCTCGTCCACGAGCTCGATGAGCAGCGCGCCTAGGCCTGGGGAAAGCGCGCGCGGACCTCGAGGCCGTGGCCGGGCTCGCTCGTCGCCTCGACCTCGCCGCCGGCCGACGTGACGACGTGCTTCACGATCGCGAGGCCGAGGCCGGTGCCGCGGCTCGTGCGCGCCTGATCGCCTCGGTAAAAGCGCTCGAACAGGCGCGGCAGGTCGGCGGCGTCGACGCCCTTTCCCGTGTCCGAGACGGCGAGGAGCGGGCCTTCGGCGCTCGCGGCCACCTCGACGACGCAGGTGCTTCCCGGCCCCGAGTAGCGGATCGCGTTCGCGACGAGGTTCTCGACGATCACGCGCAGCATCCGCGGCCGAAGGGGGAGCTCGACCCGGCCGTCCACCTTCATCTCGAGCGCGACCTGCGCATGGTTCGCGCGGTCCGCGAGCGAAGCGACGACCTCCTTCACGATCGGCTCTGCACGCGTGTTCCCGAGCGCGACGACCTCGCGGCCGGTCTCGAGCTCGCCGAGGAAGATCACGTCGTCGATCAGCGCCCCCGCCTGCTCGACCTCCCGCTTCGCCTGCTCGAGCAGCTCGCCGACATCCGAATCCGGCAGCTCGGCGCTCTCGAGCAGCACGAGCAGCCGCGCCAGCGGAGTGCGCAGCTCGTGCGAGACGGCCGCGGTGAAGCCGGACCGCAGCTCCTGGTAGGCGGGCAGCTCCGGTGCGGACTCGAGGAAGAGGACGAGCAGGTCGGGATGGGCCGCGACCAGCTCCTCGTCTAGGCGCTTGCCCGGTCCGGTTCCCCCGAGCACGGTCGTCGCCGCGTCGCTGACCGCCACGACACGCCGCTCGCTGTCGAGGACGACGAGCGCCTCACCGCAGCTCTCGGCCAGGGCCCGGGCCCGCTCCTCGTTCACCACTTTTTCACCATGCGTCTACCCTTCGCCAACGGGGCCGCAGCCGATAATGGACGCAAGCATGCCCAAGGTTCTCATCGTCGAGGACGACGAGGTGATCGCTCAGGGGATGGCGCGGCATCTCGGCGCTGCCGGCTTCGATCCCGTCTCCGTCGGCAACGGCACGCAGGGGCTCGCCCGGCTCCGCTACGAGAAGCCGGACGTCTGCGTGCTCGACCTCATGCTTCCCGGCGTCGACGGCTGGAAGCTGATCGAGACGGCCCGGAACGAGGGGATCGGCACGCCGATCGTCGTCGTCTCCGCCCGCGGCACCGAGCACGACCGCGTCCATGCGCTCGAGATCGGGGCCGACGACTACCTCGTGAAGCCGTTCTCGATGAAGGAGCTCGTGGCACGTGTGCGAGCTGCGTCCCGGCGCGCGACGCGCCGCGAGGAGACGCCCCGCGGCGAGCCGATCGAGATCGAGGAGCTGCGGATCGACCCGCGCGAGGTGCAGGCCTACGTCGACAACCGGAGCGCCGAGCTGACGCCGACGGAGTTCCGCCTCCTCTACCAGCTCGCACTCGACCGAGGCCGCGTCGTCACCCGCGACGAGCTGCTGCAGAAGCTCTGGGGCCGGCGCGAGTCGCACCGCGACCGGACGGTGGACGTCTTCGTCCGCCGCCTGCGCGAGAAGGTCGACCGGCCGGCGTCCACGCACACGTTCATCCAGACGCGGTACGGCGTCGGCTACCGGCTCGAGCCGGTGGCGAAGTAGCGCCGGCTAGCCGGGCTTCGCGGCCTCGAGCACGAACGCCGGCTCTTCGATCGTCAGCGGCCCCTCGTCGTCCAGCCGCCGTTGCAGCTCGACGAGGGCGGCTCGCTGGGCGGAGACGGAGAAGCCCTCCACGATCCATGGGATCGCGCGCAGCCAGTAGGCGAACGCTCCGGCATCGGCGAAGGTCGTCGTCGCCGAGCCCGTCTCCCCGGCGAGCACCCCGGTCGAAGGCTGGGACTTCCCCTGGCTCGGCGACCGCGCCGTCTCGCGGCCACCGCCGTGGGACTTCGAGGCGATCGTCGAGCGCCACCTGGAGCGCGCGCGGCCGACCTGCTCGACCTCGGCTGCGCGTCGGCCTCGGCGAGCAGCGCATCGAGGCTCGTCATTCGTACGGCTGCGGCTCCAGCCCGGTCTCGACCTCGCGGTGCCCGTCGACCTCGTACGCGACGTCGACCGTCTCGTGCTTGCGGTACGTGCCGGCGATGCCGAGCCACATCGACGCCCAGCGCCAGAAGCCCAGCTTGCCCTCCTGTTCGACTGGACGCGGGAAGACGAGCGAGCGTCCCTCGAGCTCGAAGTCGCGACCGGGCAGCTGGCGGACGCCGCCGACGTAGACCTCGAAGACGGGCGGAACATGCTCCGGCAGTTCGATCCGCGTGCGCTGGGACACGTTCATAGAATGCCCTGCGGGTGCGCCGCAAGCTGTCGTCCCTCGCCCTAGCCGTGCTTGTCGCGCTCGCGACGGCAGGCGTCGCCACAGCCGCGAACGGAGGCTTCTCGCCGGTCGAGCCGGCGTCGCCGAATGCGCACCACATCCAGGGCGCCTACTACCTCATCCTCGGCTTCACGGCGGCGATCTTCGTGCTCGTGGAGTCGCTGCTCGTCATCTTCATCGTCAAGTACCGGAGCCGCGGGCGGGCGCGCGCCGTCGAGGGCGCGCAGGTGCACGGGCACACGCGGCTCGAGCTGATCTGGACGGCGTTCCCGGTCGTGATCCTGGCGATCATCGCGGGCTTCGTCTTCTACGAGCTGCCGAACGTCGACTCCGCGCCGGCCGCCGCCGACCCGATCCACGTCACCGTCGAGGGCCACCAGTACTACTGGCAGTTCGACTACACCGATTCCCCGGATCACGCGCGCTCGATCGGGACGCTGCACGTCCCCGCCGGGCGGGTCGTCGACCTCACGGTCGTCTCGCCGGACGTGATCCACAGCTGGTGGGTCCCCGCGCTCGGCGGCAAGATCCAGGCGATCCCGGGGCGGATCAACCACACCTGGTTCCAGGCCGATCCCGGCAGCTACGAGGGCCAGTGCGCAGAGCTCTGCGGCGTCTTCCACGCCTCGATGGGCGCGACCGTGCAGGCGGGGACGCAGCAGCAGTACGACCACTACCTCGCGACCTGGCACGAGACGATCGGCAAGCAGATCTGGAACGGCGTCTGCGCGACCTGCCACGGGAACCTCGGCCAGGGCGGCTACGGGATCGCGATCGCCAACAACTCGCTGCTCACCCAGAAGTCGGGCCTCGAAGGCATCCTGCGCAACGGCTTCACCGGCTCGCGGGGATCGATGCCTCCGGTCGGCAACACCTGGACACAGGACGAGATCGACGCGCTCGCCGCCTACGTGAAGAAGCACATCTACAAGTCCGCGCCC
>Ga0207657_10002002_pt1 | contig 22017 bp, 21 predicted proteins | sample KBSC33metaG_FD_184316 | JGI IMG/M metagenome (GOLD analysis project Ga0207657, IMG submission 184316) | Corn rhizosphere microbial communities from Kellogg Biological Station, Michigan, USA - KBS C3-3 metaG (SPAdes) (version 2) | ecosystem: Host-associated > Plants > Roots > Rhizosphere > Soil ... | reverse complement strand
GGGGATGCGACCCCGGAGGCGGAAAGGCCGGCGACTCGAAAGGACCGCTCGAGGCGATGGCTATGAGCCGGCGGCGTCGGAGGGCGGAGCAGGGGCCCCGCGCGGAGCGCGGGGATGCGACCCCGGAGGCGCCGCCCCGGCGAATCGAAGGGTTTAAACCTTCGCAGCGGATCTGAGCCGGACGCGAGTACGGACGAGGCGCTCGCTAGCGCACCGCCGTGACCGATTCCTTGACGATGCGCGGGGTCAGGAAGATCAGGAGCTCGGTCTTCTCGATGTTCTTGTTGGTCGTCTTGAACAGATAGCCGAGATACGGGATGTCGCCGAGGAACGGGACCTTGGTCACGTCGTTGTTGAGCGTTTCCTCGTAGATGCCGGCGATCACCGCCGTATCGCCGTTATTGACGGCGATCTGCGTGATGACGTTCTTGGTGTCGATCGACGGCACGAACCCACCGCCCGCGACCGGCACGAACTGCCCAACCGAGTCCTTGCGGATTTCGACCGTCATGATGATGCGGTTGTCGGGGGTGATCTGCGGCGTGACGTCAAGGCGCAACACCGCCTTCTTGAATTGAACAGTCGCCGGGCTGTTACCCGTGCCGGGCGTGACGTACGGAATCTCGGTGCCCTGCTCGATGCTGGCCTTCTGGTTGTCGGCGGTCACCACCCGCGGGCTCGACACCACCTTGCCGCGGCTGTCGGCTTCGAGCGCGGAGAGCTCGAGGTTGATCAGGTTGCCGCTGCCCAGGTTGATCAAGGTCAGCGCGAGCTGTCCGGCTGGATTGGTCACCGGGAGGTTGACATTGAGCTGCGGCGAATCGGAATACCCGGCGCTGGCCAAGCCCGATGCAAGCTCGAACGGCGTCTGCGTGCGCGTTTCGCGCGTGGTCGTCGTTCCGCCGCTGGTGCTGACCACCGGCTGCGTATTGAGCGTTCCACCAAGCCCGCCCGCGTAGCGCCGGTTCAGCGTGAACCCGGTCTGCATGCCGAAGCGCACACCGAGCTGGCGGCCGAACTTGTCGTCGGCGATGACGATGCGGCTTTCGATGACGACCTGCCGCACGGTGACGTCGATCTGACGGATCAGCCGGCGGACTTCCTCGAGCCGGCCGCCGGTATCCTGGACGAACAGGATATTGGTCCGGGCGTCGACGACCGCAGTCCCGCGCTTGGACAGGAATTTGCCCTCCTTGTCCGAGATCAGCGCCTTGATCGCATCGGCCTTCTGGTAGTTGAGCTGGAACATCTCGGTCTGCAGCGGCTCCAGATCGTTGATCTGCTGCATCGACTCGAGCTGCTGCTTTTCCTTCACGGCGAGCTCTTCACGCGGCGCGATCAGAACGACGTTGCCGTTCTTGCGCATGTCCAGGCCCTTGGTCTGCATGATGATGTCGAGCGCCTGGTCCCACGGAATGTCCTTCAGCCGCAGCGTCAGGCTGCCGGTCACCGTGTCGCTGGTGATGATGTTAAGACCGGTGAAGTCGGCGATCACCTGCAGCACCGCGCGCACTTCGACATTCTGGAAATTGAGCGAGAGCTTTTCGCCCTTGTACCCCGCGCGCGTACCCTGGGTCAGTCGATTCGGGTCTTCCTGGATCGGCTTGACCTCGACGATGAAGCGATTGTCCGTCTGATAGGCCGAATGCTCCCACAGGCCCTTCGGCTCGATCACCATCCGCGTGTTGCCGGCCTGCTCGAAAGTATCGATCGTCATCACCGGCGTGGCGAAGTCGCCGACGTCGAGCCGGCGCTCGAGATTGCGCGGCAGCGAGGTCTTGATGAAGTCGACGATCAGCGTCTTGCCCTGCTGCCGGATGTCGATTCCGGTCGTCGTGTCCGACAAGTCGACGATGATCCGGCCTTCGCCGTTGCGTCCGCGCCGGAAGTCGATGTCGCGCAGCGCATGGGCGGCTTCGCCCGGCCGTGCCTCGGCGAAGCGGGACACCGTCGGCGTTTCCGCGGCTATGGCCGCGGTCTCACTCAGCGTGACGACGACCGTGTTGCCTTCGACCTGGGTTTCGAACGATTGCGGCTTGTTCAGGTTGAAGACGACGCGCGTGCGATTGCCCGCCTGGACGACATTGACGCTGCGCAGCGCCGGGTCACCGATCTCCTGCGCCGATCGACCCATGCCGTTGCCGGTGTCGGGAAAATCGAGCGCGATGCGCGGCGGATTGTTGATCGCGAAGCCGGCCGGGGGATTGGGCAATGGCGCCTTCAGCGTGAACCGGACGATCGTGCGTCCCGAGCTGCCCTTGGAGACCGAGAGGTTCTCGATGCTGTTCGCAGTCTGCGCCAATGCCTGACCGACATTGAGCAGAAGCAGCGACGCAAAGGCGGCAATGGCGGCCCCTTTCAGCCAATGCTCGCGTTTCGCTTCTGTGGATCGCGTGGATCTCATCTGCGCCGCTCCTGTCTTGTGTCCGCATCGGCGAGCTGGAGCTTACTGGTTCGTTCCGTCCAGTCGCCAGCACCGTCCTGCACCAGTTCCTTGAGCTGAATGTCGCCGTCTCCGATGCTGACGATGACGCCGAAGTTCTGACCCATGTAGTTTCCGACCTTGACCTGGTAGACGTCCCGGTCGGTAGTCCTGACCAGCGCATACGTGCTCTTGCCACGCTGCAACGTGCCGACCATTTGCAACGATTCCAGCGGATAGGCTTCGAGCGGTTCCTTGCGCCGGTTCAGGTCCGGCGCCAGCTTGCTGCCTCCCTTGACCGGCTCGATCTTGCGCGGCTTGAACGGATCGGCCAGATCGAAGGCGTTGTAGGTGAACGGCTCGTACGGCCTGACCTGCGGCAGCGGATCGAGCTTGCCCCTGACTCCCTTGCCCTGCTCCTGCATCCAGGCGCGGAGGTCCTGATGGCTTTCGCCGCCGCATGCGGCAACCAGGATGGCGGCGATGCCGCAAGCAGCCAGGCGCAGGTTCATTTCTTGCCCTTGCCGGCGTCCTTGACCGACTTCCTTTGCTTCGCGACTTCGTCCTCGTCCAGGTAGCGGAAGGTCTTGGCAGTGGCATCCATGATCAGCGTGCCCTTGTCATTGACGATGCCAATGTCATTCAGCGTGACGATTCGCGGAAGTTGCGCCACATCGCTGGCGAATGCTCCCATATCATGATAAGTGCCTGTCACCTTCACCGTGATCGGCAATTCGGCGTAGAAATCGGCCATCCGCTCCCGCGCCGCCGGCCGGAACAGCTCGAATTGCAGCCCGCGACCGAGTCCGGCCTGGTTGATGTCGGTCAGCAGCGCGTCCATTTCGCTTTTGTTCGGCAATTGCTTGAGCAGCGCGCCGAACGCCTGCTCGATCTCCTTCAGCTGCTGAACATAGAGCTCGAGATTGACCGCCTTCGCCTTCTTTTCGGTGTATGAAACGCGCAGCTTCGCTTCCTCGTCCTGCGCGCGGTCGAGCGCGTCGAGCTGGTCCTTCCAGTCGAAGAACGCGCCGGCCAACAGGATCAGGACGACCAGCAGGCCCAGGACCGCGATCTTGGGCAGCAGCGGCCAGTTTCCCGCCTCGCGAAAATTGAGGCGGCGGATGTCGTCGAGGGTCATGTGGGGGGCCTCTTCCCTTGCGGCGTCGTCGCCGGGCCCTTGCCGGCGCCCGCCGGAACCTTGCCGCTGAGGGCGGGCGTTTCGGCGGGACGCTTCATCTGCAGGCTCAACGTGAATTCGTTGACCTTCTGCCTGTCGAGCGGCACCGACTTGATCTCGATCAGCTCAGGCGCCGTCAGCCATGGCGAGCTCTCGATGCTGCGCATCAGCGTCGATACGCGGGCATTCGACTGCGCATAACCGGTCAGCGTCACCTTCGATCCCACCTGCTTGACCGATTTCAGATAAAGCCCGTCGGGCAGCTGTCGCACCAGCTGGTCGAGCAAGTGCACGGCCTCGGTGCGGTTCGACTGCAGCGTCTCGACGATCTGCTTGCGCGCCAGCAGCGCCTGCGTCTGCTCGCGCAGCTTGTCGATTTCCTTGATCTGCTCGTCCAGCTTGGCGATCTCGGTCTTGAGCAGCGTGTTGCGACCGTTCTGGTTTTCGATCTGGGCGGCGATGACGATGTGGCCCAGGCCGACGATCGCGACGCCCAGGACGGCCAGTCCGATCGCCATCGAGATGAACTGGCGCTGGCGCGCCTGGCGTTTCTGCTCGCGGTGAGGCAGAAGGTTGACGCGGATCATGGCTATTCGAACCCGCGCAGCGCGAGGCCGCAGGCGATCAGTAACAGAGGTGCGTCCGCCGCGAGCTGACGCGGCCGGATGCGATCGGACATCGTCATGCTGGCGAACGGGTTGCCGACGATCGTGGTCACGCCGGCGCGCTTGGCCACCAGCTCGTCGAGGCCGGACAGCAGCGCGCAGCCGCCGGTGAGAACGACCTGGTCGACCTGGCTGTACGATGTCGAGGTGAAGAAGAACTGCAGGGCGCGGGTCACTTCCAGCGCCAGCGTCTCCATGAACGGCTGCAGCACATCGGCGTCATAATTCTCCGGCAGACCGGCATTTTTCTTCGCCGATTCGGCCTCTTCCGGCGATAAGTTGAACGCGCGCTGAATGTCGTGGGTCAACTGGTTGCCGCCGAAGGCCTGGTCGCGGGAGAACAGAATTTGGTTGTTGCGCAGCACGTAGAAGTGCATCACATGGGCGCCGATGTCGACCAGCGCCACGTTCTGATCGCGCGCGTTGGCCGGCAGCGACGGCGCGATCATGCGGAATGCCTCTTCGGTCGCATACGACTCGACGTCCATCACCTGCGGACGCAGCCCGGCGTTATCGGCGATGGCGACCCGGTCGTCGACCTTTTCCTTGCGCGACGCCGCGATCAGCACTTCGACGTCCTCGGCGTTGTTGGGCGCCGGGCCGAGGATCTGGAAATCCAGGTTGACTTCGTCCAGCGCGAAAGGGATGTACTGGTTGGCCTCGGCTTCGACCTGCAGCTCGAGCTCCTCCTCGGTCTGGCCGGCCGGGACGATAATCTTCTTGGTGATGACCATCGCCGTGGGCAGCGCCATTGCGATATGCTTGTTGCGGCTGCCGAGCCGCTTGTGCGCGCGGCGGAGTGCTTCGCTGACCTGGTCGAGGTTGACGATGTTGCCGTCGGTGACCAGGTCCTTGGCGAGCGGTTCGATCGTGTAGCGCTCGAGGCGATAGGCTCCCTTGCCGGTTTCGGAGAGTTCGACCAGTTTTACGGCCGACGAGCTGATGTCCACGCCGATCAGCGGCGGCGCCTTCGTTTGCAAAAATGCAAACGCGGAATCGAGTTTTTCCTTCAGCATGGGAACTTTAGGCGCACTTCATATAAATTACATTAAACAGTAGCAGCAAATATAAACCATGTAAAACTGTTTTTTCAAGTTTATCTTGGCTCCTAACCCTGCATATAATCGCGGCTCCCGGCCGGCCCCCAGGCAACTTTAATTCACCCATGCTAAAGCGCTGGCTGGTCTACCTTGCGGCCGTATTGGCGGGCCTGGGGCTCGTCGGAGCCCTGCTGCTGGCCTTTGTCTTTGCACTGCTTTATCCCACTTTGCCGTCGCTGGAGACGCTGACGGACTACCAGCCCAAGATACCCCTCAAAATCGTCTCGGCGGAAGGGGCCATTCTAGGAGAGTTCGGCGAAGAGCGGCGGGCCATCGTCAAAATCAAGGAAGTCCCGGATGTCATGCGCCAGGCAATCCTGGCCGCCGAGGACGAACGCTTCTACCAGCATGGCGGCGTCGACTACCTGTCGGTCCTTCGCGCCGCGCTGGCCAATGTCAGCGGGGGCGCCCCCCAAGGCGCGGGCACGATTACGATGCAGGTCGCCCGGAATTTCTTCCTGACACGTGAGCGAACGCTCACTCGCAAGCTTCGCGAGGTCATGCTTGCCTACAAGATCGAGTCCAACCTCTCCAAGGACGAGATACTCGAGCTGTACATCAACCAGATCTTCCTCGGCCAGCGGGCCTATGGCTTTGCCGCGGCGGCACAGATTTACTTCGGCAAGCCGCTGCAGGAGCTCAGCATCGCCGAGGCGGCCATGCTGGCGGGGCTGCCCAAAGCGCCGTCGGCCTACAACCCGGTCGCCAACCCCAAGCGCGCCCGGGGCCGCCAGCTCTACGTACTGCGGCGCATGCACGAGCTCCATTACATCAGCGATGACCAGTTCGTCGTCGCCCAGAACACCCCGCTGGCTGTGCACCAGACGTTGCAGGAATACGACACTCATGCCCAGTTCGCGGCCGAGATGGCCCGCCAGATCATCGTCGAGAGCTACGGCGAGGAGGGTTACACCCGCGGCCTGACCGTCTTTACGACGCTGCGGAAGGACGATCAGGCAGCCGCTTATGCCGCCGTGCGGCGCGGCGTCGCCGATTACGACCGGCGGCACGGCTATCGCGGGCCCGAGGCCTATGTCAGCCTGCCGAGCGACCCGTCGGAGCTGGAAGACGCCCTCGATACCGCCTTCGAGGGCGTGACCGACGTCGACAACCTCGAGCCGGCGATCGTTCTCGAGGCGTCGCCCGCGTCGGTCAAGGTCGTCCGCAGCGACGGCGAGAGCCTGGTCATCAGCGGCGAAGGCCTCAAGTTCGTCGCGCGTGCGCTGACCGACAAGGCCCCCGCGACCAGCCGCATCCGCCGCGGTGCGCTGATCCGCATCGCGACCGATGACAAAGGGAACTGGCAGATCACCCAGATGCCGCAGGTCGAGTCCGCGCTGGTCTCGATCCGACCGAACGACGGGGCGATCCAGTCGCTGGTCGGCGGGTTCGATTTCGACCGCAACAAGTTCAACCACGTGACCCAGGCATACCGCCAGCCCGGTTCCAGCTTCAAGCCGTTCATCTATTCGGCCGCGCTGGAAAAGGGCTTCAGCCCGGCGACGGTCGTCAACGACGCACCGCTCTACTTCGATGCCGCGCAGACGGGCGGCGAGCCCTGGGAGCCGAAGAATTACGACGGCACGTTCGACGGTCCGATGCGGCTGCGGACCGCGCTGATGAAGTCGAAGAATCTGGTCACCGTGCGCGTGATGCAGGCGATCGGGCCGCAATATGCGCAGGACTATATCGCGCGCTTCGGGTTCGATCCGAAGTTGCATCCGGCGTATTTGACGATGGCGCTGGGCGCCGGGGCCGCGACGCCGCTGCAGATGGTCGCAGCCTACGCGGTATTCGCCAATGGCGGCTACCGGGTGACGCCGTACCTGATCGACCACGTGGTCGACAGCCGCGGCAACGTGCTGTCCAAGGCGACGCCTGCGGTCGCCGGCGTCAACGCCGAGCCGGCGATCGATCCGCGCAACGCCTTCATCATGACGACGATGCTGCGCGACGTCATCCGCGGCGGCACCGGCGCGCGCGCCAACCAGCTTGGCCGGAAAGACCTCGCCGGAAAAACGGGCACGACGAACGACAGCGTCGACGCATGGTTCTGCGGCTTCAATGCGTCGATGGTCGCCGTCGCCTGGATCGGATTCGATCAGCCGCGCACGCTCGGCAGCAACGAGACCGGCGCGGTGGCGGCATTGCCGATCTGGATGGCGTTCATGGCCAAGGCGCTGAAGGGCGTGCCCGAAACGCCGCTCAAGCAGCCGGAAGGCGTCGTCGTCGCGCGCGTCAATCCGGATTCGGGCTTGCGCGAAAGCGACGACCGCGCCGGGATTTCCGAGTATTTTTTCTCGGAGTTCATGCCGCGCAAGCGGGACGATGCGCTGGCGACCGACGGCGGCCGCGCGCCGCCCGAAGTGCGCAATCAGCTTTTCTAATACCGTTGCCATCGCACGCCGCATCGTCGCAGAGTCTTCGCAACCGCGTTCGAATTGCGCAGGCGGCGGCGCGGCTTATCGCCGAGCACGGGCTATCCGACTGGGCGGCCGCGAAGCGCAAAGCCTGCCGCGAGCTGGGCTTGAGCGATCGCGAACCGCTGCCGGGTAATGAAGAGATCGAACAGGCGTTGCGCGATTACAACAGCCTGTTCCAGCCGCGGGCCCAGGCGGCCTCGTTGCGCGCCCAGCGCATGGTTGCCCTCGAGTGGATGCAGCGCCTTTCGCGCTGGCGACCCCTGCTGGTCGGCGGCGTCGCGGCGGGCTGGGCGACCGCGCACAGCGATGTGAGGCTCGAACTCGAGGCGGAGGATCCGAAGGCGGTGGAGCTCGACCTGATCAATGCCGGCATCGAGTACGGCGCCGTGGCGCCGGCAGGCGGGGCGCTGCCGGGCGCGCGGCTCAATGCCGGGCGCGGTGCGGCCGCAGTGCGCCTCGACATCGTCTCGCCGCAGCAGCGGCGCAACCGCCCGCGCCGCAACGATGAGGAACGGCTGTCGCTGTCCGATTTGAAATCGCTGTTGGCGAACAGCGAAAACGCGGCGGATCCGGCGTCTAAGATTATTCCTTGAGCCAGGCCGCCGCAGTAAGCGCGTAGTAGGTCAGGATCGCATCGGCGCCGGCGCGCTTGAACGCGATCAGCGCCTCCATCGCGCAGGTGCGTTCGTCCAGCCAGCCGTTGGCCGAGGCCGCCTTCAGCATCGCGTACTCGCCGCTGACCTGGTAGACCGCGGTCGGCACGCCGAATGCGTCCTTGACCCGACGCACGATGTCCAGATAAGGAAGCCCCGGCTTGACCATGACCATGTCGGCGCCCTCCTGCAGGTCCAGATAGACTTCCCACAGCGCTTCGTCGCCGTTCGCCGGATCCATCTGATAGGTATATTTGTTGCCGCCGCCCAAGGCGCCGCTCGATCCGACGGCATCGCGAAACGGCCCGTAGAATCCCGACGCGTATTTGGCCGAATAGGCGAGGATCCGCGTCCTGTCGTATCCGGCGCGATCGAGCGCGGCGCGCAGCGCGCCGATGCGCCCGTCCATCATGTCGGATGGAGCGACGACATCGGCGCCCGCCTCGGCATGGCACAGCGCCTGTCGCGTGAGCGCCGCCACCGTCTCGTCGTTGGCGACGTATCCGGTGTCGTCGAGCAAGCCGTCCTGACCGTGACTGGTATAAGGATCGAGCGCGACGTCGGTGATCACGCCCAGCGCCGGAAATCGCGCTTTGAGCGCCCGCACCGTTTGCGGCAGCAATCCCTTCGGATCCCACGCGGCCGCCGCGTCGAGCGATTTCTGCGCCGCCGGAATCACCGGGAACAGCGCGATCGCCGGCACGCCCAGCGTCATGCACTGTTCGGCGTCGCCCAGCAACAGGTCGATGCTCTTGCGCGAGATCCCGGGGAGCGAAAGCACCGGCTCCTCGCGCCGGCTGCCCTCGACGACGAACGCCGGATAGATGAGGTCGTCAGAGGACAGTCGATGCTCGCGCATCAGACGGCGCGAGAAGTCGTCGCGGCGCATTCTGCGCAAGCGGCGCTCGGGAAATTTTCCGGTAAAGTTCATCGACATAGCGAGCGGTCAGGCTGGTTCAAGCGAAGTCGTCGCGAGCGCATCGTAGCTCGCGCGCATCGTTGCGGGCAACAAGGCCGTTTTATCGGTCCGCACGCGATCGAACAAATCGGCGCGCAGGAGATGGAACTCTTTTATCACGGGGTCGGTCATATCCCGCAGACGATAGCATCGTCTCCCGCTTTCCTCCCTGAGCGGGTGCCCTTCGGTTGCGTAACCCTACCAACCGAAGGGCGTTCTTCGGGCCCCGTCTCACTCCCCTTGATGTCGGGGCCTTTCTTTTTGTGCCGCCGGCGCGCCCGCCGCTGCCGCAAACGGCGCCAGCCAGTCGCCTACCGCCTGCTCCGCTTCGGCCAGGCCTATTTTTTTCGTCGCGGAAAACAGCTGCACGCCGATTCGATCCGCATGCGCCGCATAGTCTTGCGCCAGTTCGCGCTGCACGCCGGCGAGCGTGCGTCGCTGTTCGGCGACGGTGAATTTGTCGGCCTTGGTCAGCAGGATATGCGTCGGGCGCAGCGACGGCAGGAACCAGTCGAGCATCTGGTGGTCGAGCTCGGTCATCGGGCGTCGCGCGTCCATCACCAATACCAGTCCGGTGAGCGGCACGCGCTCGGCGAGATAGCGCGCAATAAAATGCTGCCAGTGCCGGCGGATCGCGGCCGGCACTTCGGCGTAGCCATAGCCGGGCAGATCGGCGAGCAAGGCTCCCGAACGGAGCCGAAAAAAGTTGATGTTCTGTGTGCGCCCCGGCGTCTTGCTGACGAATGCCAGCCGCGTTCGCTGCGCCAGCGCGTTGATCGCCGAGGACTTGCCGGCGTTCGATCGCCCGGCGAACGCGACCTCGGGCGCCCCGTCAACGGGCAGCTGGTGCCAGTCCGCCGCCGTCGTCAGGAACTCGGCATGGTGGAACGGATGCGTCACCGCGCTCGCCTTGCCGGCGAGGTCTGGGTCGGCCGCGGCGGATTCGGTACAATACGCGGTCGGCTTGCGTCGCAGGCGTGCGCGAGCGACGCCCGATGTGCGGACTGGACCGCCGGGCCGCCGAATCGAGGGAGCTTCAAACAATGAAACGCGCGTTGTTGCTGACGGCGCTGGCCGCTGCGGTTGCGCTCGGCGCACCAGCGCAGGCCCAGGACGCTGCGGGCAAGCCGGATCTCGCCAAGGCGCAGCAGATCGTCAACCAGGTTTGCTCGGCCTGCCATGGCGCCGATGGTAACAGCCCGAGTCCGGCGAATCCCAACCTTGCGGGGCAGCAGGCCGACTATATCGCCCTGCAGCTCGCGCATTTCAAAAGCGGGATCCGCAACAATGCGGTGATGGCGGCCATGGCCGCGCCGCTGACGCCCGAAGACATGCGATCGCTCGGCGCGTTTTTCGCGCAGCAGAAACCGAAGGGATCGGCGGCCAAGGATGCCCATCTCGCCGCCGCGGGGCAAAAGCTGTTTCGCGGCGGCGACGCGGCCAGCGGCGTGCCGGCATGCGCTGCGTGCCACGCGCCCGACGGAGCCGGCATTCCTTCCCGTTATCCGCGCCTCGCCGGCCAGTATGCCGATTACACGCTGGCACAGCTGCGCGCGTTCAAGGCGGGCGAGCGCGGCATGGACAAGCAAGGCAAGGACGTCAATGGAAGGATCATGGCGCAGATCGCCGGCAGGATGAACGAGCAGGCGATTGCGGCAGCGGCGCAATACGCCGCCGGCCTGCACTAGAGTGCCCACGGCCGGATCGAGTCGAAGGCGGCGTACAGCGCCGCCTTTTTTTTCGGCGCCGAGATGACGGTCTCGATCGCGGCGCTATTCGTCTACCCGGTCAAGGGCTGCCGCGGTATCGCACTGTCATCGGCGCGGGTCACCGAGCGCGGACTCGAGCACGATCGCGAATGGATGGTCGTCGATGCCACCGGACGATTCGTGACCCAACGCACCGAGCCGAGGCTGGCATCGATTGCGACCGCACTCACCGCCACGTCGCTCACGTTGACTGTGCCCGGCGCCGTGTCCCTTCGCGTGCCGCTCGGTCAATCCGGCGTCACCGGCGCCGTGACCGTGTGGCGAGACACCGTGCCGGGGATCGATCAGGGACCCGAGGCGGCCGCGTGGCTCTCGTCTCGACTGGACGGCGCCTACCGCCTGGTTCGCTTCGATCCTGCCGCCCGACGGCTCTGCAATACCGCCTACGCCGGCGATTCCGGCGCGCACACGGCGTTCGCCGATGGCTATCCGCTGCTGGTGCTGTCGGAAGCTTCGCTGAGCGATCTGAACGCGCGGCTTGCGATACCGCTGCCGGTCGATCGTTTTCGTCCGAACCTGCTGCTGTCCGGCGTCGACGCCTACGATGAGGATTACATCGACCAGGTGGTCAGCGGCGACCTGACGCTGAAAATGGTCAAGCCCTGCACCCGCTGCCAGGTAACGACGATCGACCAGCGGACGCTGGAGCGCGGCCTCGAACCGCTGCACACGCTGGCCGGATACCGCCACAACGCGCTGCTGGACGGGGTCGCGTTCGGCATGAATGCGATCGTTGCAGCCGGCGCCGGCCAGACGCTGACGCGCGGCGCGCCGCTCGCGCATTCTTACCGGTTCTGATCCGCTGCCGGCGCGGGACCTCCGGCCCTGCGACAGATACGCCGCAACGCCGCTAGGCCGCCGCCTTGCACGCCGCCAGCATTTCGCGCCAATCCGGCAACACGATCCCGAAGGCCTCTTCGAATTTGGCGGTGGCGAGCACCGCCGACGCCGGCCGGCGGGCAGGCGTCGGATACTCCGCCGTCGTGATCGGCACGACGCGCGGCCGATCGGCATCGTCGAAAATCGCGCGCGCAAAATCGAACCAGCTCGCGCGTCCGCGTCCGCTCAAATGATAGACGCCGCTCTTTGCCGCCAGCGCCGCCGCGCCGCGGGCGACCAGGCCTGCCGTCGCCTCGGCCAGCACCCGGCTCCAGTTCGGCACGCCGAACTGATCCGCGACGACGCGCAACTCGTCCCGCGTGGCGGCGAGGCGGCGCATCGTCAGCAGAAAGTTCTGGCCGCGCCAGCCATAGATCCAGCTGGTGCGCAGGATCAGATGCGCGACGCCGGACGCCGCTATCGCGCGCTCGCCGGCGAGCTTGCTGCTGCCGTAGACGTTCAGCGGATGCGTACGGTCTTGTTCGCGGTACGGCTGCCCCGACATGCCGTCGAACACGTAGTCGGTCGAATAATGAATCAGCAGCGCGTCCAGGCGCTTCGCTTCCGCGGCCAGTACCGCCGGTGCGCGGGCATTGACCGCGTCGGCCAGCGCGGGCTCGCTTTCGGCGCGGTCGACCGCGGTATAGCCGGCCGCGTTGACGATGATCTGCGGCTCGATTCGCCGCACGGCGGCGGCGATCGCGTCGGCATCGGCCAAGTCGAGCGCGGTGCGGTCGAGCGCTTGCACCTCGCCATGCGCGGGAAGGAGCCGGGCGAGCTCGAAACCGAGCTGGCCCGCCGCGCCGGTGAGCAGAATCACCGGGCGCTTCACGGATAGGCGTCGGCCTGCGCCAGCGTGCGTCCGGCTGCGTCCTTGGCTGCGACCAGCGGCGCGCCCGACAGCGGCCACCGGATGCCGAGCGCGGGATCGCTCCACAAGAGGCTGCGCTCGTGCTGCGGATACCAGTAGTCGGTCGTCTTGTAGAGGAATTCCGCGGCATCGGAAACGACCAGGAAGCCGTGCGCGAAGCCAGGCGGAATCCACAGCATGCGCCGGTTCGCGGCCGAGAGCAGCGCGGACGACCAGCGGCCGAACCGTGGCGAGCTGCGGCGAAGATCGACCGCGACGTCGAACACTTCGCCCTCGGTCACGCGCACCAGCTTGCCCTGGGCGTGCTCGATCTGGTAGTGCAGCCCGCGCAACACTCCGCGCGCGGAGCGCGAATGATTATCCTGCACGAACTCCGCGTCGAGCCCCAGCTCGGCAAGCGCGCGGCGGTTGTAGCTCTCGAAGAAGAACCCGCGTTCGTCGCCGAACACTTTCGGCTCGAGCAGCAGCACCTCGGGCAACTCGGTCGGCGCGACCTTCACGGGCGTTGCTTCATCGTATCGCGGGCCCGTGCATCAGGCTGAGCAGGTACTGTCCGTAGCCGTTGTTGGCCATCGCCTGGCCCAGTTTTTCCAGCGCCGCGGCGTCGATGTAACCCTGGCGATAGGCAATCTCTTCGGGACAGGCGATCTTGAGTCCCTGGCGCCGCTCGATCGTCGCGATGTATTGCGCGGCCTCGAGCAGCGATTCATGCGTGCCGGTATCGAGCCACGCCATGCCGCGGCCCATCACTTCGACCGCGAGCTCGCCCAGGCGAAGGTACGCCTGGTTGACATCGGTAATCTCGAACTCGCCGCGCGCCGAAGGCTTCAGATCGGCGGCGATATCGAGCACCCGATGGTCGTAGAAATAGAGTCCGGTCACGGCGTAGCGCGATTTCGGGCGCTGCGGCTTTTCGGCGAGGCTCAGCACCCGACCCTCGGCGTCGAACTCCGCAACGCCGTAGCGCTCCGGATCGGCCACCGGATAGGCGAACACCGTGGCGCCCGATGCGCGCGCGGTGGCGCGCGCGAGCATCGGCTGCAGATCGTGACCGTAGAAAATGTTGTCGCCCAGCACCAGCGCCGAGCTCGCGCCGCCGACGAAGTCGCGGCCGATGACGAACGCCTGCGCGAGACCATTCGGCGACTGCTGCACCGCATAGTGCAAGTCGATGCCCCAGCGCTGGCCGTCGCCGAGCAGCTGGGCGAAGCGTGGCGTGTCCTCCGGGGTCGAGATCAGCAGGATGTCGCGAATGCCGGCGAGCATCAGCGTCGACAGCGGATAGTAGATCATCGGCTTGTCGTAAACCGGCAGCAGTTGCTTCGACAGCACCTGTGTGGCCGGATACAGCCGGCTTCCCGAGCCGCCCGCCAGGATGATGCCCTTGCGCGCCGTCATGCCGCCTCGCCCGTGTAGTTGAGCGAGATCCACTTGTGGTATTCGCCGCTGCTGACGGCCTGCAGCCATGCGGAATTATCGAGGTACCAGCGCACGGTGCGAGTAAGCCCCGATTCGAATGTTTCGCGCGGCGTCCAGCCGAGCTCGCTCCGGATCTTCGACGAATCGATCGCGTAGCGGCGGTCATGTCCCGGCCGATCGCGCACGAAGCTGATCTGCGCCTTGTAGTCACGGCCGGGGCGCAGTTCGGCGAGTATCCGGCAAAGCGTATGCACGACCTCGATATTGGTCTTTTCGGCATTGCCGCCGATGTTGTAGGTGGCGCCCGGCGTCCCCCGCGCGAGCACCGTGCGTAGCGCCGCGCAGTGATCGCCGACGTACAGCCAGTCGCGTACGTTCTTGCCGTCGCCGTAGACCGGCAGCGGTTTGCCCGCGAGCGCATTGACGATCATCAGCGGGATCAGCTTTTCGGGAAACTGCAGCGGCCCGTAGTTGTTCGAGCAGTTGGTCGTAAGCGTCGGCAGACCGTACGTGTGGTGGTAGGCACGCACCAGATGATCGGAGGCGGCTTTCGACGCCGAATACGGGCTGTTCGGCGCATAAGGCGTCGTCTCGCAGAATCCGTCGGCATCGGGCGCGAGCGAACCGTAGACCTCGTCGGTCGAAACGTGCAGAAAGCGAAAGCGCGAGCGCTCGGGATCCTTTAGCGACGACCAGTAGGCGCGTGCGGCCTCGAGCAGCGCGAACGTGCCGACGACGTTGGTTTCGATGAACGCGGCCGGACCATGGATCGAGCGGTCGACATGGCTCTCGGCGGCAAGATTGACGATCGCATTGGGCCGATGCGCGGCCAGCAATGCCTCGATGGTCGCGCGATCGCCGATGTCGGCGCGCACGAAATGATGGCCGGGGTCGTCCTTGAGCGCGGCCAGGCTGCCGAGATTGCCCGCGTAGGTCAGCTTGTCGACGTTGACGACGGGCTCGTCGCCTGCCGCGCGCCAGTCGAGCACGAAATTGGCGCCGATAAATCCGGCTCCGCCGGTGACCAGGATCATGCGAGCTCCATGCGCCCGAAGGCGAGCGAGGTGGCTGCCCGGGGCGCGGATTCTATCATGTCGCGCGAGCCGATCCGTCGACTCGATAGTAGTCGAGATACCACGCCACGAAGCGGCGCAAGCCTTCGGCGAGCGGCGTCGTCGGTGCGAATCCCGTCGCCGCCGCGAGCCGGTCGATTGCCGCAAACGTCGCCGGCACGTCGCCCGGCTGTGGCGGCAGGTACTCGCGGATCGCGCGCTTGCCCAGCAATCGCTCGAGCTCGCCGATGAACGATTCCAGATCGATCGCCGTATGGTTGCCGATGTTGTAGATCGCATAGGGCGCCGCGCCTGCGTCGGCGGCTCCGGGTACGATCGAGAGTACGCGCACGACGCCTTCGACGACGTCGTCGATATAGGTGAAGTCGCGGCGGACCCGGCCGAAATTGAACACCTTGACCGGCGTGCCGGCGACGATCGCGCGCGTGAACAGCGCAGCGGCCATGTCGGGCCGGCCCCACGGGCCGTAGACGGTGAAGAAGCGCAGGCCCGTCGTCGGCAGCCGGTACAGATGGCTGTAGCTGTGCGCGATCAGCTCATCGGCCTTCTTGGTCGCCGCGTAGAGGCTCATCGGATGATCGACCGGCTGATCCTCCGAGTACGGCAGCGTGTGGTTGGCGCCGTATACGCTCGAGCTCGATGCGTAGGCCAGGTGTTCGACGCCGGCGTGGCGGCATGCCTCGATGACCGAAGCGAACGCATCGATGTTGTTGCGGATGTAGGCGGCCGGATTCTGCAGCGAATAGCGAACGCCCGGCTGTGCGGCCAGATGCGCGACGTGCGTATATCGACCGTCGCGCAACAAGGCCGCCGTCGCCGCGTGATCAGCCAGGTCGAGCTCGATGCACCGCACACCGGCGCGCGCCAGCTGATCCGCACGCGCGCGCTTCAACGCGACGTCGTAATACGGATCGAAGTTGTCCACGCCGGTCACATCGGCGCCGTCGCGCGCCAGCCGCAGCGCGAGATGCATGCCGATAAATCCGGCCGCCCCGGTGACAAGGATTTTCATCGCGCCGGGATTTTCATCGCGTCGTCATGCTGCCGCCGGTTTTGGCGAAGGCTGACCCGCGCAGCAGGTTAAGCGAGCGACTCGGACGCGCGCGCCCGGAGGCAAATCCGGCCGCGCCGGCGACAGGAACCCTCATCGGTCCGCCGGCCGCTCGAGCGCCCGCAGCTTCGCGTACTTGCAGAAGCTGGTGAAGCAACCGATCGCGATGTGGACCAGACCGGCCGAGCCGTCCAGAAAACCGGCGCGCAGCAGATAAAAGCGGAAGAAGCGCACGAGAGGCGAGCCGACCAGCCGCACCCAGGAGAAATGCTCGCCGCGGGCGTGCATCGCCTCGGCCTGCAGCGTCGAATAGCGGTTCTGCTTGGCGAGGTAAGCATCGAGCGACTCGGCCGACGCGTGCAGAAGGTCTCCTTCGAGGCGTCCGACGGGGCCGTCGGCAACGACGTGCTCATGGACGACGTCATCGGTCCAGCGCGCGCGGCGACGGTCGAACAGGCGAATCGTCCAGTCGGGATAGCCTTCGCCGTGGCGAAGCCAGCGTCCAAAAAAACGGTTGCGCCGCGCCATCTTAAACGCGACATGACCCGGCTCGCGCAGGGCTGCGCCGATGGCGCTCGCAAGCTCGGGCGAAAGCCGCTCATCGGCATCCAGGCACAGCACCCAGTCGTGCGCGGCCGCTTCCACCGCATGGCGCCGCTGTGCGCCGAATCCCAGCCACGGCTGCTCGACCACGCGCGCGCCGCGAGCGCGGGCGATTTCTACGGTATCATCGCGGCTGCCGGAATCGACGACCAGCGTCTCCGCGGCAAAGCGCACGGAATCGAGGCAGGCAGCAAGCTGCGCACCGGCGTCACGCGTGATCACCACGAGGCTCAATTCAGGCAAGGGCAGGCGGGGCTGAAGATCGGACAACGCGTCGGGCGTCGGGGCAGAAGAGTCTCCGATGCGGCATGCGACGGAGGGCGGCCCATTCTACGTGCAACGCACCGGCAAGTCATCCGCCGGCCGGCCGCAAGCAAAGCACAGGCGGCATCGTCCGCCGCGATCCTCGTGAGGCGCATCCGGTGAGCCGCGTGCTGATCATCAGACCATCGTCGCTCGGCGACATCGTGCATGCTTTGCCTATCGTGCACGACATCCGGCGACATCGTCCCGGCATCGCGGTGGACTGGGTCGCCGAGGAAGCTTTTGCGCCGCTGCTCGCCATGCACCGCGGTGTCGATCGCGTCATCACGGTCGCGCTGCGTCGCTGGCGGCACAAGGTCTTCGACCGCACGACCTGGCGTGAAGCCGCGGCTTTCCGCCGCGTGTTGATCCGCGATCGTTACGATCTGGTGCTCGATCTGCAGGAGCAGGTCAAGGGCGCGCTGCTGGCCTGGCTCGCGCGCGGGCCGGTGCATGGTCCCGACCGCGCCAGCATCCGCGAGCCCGCGGCAAGCTTGAGCTATCGTCGCCGCTACCGGATCGATCCGGCGCAGCATCTGATCGACCGCTGCCGGCAGCTCGCCGCCGCTGCCCTTGGCTACACGCTCGACGGTCCGCCGCACTTCGATCTGGTTCCGCCACCCTTGGTCGCCGCGCCCGAGTCGCCGTACGCGGTATTCGTGCATGCGAGCAGCCGCGCCGACAAGCTTTGGCCCGAAGCGCACTGGCGCGCGCTGATCGCCCACTTTACGCAGGCCGGTCTCGCCGTGCTGCTGCCGTGGGGGAGCAGCGACGAAGCCGAGCGCAGCAGCCGGCTCGCCGATGGCATCGCAGGCGCGGTCGTCGGCGCACGGCGCGAGCTGCCCGAGATCGCTGCGCTTCTGGCCCGCGCCGAGGTCGTTTGCGGCGTCGACACCGGTCTTGTGCATCTGGCAGCAGCGTTGCGCGCGCCGACGGTCGCGCTGTTCGTCGCGACCGATCCGCGGCTCGCCGGCGTCGCGCGCGCCGGCCCGCACTGCCGCGACCTCGGCGGGATAGGCGCCGTTCCCACACCGCGGGCAGTCATCGCCGCCGTCGGTGCGCTGCTGCGCACCCTGCCGGACTGCTGATGGATGTAGCGCGCGCGCTGTACACGCTTGCCGGCACGGCGCTGCTGCCGTTCCTGCCACTGCGGCTGTGGTGGCGCGGACGCCACGAGCCCGGCTACCGGCGCGCGTGGGGCGAGCGCTTCGGCCGCTATCGCGCCGCGCCGTTATCGCCGCATGTCTGGTGGGTGCACGCGGTGTCGGTCGGCGAAACGCGCGCTGCGCTGCCGCTGCTCGAACACCTGCGCCACGCCTATCCCGACATGGCCATCGTGCTGACGCACATGACCGCAACCGGCCGTGACACCGGCCGCGCGCTCTACGGCGACACCGTCATCCAGACCTGGCTGCCGTACGACCTGCCTTTTGCCGTCGAAGCCTTTCTCGGGCATTTTCGTCCGGCCGCCGGGTTCCTGCTGGAGACCGAGCTGTGGCCCAATCTGATCGCGCACGCCGCCGCGCGGCATATTCCCGTTTACCTGGTCAACGCGCGGCTGTCCGAGCGTTCTGCCGCCGGGTACCGGCGCTACGCCGCGCTGACCCGGCCGATGCTGATGCGGCTGGCGGGCGTCGCCGCGCAGTCGGGCGCCGACGAGGCTCGACTGGCTGCGCTGGGCGCGCGCAAGACGGTGGTGACCGGCAATCTCAAATTCGACATCACGGTTCCCGCTGCCGCTCGCGCGCTCGGCGCCGAATTCGCCTTGCGCTTCGGTTCGAACCGCCGCGTATGGATTGCGGCGAGCACACGCGAAAACGAGGAGGCGCTGCTGCTCGACGCGCTGGCGCGCGCGCCGCTGCCGCCGGAAACCCTGCTCGTGATCGTGCCACGGCATCCGCAGCGCTTCGACAGCGTCGCGGATCTCTTGCGCGAGCGCGGCGTTCCGTTCGTGCGGCGCAGCGACGATGGCCAGGTCCCCGCCGAGGCGCGCGTCGTCCTCGGCGACTCGATGGGTGAGCTGTTTTCCTATTACGCGGCAGCCGATCTGGCTTTCGTCGGCGGAAGCCTGTTGCCGCTTGGCGGCCAGAACCTCATCGAGCCGCTGGCGCTCGGCGTGCCGGTGCTGATCGGGCCGCACAGTTTCAATTTCTCCGAAGCGACCGCGGGCGCGGTCGCGGCAGGAGCCGCCGAGATCGTCCCCGACGCCGATGCGCTGATCGCGGCGGTGCGCGCGCTGCTGTCGGACCCGCGCCGGCTCGAGGCGATGAGCGCGGCAGCGCGCGCCTTTCACGCGGCGCACCAGGGCGCCGCCGATCGCTTGTGGTCCTGGGTCGCGCCTCAGCTCGAGGCGGCCATGAGTCTTAGACGCGCAGATCGCGGTTGATCTGCTCGACGTCGGTTTCGGTCAGCGTGCCGACCGCCTGCTTGAGCTTGAGCTGGTTGATCAGGAAGTTATAGTAGGACTGCGTCAGGTTGAACCGCGTCTGGAACACCTGCTGCTGCTGGTTGAGGACGTCCAGATTCGTGCGCACCCCGACCTCCAGTCCGAGCTTGTTGGAGTCGTACGAAACCTGCGCCGACGCGAGCGCCTGCTCGAATGCCTTGACCTGCGCGACACCGCTGGTCACGCCGGAGAACGAGGTCTGCGCCAGCAACTGCGCGCTGCGGCGCGCGGCTTCCAGATCCTGCCGGGCGCGGTCGCGGTTGGCGATCGCCTGACGCACGCGCGACTCGATCGCGCCGCCCTGGTACAGCGGCACATTGAGCTGCACGCCGATCTGCGCCAGCCGAGAGTCGAAGGCGGCGGACGAGACCGACGACGTCGACGCGGAGCCGCCGGCGTAGCCCTGGTTGATGCTCGCCACCAGATCGATCGTCGGGTAGTGGGCGGCCTTCTGCCGCTCGACCTCGAGCGTGGCGATATCGAAATTCGCCTGCGCGATGCGCACCTGGAGGTTCTGGCTGAGCGCCTGCTCGACCCAGGGATCGAGCGCATTCGGGGACGGCAGCTGCGGGTCGAATTTGTCGCCGAAGCGGCGGAGCTCGGTGGGGAAGTGTCCGATAATGGCGCGCAGCGCCGCCAGCTTGTTGTCGAGATCGGTACGCGCCGCGATCTCCTGCGCGACGATCTGGTCGTACTTGGCCTGCGCATCGTTGGTATCGGTGATCGTCGCGGTGCCGACCTCGAAGTTGCGCTTCGCCTGCGCCAGGTTCTCGCTCACGGCGGCCTTCTGGCTCTCGGTCAGCTCGATGTTGAACCGCGCCAGCAGAACGTCGAAGTACGCCTGGGTGACGCGGACGATCAGGTCCTGCTGCGCCGACGACAGCACGATGTCGCTCTGCCCGACCTGCTGTTTCGCCTGCGCGAGCGCGATCGAATTCTGCGCACGATACAACGGCTGGCTGGCCGATACCGTGTAGTTCAGCTGCGGGAACCGTTCGCGAACTTTTTCCGCCGGGTCGACGTGGATCCTTTCGTAAAAGTCCGCCTCGTTGGCATTGGCGGCAAGACCCACCGTCGGCAGCAATCCGGCGCGCGCCTGCGGCACGTTTTCCTGCGTGGCGGCCCAAGTGGCGCGCGCCGACCCGAGCACAGGATCGTTGGCCAGAGCGTCGCGATAGATCTGCAACAGGTCGTCGGCAGCGGCGGGTGCCAGCGCGCCGCTGCAGGCAGCCCCCAGCGCGATCGCAAGCAATCTTTTCACCATCGTAGCGGTCCAGTCGTCGTTAGGGGCTTTAGGTCCGGGCTGCGACTCGCCGCACGCGGCGCGGCGCCGCTGCTGCCGCACGGAGTCAAAACACAAAGCGCGCCGGCTGCGCGGCATTGCGCAAAGGCGCGATCACCGTCTCGAAAAGGTCCTCGGTCGCGAATGCGCCCGGTGCGGTCGAGCGGATCAGCCGTGCCGTCATCACCGGAGGGTCGCCGACGACGGCGAACAGCCGGCCGCCGGGCTTCAGCTGCTGCAGCCAGGAATCGGGCAGAACCGGCGTCGAACCGGTGAGGACGATCGCATCGTATCGGCTATCGTCCCATCCGCGTGCGGCGTCGCCAACCTCCAGGCGCGCATTGACGATACCGGCGCGGGCCAGCTTGCCCGCGGCCTCGGCGGAAAGTCTCGCGCTGATCTCCACGCTTGTCACCGCCGCGCAACAGCGCGCGAGCAGGGCCGTCAGATAGCCGCTGCCGGTGCCGACTTCCAGCACTGCGTCGTTGCGATCGAGCTCGAGCGCCTGCAGGACACGCGCCTCGAGTTTCGGCGCCCACATGCGCTCGCCGTCACCGAGCGGAATTTCGAGGTCGGCGAAGGCCAGCGTGCGGTAAGCAGGCGGCACGAAATCCTCGCGCCGTACTTCGAACAGCAGGTCCAGGACACGCTGGTCGAGCACGTCCCAGGTGCGGATCTGCTGCTCGACCATGTTGAACCGCGCCTGCTCGAAATCCATCCAGCCTCCTCGCGATGCCAGGCCACCGGTCGCGCCGCGCGCGGTCGGCCTCGCGGCGCCGCGCATTATCGCATGTCAATCGCCCGGAGCAGGCGCGTCTGCGATGCGCGCGGTGTGCCGCGCTCTCCGCGCGCGGTGCCATTCGTTGAAACGGTCGAGGTACGTGTAGATGACCGGCACGACGACGAGCGTGAGCAGCGTCGAG
>Ga0207657_10002001_pt1 | contig 22018 bp, 16 predicted proteins | sample KBSC33metaG_FD_184316 | JGI IMG/M metagenome (GOLD analysis project Ga0207657, IMG submission 184316) | Corn rhizosphere microbial communities from Kellogg Biological Station, Michigan, USA - KBS C3-3 metaG (SPAdes) (version 2) | ecosystem: Host-associated > Plants > Roots > Rhizosphere > Soil ... | reverse complement strand
GGCAGGATCAGAGCCCATCGGTTGCTTAACAATCGGTACTCCTACCCTTTCACTCCAGATAGTTAACTGATCAACTGCGGCTGCACGAAAAGTATCTGCAGCGCCCAGCAGCACAGACTTTCCTGCATTTTTATAGTTGTATGCAAGTTTGCCGATGGTTGTTGTTTTGCCAACACCATTCACACCAACAACAAGGATTACATAAGGTTTTTTTCCTTCAGGAATTTCAAAACTTTTGTAATCAGTATCGCTTGCATCAACAAGAATATTTTCAATTTCTTCCTGCAAAATTGTATTCAGTTCGCTTGTGTTTACATATTTATCGCGTGCAACTCTTTTCTCGATTTGTTCAATAATTGCAATAGTTGTATCAACGCCAACATCAGCAGTTACCAAAGCATCTTCAAGGTTGTCGAGCACCTCCTCATCAACCGTGCTCTTACCTGCAATGGCTTTGGTCATCTTTGAAAGAAAACTCTCTTTGGTTTTTTGCAAACCTTCATCTAAACTTTCTTTTTCCTTCTTTCCAAATAATTTTCCAAAAAAACTCATACGATTTATAATTAAGCTGCAAAGATATTTGTTGATAACACATTTACCTTACATAAACAGGAAACAATGAACTTTCGCTAAAAGTTTATCGCCATTATTTAATTATAGTTTAAACTGTACTGTTCTGTTTTCTTCTGACATTTATCTATCGGTATAATTTAGCGGTTAAGAAAAAATCTCATGAAGAAATTATTGCTCTGTTTATTGTTCATAAGTTTTTGTGCTTTTACATATGCACAATATAAGATCCCCATTTCAGGATTGGTTTGCCGCGATTTTGGAAGAATAAAAACAGGCGATGAAGATATAATGAAACAGATGGGCGGAGTTGTTGTGCAATTGTATTGGAGAGATATTCAGCCTGATGAAAATGGTGCAGTGAAAAGAAATAATGATGCTGATGCTGCAATAAATTGGGTACGCGATTTCAAAATAAAATATGGTGTTGATCTTGGAATAAAAATTCGTTTGTACTGCGGTATTTATTCTCCCGTTTGGCTTTTTAAAAAAGTTGGATTTGTAAGTCTTGATCAGAAGCAGGAGAAGATTCCAAAATTTTGGACAGGTGATTATGTAAAAGCATTTGCCGATGTGCAGGCGAAACTTGCAGCCATGTATGATGATGTTCCTGAAGTGCGTGAAGTGGTTGATGGTTGCACAGGCTCAACTACTGCCGAAGCTTTCATTCGCCCTTTTGCAGAAAGAAGAACAGATGCAGTGCAAGCTTTTTTACAAGCAGGTTATACAACGGAAGCAGATGAACAAGCGATCAAAAAAAGTTTTAATGCAATGAAAGTTTGGAAGAAAACTTTAGTGAGTGTGTGCTTCAGTAATTTCAAAAAATTAAACAGTGATGGAAGTGTTGATGAAGATATCAACCGCACCATTGATTTTGTAAATGATTTTATAAACGAATTTGGCAAGCAGGCTGTTGTTGGAAACAATGGCTTGCGCCCGGAAAGCGGTCATCATGGGCAGCGCTGGCAGGAAGGCGGCGATATGTATGCGTTAGCGAATTATTTCAAAAAATTGCACGATTCAAAAAGTATAAAAATTTATTTTCAAACAGCGAAAGATGAGCGCATCGGCAACCTGCAAAATGCTATTGAAGATGGCGTTACTTACGGCGCTTCTTACATTGAACTTCCGGGTGCTCCGCGCAATTACACACAAGATCTTCCTCTTGCACAGATGTTTGACATGAATAAAAAATTACAAGCAAACGCGAAGCACTAAAAACTTTTTGATTTTGTATATGCACTTAACTGCATTACTACTGTGAGGCTTTGTTGTGTCATCTTGTTTCATCCCGATTCATCAGGACACTGCATCGCTTTGTCGGTTGGTCAGCAAGTGTTGCAATATTGCTATGAAAATTAACGGGAACTGAAGATAACATTTGCTATTTTCTTCGCTCCTTCGCGTCTTTGTGGCTGCATCTTTTTCGAAATACAATTATGGCAACAACGTTGCAACTCCAATTTCTCTACAGATTTCTTGTTGTAATTTGGAAAAATTTTTGAAGTGTTGGATATGTGTCTTCCTCAAAAAACTCTAATAAAAAATTTTTGCTTTGAAAATTCTTATCGTAGAAGACGAAAAAGTTTTAAATGAAAGTATGGTCACATACTTATCCGGTTCCGGCTACACCTGCGAATCCGTTTCCACTTATAATGATGCGTTAGAAAAAATAGATCATCACACATACGATTGTATTGTACTTGATATTATGTTGCCGGGCGGCAGTGGCTTGCAATTGTTGAAATATTTAAAAGAAGACAGGAAAGAAGAAGGTGTTATCATCATTTCTGCAAAAGGAGCTTTGGATGATAAGATGGCTGGCTTTGAACTTGGTGCGGATGATTATCTTACTAAACCTTTTCATCTTCCCGAATTAAGTATGCGCCTTGCGGCAATCATTAGAAGAAAACATTTCCAGGGACAATCAGCGATTAATGCAGGTGATATCGCAATCGATGTAAACGCAAAAACAGTAAAAGTAAATAACAAAGAACTTGATCTTACACAAAAAGAATATCAGCTTCTTCTTTACTTAGTTACCAATAAGAACAAAATACTATCAAAGAATGCTATTGCCCAACATCTTTGGGGCGATGACCAGGATTTTGCAGAGAACTACGATTTCATTTACACACACATAAAAAACATTCGCAAAAAAATTGTAGCAGCAGGAGGAGAAGACAGGCTTCGTTCTGTTTATGGAATGGGTTATAAATTATCTGCGCCTTGAAATTATTATCAAAATATAATCGCATCAATATAGCAGTAACCATTGGTGTATTTCTTCTGGGAAGCGTGTTTTTCTTTTTCGTGCTGCGATATATTTTATTGAATCAGTTGGATGAAACGCTTATGAGTGAGAGACAGGAAATTGTAAACTATATTGCCGCTCATGATGAATTACCTGAAATTGTTAATACCACACAACAATGGAGTTACTACGAACCAACTTCTCAGCCGGTTGCCAAATCTTATTTTAAAAGTGGCATTTATATAAGTGACGATTTTGATAAGGAACAAATACGTCAATATATTTTTTCAATAAAAGCCGGGAGCACTTTTTACAATATCACTATTACCAAATCGCAAAAAGATACACAGCAACTCTTAAGGCTCATCATCATTGCAACTATAGCGATGATAGCAATTATACTTATCATAAATCTTGTGATCAACAGGAAAATATTAAGCACTCTGTGGAACCCCTTTTATAAAACAATTGAACAAATAAAAACATATCGTTTATCAGACAAACATCCAATGCAACTGAATAAAGTTTCTATTGATGAGTTCAGATCTTTGAATGAAAGTTTGAATGAAATGAGTGAACGCATTTATCACGATTATGAAACATTGAAAAGATTTACAGAGAATGCTTCTCATGAAATGCAGACACCTTTGGCAGTGATCCGCTCTAAAACAGATGTGTTGATGCAAAGCGTTGACTGGAAAGAAAAAGAAATGCAACAGTTGCAACAAATAGAAGATGCTACACAGAGGCTTGCAAAATTGCATCAATCATTATTGCTGTTAACTAAATTGGAGAACAGGCAATTTCTTTTAAATGAAAAGGTGAATCTTACTGATATCATTCAGCAAAAAATAAAAGAGCGCGAAGATGTGCTGGAAGCTAAAAAAATTTCAGTACACGCGAACCTGCAGCCCGTAACACTTTCGTTTCATCCGCATCTTGCTGAAATTCTTGTAGGCAATTTATTGAACAATGCTATTCGCCATACTGCTTCAAACGGAGAGATTGATGTTGAACTTTCAAAAGAAAAATTTTCAGTAAGCAACACTTCTTTAAACGGTGAATTGGATAAGAATAAAATTTTTCAGCGATTCTATAAAACAGATACTTCTGAAGGAACAGGTCTTGGTCTTGCAATTGTAAAAGAAATCTGTAACGTGGCTAATGCAGACATACAATACGAGTATCAAAACAGCAAACATCAATTCATCATAAGATTTGGAAATGATAATAAAGCATAGCATAAAAAAGATCATTTCTGTTTTATTGTCCCTTGCAATATTTTTTTCAGCAGGCGCACAGGAAAAAAACCTTGATTATTTTATCAATGCTGCTTTGCAAAACAGTCCTCTTTTAAAAGATTACAATAATCTTGTTCTCCTCAATACAATTGACAGCGCAAGAATTATGTCAGGCTATAAACCGCAAGTGAACGGAAAGAGCACGAATTTGTATGCACCTGTAATACATGGTTGGGGTTATGATGAAGCAATTTCCAACATCGGTAATTTTAGTGAGCTTATTACACTTGACAAACAAATCATCAACAAAAAGGTTTTACAAAATCAAATTGACATATTGCATCTTCAAAATGATTCTTTGCATGTAGCCCGTAAAATTTCCGAACAGGATATGAAGAAAGCAATCACTTCTCAATATGTCGCCGCTTATGGTAGCTGGCAACAATATTTGTATAACAAAGAGGTTTATGATTTGCTTACAAAAGAGGATACACTGTTAAAAAAACTTACACAATCTGCAGTGTATCGTCAAACTGACTATCTTGTTTTTCTTATCACGTTACAACAACAAAAACTTGCGATAACGCAAGCAAGAATTCAATTTCAAAACGATTATGCAACACTTAATTATTTAAGCGGTTTATTTGATACTTCTTTTACATCTCTTGACACACCTCTGATACAATTAAATTATACTCCTGAGATTGAAAATACAGTTTACTATCAAAAGTTTGCTGTTGATAGTCTAATATTAAAAGCAAGCGATGCGCAAATTGATTTGAACTATAAACCAAAGGTGAGCTTATACGCAGATGCAGGTTATGTTTCTTCGCTGCAATATCTGCCTTACAAAAATTTTGGTGCAAGTGCAGGAGTAAATCTTACCGTTCCGATTTATGATGGAAGACAAAGAAAAATGCAGCACAATAAAATTACTATTGCAGAACTTACAAGACAGAATTATCGGGACTATTTTAAAACACAGTATAGTCAACAGATCGCACAGCTTACACAACAATTAAATGCAGCGCAACAATTGATCAACGAAACAAACGAACAGATAAAATATACAGAAGGATTGATGGAAGCTAACAGAAAACTGCTTCCGACAGGTGATGTAAAAATTTCTGATTTTGTAATTGCCATCAACAATTATCTGAATGCAAAAAATATTATCATACAAAATACTATAAGCCGGCTGCAGATCATTAATCAAATTAATTACTGGAACAGGAAATGAAAAAACAGTCACTAAAAAATATTTTGGCTAAAGCCCATAAGAAATGGGTTTTACTCATTAGCCCCAGCATTAAGGCTGGGGCTATAAGAACGCTTGGTTCTGGCTTTAGCCAAAGTAACTTTTTCATTTTACTCATACATCTGTTTTTCATTGTTTCGTTATTTTCCTGTAAGCAACAAGCAGGTGATGATGAAGAAGAACAACCTTCTGAAGTTGTAACACCTGTAACGGTAACGCATCCTGCAACAGGCAACATGGCTGAAACAGTAGAATTAAATGCTGTTTCAACGTTTCTTCTTAAAACGTCTATAAAATCAAATACGACCGGTTACCTGCAAAAAGTAAATGCACAATTGGGCAAATATGTTTCGAAAGGACAAGTGATGTTTGAAATAAAAACGAAGGAAGCGCAGGCACTTGGAAATACCATTAACAAGCTCGATACTTCTTTGCATTTCCAGGGAACCGTAACAATCAAAGCTCCTGACGCAGGTTTTATTTCTGATCTCACTTTAACCACAGGAGATTATGTTCAGGAAGGCGAACAGCTTGCCGCGATTACCAACACAAATAGCTTTGTTTTTTTACTCGACCTTCCTTATGAACTGAAACCATATTTGCCGAATAATAAAATTATGCAGTTGCATTTGCCGGATAGTACTGTACTTAATGGATCACTACAAGCGCCTTTGCCCGTTGCAGATTCTGCAACACAAACACAGCGTTACATTATTCATGTTCATTCAAATCAGCCAATACCGGAGAATTTGATTGCGAAAGTTTATTTAATAAAATCAGCAAAACAAAATGCGGTGTCGTTGCCAAAAGCAGCAGTGCTGAGTGATGAAGTACAAAATGAATTTTGGATAATGAAGATGATCAATGATTCAACAGCGGTAAAAGTACCGGTGAAAAAAGGAATGGAAACAAACGACAATGTTGAAATCGTTTCGCCATCATTATCACCAACAGATAAAATTTTGTTAACTGGAAATTATGGTTTGCCTGATACGGCGAAGGTGAAGATGATGAGTGGTGAATAATTTTTTCGTGAAACGTGAAACGACAAACGTGAAAGAATGATTTTTTTGTTGACGAGCTTTTGTACTTCGTTAGTGTTGTCTTTTCAGTGGTTTCAATGAATGACGCTAATATTTTTATTTTGCCGGCAGCGGCGTTTCATGGCATCGCCTGTTGTGTCACTCACTTGTACTTAAAACATGTATGAACAGTTGAAACTCTTGATAGCTCCGTAGGAGCAATATATTGGTAGAAATTGGATAAGCCGAATGTCAGAACTCCATTAGGAGCGAAATATTTTGCAAGAGATCATTGAACATTTCGCTCCTACGGAGCTTGAAAAAAATTTCACTTATTTATTCTACCAAGATTTCGCCTCTACGAGGCTTGGAATAAATATGCTGGTAAAAATGCGAAGCTGATGAATAACGAACAGAACGTACAAGAGTGCGACGCAACGGAAGTGTCATAGTAGTAATGTTGTTTGGCTCCTAAAAAATAAAACACAAAACCAACAACACAGAACTCAAAACATAAAACATTGAATGCGTAATTTTTTTACAACATATAAAAATCCTATAACAGTTGTCATTGTTATCATTTTGCTTGGAGGCGGATTTGTTTACAGTAAAATGCAAACGTCGCTGTTTCCTGAAATTACTTTTCCAAAAATAAAAGTGATCGCTGATGCAGGGCAACAGCCTGTGAAAAAAATGATGATCACTGTAACGCAACAACTGGAGAATGCGATAAAGCAAGTGCCTGATTTGGTAACGATCCGCAGCATTACAAGCCGCGGCAGTTGCGAGATTTCTGCATTTATGAATTGGGATGCGAATATTGATATTGCGCAACAACGCATTGAATCGAAGATTGCTGAAGCACGAAATAATTTGCCATCTGATGTGAACATTACTGTTGAAAGAATGAATCCTTCAATTCTTCCTGTGATGCAATATTCCATTGAAAGTAATTCTAAGTCGCCGATTGATTTGAAGCTGCTTGCACTTTATACTATTAAACCTTTTCTTTCGCAAGTGCAGGGCGTTTCAGAGGTGCGTGTGATCGGTGGCAAAACAAAAGAATACTGGCTTGTGCTGCATCAGCAAAAAATGAATTCGCTTGGCATTACGCCGGATATGATCAGCACTGCATTAACGAATACCAATTTTATAAAATCAAATGGTTATCTGAATGATTATCGTTTGATGTATTTAACGGTGACGGACGCATCGGTAAGTTCGAAAGAACAACTTGAAAATATTGTGTTGAGCAATAACAGTAAACGTATCATATTGCTGAAAGATATTGCCGATGTGCAAATACAGGAAGCGAAAGAATATGTAAAGATCAATGCGAACGGTCATGAAGGTGTTTTGCTGGCGATTGTAAAACAACCAAACGCAAACGTGATTGATGTCGCGAACCTGATGAATGCAAAACTTAAAGACCTTCAAAGAATTTTACCGAAAGATGTTGCAATAAAACCATATTATGTTCAGGCAGATTTTGTGAATCAATCAATCAAAAGTGTGACTGACAGTTTATGGATTGGTTTAGCGTTGGCAATTTTTGTAGCTATAATTTTCCTTCGTTCGTTAAAAGCGAGCAGTGTAATTCTTGTTACGATTCCTGTTACATTATTGCTTACGCTGATCGTATTTTATGCAACAGGACAAACATTAAATATTATGACGCTTGGCGCAATTGCCGCTTCGATTGGGTTGATCATCGATGATGCAATTGTTGTAGTAGAACAAATTCATAGAACGCATGAAGAACATCCTGATGAATCTTCTGTTACACTTGTACAGAAAGCAGTTCACTATTTGTTTCCCGCGATGGTTGGATCATCATTGAGCACAATTGTAATCTTTCTTCCGTTTGTTTTGATGAGCGGTGTTGCAGGAGCTTACTTTAAAGTGATGACCAACTCAATGATCATTACTTTGGTTTGTTCATTCTTTGTTACGTGGTTAATGTTGCCGGTAATTTATTTGTTGTTCACACGAGAAGGAAAAAGTAAAAAGTCAAAAGCAAAAACAGTAGAAGCGCATTCAGTAAAAAAACAAAGATGGGTAAGTTTTTTTATAACGAGGCCTTATATAAGTTTTATCATTATTGCAGGATTTATTGTTTCCATTTTTCTCATTTATCCTTTGCTTGAAACAGGTTTCTTGCCTGAGATGGATGAAGGAAGTATTGTATTGGATTACTGGTCACCACCCGGAACTTCATTGCAAGAAACAGATCGCATATTGCAACAGGTAGAAAAAATAATTGTGAATGAACCCGACGTGCAGGCATATTCAAGAAGAACAGGAACGCAAATGGGTTTCTTTATCACTGAGCCAAACACAGGAGATTATCTTATTCAATTAAAAAAGAACCGGGATAAAACAACGGATGAAGTCATTAGTGACCTGCGGCAAAAAATTGAAAGCACGCAACCTGCACTACGTGTAGAGTTTGGGCAAGTGATCGGCGATATGTTGGGTGACCTGATGGCTTCTGTTGAACCCGTGGAAGTAAAAATTTTCGGCAATGATCAAAACAGGTTGCAACAACTTTCAAAACAGGTTGCATCGATTGTTGAAAATGTAAAAGGCACTGCAGATGTTTTTGATGGTATTACAATCGCAGGACCTTCCATTAATGTTGAACCGAATTCTACTAATCTTGCTCAATTCGGCATCACTCCGTCAGCGTTGCAAACTCAGGTGCAGACTGCATTAGAAGGAACTGTTGTGGGAACAGTGTATGATAAAAATCAGCTCACTGATATTCGGATGGTGTATCCGGGTAACAGAACATTAAGTGTGAACGACATTAATCAAATGCAGATTTTTTTACCAAACGGAACACTGAAGCCAATCATTTCTTTAGCAAATGTTCAGATCAATCCCGGTGATGCAGAAATTCAAAGAGAAGATATGCAATCGATGGGTGTCGTAACTGCGCGTCTCGAAAATCGTGATCTTGGAAGTGTGATGAAAGATATTCAGCAAAAGGTATCATCAAAAATTTCTTTGCCGCAAGGTTATGCAATTGTGTACGGCGGCGCATATGCGCAACAGCAACAATCATTCAGTGAATTGCTCATCATCCTTATCACTGCAAGTTTGCTTGTGTTTGGCGTGATCTTATTTCTCTTTAAAGATTTCAGAATTGCATTTACTATTTTGCTTATTGCAGTGCTTGGCATTGCAGGAAGTTATCTCGCTTTGTATTTAACGAATACTGCATTGAATGTAGGAAGTTATACAGGTCTTATTATGATCGTTGGCATAATTGGCGAGAATTCAATCTTCACATTTTTGCAATTCAGAGAATCATTGAAAGAATCGCATAATGTTGATGAATCTGTTGTTTATTCCATCTCCACACGGCTTCGTCCAAAACTCATGACAGCACTTGGCGCTATCATTGCGCTAACACCTATTGCACTTGGTATTGGGACAGGTGCACAGTTGCATCAACCACTTGCTATTGCAGTGATCGGTGGTTTTATTGTTGCAATGCCTTTGTTGTTGATTGTGTTGCCGAGTTTTATACGAATGATCTATAAAAGAAGAACTGAGCAGTGATTAGGGAACTTTTGAAAGATGATAAGAAAAAGGATTTCAACCACCGGAATCTTTGTAATCCTTCTGAACTGCTGATGGTTTAATGCTACAACAAATTATTTATTATCTGGTTTCAAATTAAAAGAGCATATTCATTGGGAAAGATAATCTACAAGTTGTTGACGGTGATCTCTTAAATTGTAAAAGTTATTAGTGGGATTATTTTTAATGAAACTATTAGTTATATTTTTGCACCTGATAAAAAAAATTTTATGAAAAGAAAATGTTTTTTGATTGCAGCATGTATGATGGCAACTATTGCCTGCACTTCAAATCAGAACAAGGAAAGTAGTACTTCATCATCTTCAAGTGATACAAGTTCTGCAAATGCCGCAAGTTCTAGCGAAGAGAGCAATAATCCTAAGGGTATTGGTAAATACGAACACGTTCAATTGACACACCCGTTAGATCAGAATATGATAGCTGAAGGCACTAAAGTTTATGATGTTAAATGTGCTTCTTGTCATAAACTAACAGATGAAAGACTTGTTGGCCCGGGATGGAAAGAGGTTACTGATAGAAGAACCCCTGAATGGATAATGAATTTTGTTACCAACACTGAAGAAATGATTGAAAAGGATACTGCCGCAAAAAATTTACTGGAAGTTTGTTTGGTACAGATGCCCAACCAAAATCTTTCAGAACAGGACGCACGATCTGTATTAGAGTTTATGCGTAAGAATGACGGTAAACAATAAGCGGAGACACGAGGAAGATTAAGACATGACAGTTTTCGTTTTTTCTTTTTCATAAAGCTTAAATCTTGCTGACATAACCAACGTTGCACCCAATAACAACATTATTGCTGCTATCTAAAGAAGCCAGTTATAAATTGAACTGTTGGTTTTAAAAAGAATGCCTAATCCCCGAAGCATTAAAATTGTTTCGTTAAATATAATAGCGAATGAAAAAATATAAAATGGATAAACAATAACCTTCCCGTTTCTTGAAAAATGATCGTGCTCAATCAAATTGCTGAGTATATAAAATGTTACAAACCCTAAAAAAACAAGGTGCAAAAAACCTATTATTACGGGTCTGTTTCCATAAACTGCATTACCCAATTGCAACAATGCATAAATTAAGCAGGCATAAATTTATCCAGAAACTTTTTTTCATGAATAAAATCTTCAACTTTTATTCCGCAACAAATACACCTTGCGCACCCATTTCTGCATCGGCAAAAGAGTGATCAACAAAAGTATATCTGCCTTTTTCAGGAAGTACAAATTCCATTATTGCACCCTGTGCCGGACCTAAATATACTGCCTGTAAACCCACAAATTGGTTAGCAGGATTTCCGTCTAACCATACTTTGTCAAGTATTGTTCCTATCACATGAAAGCTTGTTGCGTTATTAGGACCAACATTTAAAAAATATAATCTTATTCTTTCACCGACTTTCACTTTTATAGGATGAATTGCATACTGATTGATCTTCCCGTTGAACGAAACATAAGTAGGCTGTTTATGCATTGCCAATGCTGTATCCGGTTCAAATACTGATCCGCTTGGTTTTAAATAATATTCGTTTTGTACAATAGCAAATTCAGTGTCGACCTTTCCCGGAAATCCATCTTTGGGTTCAACAATCACCATTCCTACCATTCCGGCTATCATATGAAGCAAAACCATAGGTGTTCCGCAGTGGTACATGAATACACCCGGATAGTTTGCGGTCCACATAAAGCTGATTGTTTCACCGGGGTTAATGGTCTTGTATTTATCGGCGGGATTTACCATGGCAGCATGAAAGTCGATAGAATGCGGCATCGGTTTCATATTCATTGCCATCGTCAGTGAATCATTCGAGCGGTCTGTCATGGAAAATTTTATAGTTTGTCCTACACGCACTCGTATAACAGGTCCGGGTAAAGAATCCCCAAAAAGCCATCCGGTAAAAGAAACGTCCTTAGACACGTGCACCATTTTATGCGTTACATCCATTTTTATTACAACAGTGTCCCCATTTTCCACCATAGGAACTTTAGGGGCATAAGCAAGTGGTCCTTTAATTTGTGTTTCAGAATTGTATTCAGTTGTTACAACCGCTTTAGGCGCTCCCATCACCATGCTTGTGTTTGAAGATTTGTTTTGTTGACAGGAACATAAAATGGCAATTCCGGAAATAAAAAAAATTTTTCTCATGATTAGCGATGTTAAAAAATGATGAAACAAGCAGCAATCTATTTACTGATTCCTTCAAATTTATTAAATAAAATGAACGCTGCTATAAAAAAGTAAGGAAGATTACATCAAGGTTGATGGGCAACACTTTTATGATACTCTAAAAAACAAATAAAAATTGTAGTAAAATTGTTTAAGTACACAACAGAAAATGAATAGTGATATTCAGCCTGCTCAATAATCCCTACAAAAAATTTTTATTCTTTAATAAATTTCTGGCTAAGTTGATTATTTGTCGAAAGAAGTTTTGCAATATAAACACTGTTAGCAAGTGAGGAAATATCTACTGAGGTAAATGAACCTGCAATATTTTTCTTTATCACTAACATTCCTTTTGAATCGTAAATATTGAGTATAACATTACGGTTCAAAGAAGATAAAATATGCACCTGCAAAGCATTTGAGCGTTTTGTAACGATCGCCCATTTATGTTGTTCTGTATTAGTTTTTATATTGTTTGTTGCGAAGGAAGTATTTGCAGAAGTTAATTTGGAATAATAAGGATTTAAAAGAGCAGAAACATCAAACTGTTCAAGCCTTGCTGGCGTTGTAATACCAAGCTTGGAAAATCTTTCATTTGTTGTAAAAAATTGAGTAGTTGTTTTTGCACTGATACCTTCTGTTTGCGTGAGACTTTCATTCAACAATACCTTGCGTTTGTTTGCAGAAAAAAAATGATTACCTGAAAAATCGTACAACAAATAAAGAAAAGGACTAAGCGTAGAATTATAACCGCTTAATACTATCACTCTCTGCGTTGGTAAAACGTCTGCGCCTGTTATCAATCCCTGCACATCAAGTTCTGCTAATTTTACTGCCTTATATGTTCCTGGCTTTTTTGGCAATCTGTATAATCTTGTTTTAAGATCGATCCAATCTTTACTGAACAAATACAAACTGTCGCCATACGCAATCAATGCTTCACAATCAAAATTGGTATTATTATTTCCCTTTGCGCTGAAATCTGTTTGATCACTATAAGAAAAATTAATGATGCCCGCTTGCACAGAATCGCCAGTGGTCACATTTGTTTTTGAGATCCTGTAAATCTTCAGATTTGTACGGTTACCGTTAGCATTGTTACCAAAATCACCAACATAAATAAAACCATTATCCTGTGCAATGTCTTCCCAGTCAACATTTGTAGCGTTCTTAATAACAACAGTTCGTTGAATTGTATTTGTTGTAGCATTCATTCCATAGATCACAGGTTGACCGCCGCTATCGTCGTGCGTCCAGAATAATTTTTTCCACCATATCAAGCCTGAAGATTCATTAATAACCGTATTCAAATTATACTTTAGTTTGGGATTCAATGTTACACTGTTGTAGGTGCAGGAACCATCATTAACGGTTGCGAGAGAATTATAATTATTTGCAGCAGGATCAGGGCATCCCTTCAATTGCGCTTTTGAAATAATAAAACCAAGGGTAAAAAAAACAAATGATAAAATTTTTTTCATGGTAAAGGAATTGAAAAGTTGATTAAAGAATAAAATTAAGTGAATAAATTTTATTGCATTTATTTTTTTGTACTTAGCCTCATTGCTACTATTGAGCTTTGCTTGCGTCGCACTCTTGTACTTGTGTAGTTCTTTTGAGCAACAAAAAAGACACAGCCTTATTTGCCCTGTGTCTTTTCAATTATCAGATTGATATTGTGAAACTAAATTCTCCAAAACAATAAATTCATTAAGGTGATATTCGCAGCAACCAAAACATCAGAGCGAATATTTTTTGTTTGCATAGCATTATTTTTTCCCGCTAGTTTTATTGAAGCAAGCATTCTGCCTTTCGGAAGATACTTCGAAGAGAAATAATAAAGATTCAATGCGATGTTGGGATTGCTTTTCTGCAGTTCCAATATTTCTTTCACAGGGATGGTCATAGATGCATTAGCACCGGTTACATCTTTAAATTTCCATTCTTTTAAAACATTGCCCTGATCATCTTTAATTTCAATACTTCTTCCGGTACCGGTAACCCCGCAATGGCTGTAATAAATTTCAAGCTCATCATTGTAATTCGCTTTCGTTAATGGCAGGCTGTTCAAATCAACAGCAGTTGTATTAAGCACTCTTTGTTTGAAAACAAGTTTATTGTTCAGATAAATTTCATAAGTGTCTCCTCCGGCAATAGCTGCGAAAGAAAATGTGGTTAAAAACAATGCGGTAGCAATAAATGTTTTTAACATCGATTGTTTAAAATGAATGTGTGACATAAAATAAATTTTTAGTAAATAATTGTTTAAGAAATATTTCTAAATACAAAAGAAAACAATCCAAATGCGGTTAAATGATCCCTTTGACGAGAAGAAAGAATTCCTTGATGTGGCGTATGAAAATTATTTCAAAGAGGACCGTTAAAGGGGGTGTGAATTTATTTTCGCAACTGTGTAATCCATTTCCGCTACTCTTAATTGAAACGTTGCTTTTACCCTGATTAACGTCAGAGCCTTTTTATTTACAATTCTTCCAGCCTTTTTAGAAAGTCATCTTTTCTTCTTGTAGATACTTCCACTTCAGAATTGTCAGCCAGGGTAACGGTTCCGCCTTTTCCTTTATTGTAACTTTTGATATAAGAGAGATTGATGAGGTGTGAATTGTGTACACGGAAGAAATTGTGATCAATAAGCAGCTCCTCAAATTCTTTCAATGTTTTTGCAACCGTTATTTTTTGTTTGCCTTTCAAAAAAATAATAGTGTAGTTAATATCGCTCTGACAACGGACAATATCATGTACCTGCAAAAATTCAAAACCTTTAATTGTAGGAACCGTTATACGTTTTGATGTGCTTTGTATATTCTTTAAATTATAAAAGAGGACATCAAATTTTTTTGATACTTCTTCTTTCGATATTTTTTGCTGCAGTTTATTTATTGCCTGTTTCAAATCATCCGCATCTACAGGTTTTAATAAATAATCAACAGCACTAAACTTAAATGCCTGTACCGCATATTTTTCATGAGCAGTGGTGAATATCACTTCAAAATTTATTTCATTGAATTGCTGAAGCAGATCAAAACCGGTTTTGTCCTGTAGTTGAACATCAAGAAACAAAAGATCCGGCTGTAATTTTTTTATTGCGGTAACGCCTTCTTCAAAAATTTGAAAAACTCCGGTTAATTCAACAGATGAAGTGCAATGCTCGTTCAGCAAGTGTTTCAGTCTGTCAATACAGTGTTGCTCATCATCAATTATTATTGTTCGTATCATTTTAAAACATAAGTTCTAACGGTAATTTTACTTCTACCCTCACTCCTTCTTCTTTGTTGAACAAATCAATAGCAGCTTTCGATTTTTTTATTTTATTCATAATATCGATCCTCGCTTTTGTAATTTTCATTCCCAATGATTTTTTATCTATCAATTGATTGCTTTGTATTCCCGCTCCGTTATCTTCCACAATACAATTGATCATTTCTTCATCTTTTTTTATCTCTATTAAAATTTTTCCTGCACCGTCAATTTTTGAAATTCCATGCCAGATACTATTTTCAACAAATGGTTGCAAAATCATCGGAGGCACAAGCGTATTTGCTCTGTCAATATTTTCATCCACTTTTATTTCATAAGTGAATTTATTATTCAACCTCGCCGATTCCAGTTGCATGTATAATTCGAGAGCTTTCAGATCTTCCTCAAGCGTTACAGCTTTTTGTTCTGAGTGTTCAAGCGTTAACCGCATTACTTTCGCAAACTTGCTTAAATAAGTATCAGCTGCTTTTATATCATGCTTCTGCACATAATCGCTTATCGAATTAAGTGAGTTAAAAATAAAATGAGGATTCATTTGCAGCCTCAGCACTTTCATTTCCGTATCAGAAACCTGGGCTTTAAATTCAGCTTCTTTCTTTTGAGCTTCCGTATCACGTCTGCGTTTGTAAAAAACAAAACTTACAAAGCTGCCTGCAAGCAAAATACCTGCGCCACTCATTACGGCATATTTTACAGTTTGCTCTTGTTTGATTTCCGCCTGGTGAGCAGTATTTGATACGGCTTCTTTTTTATCAAAAGCATATTGCATTTCTTTGCGCATAATGTCTTGCTTATTTTCATCACTCATTATGCTGTCTTCGATGGTTGTGTATTTTTTATACGCTTCAAAAGCACTTGCAAAATCCTTTTTCTTTTCATACACTTCGCTCAGGTATTTCCATGCGTCACCCTGCACATCCAAAGCTTCTATTTTAACGGCTAACTGAAGCGCTTCGTTTAAATATTGTAATGTTGTATCATACCGGTTCGAAAGCGGCACTCCGTTATTTAATAACAAAGAATCCGGCGCTTTTAAATACAGTGAACCTATATTGCATAACATAAAAGAAGCGTTATACTCATCATGCAATTGCATACACAGAGCAGCACCTTTTTTATAATATTGAAGAGCCTTTGAAAAATCAGATCTTTTATCATACAAAATTCCGATGTTGGAAATATTGCTGGCAATACCGTATGTGTAGCCAATCTCTGTGGATATGCTTAATGCTTGTTGATAAAATTCCAAAGCCTTATCCGAACTGTCTAAGTCATCATAAGTATTGGCAACATTTCCAAATGCATTTGCAAGACCTTTTTTATCTGCCACTTGTTCAAATATGCCGATCGCTTTTTTGTGGTATTCAATAGAAGAGGAATAATTTCCTATATGATTGTGCACAATTCCTATGTTTCCGAATTCTGTTGCTATTCCAACTTTGTCATCTATTTCTTCATACGCTTTTAAAGCGATAAGATAATAATCCATTGCTTTTGAATTATCAGACAAATTCAGGTAAACGTTGCCGATAGAGTTAGAAACATTTGCTATTCCTTTTTTATAATTTAACTGGTTAAATATATTCATTGCAACATTGTACATCTCCAATGCTTTCATTTGCTCTGCCATTGCCCAATAATTTATGCCTTTATAATTGTATGCCTTCGCAAGTTTAATCTTATCATTTATTTTTTTCGCCAGTTCAATGGCTTTATCGGCTGACTCCAAGCCCTTATCAGGATCCACACTGTAGTAAGCATAGCTTATTGTATTCAGTAAATTCAGTCTCATTGTATCTTCCTGTTGGTGTGTATTTAAAAGTGTGATTAAAGAGTCAATTGTTTTTTGTTGACCAAAACATATTGCTGCTTTAAAAAGGAAGATGAGCGTAATTATTTTTTTCATAAACAACGGTTCAGCTTTGGTTTAGTTAAGAGTGAGTTTGATGACAATGCAAAATTTTTACTGTAGGAACACATCCTGTCATTAAATGCTTCCGTGTAAGATAAGAAATTATTTTCCTGCGATTATTATCTCTTTCGGTGCAAAAAATAAGTGATCTCTCACAAAAAATAAATGAAGATTGACAAAGCCTTTGCTCCTGTATAAGTTTACATAAAAAGTTTTTAAAATGAAAATTTCATGAACAAGAGTAAATACACGATGAGAACATTGGAAACGACATTAACAGCGGAATAAAGTTATCTATCATAATTGATCATGAATCGCTGATAAAATAAAATAATCTCTATGCTAAAACTACATTCATCTTTTAAAAATAAAAACATGAGACCGATTATTAAAACCACAGCTAATTTCGACAGGACGGTAGCTAATACAAACAATCAAATTTGTAAAAGAATAGTTCCATTCTTTTGCAGAAAATGACTTATATTGTTAGAGTGTCACTTAAGTTTGATACAACCTTTTCCTCCACTTTTTATCACATACAAAAACTAAAATTATGAACGATTCAACCAAACAACCGGCATCTGTAAATATACAATTGCCAACAGTCGAAACTATTGCTTCAAAACGTTCCCTTATTCCTGTTTCATTTGCAGTCATTATTATTTTTTTCTTCTTCAGTTTTGTTGATTTTAAATGCAACGGAACTACCGCAGAATCTTTAACAGGTTATAATCTTGTTTTCGGAACGCATTTAAAAAATCCAGTAAACAGTGCATTCAATCAATCTCAATCCGTTTTTGATCAGCTTGATGAAAATGCAAATTCAAACAAACAACAATCTTCATTAGAGGGAGGTAAAGTTGGGCCAAGCATTTGGGCAATATTTGCATTGGCAGCCGCTATTGGTGGCGTAGCGATTTTCTGGAAAAGAAAACAAATTGAATCTTTAGCAGGCGCTGCCCTGGGAATAGCGGGATTTATTTCACTTATCGTTTTACGCTCGGTAATAAAAAGTAAAGTTGATGAACAAACGGGCGGAGGTTTTGTTCAGATCGAAACAGATTTTCAGTTTGCATACTGGGTTTCGTTACTTGCATTTATTGTGGCTGGCGGAATAAGTTATTTGCGGTTGCGAAGCGGCGACAAAATACAAAAAGGAAATGTTGAGCCAGGCATTAATAAACTGAATGTTTTTATTTCTTCATCTGCCCCTGATAAAAAAGATGCCTGAGATAATTTAGTGGACAGCGAAGAGTTCGTTACAGTCATTCATGAAAACAAGTTCGCACACACGCGTGAAGGTTAATGTCTTTTTGTGTGCGGACAGGTAGGCGTCGCCAGCAATTGAGGCTATAAACCATTATAATAAAAAAGAAAAAATGTTGGCAAGGGTAGCCAACATTTTTAGGGTTCGGGTTTTACATGGTTAACAATAAGGTGCGGATTAAAAGCGGGTACGAGAAATATAGGGTACAAATTGGGTACGATTCAGGGTTTAGGGTTTTAGTTTAGGGTTTCGAATTATTTATCAATATTCTTTTTATGATTGTTGTTTGCTTTTGACAACACAATATTACAATCAGCAACATTCTATTACTTTAAGCAATCGTTGATTAATCTTTGGTAGTCGATGAATGGGAATGAAATATCGGTTATGGAAAAAATTCTTCTGATTTCAATAAAGGAGATAGTAATAGAGGCAATAGTTATATGCTTATAATTTTTGAAACCGATTTGGTTCAATAAAGCAAACCGTGCTCAAACAAATTCTTATGCGGTAAATAATTTTCAAACCAACGCATCCGATAAGCATTCATTGCAGTGCGTCCCAATTTTTTTATAAGACGATAATTTACAACAGCACCAACAGGTGCACCAATTATCGGAACAAGTTGCGCCATTTTTGCAAGGTCGATGTAATCACGATATTCCTGCTGCAGGATTCTCCAGTCAAATTGATGAATATCTTCAGGTAATAGCTTGCTTTGTTCTTCCCAGTTGATCATTTTGTAATAAATATTTTTCCTGTGCTCATGGCTTGAGAAAGCAAGTTGAAAAATGTAAAGAATATACACACGCTCTTTGTAATCATCAGCGCGACATCCATACAATGCTGCAATTTCAAAAAGCATTTTTAATTTTAAAGTCAACAATAATGGAAAATCTGCAAGACCAAGCAGTATGCCGCCTGCACCGGTTACAGCACCTTCTGCAGCTGATGTTGTTTGATAAAATTTTATTTTTTCTTCCACTCTCGCTTCTCTTATCTCAAGTGAAGCATATTGCAAAGGTTTTCTTGTTGTAAGTTCTGCACCAAATAAAACAGCACGGATCATTTGTTTTATTGTTGTTGTAATTACACTGTGCACCTTTTCCGGAATTGCTTTGTTTATTTTATCCTGCATTCGTTTTGCCATTCTGTTGAATAAGGATGGTTCCCGCTGCATTGTTTTTTGCCAGCTATGTAATACCGGTAATATTTTTTCTGCATATTCCATTATAAACATCCATGTGGTGCAATGAAAATTTTTTATTCTTCATCTTAAAAAATTTATTCATTACATCTTCAACCAAAAATGATTTTATAATAAAAAGAAAGTTAGAAATATAAAAACATTTCAGTAAAAAAAGCTCCGTATTCACAGAGCTTTCTTTTCCGATATATTCTTCAACTTAAGTACGGTACTAAGTGTTTGGGATATTATCATGATTATCTCCTCCCAAACTGTATTCATTATTTTCTTCGTCCTCTTCGCCAATATCTTCCATCGGATCATCATTTTCTTCACCGGGCACGTCAAGATCTTCTCCCGATACATCTTCCGCTTCATTCAAAGGTTCACCCGTAAGATCCTTATCATCCAGTTCCGCTCTTCTTAATCTTACATCATCATCACTTGACATACTTACTGATGTTTCCTCCAATCGTTCTCTTTCCTCATCTGTTACATTGCTGTTATCTTCCATTCCTTCCGTATTATCAAATAAACCTTTTCCTTCCTCATCATCAGAAGAAATTGTTGTATCTGCCATTTCATTCATTTTCGGAACGTGTACATGTTTCTGTCCCGGAATATCACTAACATCGGGAATTTTTATATTGGCCTGATCAGGCTGCAACTGTTTCTTATCTTCAGAAGATTCAGTAATGTCTTTTGACTTTAATGCCTTTTTTATTTTCTCATTTCGTTTAGCCATGATAAAAAGTTTTATTAGTTATCAGTTCACAAATAATGCCAGTATCTGTTCATTTTACAAGAATGTATTTCACAAAAAGTGTGAAGATTAATCTACATTAAAAATTTTTAAACCATTTTTTAAAAAAATTTAGTGAAGTAGAGTTTAATGATTTACCGACATGGCGCATCATTTGTGACAGCTATAAAAATATTATTTCATTAAAATGCACAAATTATGAAAAGAGTAACCGCATTTTTATTATTCGCAGGAGTATGTTTAACCCAGGCTTGCAATAATGCTAACAATAATAAAAACACTACAGACAGCGCCGGTACAGCTTATGGAACCGATACAACTATGACTCACAATGATTCAATGTCCACAGCTTCGTCTGGAGGAGTAACTTCCACTGCACCGCTTGGTAAAGATGATTCAGAGTTTGCGGTTAAAGCAGCAACAGGCGGAATGATGGAGGTTCAACTTGGCCAGATCGCACAAGGTAAAGCAATGAATCAGCGTGTAAAGGACTTTGGAAATATGATGGTCCAGGATCATTCAGCAGCAGATGATGATTTGAAAAAATTAAGCTCTGCAAAAAATTTAACATTGCCAGCCACTTTAACAGACAAGCAGCAAAGAGAAATTAATGATCTTAATAAAAAGAACGGAGCTGATTTTGATAAGGCATATATGAAGATGATGGTTGACGATCATGAAAAAGATATAAAAGAGTTTGAAAAGGCAGGGAAAGATGCGAAAGACGCTGATCTGAAAAATTTTGTGATGAAGACATTACCTACATTGCAAAAACATCTTGATTCTGCGAAAGCAATTACAGGTAAAAAATAATTCACATGATAAAATTTAAAAAGGGATGCGACTTTGTATCCCTTTTTTTATTGAAGAAATTTATTCACTTACACTATTGCTATTATTTCAACTTCATTGTGCTCGCTCAGTTATATTTTAATGAGGGAACGGAATTCAATACAAACTTTTAAACGATTGATCATCCAATATTGTTTGAATTATTTTTTCAAGTGATTTTATTGTTGACCGGTGCACCATCGTTGCCATACTAATTCTTCTCACTCCCAGTTCAGACAATTCATTGAAAGTTGGTAATGCAGGTGTGGCAAAAACATTTACAGGTAACGTTGTTGATTCAACTATTTGTTTTATTTCATCTTTATCAGCTAAGAAAGGGACGAAAATTCCGGAGGCGCCTGCCAATTCATAAGCTTTGAGACGTTTAATTGTTTCTTTCAAAGGATCGGGAAGCTTTATTACATAAGCATCTGTTCGCGCATTGATGAACATGTTAATGTTTTTCCTTTCAAAAACTTCTTTTATTGAAGAAAGTATTTTTTTGAAATTATCCTCAGAAAGCATGTATGGTTTTTCTGCTTTTACAGAATCTTCAATATTAATTCCCACCGCACCTGTTTCATAAATACTTTCAATATTTTGAATTATCTGTTCAATGTTTCTGCTGTAACCGCCTTCCATATCCACTGAAAGTGGAATATT
>Ga0207657_10001999_pt1 | contig 22046 bp, 15 predicted proteins | sample KBSC33metaG_FD_184316 | JGI IMG/M metagenome (GOLD analysis project Ga0207657, IMG submission 184316) | Corn rhizosphere microbial communities from Kellogg Biological Station, Michigan, USA - KBS C3-3 metaG (SPAdes) (version 2) | ecosystem: Host-associated > Plants > Roots > Rhizosphere > Soil ... | reverse complement strand
TCACCAAAGGAAAATAATTACGATGGCGCATTATTATTTATTACAGGTGGTTCAGATAAAAACGAACAACCTAACTGGAAAAAAAGAGATGATAAACTTACCGAAATGTTTATCCCGGTGGCTGAAAAAAATAAAGCGATCGTAGCAATTATACGGCAGGTACCCAACCAGCCTTTGTATGATAGCTTAACGGAAGACGCGCTGATCTCATATACATTACACCAATTCAAGGAAGATAACGATTATACATGGCCGTTACTGTTTCCTATGGTTAAGAGTGCGGTAAAGGCAATGGATGCAGTACAGGAGTTTTCAAACAAAAATCTACAACATCCTGTCAACCGGTTTGTAATATCAGGCGCTTCCAAACGTGGCTGGACTACATGGCTTACCGGAGCCAGCGACCCAAGAGTGCAGGCCATAGGGCCTATGGTAATAGATATATTGAATATGCCGGTAAATCTTAAACACCAGCTTGATGCTTATGGAGAATATAGTGTGGAGATTGAAGATTATGTAAAGTTAGGTATAGTACAGGGAATGGGCACAGAAAATGGTAATGCTTTAGTGACCATGATAGATCCTTATTCATATAGAGATAAATTGACGATGCCGAAGATGTTGTTTATGGGTACCAACGATCCATATTGGGTAATTGACAACGTAAAGAACTACCTAAAAGATATACCTGGAAATAATTTGATACATTATGTACCCAATGCCGGGCATGACCTGGGTGATGGCAAGTCTGCTTTTTCAGCCTTGAGCGCATTTTTTGGAATTTCGATGAAGCATGGATCGTATCCTCTTTGTAAGTGGAACACTTCCGAAAGCAAAAAAGGCGTAACAATAACTGTTGATGCCTCAAAAGATATTCTCTTAGGCGCCACTTTATGGTATGCTGATTCTGATGACAAGGATTTTAGAAATGAGCTATGGAAAAGCGAAGACCTTCATATCAGCCACAAAGCCAGGATAAAGACAACAGAAAAATTTCCTGCAAAAGGTTACCGCGCTTTTTATCTTGACCTAAAATACAAGGATGCAAATGGTGGGGATTATACCGTAAGTACACGCGCATTTATGATAGATGAGAATAAAATTTTATAAAATTATTCACCGATAAAGATGAACTTCTTTGTTATGAAGAGAGTTTCTTTTTGGGAGATGAGAAGCGTTTTAAAAATAGAAATTCAGAACATTTGTTCGTTTACTATAGGTGACAGATAAAATATCTTGTGTGCATAGCCGTTAGTCAAATAACGGCTTCTTTATGTCACGGTTCTTTTAATGATGAACATTCTAAAAATAGAAATCCAGAACATTTGTTCGTTTACTATGGATGACAGATAAAATGTGTGCATAGCCGTTAGTCAAATAACGGCTTCTTTATGTCACGGTTCTTTTAATGATGCGCATTTTAAAAAATAGAAATCCAGAGCATTTGTTCGTTTACTATAACTGACAGAAAAATATCGTGTCTGCATATCCGTTAGCCGGATAAAAGAATTTCCTTTTTTGGCAGATTAGAACGATCTTAAAAATAGAAATCTAAAACATTTGTTCGTTTACTATGGATGACAGAAAATATCGTTTCTGCATAGCCGTTAGTCAAATAACGGCTTCTCTATGTCACAATTTTTTCAGACGAACTTTGTCTTTATTTTTTTGCAGCAAAAGGGAACTGAAAAATCCCACAAAAAAAATAGTAGTCGTAGCAAATACCGTAACCAGGAAGCTATGGAAAACGTGATGCACAAGAGAAAAATCGGATGTTCAAAGTAAGGATGAGTGCCCGCAAAATAGGAACAGGCACTGAAAGCGGGAGCGGATGGGCAATGTCATTTAGTTAAGGATTGTTTTTGGACGGACTAAAGTCCACCCTTACAAAATAAACCAAGCCTACGGCTCTACAAGAGACCAGTTCCTTAGGAACGGACGATTTTGTAACGATGGACTTTAGTCCGTTGCCTGGGTGCAGCCTAATAAAAAAATTATTCAAAAGTATCTTTTGATTTGAAATGGCTCCTGAATATTATTAATGCGTTAGTATCAATCAGCAATTTTATTTACATACTTTGGCTTAAGTACCGTAAGTACTAAAATAATAGCAGCCAGTACCACAATGCCAAGGATAGCAAAATCTTTGCCGAGAGTGCCTGAATCTGCTGATTCACCCAGCAATCTTGTTATGAATGCTCCTGCTGATATTCCAACCAGGTTCATTAAGCCATAGCCCGTAGCACGATGACGGGGTGATGCAAACTGACAGAGAATAGGCATATTGTTTACATCAAACATACCGAAGCCAAAGCCAAAACCGATTGCACCAATGATAATTGGGACAATACTTCCACCCAAACCAATTAATAATAACGACGGTATAGTTAACCCTAAGCCAATAACTCCGGTATAAATTCTTCCCCGCAAATTGCGCTGAACCCATTTGTCGGAAACGATTCCGCCAATTAATACGCCCACCAATGAAGAGAGAGATAAAGTTATTGTTGCAATGGGCCCGGCATAGTCCATATTAATATTCAGGGATGTGGATATAAGTGTTGGCAGCCAATTCTTAGCTGCCCATCCCGGAAAGCTCGGCGCTGCAAAATAAAATAAGATTGCCCAGAAACTTATAGTTTTTAACAAGGTTCCCATGCCTTTGAAGGCTGATCCAAACTCTTGAAAAAAAGTTTGGCCAGGATATTTTACATCCTGATCATCGCGCTTTTCTTTTAGAAAGAATATTAACATTAAACTATAAGCAATACCAATGAACCCAAATACATGGAAAGTTGTTTCCCATGAAAAATTAGTTGCAAAAATGGCACCGAACCCACCGAACGCCTGGCCCAGATAAATTCCGGTCATGTGAATTCCAACAGCCAAAGACCTGGTTTTTCCCTCATGGTAATCGGCTATCATAGCCAAACCTGCGGGCATATAAAATGCCTCGCTAACTCCCATGATGCCCCGTAAAATATACAGGTGATTAAAATTAGTGGAGAATCCCATCAACATAGTGACGGCAGACCATACAAACAAACTGCCTACTATTAACCATTTTCTGTTTATTCTATCCGCTATTAAACCTGAAACCGGACTCATGAAAGCGTATATCCAAAGGAAAATTGCCATCAGTCTGCCAAAGTTTGCAGCGCTTTCCAGCTCGGCGAAAGTCGTCATCATAGATGGCTTCATGGTAGCGAGCATTTGACGATCCATATAATTCAACAGCGCTACACCCCACAAAAGCATAACAACTATCCATGGATAAATTTTCTTATTTTTCATAATAGTTTATCTTTCAAATCAGTTCTCTGTTTTCGTGAATTTTGATTTATGAATACAGAAGAAAGAAACATACTGAACTAAATAATTCAATAAAGACAGCTTAATAGTTGGATGTTTGCTTTAGCAAGAATCCCGGTTTTTTTGTGATCCTACTGTTTTTTTATTGTCTAAAATGACGCTGCATTTTTCAATATCCAATCTTTCGTAGCCATCCAATAAGCAATTCTTTTTCGGTTAAAGGTGTAGGTCACTGCAATGGTGTCATTAAAATTAATGATAGCAGGATAGGAAAATTCTTCTTTCCGTTTACCATTTTCCAAATCTATTTTTTTAGGCCATGTTTTTCCATTATCATAAGAAATGGCAAGCGCAAGTTTACCTCTGGATCCCCAATCTTTAGTTGTTGGATTGTAGGCTAATACCAATGTTCCATCTGACAATTTAGCCACATCGATCCCGCTGTTTGGGTTCGGCAAAGAAGTCTTGTAAACAGGCGACCATGTTTTGCCATAGTCTTTGGAATCGGTGCGACAAATGATACCCGAAGAACTTCTCAGTAGTGCATGTACCTGGCCGGGAGATGACTCCCAAAGCGTGGGTTGTATAATTCCTTTTCCTGCTATTTCTTTACGATCAATTTGCAGATATGGCGTCGCTTTCCATGTTCTGCCTTCATCAACGCTGCGGTCGAAAAAAGCATTCCATAATCCTTGTTCATTGGATGCGCCCGCGAGCCAGGTACCATCGGACAACACGATCATTTTATTTCGAACGGGGCCACGGCCTCCGTGATCGCCTTTTACCAGCTCTTTGGCCTCTGTCCATGTGTTGCCTTCATCATCAGAAGTTTTTACCCAGGTTTCCCATTGAGGAATTTCCCTTCCTACTTTGAAGAAAAGAAAAATTTTCCCATCAGGTGATTGGAATAAAACCGGGTTCCAGTGTGGTTCATTATTAATTTTTGCTACTTCATAAGTTTTACCCCAAACGCCGGGCTTTCCTTTAGTCATCCAGATACCGACATCATCATCCTTTTCTTTAGTTCCGCCAAACCATGCCGCGATGAAATCTCCATTTTTCAGATGAATAATAGTGGAGGCATGGCATTCAGGGTAAGGTTGATCATCGCCGAAAAGAAAACCCTTAGAAGGAAGAGAATCCATTTTATCAACATTTATATTTTTTGAACTGTTATCTTTTGAAAAATTAAAAAATAATATACCAGTGAAAAGAATACCAATGATCTTGAAATTTTTTATAAGTGGCCTTGCCATGTTAATTATTTTTTGATGTAAGATAATAAGAAATCAAATTTGATAACGTTGCACATAAATACAAAGATCAGTTATTTAAAAAGGCTATTTGTGCCGTTTTTTGTCAAGTCAATATAGCATCTTGCCATAACAGTATTATAAATCCTGGCGCATGATGATGCTTTATAACACATATCGGCTTTCACAGGTAAAATAAACCAATTCAATTTGCAGCAAAATTAAATTCAAGCTTCTAAGTTAGAAGCCACTACATGAAACTATGATGACAAGATTGTATAGTAGATTGGCAAGAAAAGCGATAATTAATAGTACATTATATTTCACCTTTGTGAAGAGCATGATTATTAAAAATAATTATTAAGAATGATGTTCTATAATATCATTTTTTACTCTTATTTCTTAAATCTATTTTCTAACGAATGCCGTGCCAGATATGGCGCTACCAATTTATTCCACAAACCTTTTAACAGACCGGTTTGTGGGAGTTGACACAAAACATTTTTGACATAGTACTTGCTTATTTTTTATTAAACCAAATTATCTCTCACTGGTTTTTTTAGTAAGAAAATATTTCAGAATGCGGATTGCTATAAGGGTGTAATACCTGGCACTTACCGGGTGCAGAATTGAAAGTTTCTTTTATTGATTCAATTCAAAAACAGGAAAATCTACATCCATAATAAATGAAAAAATACGGACTAATGAAATAGATCACGAATATAATCCACCGGCAGTTTTTGATTCAAAGACCACAAAACTAATATTATCAAATGAAAGAAAATGTTCAAGGAGAGTTTATCCCGGTTATGTTGACTCCGTTTAAAGAGAACGGGGAAATTGATTTAAATGGTCTTACTCAATTAATTCAATTATACCTGCAGGCAGGCGCCAAAGGCCTGTTTGCCAATTGTCAATCCAGCGAAATGTTTCAATTAAGCGATGAGGAAAGGCTGCTCATTGTGAAACATACGTTGAAAGTTGCAGACGGAAAAGTGCCGGTGGTTGCTGTTGGCAACTTTGGGAAAACAATCGCCAACCAGGCAGATTTTATTCATAAAATTTATGATACCGGCGTCAAGGCAGTAATTATAGTAACCAGCCTTGTTGCGAAAGAACATGAAAGTAATGAAGTTTTCGATGAGAGAATATTTGAACTGTTCCATCTTACCGGAAAAATACCTTTGGGATTTTATGAATGCCCTGAGCCTTATAAAAGGGTATTGACAGCGGAACAGCTCAAGAAATTCGTTGCTACCGGTAGGGTGATTTATCACAAAGATACCTGCCTTGATATAGGAATGATAAAAGAAAAATTAAAAGCGACAAAAGATATTGATTCATTTGGGCTATATGATGCTTATGCAGTTAATGCGGTAGCTTCGTTAAAAGCAGGCGCCGCAGGTCTTTCGTGCATCCAGGGTAATTTTTTCCCTGAGCTGATCGTGTGGTTATGCAATCATTTTAATGATGCAGATTCTGTTGACCAGGTAAATAAAGTGCAGCAATTTTTAGTGGACCACATGGACGTTATACACTATGCTTATCCAGTGGTGGCTAAATATTATCTGCAAAAACGCGGGTTGCCTATTTATACTTTTACACGTACACATACGGAAGCTTTTACAACCGATATAAAAAATAAAGTAGATTGTCTTTTTAATGAATACCAGCTTCTTAAAAAAGAACTTACACAACAACTCAATCTACAATGACATCTTACCATGATTTTCAAAATCTGTTTATTGTTTGCAACTTGTTTTACAGTTTTATGCGGTTATAGCCAATCGTCATTTTTTACTACTGATCAATTTAAAATAATGCAGCTTACTCATGGTAATAACGGGCACACGATTCACAACACTGAATGTTTCTCGCCCGATGATCAATGGATCGTGTATGACACCCGCAATAACGACACGCTCATCGGAAGCACGGGAAATATATCAATGGTAAATACGCATACCGGCGAAATACGTGAACTCTATCATACAAAGCATCAAACTATTTATGGTCCCGGCGTTGGAGCCGCTACTTTTTCTCCGGTGGCTAACCGTGTCATATTTATTCATGGTATTCAAAATGCTGATAAAAGCAATCCTTACAGTTTCACACGCCGTACAGGGGTAGCGATTGATATCGCTAAACCCTTCCATCCAATATTTATGGATGCCCGTGACATTACACCTCCTTTTACTCCAGGTGCCTTGCGGGGAGGTACTCACGCACACAACTGGAGTGGTGATGGAAAATGGATCAGCTTTACTTACAATGATTACATTATGCAGCAAATGGAAAAAAAAGATTCTGCTGTAAAAGATCTTCGCACCGTTGGAGTGATGGTGCCTGGTCATGTTCATGTTCCTTATGATGCGTCGGAAGAAAATAATAGTGGTGAGATGTTTTCTGTGGTAGTGTCAAAAGTTATCCAAAATCCTCAACCGGGAAGTGATGAAATTGACAAAGCTTTTGATGAGGGATGGATTGGCGCCAATGGCTATCAGAAAAGTGATGGAAGCTGGCAACACCGTGCTGTTGCATTTCAGGGTGAAGTTACCAATGCTGACGGAACAAAAAAGGCTGAAGTTTTTGTAGCAGATCTGCCGGAAGATCTTACAAAAGCAAGCGCAGGTAAGCCTTTAGAAGGAACAGCTACTTCAAGGCCAAATGTGCCGGCGGGAGTTTCACAACGCAGGATCACTTATACAACCAATGGAATACAAGGCCCGCGACATTGGTTAAGATGTACACCTGATGGAAAATTGATTGCTTTTTTATCAAAGGATAACAAGGACATTATCCAGGTATTTGGTGGATCGCCAAACGGCGGAAAAACCACGCAGCTTACTTTTAATTCTTATCCGGTAATGGGACCATTCAATTTTAGCCCCGATGGAAAATACCTCGCTTATCTCGCTGACAATAGTGTTTTTATTACTGATATCAAAACAGGAAAGTCTAAACGTTTAACGCCGCAGTCTTCCATTGATGAACCGTTAGTGGGATCAGTAGTTTGGTCAAATCATGGTACTATGCTTGCCTTTAACAAATATGTAAAAGATCCTAAAAGCGGCGAAGTGTTTTTACAGATATTTATAGTAAAAGAAGACTTGCTATAAGACTCAATTCAACAAAGGGAAGGATTTTTATAAAGCACAAAGTATTACCTGGATAAATCGAAACTATTATCAAATTCTTCGTTTACCAGGTAGTTGCGTTTATAGGTTAATGGAGTGACTCCTATAATTTTTTTAAATTGCCTGTAAAAATTGGAGATATTATAGAACCCACATTTGTCTGCAATTTGCTCAATAGATATTTTATCTTCAATCAAAAACGCGCAGGCATGGCTAATGCGAATCTCCGTGAGAAAATCATAATAAGTCTTTTTTGTCATCAATTTAAAATACCGGCAAAACGAAGTTGTGGTAAGATTGCTAATGGCTGCAATCTTTTCTAATGTAATAGGTTCTGAAAAGTTGGCCAACGTATAGTTGCATACTACGTTTAAACGTTCTGTTTCATATTTATCAGATTTATAAAAACTCTGTTCCCTGGTAATCTGGTAGTAATCTTTTGTCTCTGATAAAATTTTAAGAATAGAAAGCAAAGCAATCAGCCGGTCAAGATTTTCTGCCTTAGAGGCAGCTTCAATTAGTGGAATAAGTTTATCACGCGTTTCATTAATAATTACCATACCTTTTTTTGCCTTTTCAAAAAGCAAAGGCAGAAGACGGGTTTCCGGCAATGATAACATATCGTTGCCCATAAAATTTGACGAAAAATGAAGTACCATTGTTTCAACGCCATACAAGGAAACATCCTGAGATGGGTCTTCCCTGCAATGCCATTTATGTGGTAAGTTTTCACCCAGAAGAAGGATTTCTCCATCTGAAAAGTTGCTAATGTTATCGCCAATAAAACGTACACCTTCCCCCCTGATGAGATAATGTAATTCCAGTTCGGGATGATAGTGCCACAATGAGCCAAAGCAGGTATCACGACGAATACTGAATGATGATTCTAATTGCAGTGGCACTTTATGGAAATGAGGTTTCATACTTGCAGAGAATTAGATTTATGAATTTCGATTACTTAAAAATAAGGATAAAAAATTGTTTTGCATATTATTTTTATGATCGTTTGAAAGCAATTTGAAAGTCTTTATTCACACTTGCTGTTCACAACTCATTCTACCGCTCTCACTGGGTTAACTTTGTGCCTTTCAAAATGTCTTTTTTTTAATTGTCTCAATTCTTAAATCCTCTTCCCTGTTAGGATTGGCGAAAGGAGGCGGTATATTTTGAAAATGCGTCCCATTGACTAAACTGACTCTCTCCTATTTTTTTTATCTTTAGCCAAAAATAATTTATGTGGAAAAATAATATCCTGGAAACAATTGGAAACACCCCGCTTATTAAATTGAATAAGATCACAAAAGATTTGCCGTGTACGGTTTTAGCAAAAGTGGAATATTTCAATCCGGGCCATTCTATAAAAGACAGGATGGCGCTGAAGATGCTGGAAGTAGCCGAGAAGGAAGGTAAATTAAAACCCGGAGGAACCATTATTGAAGGTACTTCGGGGAATACTGGCATGGGATTGGCGCTGGCCGCTATCATAAAAGGATATAAATGTATTTTCACTACTACCGACAAGCAATCGAAAGAAAAAGCGGATATACTAAAAGCGGTTGGAGCAGAAGTAATTGTTTGCCCGACTAATGTGGAACCTGAAGATCCCCGCTCCTATTATTCGGTTTCAAAAAGACTTAGTGAGGAAGTTCCCAATTCATGGTATGTAAATCAATATGACAACCTGGCCAATCGCGATGCTCATTACGAGCAAACGGGCCCGGAAATATGGGAACAGACAGAAGGAAAAATCACTCACCTTGTAGTTGCTACCGGAACCGGAGGAACTATTATAGGAACAGGAAAATATTTGAAAGAAAAAAATCCTGAAATAAAAGTTTGGGCTATTGACAGTTATGGTTCATTATTAAAAAAATATTTCGATACCGGGGAGATTGATGAGGATGAAGTATATCCATACATTAGCGAAGGGTTTGGGGAAGATTTTGTGCCGGCTAATTACGATATGAAATATATTGATGCATTTGTAAAAGTTACCGATAAAGATGGAGCAGTAATGGCCAGGCGCATCGCCAAAGAAGAAGGCCTATTTTGCGGATATAGCGCGGGAAGTTGCCTTCAGGGCTTGTTGCAGTTGAAAGGCAGTCTAAAAAAGGATGATGTAGTTGTTTGTATTTTTCATGATCATGGCAGCAGGTATGTGGCTAAAATTTATAATGATCAGTGGATGATGGAAAGAGGTTTTCTGGAAGTAAAGACTTTTAAAGACCTGGTGAACGCCCGCGGACACCAAAAATTAGTTTCTATAGCCGCCCACCAAACTGTAGAAGTGGCCATTAAACTAATGAAAAAATACGATATTGAAAATATTCCTGTAATGAAAGATCAGGCAATTGTAGGCTCCTTAAGCGAAGGCGGCTTGTTCGATAAAATATTGACCGATCCGCAAATAAAGGAACATATAGTAGAATCTGTAATGGAAAAAGAATATCCGATGGTACCGTTTGACATGCCGGTCGGAAAATTAAGCAATCTTATTTCTAAACAAAACGGCGCGGTACTCAGTAAAGATGAAACCGGTGAATATCATATCGTAACCAAGTATGATATTATTCAAAGCCTTGCAAAGTAAAGGTTGAATAATAATTTTTTACAGAGTTTAGGAAAATTGGAAAAACTTGTGTTACAGGTTTCATTTGCCAATATCAAATCATTTTTTTTTAGAGCTATTTTACTTTCTGAAGTTTCATTTCTGAAGTTTCATATTAGTAAACCAATAAATAATTACAATTTCTATTTTCAAGCAGAATATTGTGAGATTAGCCAATAAATAAGATAAATAAAGTTTATTAACTAATTTTATATTAATTAGTTTACTATCAATCGTTTGTAATATTTATATAAAGTAAAAGATAATACACAGAAATAAGTCATTCATAATAACTTTAAAGACAGAAAATATATTTTTTTATTGCCTGATAGTTTTCAGGCGCCTTTAATATTCATTAAAAAATTTCTTGTCCAACATAGTACAATTGAAAATTGTTGAAATTACATAATTAAATGGCTATAAGAGTATTATAAAATTTAATTAATCTTTAAAATTAGATAAAAAAGTGCTTTTACTACGCTTTACAAGTAATAACACTATGAAATCCTTTCGTCATTCTACGATCATCTCAGTAAATACATATATGGTAAAAAAGGGCAATAGTGCCCTTTGCAGCAATCCGATAATCTCTACCTTTGTTCCAGAAGTTGATTGATGTTGATGTAGCATTAATCAAAAAATAAATATCCAAATTTCTATCCGACAAAACAGAATCTATCCAAGTTCCTTAAAAAATCGAAAAATCCGATATCAGTCAACTTCTAATTTTATCCAATATCATCTCTTTGCAAAAGGTAAAGAGGAAACCGAAAACCAAATTTTTATTTTTGAAATGAACTCTGCCCCAAAGCTAAAACGAGTATTTCTTAAATGAAACCGAATTCACTCTTATGAAAGCCGTCAGAACCGATTGAACAAATTGTATCTGATTCCTATCCAAAACCGAAAATTGAAACCGGAAACCTTATTTTACCGGAACAAGTCCCAGAAAAACTGCCCCAAAGCAGTAAAAGTTTACTCCCGCTCTCGAAAGATTGCGGGATTTTTATTTTAACCCATAACTTGCAGTTTGAGAAATGTTCTTATCTGAAAAAATATCACTGCACGAAAAATACTCCAGGATAATTTCATTAGTTCCTTCCCAAACCGAACTGCTTTTCTATCTCGGATTGGAAGAAGAAGTAGTTGGAATTACCAAATTTTGTGTTCGTCCCGACAGATGGTACCGGAACAAACCAAGAATCGGAGGCACTAAAAATATCAATTTCGACACCCTACAAAATCTTTCTCCAGACCTTATTATTGCCAATAAAGAAGAAAATGTAAAAGATCAAATAGAAGCATTAGCAGAAAAATATGATGTTTGGATCACTGATGTAAATAATTTGTCCGATGCTCTTATAATGATTAGCAATATAGGAAAACTGGTAAAAAAGCAGGATAAAGCTAACACGTTAAGCCGGGAAATAAGAGCAGGATTTGAAACGCTGAAAAAAGAATTTCATCCTAAGAGAAAAATACCCGCGGCATATTTTATATGGCAAAAACCATATATGGTGGCGGGTGGGGATACTTTTATAAACGACATGATGGGTTATTGCGGATTAAAAAACGTTTTTGCTGATCGTAAACGTTATCCTGCAATCACTTTGGATGAAATCAAAGAAAAGAATACAGAACTAATTCTTCTTTCATCAGAGCCCTATCCTTTTAAAGAAACACATAAAAAAGAAATTCAAAAGTATTTGCCAGAAATACAGGTAAAATTGGCTGATGGAGAAATGTTTAGCTGGTATGGTAGCAGGCTTTTAAAATCAGTTGATTATTTTCATTCATTTCTGAATATTTTATAATTGCGATTTAAAAATAATATTGCTTCCTTAAATCTTATACTGCATAAACAGGTAATTCCCTATTTTTGCGAAAATTAAATTATAAATAATGGCATCAAAAAAAATCGCAGACATTTTAGGCAACAAAGCGGAAAGCTTACTGAATCACAAATGTAAAATTGACAAATCTACACTCACATTACCTTCTCCTTCTTATATAGATGATATATTTGTACAAAGTGATCGTAACAATCGCGTGGTAGGAAGTATTCAGCAATTGTTAGATCATGGACGTTTGGGCGGAACAGGATATTGCTCCATATTCCCCGTTGACCAGGGAATAGAACATAGCGCCGGCGCCTCTTTTGCACCAAATCCTATCTATTTTGACCCTGAAAATATTGTAAAACTGGCTGTTGAAAGCGGTTGCAACGGCGTTGCTTCTACCTTCGGCGTTTTAGGAATCCTCAGCAGAAAGTATGCGCATAAAATACCCTTTATCGTAAAGATCAATCATAACGAATTATTAAGTTATCCTAATAAGTATGATCAGACAATGTTCGGATCTGTAAAGACTGCTTATAATATGGGTGCAGTTGGCATTGGCGCTACTGTGTATTGGGGAAGCCATGAAAGTACACGCCAGCTTCAGGAAGTAAGTGAAGCATTTGCCTTAGCGCACGAATTGGGAATGTGTACTATTTTATGGTGCTATCTTAGAAACGATGGCTTTAAAGTGGATGGCAAAGATTATTCTACCAGCGCCGATCTTACAGGACAGGCAAATCATATAGGTGTAACTTTACAGGCGGATATTATCAAACAAAAAATGGCTACCAACAATGGAGGATACAAAGCCGTGAAATTTGGTAAAACTTCTCCGTTGGTGTATGAAAACTTAAGTTCTGATCATCCAATTGACCTTTGCCGCTACCAGGTTTTGAATTGTTATAGTGGTAAGATTGGCCTGATCAACAGCGGAGGAGAAAGTAAGGGCGCTGCAGACTTGCAGGAGGCAGTAGAAACAGCGGTTGTTAACAAGCGCGCCGGCGGAATGGGTTTAATTCTTGGAAGAAAAGCTTTCCAGAAACCGTTTAAAGATGGAGTTGAATTATTGAATGCTACACAGGATGTATATTTGGATAAAAATATAACAGTAGCGTAAGGAGGTAAGAGGGGGAAGGAGTGATGAGTTATGAGTTATGGGTTATGAGTTGAAAATTCTGATACCTGATACCTGATAACCGGTAACTGATAACTAATAACTGACACCCGGCATCTGACATCTAAAATAAAAAAATGACAGAAGAAGATTTTGACGCAAACCTTGCGGGCGAAGAAGGCGATACCGAAGAATCAAAACGCAGTTGGTTCCGAAGAATTAAAAAAGGTATTACCACTTCTACCAAAGACAAAAAGGAAGCTCCTGATGGATTGTGGACCAAATGTCCGCAATGCAGATATACCTGTACGGTTACCGAATTAAGAGAAAACCTTTTCGTTTGTCCAAATTGCGGCTACCACCACAGAATAGGCAGCGCAGAATATTTTGAAATTCTCTTTGACGGCGGAGAGCATAAAGAACTTTTTGCTGATATTAAGTCAAAAGACTTATTGGGATTCGTTGATTTAAAACCCTACTCACAGCGGCTCGACGAAACCCGCGCAAAGACTACAATTCATGATTCTATAACGGTTGCAGTCGGAAAAGTAGCCGGCATGGAAATAGTAATTGCCGCTATGGATTTTGAATTTATAGGAGGAAGCCTGGGAAGCGTAATGGGGGAAAAGATTTTCCGTGCCTGCGAATATTGCATCAAGCACAAAATACCTTTGATGATCATCAATAAAAGCGGCGGCGCGCGCATGATGGAAAGCGCTTTCTCCCTGATGCAATTAGCAAAAACATCCGGAGGATTATCGTTACTCACAGACGCAAAAATTCCTTATTTCTCTCTTTGTACTGATCCAACTTTTGGAGGCACAACAGCTTCATTTGCGATGCTTGGCGATGTAATAATGGGCGAACCAGGCGCTCTCATTGGGTTTGCAGGCCCTCGGGTTATAAAGGAAACTATCAAAAAAGATTTACCGCCGGGTTTTCAGCGTAGCGAATTTTTGCTGGAGCATGGTTTTCTTGATTTTATCGTTTCCAGAAAAGAACTCAAAGAAAGGTTGAAACAATTATTGATTTTATTCAGGAATTAAAATGGTGAATGGCGAGTGGTGAATCGTGAGTAGTCAAACATATTTATAATTCATCATTCACTATTGCCCATTCACCATTCACCATTGCCCATTCACCCCCACACCAACCATGGACTTAAGAAACCGGAAGGCTTATTACGAATACAACATCGAAACAAAATACGTTGCGGGGCTTGTATTATCCGGTACAGAAATAAAATCACTGCGCGAAGGGAAAGCAAGTTTTAATGACAGCTATTGCATTTTTAATAAAGGAGAATTGTATGTAAAAAGCCTGCACATTTCTGAATACAATTTTGGCACCCATTACAATCATGAGCCTTTGCAGGAACGTAAGCTATTGCTACATAAAAAAGAATTGCGCAAGCTGGAAAATAAAATAAAAGAGAAAGGCTACACGATTATTCCCCTAAAAATATTTTTTTCAACAAGCGGTTTTGCAAAGTTAGAAATTGGCCTCGGCAAAGGAAAAAAGATTTTTGACAAAAGAGAAACCATTAAGGCAAGAGAAAGTGAGAGAGATGTCAAAAGACAATATGGGATTTAACCATCCGGATTTCTAAAAACAAAAATAGAAAACTCTCCTATTTATTAGTTTACTGCCTTTAACACTCGCTCAATCCCAGCGGCACATTCACGGCCAGCCCGCCATCAGCCGTTTCTTTATATTTACTGTTCATATCAACAGCGGTATCCCACATCGTTTGAATTACGTTATCGAGCGTAACCCTCGCATAATCAGGAGCGCTCTGCAAAGCAAGCTGGCTGGCGGTTATCGCCTTTATAGCGCCCATAGTATTTCTTTCAATGCAGGGAATTTGTACCAACCCCGAAATAGGATCGCAGGTCATACCAAGATGATGCTCCATTGCAATTTCAGCGGCCATCAATGCCTGGCGCTGCGTACCGCCCATACATTCGGTAAGCGCTGCCGCAGCCATTGAAGAAGAAACGCCGATCTCTGCCTGGCAACCTCCCATAGCAGCGGAAATAGTGGCTCCTTTTTTAAAAATGCATCCAACTTCAGAAGCCGTCAATAAAAATTGAATGATCCTATCCTCCGCATCGCCGTCACAAAAAATAATATAATAGGCAAGCACGGCAGGAACCACGCCTGCAGCGCCGTTGGTTGGCGCAGTAACTACACGCCCAAACGCGGCATTTTGTTCATTTACCGCCAGGGCAAAGCAACTTACCCAATCCAGGATGTATTTAAAATCATTGCCGCCTTCCCCAATGGCTTTTATCCATGAATTCAAATCAGTGTATTCTTTTCCTTTCAATAATTTTTTATTCAATTGCGCAGCTCTTCTTTTTACATTTAATCCGCCCGGTAAAATGCCCTCTGTGTGACAACCTTTGTAAATAGATTCGTTCATTATTTGCCATATCTTCAAAACACGTTCCCTTGTATTTATTTCAGGCCGCCATGCATTTTCATTTTCCATCACCACTTCACTAATGTTCATGCCTGTTTGCATACACCATTGAATCAAATCATTCGCGTCATTAATAGGGAAAGGTAAATTCACTTCTTCATCATCATTTAGCTCCTCCCCTTCTTTTTTCACAAAGCCGCCGCCAATAGAATAATAAGTTTCAGAAAAATGGTCGCCATCTTTTAATACTGCAATAAAAGTTAGAGCGTTAGGGTGAAAAGGCAAAGATTCATTTTTCAGAAATTCAATATCTTCTTTAGGGTCAAACGCTATTTCATAAATGCTGTTGAGGAATAATTTTTTTTGCTCTTTTATGGTTTCAATTTTTTCAGAAATCAGGTTTACATCAAAAGTTTCAGGGTCATAGCCGCATAAGCCCAACTGCACTGCAATATCCGTTCCATGCCCCTTACCTGTTTTGGCAAGCGAACCATAGAGTAAAATTTCCATGCTTGCCACCAGGTTCAAAATATTTTTTTGCTGAAGCGATAACAAGAATAATCCCGCAGCACGCCACGGACCAAGCGTATGGCTGCTTGATGGCCCCACTCCTATCTTAAACATATCAAAAACCGAAATGGCTTCGTGGCTCATACAATCGTTTATGTAACAAAGATAAATAGTTTCGGAGGGAATATTCTTTTAGGATTATTTGCCAAACAGTGAACAAACAAATAACGTAAGTTTTTATTTAGTGAATTTTCTTTTCATGATGAAAATGAATTCCTTTTGCCTCAGGCCCGGCAAGAATCACAATAACTCCCAGCACCAGGATACTACCGGCTAAAATTTCCATGGAAGCTGCGTAGTTAACGTATTCGGCAAGTAATGCTTCGAGGTATGCAATACTTGATGCTATCAGTACTCCCAATTGATAGGCGAACCCCGGAAAGAATCCGCGCAAAGTACCCGGGGATAATTCATTGATATGCGCCGGGATAATTCCCCAAGCGCCCTGTACCATAAACTGCATCGCAAAAGCGCCGAGCGCAACTACCGCGCTCCCGCCATTGTACATCCATAATGGAATTAAAATAACAGCAAGGATCACAGCCAAAGCCATCATTTTTCTTCTGCCGTATAAATCTGAAAGGTAGCCAAACAACAATCCCCCAAGGATAGCGCCCACCATAGATATCATAGTTGTAACCGCCGTTTGATGAGGGCTGAAGTGGCGTTGTTGCTGCAAAAAAGTAGGATATAAATCCTGCGTGCCATGAGAAATAAGATTCATCACAGACATCAATAAAACCAAATACAAGAATAATTTCCAATGTTTTTTTACCGTGCTGCCATATTCTTTCCAATTAGCTGCTTTTGCTGCTTTCCAGGCCGCCGTCTCTTTTACTTTTGCCCGGATAAATAAAGTAAGCAAAGCAGGAAGTCCGCCGATAAAGAACATAGCCCTCCACCCGAAATGCGGGAAAACGGTATAGTACGCCAAAGCGGCAAGCAAAAAACCAAATGCATATCCTTCCTGCAACAATCCTGAAAGCAAGCCACGTCGTTTTGCAGTTGCAGTTTCCATCACCAAAGAAGCGCCCACGCCCCATTCGCCGCCCATTCCTATCCCGTATAGCAAGCGAAGAATTAAAAATGACGCATAAGTGGGAGCAAATCCGGAAAGAATTTCAATAAGTGAATAAAAAATAATGCTGATCATCAACGGACGTTTTCTTCCATAACGGTCTGCCATTAATCCAAAAATAAGCGCACCTACCGGACGCATCGCGAGACTGGCGGTAAGTGTCAAAGCAATTTCAGGAATGGTTTTATGAAAATCTTCGGCTACCGTAGCAAGAACAAATGTGAGAATAAAAAAATCAAATGCATCTAATGTCCAGCCAAGAAAGCCTGCCAGTAAGGCATTTCGTTGATTTCTTTTTTCTTCGGGGGTGCCAACAACGATACTTTCTTTTTGTGGAATCATAGCAATTGAATCTTGAGATAAGAAGTGGTGATATGGTGGAATTTAAAAAATCGGCGAATTTAAACCAGTGTCTCCCGATAGCTATCGGGATATAATAAAAAATTCATTGTAATTTACTAATAATCTTTCAATTTGTCATTGCCAAAAACATACTTTAGCTACCAACTTCTCTCAAAATAAAAATCTTCTTTATTTGTTGTTTTACTGTTCGCTATGTTGTTAAAGATTACTTGTAGTTTTTTCGCAGGCCCTGTTATTTATTTTAATACATCTTTTGGATTGAAACTCATTTTAAATTAAGAAACATTTGATGGCAATGCATCTTTGCATCTGCAAATACTTTTTTTAGCATTGGGTTTCAAGCCCATTTAGAAAAAAATAAATAAATTTCATCTCTATCAAAATAATTTTTACATCAAAAAATGTCTCATCAAAATTTTAGTTCTTCCCTCATTCATAACCTCCTTATTTTTTGAGAAACAAAACTTTCCCATAAAGTTTTCTATTAAAGTACTATACAATTGCACTTTCACCACATTTAAAAAAGAACAGAAAATAATTTTTTAAAATAGATGCAACATAATTGAAGATATAGTTGTCTTATAATTATAACTGTAGTATTATCCTTAATAAAAATTTCTAAAAACGACTGCTATGAAAAAGCAATTCTATTATTTCTTATTGTTTACCATTTTTAATAAGTTGTAAGCAGCAGTATAGAAAAATCTGTAAAGACTCATAAACAAATTGAAATTATAAAAATAAAATTTACAAAATCTGCCAGTGATATAAGCCCGCCGTATGCCTTAAATCCTGACCATTAATTTCATCCGAAAACATAACATAACCACAATGAAGAAAACAATTTTATTATTTCTTATTGCTTCTATTTTTTATAATGATGCGGATTGCCAAATAACAAAAGATAACTGGATGGTCGGGGGTAATGCAAATATCAGCCTACAACAAGAAAAGCTGAATCAATCAAATATTACCGGTTTCACTATTAAAGCAGCGCCTGATATTGGCTACTTTATCGTAGATAAATTTGCGGTGGGAGTAAAAACAAACTTAAGTTACAATTATGTAAAGTTCAATGGACCTGGTAACAAAAACACCCTTTTAGGATTTGGGCCTCTCCTGAGGTATTATTTTTTATCTACCGAGAATCGAATAAATATTTTTGCAGAGAGCGCATATCAATACAGTACAGACTTTCATGGACATAGCCGGAATGATTTCAGTTTTTCTGCAGGCCCCGTTATTTATTTTAATACATCTGTAGGTTTAGAATTCACTTTTAACTATGATACATTTAAAGGCACGATTTCCGGATCCGCAAATACACTTTCATTTGGAATTGGTTTTCAAATTCATTTAGAAAAAGATAAATAAATAATTAACTCTTAAATTTAGCCTTCGTAGGTGTTTCTTTTAAAAAGTAGGAGCCGACGCCTGGTCTCCTGACCAACGGCATCAGCAAGTTCAATCAAATTTTAAATCTCTTTCGTTTATGCATTCCAGTTATATTCAAATAGAAATCCTGGTTATTTCTCTGTTTACTGTAACGAGGATTACGAATTTTCTTTTTTAGAAATCACGCTTGCTTTCTTCTCCACTTCTTCCTTCATTTCATTTTTAAACGCAGTTAATTTTTTAGATAAATCTTTATCTGAAAGAGCAAGAATTTCAGCAGCTAATATTCCGGCATTTTTTGCGGCATTGAGCGCTACAGTGGCCACCGGAACGCCATTAGGCATTTGTAAAATAGACAATACAGAATCCCATCCGTCAATGGAGTTGGACGATTTTACAGGTACGCCAATTACAGGAAGTATTGTCAAAGACGCGACCATTCCCGGCAGGTGTGCGGCGCCTCCGGCGCCGGCAATAATTATTTTTAATCCGCGGTCAGCGGCTTTAGTTGCATATTCTACCATCCTCATTGGAGTGCGGTGAGCGGAAACAATTGTAAGTTCATAAGCAACACCGAACTGGTTTAAAATATCGGCAGTAGCTTGCATTATTTTTAAATCGCTATCGCTGCCCATGATGATGCCAACAAGTGGTTGATTCGCTTTTGTCATTTTAATTTTATTTGTGGCGATAAAGATAATGCAAGATGAGTGAAGGTTAAAAGTTGAAAGTTCAACTTTTGGAAAGTTTAAAAAGTGCATCAACTTTGAAAACTTACAAATGAACTTTCCAAAAGTTTTTGGAGTTCGAAAGCCTACTTTGGAAATTTATGAGTTTACAAATTAGCAATATCACCTGATAGTAATGCTACCGTAGCCTCTGCTACTTTTGCCTGGTAAAGAGCGCTGTACAGGCGATTCTTGGCATCATTATAACTTATCTGTATCTGGCGCAACTCGACTGAGGTAATGGTTAATTTTTTATATCGCTCTGTGGCTATCATAATATTTTCTGTTGCCAATACAAGATTATTCTTTTCCAGATCAATAGTTTTTAAAGCATTACTATAATTGATATACGCATTCGTCAGCGCCGTTTCAATATTGTTTTTTGTTTGGTCAATAGAAAGATGTTGATTTTTTATTTGAATATCACTCACCGCGAGTTGCTTTTTTACCAGTATCCCGTTAAACAAAGGAATAGTAAGTCCTACAGATCCCGACGGGCCATAGGTTTGATTCAACAACGTGAAACCAGCGCCATTACTGTTTCTCGCGAAATTATAAAAACCATTTAGCTCAACAGAAGGCAGTCTTGCCGCGTTAATTTCTTTCTTTTCCTGGGCTAAAACTAACAACTGGCTGTTGGCAAGCTGTACATCAGGATTTTGCATGGCGATTTTATTCCGGACGTCAGCATACTCAGGCAATGGCAAAACCAATATCGTATCTACAACATGAAAAGCCGTGTCCGGATTTCTTCCCATCAGGTTGCTCAAAGAAGCTTTGGCGAGCGCTATTGAATTTTGCAATGAGAGCAAAGTGGAGCGTTGTTCATTGAGATCTACCTGGGCTTCCAATACTTCGTATTTAGCGCCCGTGCCTATTTCAAAGCGGCGTTGCGCAAGGAAATAGCGATCATTATATAAACTGATCTGCTCGAGCGTCGCTTTTTTTTGCTCGTTAAGCGTAACGATATTGTAATAAGAAGTAACGACATTATAAATTGTTTCATTCAGATTTTTTCTGAAAGCATATTCCCCTGCCCGCTCCAGTTCTTCTAATTTATGTTTTGTAGCAAACATTTTAAACCCATCAAATATTTGCCAGTTGAATGCAATCCCCGCTGAAAGATTTTGAGTCTTATTCCCGTTCTTATGAGTAACGGTTCCATTGCTCAAATTTTGCTGAAGATTATTTACACCTATTACTTTGCTTGCTGAAGCGCTTAAAACCGGTATGGCGCCCGCGTTTGCCCAATTGTTATTAATAGATCCTATTTCAATCTCGTTCTTACTGATGATGATTCCAAAATTATTTTCTACAGCATGTTTTACAGCATCGTTTACAGTCAGCAGGGTATCCTGCGCATGAATGGAAGCACTTGAAAACAAAATGAAAAATGAAAACACGAAGAAGATTTTATAAAAGTGCATCATCCAATGGTTGTTTTTTGCGTGATAGAAAAGCATACATTGCCGGAACAACGTATAATGTAAGGATCAGCGAAAACAAAATTCCTCCTACAATTACGATCCCAAGCGGGATGCGGCTTGTAGAAGCATCGCCAAAAGAAAGAGCAAGCGGCAAAGCGCCAAGAGACATAGCAAGGCTCGTCATCAAAATAGGGCGTAAACGCAGATAGGCGGATTCTATTACCGCGTCCACTTTTTTCACTCCTGCATCTCTTTTTTGATTCGCAAATTCTACGATCAATATTCCATTTTTTGTAACCAGCCCAATGAGCATAATCATTCCTATTTGTGAAAAAATATTAAAGGTTTGACCGAATATCCATAGTGAAAGTAATGCTCCGGCCAATGCAAGTGGCACGGTTATCATAATAATAAAAGGATCAATAAAACTTTCAAATTGAGCAGCAAGCACCAAATAGATAAGCACGAGCGCCAGCAAAAATGCAAACACGGTATTTCCTGAACTTTCAGAATAATCCCTGGAAGTGCCGCTGAGGGCGGTTGTAAAAGAATCATCTAAAAGTTTTTTGGCAATCCTATCCATTTCTTTTATACCCTCTCCTACAGTTTTTCCGGGCGCAAGGCCTGCGGAGATAGTAGCGGATTTATATCTGTTGAAATGATAAATGGTAGGCGGCGCCGATGCTTCCGTTGAATTTACTAAATTATCCAATCCTATATTTTCGCCACGATTGTTCTTTACCATTATTTTACTCAGGTCGTTTGGATCGTCCCGATCACTCCGATCTACCTGCC
>Ga0207657_10001998_pt1 | contig 22052 bp, 15 predicted proteins | sample KBSC33metaG_FD_184316 | JGI IMG/M metagenome (GOLD analysis project Ga0207657, IMG submission 184316) | Corn rhizosphere microbial communities from Kellogg Biological Station, Michigan, USA - KBS C3-3 metaG (SPAdes) (version 2) | ecosystem: Host-associated > Plants > Roots > Rhizosphere > Soil ... | reverse complement strand
CCAGGTTATTTACCCAATAAACACCTGGTATATTTTCCACAAGATTTTGAAATTGCTTATTAGATTTAACCAACTCCTGATCTGCCTTCTTCTGCATCGCAGTTTTTTTAAGATTTTCAAGTGCGAAAGATATATTTCGTGTGGCGCCTTCCAGGAGCTCAATTTCTTTTTCGTCAAAAAAATTTTTTGTATCTGCATATAGTGTAAAGGCGCCAATTACTTTTCCAAATTTCTTTATGGGAAGCCCTATATTAGAGTGATAATTTCTCTTCAATGCAGGAACTTTCCAACGGGCCATCTTAGGATCTGTTTCAATATCGTTGCAGGCAACTGTTTTGCCCTGGGTTATTGCCGCTCCTGATGGGCCCTGGCCTTCCGGTACCGAATTATCAGCTTTCAGTTTAATTTCAGAAAGATACCCCAGTTCGATACCATCAAATGCTAAAGGTTCCAGATCAAATGTCTCTTCGTTAATCAGGCCTACCCATGCCATTCTAAATTCACCAATATTGACGGCAATTTTACAGGCTTCTTTAAATAAAGTTTTTTCATCTCCTGCATAAACAATCATCTGATTAAAATGGCTCAAAAAATAATACAGCCTGTTACTTTTCATTATCTTTTGCTCCGCCAGTTTTTGCGCTGTAATGTCCTTGAAAAAAACAGAAAGCCCTTCTTTGGAAGGATACAGATTATTTTCAAACCATCTGCCAAAAGTTGGGAAATAATCAGATACAGTGATTTGTTTTTGCTCATGCAAGGCCTTGGTATAAGCCTCGTGAAATTGTTGTCCAATGGTTTCAGGAAACTCGTTCCAGATATTTTTACCAAGGAGGTATTCCGGATCACGGCCTAATAATTCTCCTGCTTTTTTATTTACATAAATGTAGTTCCAATTTTTGTCCAGCGCCATAAACGCATCTGAGACACGTTCTACGAGCGCACGAAATTTTTCCTCTCTTTCTTTTAGTTCAATTTCATTTGTATGCCGTTCAAGGGCAATTCTCACGAGGTTGGTTGCCCGGTCTATTTGCATTAATTCCTCCCTGCCGGGTTGTCGCACCCGCCTGCTATAAATGCCAAATGTTCCCAGCACTTTGCTATCCTTATCAAATATTGGGCTGGACCAGCAAGATTTCAATCCAATGCTGAGGGGCAAATCACTGATATTTTCCCATAATGGGTCATTTGCAATATCCGTTACAATCACTCTTTCTTTTCTAAATACCGCTGTTCCGCAGGAGCCTTTTTCAGCGCCGATAGGAATACCATTCATGTGATTGTTGTAAGAATCCGGCAAGCTTGGCCCTGCGCCATGTAACAGCATGTTTTTTTCCTTGTTTAGCAATAGGATGGAACAAATAGTATCATCACAAACCGATTCATAATTCACGGCTATTTTTCGAAGGATTTCTTTCAACGGCTTTCCGGTCGCTATCATTTCCATTACTTCCTTTTCTCCGGAGAGAAGATCCCGGGCGTTTTTTCGCTCTGTTATATCCCTTACAAAACTTAAATAATACTTTTGCTGTATTATTGTAGCGCTTATCTCGACCGGGAAAACAGATCCGTCTTTTCGCCTAAGATGCCGTTCAAACAAAGTCGAATTCCCTTGTCTGATTTCATTAAATCTTGGAGGTATATCTCCGGGTTTCATCGTGGAGAGGTTTGTCATTTTCAATTGAAGCAACTCTTCCTTTGAGTAACCAAGCATCTTACAGAATTTATTGTTTACTTCTATAAATTGGTAATTCTCATCGGCTATGCTAATACCGTCAGATGCTTGTTCTACCAGTGTACGCAATTTCTCTTCGTTTCTGTGCAAGGCATCCCGGGCTTTCGCCAACTCTGACAAGTCTAACCCTATCCCTATCATACTGGGTTTGCCTTCATACTGAATCCTTTTGCCGGTAAAAAAATAGGGAGCCGACTCTCCTGATTTTTGCAAAAGGTTAACCCTTAAGCTATCCATTCCCGACTTAAAAACATTTGCTACTTTTTCAGCAACTAATTCTTTCTCTTTTTCATCAAAGAAGTCGAGTGGATGCATTTGGCTCATGTCTTCCGAAACGTGGCCTGTTATTTCCTCCCAGGTTTTATTCCATCTCAGGAATTTGCCTTCCTTGCTACACAGGTAAAAGACCCCGGGTAAACTGTTGATAATGGATTCGGAGATTTCTTTTTCTTTTAAGATTTTTTGTTCAGCCTGTTTATGAAAGGTTATATCTCTCACGATGGCAAGCACTTCATTTTCTGTTACAGCCGCATACCGGGCTTCAAATTCATGGATGCCATCCGGGTACGGCAATTGGTACTCATGTACCGGCAATATGCCTCCTTCAAGTACCAGTGTGATATTTTTTAAAATTTCCGCGGCTATTGAAGCAGGAAGGACTTCTGTACAGTTTTTTCCAAGGAAATGCTCCGGGCTTACAAAAGGCTCCATTTCATTTGAAGCCTGAAAATCGGTGATTACCCCGAAACGATTGGTCAGAAAAATAAGATCCGGAATAGCGTTTAAAAAAGCTGCATTCCGCGAGAGGCTTTTTTGCAGCATTTCGTTGTCCCGATTTTTGGGTTCGTTTGAGTTCGCTTTTACCTGTTCCAGTGCCAATTCTATCGCGCGGGGAAGGTTGGAGAGGTCTTCTTTCAAAAAGTAATCGTAAGCGCCAATTTTCATCATTTTTGCGGCGAACAATTCATTTACCCGGTCGGTTACCAGTATAAAAGGAATTTCATATTTTTTTATGTTGTTTAGCTCAAGGGCCTGTTCCGCATCCATGTCTTTTACGCGATGATTTGCCAGTATCATATCAGGATGATAGGCGTCTAATTCAACACTGTATGAAACTTTGTTACTAACCGCTTTTATTTCGAAATTAATTTTTGCTTCCCGCAACCGGTGGCGAATCAATTCCACATCTGCTTCGTTGCTTTCGAGCGCCAGTATCTTTATGTTTGGGAGCATATTCGAATGAGGTTTGTAGTAAATGTATGCCCTTCCTGCTATTTTTTTTGAATTTTCCCCAAATTATTTTCCATTATAATCCAAAGTCATCCTCAGAAAAGATTACGGTGGAATCTTTATTTTTTGGAAGAACAAAAATAGTGTATATCATGTTGTTTCTCCAAGGTGCATTTATTTAAATCTTCCCTGGCACACAGTAAACCGACAAAAAAAGACAATTCTTAATTTTACGAATGTTTCTCTTTCAAAAGTAAGCACATTCCGGTACAAGTATTAGTGGTAATTTTTCTATTTCAGACAGATTTCTCCAATTAAATATAACTTCCCTTGTCCGCCAATTTCAACCCGGTCATTCAAATATTTGCATTGTAAATATCCTTTTCGATTTGAAAGTTGCATCGCTGTCATCTCAATCTTACCAAGCTGTTTCGCCCAATATGGAATTAAAGTAGTGTGAGCCGAACCAGTTACAGGATCTTCATTAACGCCAAATTTAGGAGCGAAAAATCTTGAGACAAAATCAACCTTATCGCCTTTAGCAGTAATAATAACTCCACGCCCTTCTAATTTTGAAATCGAGTCAAATACAGGAACCGCTTTCTTTATCTCATCTTCGTTGTCAAACACGAGTAAGTAGTCTGTCTTGCCTTTAAAAGCCAATCTTGGTTTGAAGTTAAAACAATCAATTATTTCTTTGGATAACTCTACTTGTTGAAAAATGTCTGTGGGAAAATTCAGAATCAGTAATGCTTCTTTCTTAGTTACCGTCAATGCGCCGCTTTTTGGAGAATAAAATCGAATGGTATTATCGCTGTGATTTTCGTAGTTGAATATAACGAAAGCTGCCGCTAATGTTGCGTGGCCACACAGATCAACTTCCGCTACGGGGGTAAACCATCTTATTTGGTATTGATTATTCTGCTTCACGTAAAATGCTGTTTCAGCAAGGTTATTTTCCATTGCTATCTTTTGCATTATAGTGTCATCTAACCATTGGTCAAGCGGACAAACGGCTGCCGGATTTCCTGAAAAAACTTTGTCGGTAAATGCGTCTATCTGATATATTCTCTGCTTCATAATTTTTAGTGAACCAACAAATACTGTGAATTTCTATTTTACCAAATTCCCTTGCAAATCTTTGTTAGCCAGTTGGCCACATGCGGCGTCAATATCTTTACCGCGGCTCACTCTCAGTCTCACATTCACCCGATGAGCAGCAAGATAATCCATGAATTTTTGGGTAGCTTCTTTATCTGGTTTTTCGTAATCCGCGTTTTCAATCGGATTGTATTCGATCACATTAATCAAATGAACCGGAACTTGCCGGTAAATTTTTATCAGGTCATCGGCGTCCCGGATGGAATCATTTTCATTCTTAAATAAAATGTATTCGAACGTGATATCATTTTTCGTTTTATCATAAAAATAATTCAGCGCTTCTATTAGTGATTTGATGTTATTGGTTTCATTGATAGGCATCAGCTCGCTTCTTTTTTTATCATTGGCCGCGTGAAGCGATAATGCCAGGTTGAATTTTACGCCGTCATCACCCAACTGCTTTATCATTTTTGAAATTCCGGAAGTAGAAACCGTCACTCTCCTGGAACCCATGCCCAACCCATCCGGCGCGGTGATGCGTTCAATGGCTTTCAACACGTTTTTATAATTCAACAGCGGCTCGCCCATTCCCATGAAGACAATGTTGCTGAGTTTTTTCCCATAAGTTTTCTCTGCCATCTCATTGAGCAAAGCGGCTTCGTCATAAATTTCATCGAAAGTCAGGTTTCTTTTTCTGTCCATAAATCCTGTGGCGCAAAACTTACAACTAAGGCTGCACCCTACCTGGGACGATACACAGGCAGTCTGCCGGTCATCTACAGGAATCAAAACGCCTTCCACCAGATGGCCGTCAAAAGTTTTGAACCTGCTTTTTATAGTGCCATCGCTGCTGTATTGTGACACGTCCGCTGATAACGCCGGAAAAGAAAAATTTTTAGAAAGAGAATCCCTTAATTCCTTACTCAGGTTGGTCATGTCTTCAAAACTGCGGGCATGTTTTTTCCAAATCCATTCCCACACTTGTTTTGCGCGAAATTTCTTATCTCCGACAGATAAAAAATATTCGGTTAATTCATCCAAAGTAAGTGTCCTGATATTCGTTTGAGCGCTCATTTTGCAAAGATGTATTAATTGTTTAATTGTTAAATGGTTTAAATGTTAAATAGTTTCTGTACTTCAGATAAGCTGACTTACAAGATGAACTAATTAATTAAATCCAACTATAAGATTGTTTCTAAGGTCTATAATTTGCCTCATAAAAATTAATTGATTATTATAATGCCAATTATAAATAAAGTAAAATATACATGTGTATAATTATTTTTGCAATAAACTACCCATTTTTCCGTTTTTAATTAGAGAAAATAATTAAACCGACATCCTTATGAAAAACATTCTTTGCATACTTTTTCTCTTATTGGATTTTACGGTATATGGTCAGATTACTTCGCCAATGATACAAGCAAATTTTGGAATAGACGGTGATTTGCAGGCAAACTATTTCAATAATACAACTTCTTTAAAATCAGATGATGACTGGTTTAAACAAGATGCATTATCTGGCGTTGGAGTAATTGATACTACGGGTGCAGCAGCAATACTTGCAAGGTATGCTATTGACCCGGCCTTTCGACAACAGCCTTTTGGCCGCACAATGGGAATATTACCTGGTACAGTCGTAAATGGAAAACTGCTGATCGATGCTGTTTTCTTCCGCGATTATCATGGTAGTGATTCTACAATGTATGCTTCAGGATCCAGTAAAAATGGTATGAGCCCTGCAAACTGGAGCTGTCCGGTTGCACAATCAGTGCCGGATAAAAATGAAATTCTTGATGTAATGGCTCATATAAGAAGAGATGGCGCCACCGGAAATGATTCTCTTTGGTTGTTTGGTGGGGTTTCTATCGAACAAACTACAGGAGACCGCTATTTTGATTTTGAGCTATACCAAACTGACATGGGTTATAATAGGGCGACACAAAAGTTTTATAACTATGGGCCGGATGCCGGACATACTTCGTGGAAATTTGATGCTGCCGGCAATATTATGCAAGTAGGTGACATTATCTTTTCTGCCAGTTATGGGAGTTCTACATTATCATCAATTGAAGCAAGGATATGGGTAAACCAATCATCACTGTCCATTGTTCCCAAAGGGTTTAGCTGGAGCGGTTCATTTGATGGCGCCGTTAGTGGCGCCACATACGGATATGCAGGGATTGTTCCAAAGACTGCCGGCCCCTTCTATACCGGAATGGAAAGCAGTAATAATCAATGGGCTGGCCCTTTTTCGTTAGTAAGAGGCGATAATAGTGTAGTAACAAACTATACTCCCGGACAGTTTATGGAGTTTTCTGTTAACCTTTCTAAGTTAGGATTAGATCCTCAAACTTTATTGAGTAATGTAGGATGCAACTTGCCGATCAGAAGGCTGTTCGTGAAATCAAGGGCATCCACTTCTTTTTCAGCCCAGTTAAAAGATTTTGTCGGCCCTCTCGATTTATTCCAGGATTTCAGAGTCAGGCCCTCAACAGATAGTTCAACTATTTACTGTGGAATTACCGGTCCTACTTCTATAAAAGTTACCAATCCATTACCGGGATTTCAATATACCTGGACTACCACTGATGGGCATATTGTAGGAAATCCGGTTAGTACCTCTATAATGGTTGATGCAGCAGGTACCTATGTTGTAACCGAGAAAATCCAGTCTGCCTGCCCCGTGTTTGCAATAGATACAGTTGTGATACGGCCTTTCAATAATGCTTGTAGAGTATTAGATGCAGCAATAACAAACTTTTCAGGTATTGTATCTAATGAGGAAGCTTTATTGAACTGGTATGTAACAGAAAACAACGCAGTTGATCATTTTGAAATTGAGCGAAGTGCCGATGGGATTCATTTTACTCCAGTGGGAGTAATTAATTCTCATTCTTCAGAATCCAATGTGGCTTCTTACCGTTATAACGACCCGGAGCAAATAACATCAGACGGCTTATATTACCGGCTAAAAATAGTAAATATTACCAATCATATTTCTTATTCCAAAGTAATCCGATTGTCAATTAATGACAATACCAGAGTTGTAATAAAAATAATTCCTAACCCAGTTAGAGACTATATGCAGGTAAGTTTTTATTCTTCCATGCAAAAAAATGTAAAAGTGTCGATCTATGATGTTTCAGGAAAATTAATGCGCATTATAAATAGAAGCATTCCCCAGGGTAACTCCATACTAAATATTTCTAATTTTCAGACTTGGCCTGACGGGGTATATTCTGTAAAAGTGATTTTAGGGAATGACGTTTTTGTAAATAAGATAATCCTTAATAAATAGAATATTGAAAAAAAAATCGTCTTGATTAATACATTCAAGACGATCTTTGAAATTATATTTTAATAAGAAAATCATGCCAAAAACTTGATTTATGTGACAATAAACGCTCAATTCCTCTTTGATATTACTACGTAATACCAGATTATCAAATTGTTGGAGAATTCAGGTAAGATTCATTAGTGCCAAAATCCGAAGTCTTATTATTTTCTGGCAAGATATTTTTATATACTTTATGAAAGCAAATACAGTAAAGGCTTTCAGCCCACAAAAAATCCTAGCTACCGGATTCAACTTTGCCTTTGGCAAGTTTTATTTTTACCACAAAGACACGAAGATCACGAAGGTTTTTTTCTGCGAAAAAAATAAAAAAACGAAGCCCGCCTGCCCGTCCGGACGACCCGGTCGGACGGAATGACCAGTCGGACAGGCTTTTTTCTTTGTGTCCTTTGTGACTTGGTGGTAAAAATCTTTTTGGTACTGGCTTGCCCATGTTAGGTTTAAAGAAACATTTATCTTGCAAACCATTTAATTAAAACAAAATGGAAACTGTTTATGTAATAGATGCACTGCGGACAGCCATAGGCAGGTACGGCGGCGCTTTGAGTACCATACGCCCGGACGATATGCTGTCTGATCTTATAAAAGCTTTGGTAAAACGAAACGGAAAAATTGATGTAAACGAAATAGAAGATGTGATAGCCGGCGATGCCAACCAGGCAGGCGAAGACAACCGCAATGTAGCTCGTATGGCGGCGCTGCTGGCAGGATTGCCGGTTTCAGTTGCGGGGAATACCGTAAACCGTTTATGCGCCAGTGGTTTGCAGGCAGTTATGGATGCTGCGCGTGCTATTATGTGCGGTGATGGAAATGTATTTCTCGCGGGTGGCGTAGAAAGCATGACCCGCGCGCCTTTTGTAATGAGTAAATCAGACGGCCCCTTCAGCAGAAAGACAGAAATTTATGATTCTACGATTGGATGGCGCTTTCCCAACAAAAAATTGATAGAAAAATATTATCCTTATTCCATGGGCGAAACTGCCGAAAATGTGGCAAAACAATGGAAAATTTCGCGGCATGCACAGGACGAATTTGCTTTGGAAAGTCAGCAAAAATATTTTGCTGCACTCGCTGCCGGAAAATGGAAAGACGAAATTGTGCCGGTTGAAATCACACCCAATAAAACCGACCGGATCATTTTTGATACAGATGAATACCCCAGGAAAAGTTCTTTGGAAAAATTATCACAGCTACGGCCCGCTTTTGTAAAAGACGGAACTGTTACTGCCGGAAATTCCTCCGGCATCAATGATGGCGCTGCCATGTTGATGCTTGTTAGCGAAAGCATTCTCAAAAAATATGACTTAAAGCCAATGGCAAAAGTGGTAAGCATGGCAGTAGCAGGCGTAGATCCGGCTATCATGGGAATAGGCCCCGTGGCTGCTACACAAAAAGCGCTAAAGCGTGCAGGCCTTACCGTTAGTGATTTGGATTTGATAGAACTCAATGAAGCATTTGCGTCGCAATCTATCGCCTGCATCCATGAACTCGGCCTCGACCTTGAAAAAGTAAATGTCAACGGCGGATCTATTTCGATAGGGCATCCGCTGGGCTGCAGCGGTGCAAGGATTGCTACTACATTATTACATGAAATGCAAAGAAGAGGCTCCCGTTACGGGCTTGCAACTATGTGCGTAGGCGTAGGGCAAGGCGCTGCGATGGTATTTGAAAATCACTTAAGGAAACAGTAGTTGATTGGGTAATTCCTAAAACAGCAATTCCAGTTATTTCTTTGCTTGCTGAAGGCTGAATGCCGACACCCCATTACCAATACACATCAAAAGCCAGCGGATCATTTTCTTCTTTTATTCTTTTTCCTTCATCTATAATTGCTTTCACCATAACAGCAGTAATTACCGCTGCCGCAAGGAAATAAAAGGGAGCATAGCTTTTTTTCTTCTTTTTATCTTTATCGTTTTTACTCATCTTCAAGGGGTTAAAAAATCATAATGCAATTTAATAAAACAATGAAATTAAAAAAAGAAGTAATTATTAAATTATCAGCATCTAACTCAAATCTTTTAAATATTTTCACAGCAAATCCTTTTTAGATAATCTTATCTTGAAGTTTTCCTTTTTCCCAAGCAACACATGTCATTTTTAAAAAACTAACCAACTTATTATAAAATACGAAGTATTTTTCCTTTGTGTTCCCTGTCTGCCGACGAGGCAGGTTCGTGATTTTGTGGGATTTTTTTCTTCCCACTAAGACACTAAGGCCACGAAGTATTTATTTCTGCGAAATAATTTTATGAGATGCCAATTCTAAAAAATGTTTAAAAGCAAAATAAACATTCTGTTTGCGAAATCTATTTTTCAGAAGAAGGCTTTTAAAAATTCATTAATTTGCCCCTTGCCAGCTATAATGCCAACTTCTTCCTCCCTAATGAAAATAAAAATCCGATTTATTTATTGGTTTACTGAAGGCCGAATTCTCCGGCTGAGTTTTATTTCTTATCGCAAGTCTGATACGCCGCTAATTTCAAATTCACTTTCCTAAATGATCTATAAATTTGCTTTTGTAAATTATTATATTTCACTGAAATCTATGCCAAAAAAAATAAATCCTTTTTCTAAAATAAACAACGATACCGGTTTTGCAACCAACAGCAGCGACACCGGCGGCCGTTTTCTCAACAAGGATGGCAGTTATAATTTAGTAAAAGTAGGAATGCCTTTCCGGAAAAGATTCAGCATGTTTCATGATATGCTAAATCTATCTGCCTGGAAATTTATTGCTGTCATCTTTCTTTTTTATGTCATTCTCAATATCATTTTTACTTTTATATATTTCTGGTTAGGTACTTCTGAATTTGATGGACTCATACCGGGAAATGATTGGAAAATTTTTCGTGAATTACTTTATTTCAGTACGCAAACAATTACTACGGTTGGTTATGGGCATGTAAGCCCCGTTGGAGATGGAGTAAACGTGGTGGCTGCCATTGAAGCGCTCACAGGTTTTCTTTCTCTCGCAATTGCTACAGGCCTTATCTATGGCCGTTTTTCCAAACCAAAAAGCTACCTGTTATTTAGTGATAATGCGCTCATAAGCCCTTATAAAGATGGAACGGCGCTTATGTTTCGCTTCACAGGGTATAAAGACATGCATTCCCTCACCGACCTTGAAATAAGAGTGAATACCGGCTTGCTTTTAATTGAAAACGGTAAGCCGGATTATAAATACTTTGCGCTGGATCTTGAAAGAACAAAAGTGGAAAGCTTGTCACTAAGCTGGACCGTAGTGCATGCTATAGATGAAAAAAGCCCTTTTTATGGCTTTACAGAAGAGGATATGAAAAACGCCGATGCAGAGATATACGTATCGCTTCGGGGCTTTGATGATGTGTTTTCCAACTATGTGCAGCAACGGACTTCTTATACTTATAATGAAATATTATTTGGCCGGAAATTTATTCCCATGTTTCGTGAAAGTGATGATGGCAAAACAACGATTCTTGAACTGCATAAATTAAATATGTATAAAGAGGTTTGAAATGTTACTAACAACAATTAATCATTGGATTCAATTTTTTTCGATTAAAAAAAATGACTGATTTCTTTAAAACAGTTTACAGTAAACAAAAAAATAATCGGGATTTATCTTTTCATTTCCACAGATTAGCGTCTGTACAGCTTTTTTCTTATGGTTAATAACCAATAAAACTATAAATTGTTTTTTATTAATTCTTCCAATTCGTTTGTAGCCGATTCGTTAAATCCGCTCTCAGCATATATTACATTACCCTTTTTGTCGATTAAATATAACGTTGGATAACCTGAAACGTGATAATCTTTATTCACATCATTTTTGTCCAAAAGTACCTGGTAAGTAATTCCGGCTTTTGATATAAAACGTTTAAGCGTGCTGTTTTCTTCATCAATTGGGTCAATACCCATTACATTTAGCCCTTTGCTTTTGTATTTTTCATGGAGTGATTGTAATATTGGAATTGCTTTTCTACAAGGCGGGCAGTCTTTGTAAAAAAAGTCTATGACTACCAGTTGCCCTTTAAAATCTGATAAAGAAATACTTTTAGAGTCCAGGGTTTTTAAAGTCCAGCCGGGAGCAATCGTGTCCTTTAGTAATTCTGCCATTTTTGGTGCTACATAATCCTGTATGTTGCAATAAGCAGGAATAGCGGATAATTGCAATGGCTTTAAATTTTGAGCATTATTAAAATCATACTTTTTTAAGGTATAGGAAGAAAAGCCTCTTGAGGTGTCACCGTATGCAATACCTTTTGACGATTCAGAATATTTTACCGGAATCATGTCTTTGGTATTAATCCAATAATCATATTTATCCTCTATCGTGTAAGATTTTTGGGTACTGTCATACTTAGGATATTCGGTCATCTGAACGTGGTAGCAATTATAATTATTGAGTGATTCTATAGCAATAAATTTGAATAAATGCCTTCCGTCAGAATAATCACTCGCCTTTGGAAGTGGCCTGCAATCTGCATCTATGAACGGTCCATAAAACGTAATGATGTCATTTCTACCGGCATCCATTAAGTCTTTAATCCATCTGGCATTTGACATTATTTTAGCCATACTATCAATTTTTGAATAGGTTACCAATTCCTTGCCTGTATAAAGCCGGTTATCAATATAATACAATCCTTTATGAAATCTTTCCGAATTAAAAGCGATTGGGTATAGAGAATCATTCTTTAATTTATTGAAATAAAATTTGTATCCGATATCCCAGGTAGTGTCGTTGTTATTCCCAAATACCATTTTCATTTCCATAATATAAAATCCGTTTTTAATAGTCAGGCATTTCGAATAAGATCTCTTTAAAATTTCTTTGGGGTCCTGTCCATACGATTTTAAAGAAATTAAAAAGAGAGCGAGAAGGAGAATACGATTTATCATTTCAGCTTTATTGTTTGTGTAGTTAAACCGGGCGGATGGCAGTCTCAAAAAAACATTGGGTAAAGTAACTTATTGAAAGCGGGACTTCGAAAACATAGGTGTTAAAGGAAATAGAAAATCACACTATATATTCGTTAACTGTAAAACCATTTTATTACCTGAAATTATTTTACCGATTCAAAATATTTACAGGCAAAATAATTTCCCAGCGATTATAGCCAGTGCCGCCATAAAGGTCTTTGTCTAACAGTCTGCTGTACCTGATTCCAAAAGAAATATTTACCTGGTTCCACCATTTGGTATCGAAATAAATCTCAGTTCCGGTAGAGCGGAAACCGGCACTGTAAGGAGTTTTGTTTGAATAAAAATCTTTTACCTCAGTATCATCATAAAAAAGATTAGCACGCACTCGTAAAAAATAAATGATATCCGCAAAGCCCCAGTCAGGAAGGGCTAACGGTAAATGATAATTAATTCCCCATTTATACATTTCATAAAAATTAACAGCCTGGTACCCTCTCGAAAAAGGAAACCCACTTGAGAAATTAATTTGATTCAAACTGTCTTTATGGAAATAAGCCGCGTTCAAAACAAAGCTGTGTGTTTTGGCAAATCCCGGGAAATATAAATTGGCGTTTGCTGCATATTGGTACCCTTTATATCTTGATAAAGGAGTTTTGTACGAAAGAGAAAGCGTTTGTGCAAAACCCGGGAAGATCTGTTGCTGCGCTTGTTGAATCTGATGACTAAAGGTTAAAAAATTACTGTTATAACTATAAGAAGGCGATCCTAACGTGTCTTTGAAAGTCCCTCTGAACGTGGCGTTGCTGTAAACATATTGCGATCCAAAATTCAGATAAGTAAACGATCGCCCTTTACTGAAATTGAGCGGAATATTAAATCCTGCATAAGGTTCCAATTGATTATAATGAATAAGATTTTGACGAAATAAAGAACTTCTGTCAATGAGATAATTGACACCCGCCGACAGGTACGGAAACCAGCCGCCATAAGTAGTTGCAAAACTCAGTTCTTTATATTTTTCCGCACGGTCATAAGTAAACGAAACATTTGATTGAAGCGTATTTAAAATATTTTCACCAATAAGGCTTAGTGTGTATTGAGGATCATCAACTGCAGGTTCAATGCTGTGAAAATTAAAAAGATGAAAACTTTTCCGGTATTTTGTGATTGCGAAAGTGTCGTCAGGAACTGAGTATAATAAATTGGCATTCGTGTTATTGATAGCGGTGATGCCAAAACTGGAAGTAATTTTTTGCAGGTTATCAATATTTATTTCTGTGAACTGCAATTGTTGTTTGGGTGATTCCTGTAAACGATATCCTTCTGCTGTAAATGTGCTCCACACAATGTTTGAGTTGTTTACGGATGCATAATATTTGCCTAACCCCTGTTCATTACCGGCAGAGATGCGCCATAATTTTTTATCTGAAAATGTGTAAGCAAAAAGCTCATCATTTTTTTTATACGCATAAGTAAAATAAAGCGTGTCGCGAAAAAAATAAGGAAACCCAATCACATTATAAGTAAATGGAAGCAGGTAGTTGGTTTGATTATTATTCAGATCAATTTCCTGAAGCGACATTTTTCCTTCACGGTTTCTTATTGCTGAAATTATTTTATTATCATCACAAAATTTTGGATAAGTATAAAAAAGATGATCGGGATTAGGAAGCTCATCATTTAATTTCCCTGTTTTGGAATCTAATAATTGAAGATTACATTTTCCGGGAGAAGGATCGTTAACTACAATAATTTTTTTGCCATCAGGGCTTATATCGGGAGAAAAATATTTTCCTTTTTTTGTTAGCGTCTGTTGGTGACCGTTAGTAACATCCAGAACCTGCAAATTACTGTAATCTCTAAAACCCCATCTCATATCCGGGCGATAAGAAGCATAAACTATTTTGCCATTGCGGTAGCTGAAATAAGAATACAGTGTATAATCCTGTGTTCTTATTTTACGTTCATCGCCGTTTGCTTTTCGAATCACAAATTCCGGGTTTTGTTTAAAAGTACTTTTTACAAAAATTAGAGAGCCATCTTCTGTAAACGTCGGAAATTGTTCATCACGAAAAGTTCCCAACTCCCTTCCCATGGAGAGGCCGGGGGAGGCTTCTTTCTTAAAAAAATTAAACGCATCATTTCTAAAAGTAACATAATCCACACCCGCATATTTTTTTATGGCATGTTGAAAAGGATAGAATAAACTCTTGTACGCCGCCGCGTCATGAGTAACATTTTTCCAAAACTGATCGCCATATTTTTCGCGGCCATACGATACCAGCAAATATCCAAGCGCGTAATGGTCGGGTACAAAATCTTTTAATGATCCGTTTCTTAATTTCATCCAGCTATAATTTTTCCCTTCTCCCCAAAGAGAACGGTATGCATTAAAAAATGCGGGCAAGCTTCCGCGCCCCTGTTTGCTCACGTTCGTTTCATTAAACACCGCATCGCCTTCAAAAAACCAGTTCGGTATCGCAGCATCGTTGGCAAGCACCTGGCCTTCCTGGCCAAAGAGGCCGCGCATTACTTTTGAAAGACCGACATCAAAATTATTGTATTGCTCTACATGCCTGTATTCATGAATCGTAAGTTGATCCGGCCACGGAAGGCTTCCCAATTCAAAACTATTTTGGTTGGGTGTTAAATAAAATTCACTTCTGAATGGCGCCAGACCTACATAAGCATTCGCTACTGTAGTTTGATTGTGAAGAACGAGATTGATTTTTTTTGATCTTCCTCCAATTGTTCGCTCAGTAGAATCTTTTATGTGAGAGATAATGTTAGTAATTCTTGTGGCAACAGAATCAAGCCCTGCCGGAAAAATAATGCGCGAATCAGGCGTATTAATTTGCTTCCATTTTACAGAGGAAGGCTCGCCGCCAAAAGTCTGTGAAAATCCTTGTATGAAAAAAATGGTAAATGAAAAAAGTAATGAAATTTTTTGGAAGCAGGCCATAGCTGTTTTTCTAAGTTAAAGATAGTAAAATCTTTATTGCTCATTGTTTAAATTAATTTATAGAATAATTATCTTGCAGTGGTTGCTAATGATTTGCAGAGAAATTGTCAAGCCCGGACGGAACCTCCACCGACCGGAGTAAAGTGACAATTTTTATAAGCTATTTTCGTTTTTTCAGAGACAAAGAAAATAAAAAATTAATTCAATCAGAATGATAAAATACGCTTCTTTATTTCTTGTAGGCTCGTTTTTATTTTTTACAGCCTGTAAAAAAAGCATTAGCCAATCGGTGCTCGAAAAATATTTTAACGACAATGTGATTGGAAAGAATTGTACCGTCACGCTTGCTATAGATAGCACCGGAGACATCACTTCCCAATACAGCGGTTATATATTTGTTCTTTTAAAAACAGATTATTATCACGGCCCTTTAAAAGCCACAAAAGGAAACAATACTTACATGGGCACCTGGAGCAGCAATGATGATTACAGTAAATTAATTATTGATTTGCCCTCTACTGTTCCTGAATTTGATTTCCTATCACGTAGCTGGCGGTTTACCAAAAAAGGAAATCCCACTATGGAACTCGCGCCCTGGGGAACCACTCAGCCTTATGTGCTTCACATGACGCGGCAATAATGAAACAAAAACCTGCCAGGTTTTAGAAACCTGGCAGGTTTACACAATATGAAAATTAAAGAGATTACCCATTATCTTGAAGGCATTGCCCCGCTTAGCCTACAGGAAAGCTATGATAACGCAGGATTGCTAACCGGCAACGGTGAAATGGAATGCCATGGAATCATTACTTCCCTCGATGTTACAGAATCTGTGGTGGAAGAAGCGGTTCAAAAAAAATGTAATTTAATTGTTGCACACCACCCGATTATTTTCAGGGGACTGAAAAAATTAAACGGTAAAAATTACGTAGAACGTACGGTTATTGCTGCTATAAAAAATGACATCGCCATTTATGCCATTCATACTAACCTGGACAATGTGTCCGAAGGAGTTAATAAAAAAATAGCAGAAAAAATAGGTTTGGAAAATTGTACGGCACTTTTACCCAAAGAAGGTACGCTTCAAAAATTAGTAACTTTTTGTCCGGTAAAAAACGCGGAGGCGGTGCGAAATGCATTGTTCCAGGCCGGCGCCGGCGCCATCGGTAAATATGATGAATGCAGCTTTAACGTAGAAGGAACCGGAACCTTTAAAGCAAACGAAGGAAGCAACCCGTTTGTAGGTAACATCGGCGAAAGACATCATGAAAATGAAACCAGAATTGAAGTAATTTTCCCTTCCCGCTTGCAGGGTAAAGTTGTTGCTTCACTTAAAGAAGCACATCCCTATGAAGAAGTGGCATTTTATATTCATTCTCTCGAAAATGTACAGGCATGTATCGGAAGCGGCCTGGTTGGTGAATTGAAGGAAAGTATAACCGAAAAGCAGTTATTTGAAATACTCAAATCATCTTTTGGGCTTTCATTAATAAAACATACCCGTTTTTTAGAAAACCCTGTTACTAAAATAGCTGTTTGCGGGGGAGCCGGAATTTTCCTTCTGCCCAATGCAATTGCAGCAGGAGCACAGGTTTATGTTACTTCCGATATAAAATACCACGAATATTTTGACGCGGATAAACGCATTTTACTGGCAGACATTGGCCATTACGAAAGTGAGCAATTCACAATAGAACTTTTAACTGATTTTTTACAGCAAAAATTTCCTAACTTTGCCGTCCTTAAAACAGAAATGAATACCAACCCGGTTAAATATTACACGTAACTGGTGGTTAACAAATCTGAAAAATAAAAAATCATTACATTATATATGGCACAGGTTAAAGAGTATTCTGTAGAGGAAAAATTAACATCGCTTATAAAACTCCAGAAAGTTGACAGCAAATTAGATGGCCTTCAGATATTAAAAGGTGAATTACCGATAGAGGTGAGTGACCTTGAAGATGAAATAGCCGGTTTGAATTCGCGTCAGAACCGTATCGAAGAGGAAATAAATGGCATTCAGCAATTTATAGAGGACAAGAAAACGATTATAAAAGATTCGGGTGATCTTGTAAAAAAGTATGAGAAGCAAAGCGACAATGTGAAAAACAATCGCGAATTTGAGGCTATCAATAAAGAAATGGAAATGCAGACGCTGGAAGTAAAACTTGCAGAGAAGCATATAAAAGATGCCACTGAAGATCTTGCAGAAAAAGGCAGGCAGCTTGAATTGGCAAAAAAAGCGATTAGCGCAAAAGAAACCAATTTGAAAGCTAAGAAGAGCGAGCTTGAAAAAATAATAGGAGAAACGGACAAAGAAGAAAAGCAATATAAGAAACTGGAAGAGGCTGCAAGGGCTTCGGTAGAAGAAAGATTATTAATCAGCTATGATAAAATCCGGAATAATTACCGCAACGGACTTGCTGTAGTGCCAATAGAAAGAGATTCATGTGGCGGATGCTTTAATGCGATTCCTCCGCAAAAACAAAGCGAGGTAAAGCAAAGAAAAAAGATCATTGTTTGTGAGAATTGTGGACGTATCCTGGTAGATGATGACCTGGAAAGCACAGTGGAAATAGCATAATATTAATTTTATTATAAAGTTTGAGGGCATTTTTAATGCCCTTTTTTTATTTCTGCAACTGGCATAAATAAGAATACCCTGCGTTTCAGCGGGGTTTTCATTCTCCGGGGTTTGTGGGAGAGCATGAAACCCCGATGTGTGTATGCATGTATTAAAAAAAATAAAAATCTCTATTATTTATTTGTTCACTGTAAAAAAATATTCAGCCTCACTGATACATCGGGGTTTCCGATAAACTTCTTCCTGAGTGATAAGTTTTGCGAACGGAAAACCCCGCTGAAACGCAATTAGTATAAATAAGAATACTCCATAAAAGTTGATTTACTGCCTGGCAACTCTCAACAATAACTTCAAAAGATTCTAAAAAAATATTACAATAACTTCGCGGTCCATGAAAAAAAATGTTTTTGATGTCATCATTATAGGTGGCGGACCGATCGGTCTGGCATGTGGTATCCAGGCAAAAAAGGCGGGCTTGAAATACCTAATTCTTGAAAAAGGAGTATTGGTAAATTCGCTCTACAATTATCCCGTCAACATGACTTTCTTCAGCACCAGCGAACGGCTTGAGATTGGAAATGTTCCTTTTGTGAGTAATAATAATAAGCCCACCCGAAGTGAGGCGCTCGAATATTACAGAAGAATTGTGACTTCATTTGGTCTTGATATACATTTATTTGAAGAAGTGACAGAGGTAAAAAAATCGAAAAATTATTTCAGAATAATTTCTTCAAAGTCAGAATATGAAACACTGAATATTGTCGTCGCTACCGGCTTTTATGACATTCCCTATCTGCTGAATGTAAAAGGCGAAAAATTACCAAAAGTAAAGCACTATTACGACGACCCTCATTATTATGCTTTTCAAAATGTATTGGTGGTGGGCGCGGCCAACTCCGCTATTGACGCGGCTTTGGAAACCTGGCGTAAAGGCGCCAACGTCACTATGATAATCCGTGGCGACAAAATAAGTGAACGCGTAAAATATTGGGTAAAACCTGATATAGACAATCGCATTAAAGAAGGATCTATAAAGGCTTATTTTAATTCGACGCTAAAAGAAATAAGAGAAAAAGAGGCAGACATATCAACGCCGGATGGAATCGTTACGATTCCCAATGATTGGGTGTTAGCCATGACGGGCTATATGCCTAATCTTAAATTCATAAAAGATTTAGGGGTCGAATTGTCAGAAGATGAAGTATGTAAGCCAACCTACAATGAAACCAATTACGAAACCAATGTGAAAGGAATCTATCTTGCAGGAGTTGTATGCGGTGGCATGAATACACACAGATTGTTCATTGAAAACTCAAGGGAACACGCCAAAAAAATTGTAAAAAATATTGTAAAAAAATTAAAGAAAACTGTTGCGCATTAGTTTGCATTTCCTTTTTCTCTCTTCATGATTTTATGGTATTTTTTTTCATTACTACTGTATGTGAAATGTGTATAGAAAATTCCAACCAGTAAAGAAATGCCAACGAAAATATAGATAAGATTTTGGCCTCCAGTCTCCCACAACGAAGTAAATAATTTTGTAAGAAAAAATATAACCAAAAAGGAAACAACAGTCCATGCTGTGCTAAACAATAAATAATATTTCCATTTTGGGCCGCTTTTTTGTTCAAGCCATTGGTTTATAAAGCGCTTTTCAGCATTTGTAATCATATTTTACCTAGTACTTATTAGTTAGATTAAAAAGTTTATTCGGCCATAATTTCTTTTACCACCCGAATGATGTCTTCCGTATTTGGCTTACTAAAATAGTCCCCATCGCTTCCGTAAGATGGCCGGTGATTCTTTCCTGTCAGCGTACGCGGGGAGGCGTCAAGCCAACGGTAACCGCCCTGTTCTTCCATCACATTATTAAACATAAAACCGGCTGCACCGCCGGGTACGTCCTCATCAATAAACACAATACGATTTGTCTTTTTTAAGGAGCCCAGAATTGAATGATTGATATCAAATGGCAATAAAGTTTGCACATCTATTATCTCACAACTGATTTTCAATTTATCCAGTACTTCAGTAGCTTCTTCAATAATGCGAAGCATGGAACCGTAAGAAACAATAGTAATATCCGTTCCTTCCTTTATAATTTCGGGAACGCCCAACGGCACTCTGTATTCGATTAAATTAGAAGGTAGCCTTTCTTTTAGCCTGTACCCGTTCAGGCACTCAATCACCAAAGCGGGATCGTTACTTTGCAACAGCGTATTATACATCCCTACAGCCTGGGTCATGTTTCTCGGCACGCATATATACATTCCTCTCAGAGAATTAATAATCATACCCATTGGAGAACCGCTATGCCATATACCTTCAAGCCGGTGCCCTCTCGTCCTCACAATTAAGGGAACACTTTGCTGGCCGAAAGAACGAAAGTGCGTAGTGCTAACGTCATCACTCAAAGGTTCCAATCCAAAAAGTAAATAATCAAGGTATTGTATTTCTGCAATAGGGCGCAAACCTCGCAGCGCAAGCCCTATCCCCTGCCCTATTATAGTCAGCTCGCGAATACCCGTATCAAAAATTCTCTCTTTCCCGTATTTTTCCTGTAACCCGCTGAATCCCTGGTTTACATCGCCAATATGCCCCAGATCTTCTCCAAATGCAATAACTTTTTTATTGCTTGCAAACAGTTGATCAAAGTATCTATTCAGAATACCAAAGCCATTCACTACGGTATCGTCATGATATTGAATCGGAACGGGAGCAACTTTCAAAGCGGATTTCGGGCCTTCGTTGTACAAATAACTATTAAACAGGATATTATTTTCCTTTGCTAATTTTTCATAGAAATTTTTAATCTCACTAATATTTTTCCCTGAAGAAGGTAAGTTGATTACTGTGGCCAGGGCTTTCATGATGTCTCTCCTCAGGGGCTCCCGGTTGTTTTTCAATTCCTTCATCACTGCTTCAACCTCTTTATTTTTAGTGGTATCATTATATTTTTGCAAGAGGCTTACTACTTCATTTACCTGGTTCTTTATAGGATTTATGTATTTTTCCCATGCGCTATTCCTACTTTGTTTCACCAATAATTTTGCTTCTCTTTCTATTTCACTTAGTTCATCGTCATTTGAAAGTGCATTTTCTATAATCCAGTCGCGCATTTGTTTTTTTGCATCCCATTCTCTTTCCCATGCGAGCCTTTCGTTGCTTTTATAACGCTCATGGCTACCCGACGTAGAATGTCCCTGGGGTTGTGTTAGTTCCTCTACATGAAATACTGCGGGAGTATGAGTTTCCCTGATATTTTTAATAGCGCCTTCTAATATTTCGCACATTCCTGCATAGTCCCAACCCTTCAATTTATAAATATTGATCCCATTGGTATTTTCTTTTTTTTGAAAGCCACTTAAAACTTTAGAGATGGACGATTTCGTAGTCTGGTACTCTTTGGGTACAGAAATGCCATAGCCATCGTCCCATATAAATACAGCAAGAGGGATCTGTAAAACGCCGGCTGCATTTATTGCTTCCCAAAAATGCCCCTCCGAAGTAGCCGCATCGCCTATCGTACAAAAGCAAATTTCATTTCCATTATCGCTCAGGTTTTCAAATTCATGCAATAAATCTACTTCCCTGAAAACTTTGGATGCAAAAGCCAATCCCAAGGCCCGCGGCATTTGCGATGAAGTAGGCGCCATATCCGCAGAAATATTTTTCAGGCGTGCAAGATCCAGCCAATCCCCATTTTCATCTACAAAAGGCGTGGCAAAATGTGCGTTCATCTGCCTGCCTGCGCTAAAAGGTTCATTTTTTATATCCGAATCTGAATAAAGTTGTGCAAAAAATTGTTCAATAGTAGCCATTCCGCTTGCAAACATAAATGTCTGGTCCCTGTAATATCCCGCGCGAAAATCGCCCGGCATAAAAAATTTTGCCATGGCTATTTGTGCCACCTCTTTCCCGTCTCCAAAAATACCAAACTTCGCTTTTCCGGTAAGGACCTCCTTTCTACTCAGTAAACTCGTTTCTCTGCTCTCGCAAACCACTTTATAGTCCTTCAAAACTTCTTCCCTGAAATTTTCAAAGGAAAGATTTTCTAAAAGATTTTCTTCGCTGATTTGATTGGTATCCATATTGGCAAAAATATTAATTATGATTGAGGAATGTTAAAAAACTCAAAAGCCTCTCACAATTTGCAACCATATATCGCGTT
>Ga0207657_10001997_pt1 | contig 22053 bp, 18 predicted proteins | sample KBSC33metaG_FD_184316 | JGI IMG/M metagenome (GOLD analysis project Ga0207657, IMG submission 184316) | Corn rhizosphere microbial communities from Kellogg Biological Station, Michigan, USA - KBS C3-3 metaG (SPAdes) (version 2) | ecosystem: Host-associated > Plants > Roots > Rhizosphere > Soil ... | reverse complement strand
CGACCACGACCGCGAGCATGTAGGTCGGATTGCCGTCGCCACGCAGCAGGACGAGATCGTCCAGGTTCTCGTTCTGCCAGACCACGCGGCCCTGGACCTGATCCTCGATCACGGTCTCGCCGGTCTGTGGCGCCCTGAGCCTGATGGTGGGCTTCATGCCAGCAGGGGCTTCCGAGGCATCGCGATCGCGCCACAAGCCGTCGTAGAGCCGCGTACGACCCTCCGCGCGGGCCCTTTCCCGCATCGCCGTGAGTTCCTCCGGCGTGGCATAACAGCGATAAGCCTTGCCGCTCGCCAGCAGTTGTTCGGCCACTTCGCGGTGGCGCGCGGCCCGGCTGAACTGGTAGATGACCTCGCCGTCCCAATCGAGCCCGAGCCATTTCAAGCCATCCAGGATCGCCGCGATCGCCGATTCGGTCGATCGTTCCCGATCGGTGTCCTCGATCCGCAGCAGCATCTTGCCGCCGCGCTTGCGCGCGTAGAGCCAGTTGAACAGCGCCGTGCGGGCTCCTCCGATGTGGAGAAAGCCTGTTGGCGAGGGGGCAAAGCGGGTGACGACGGAATCGGTCATTGCAGGATCGGATCACAGACAAGGAGGGCATGCGGAAGAAGCGGTGGTGTATAGCAGGAACCGAGCATAACTAAAGCCTTCCTTGGCAGGGGCGGATTTGGCAGATAGTCGATTGATTCACGAACAGGAAATAACAATGACAGCAGAACCGGTGGCGGCAGAGGTGGGGCGCGATTTCATTCGCGACATCGTCCAGGCCGATCTCGACGCCAGGAAATACAGCCGGATCGTGACGCGATTTCCCCCGGAGCCGAACGGCTACCTGCACATCGGCCATGCCAAGTCGATCGCGCTCAACTTCGGCATCGCGCAGGAGTTTTCCGGGCGCTGTCATCTGCGGTTCGACGATACCAATCCGACCAAGGAAGAGCAGGAATACATCGATTCGATTCAGGCCGACGTGCGCTGGCTTGGTTACGACTGGGGAACCGACCTGTTCTACGCATCGGATTATTTCGAGCGACTCTACGAATGGGCGGAAGTCCTGATCCGCGCCGGACATGCCTATGTCGACGACCAGTCGCAGGAAGAGATCCGCCTGACACGCGGCACGCTGACCGAGCCGGGCCGGAACAGTCCGTTTCGCGACCGCCCGGTGGAGGAAAACCTCGATCTGTTTCGCCGCATGAAAGCCGGCGAGTTTCAAAACGGCGCGCGCGTGCTGCGGGCCAAAATCGACATGTCGTCCGGCAACATCAATCTGCGCGACCCCGTGCTCTATCGCATCCTGCACGCCACGCACCCGCGCACCGGCGACAAATGGTCGATCTATCCAAGTTATGATTACGCCCATGGGCAGTCCGATGCGATCGAGGGGATCACCCATTCGATCTGCACGCTGGAATTCGAGGACCACCGGCCGCTCTACGATTGGCTGCTCGACAAGCTTCCGGTGCCCTCGAAACCGCACCAGTACGAATTCGCCCGGCTCAATCTGAGCTATACGCTGTTGTCGAAACGGGTCCTGACTGAACTGGTGCGCGGCGGCCACGTTTCGGGCTGGGACGATCCGCGGATGCCGACGATCGCCGGCCTGAAACGGCGCGGCGTGCCGCCGGCGGCCATTCGCGATTTCGTCAGGCGTATCGGGGTCGCCAAAGCCAACAGCGTCGTCGACGTCAACATGCTGGAATTCTCGATCCGCGAAAGTCTCAACAAGACGGCGCTGCGCCGCATGGCGGTGCTGCGGCCGCTGAAAATCGTGATCGAGAATTATCCGGAAGGTGAGAGCGAGGAGATCGAAGCCGTGAATCATCCGGACGACCCGTTGGCCGGTACCCGCCGCATTGCGTTCGGTCGCGAGCTTTACATCGAGCGCGACGATTTCATGGAAAACCCGCCGAAGAAGTTTTTCCGGCTCTCGCCCGGCAACGAAGTCCGGCTGCGCTATGCCTATTTTATCAAATGCCGCGAAGCCGTGAAGAACGCCGCCGGCGAGGTCCTCGAGCTGCGCTGTACCTACGATCCCGCGACCCGCGGCGGCAACGCGCCCGACGGGCGCAAGGTCAAGGCCACCATGCACTGGCTGCCGGCGGCGCAGTCGATTCCTGCGGAAATCCGCATTTACAACCAGCTGTTCGCAAAGCCGGTTCCGGACGCCGCCAACTTCGCCGCCGACCTCAATCCGCAATCGCTGGAAGTTCTAACGGATGCGCGGGTCGAGCCGGCGATTGCGGAGAGCAATTCGCCCGATGTGATGCAGTTCGAGCGGCAGGGCTATTTTGTCCGCGACCCGGATTCAACGCCGGATCATCCGGTGTTCAACCGGACCATCGGCCTGCGCGATACCTTTGCGAAGGAAGTCGCACGCTGAAAGCGCGGTCACGCCGACCCAAAAGCGAAACCGAACATCAGGTGGCGGTACGTCTACGCGCTTTGGGTTTAATGGACTTAGAACAGTACGAAATCCGTGAGCGGGTTATGTAAATCGTGGATGAACACGCTTACCGCTTGACCAAACTGTAGGGATGGGTCGCCAGGATACGCAATGTGGTCAATCACTTCCCCTGGCGGCGTAACCGGATTTCCGGGGATATGGTTGCCGAGGTCGAGGGTGGCGCTACTGACGAATTGACCGAAAATTTGCACGTCAATATCCTTTCAAATCTAGGGGCAGACGAGTAGCGCATCAAATTGCGTCTCCGTCAAATCCCGCAAAGCGAGCTAGCCCACGGGAGCGCAAGGTTACTCCGATGAGCATCGCTCACGACGCCGGATCGGAGCCCTTTCGCCCTGCCGCCGCATCAGCCGTTCGGCTGATATTCCAAAAAATGCGATCCGGTTTTGACCGAACGAGAACCCGAGCCTACCTTGCGCAGGCGATGACGAAAGTGAATCCATGAAGGTTCCTGCCACGCGGACCTATGTCGATATCAGACACGGCCTGGGAAATATCGCGACGGTGCTCCGCGGGCGAGCTTGCCGCATCGCTTATGTCGGCAATAGCGTCACCGCACAACGGGACGGCTTTGTCCGGTATTTGCACGCTCATCTCGGGACTTGGACCGCGCAGCCTCACCACGCGTTCCAGGTGGGCCTGAGCGGGATGGGGAGCATGGGCTGCCTGTTCACACTCGATTCTTTCGTTTTGAGCCGGAAGCCGGACCTCTGCTTCATCGAGTGCACAACGGGTGACGCCGGCAGTCGGCCGCCTTTGGAAATCATCGGGCCCGCTATCGAAGGCCTCGTGCGCAAGCTCCGCGCCATCGGCTGCGAGTGCTGCATTCTCCACGCCTACAGGGCGGATCGCAGCGTGGAGGATTTTCAGCCGATCATTGATCGCTACGAGCGCGTGGCAGATCATTACGGGATACCGTCGGTTCACCTGGGTCGGGCCATCGACCTCGGTTTGACGTCGGGCGAGTGGTCCCTGGAACAGCTTTTCCTGGACGGCATCCACACAACGACCGAGGGCGGCCGCGTCGTGGCCACCCTGATCGCCAGGGCTTTGCAGACGATCTTGTCGGCAGGCCCAGCCGACGCGCCGCCGCTCGGACTTCGCTTGCACCCGGATGACTTCGAAGCCGCGCGCCTTCTTCACCCGGAACTGCAAACGGCGCTGCTCCCGCAGCATTGCCGATCCTCGCATTTCCGGCAGGTGCTTCCCTATCTTGAGATCGGAGCCGGAAACGGCCTGGTGCTCGATGCCGCGCCTGGAAAATTAGCAGGTCTTCTCTTCGTCGCTGGTCCACACGCCGGTGACATCGTCATCGAGGCTGAATCTCAAACGCGAGAGTATTCGACTTGGGATGAGTGGTGCGACCGAGACTTGCTCCGATCGGTGATCTTCCCCGAACCAATTCGCCGCGATGCAACGGTCCGCTTGACCGTCATGGATCGAGGCGGTTGGTCTCGCGGCGATCCCAGCGGGGCCTTTCACGGGATTCCGAAGCTCCTGAAGCTTATCGGATTCATGCTGTATGACGAGCGTTCGTCAACGCCTGTAGTTGGAATGGCCTTCGACACCAAGAACTGAGGTAAGCCGGACAACTAACGGTTTGGGCCCAACTTGTCACATCACCGCCGCCTCAGCAGTAACCGTAGAGGCCGCACACATAGGGCAGGCGGGCGCCGTAAGCCGTGTAGGGGCCGCCGTAATAGGGGCCGGGATAGTAGTAGGACCACGGCGAGCCATAGTAGTAGCCGCCGCGATCCCATGGGAAAATCGGAAGCAGATTGTATCCGATAACCGGTGCCGAATATTCGACTGATCGATGGGCATAAGGCCGAGCCTGCGCAGGCTCCGCAAAGATCGCTCCCAGCCGGCTCTGTGTCGGCAGATCGGCGGCACCAGCGGTCATTGCCGTGACAGCGATCGCGAAGGCGGACAGAATTGTCCTGCGTGGCATAGCCGGTATCCCCGGTTGATTCGGGAATCCTAGCGTAGTGCCGTTAGTAAAAGTTAACAGCATTCTGCATCCGTTCCCTATTCGGAGCGTTACAGCTTCCGGTAGCCTTGCGATCGACAGGGATCGCAAGGCGCGGGGGATGGCAGAGCGGGGCGGGTCTTCAGGCCGAACGCAAGGTTTTGCCGGCACCTGGCCGCCGCGGGAGGCGGCGCGGGCGGGCGGCTTCGCGCCGTCAGGTCTCAATGCGTGGCCGTCTCTCATCGACAAATTGCGCAGTTGGATTCGCGCCGAAACAGGTGCCGGCCGATTGCTGCCCTGGGTGCCGGTCGCATTTGGCACCGGCATTGCGTTCTATTTCACCGCCGATCGTGAGCCGGTCGCCTCGGTCACCGCCGTCGCGGCGGCAGTGCTTTGCGCGGCAGCGTTTTTGCTGCGGCGGCAAAAGATCTTTCCGATCGCGGTGATGATCGCCGCGATGTCGGCGGGTTTTGCGGTGGCGACGTGGAAAACCGCACGGGTCGCGCACGGCGTGCTGGCGAGGCCCGCGTATTCGGTGTCGCTGTCGGGCTTCGTCGAGACCCGCGATATCCGCGAGCGCACCGACCGCTTCGTGTTGCGCGTCGCCCTGATGGACAGCCCGCGCGCCGTTCCAAAGCTGGAACGCGTTCGGCTGTCGGTGCGCAAGGGCACCGCGCCCGCGGTCGGCAGTTTTGTCGAGTTGAAGGCGCGGCTGCAGCCGCCGCTCGCGCCATTGCGGCCGGGCAGCTACGATTTCGGCCGCGACATGTATTTCGCCGGCATCGGCGCCTCCGGTTTTGTCACTGGCGCGATCAAGACGGTGACGCCGCCCATCAGCGGCGGCCTGTCGCTGCGCTACGCCGCATTCATGCAAGGCTTGCGCGACGCGATCGATGCGCGAATACGAACGGCGCTGGACGGCGACCGGCGCGCCATCGCCACCGCCTTGCTGACCGGCCGCCGCGATGCGATCTCCGCACCAGTCAACGATGCGATGTTCATTTCCGGCCTCGGACACGTGCTCTCGATTTCAGGATATCACATGGCGGTGGTCGCCGGCGTGGTGTTCTTCGCGGTTCGCGCGCTGCTGGCGCTGATCCCCGGGCTGACGGCCAGCTTTCCGATCAAGAAATGGTCGGCCGCCGCAGCGCTTGCCGCCGCCGCCTTCTATCTCCTGCTGTCCGGCGCCGAGGTCGCGACCCAGCGCTCGTTCTTCATGACGGCGGTGGTGTTGATCGCGATCATGGTCGACCGCCGCGCCGTGACGTTCCGGACGCTTGCGGTAGCGGCGATGATCGTGCTGGCGATCGCACCTGAAGCGCTGGTGCATCCGAGCTTCCAGATGTCATTTGCCGCTACCCTCGGACTGGTGGCGCTGGTGCAGATCGGCATGCCCAGGCTGTTCGCCTCGCCCGACAACTCCGCCACCGCACGGATGGCGCTCTGGGGCGGGCGGGAGATTGCTACCCTGGCGCTGGCGTCGCTGGTGGCGGGGCTGGCGACGACGCCCTATGCCGCCTTTCATTTCCATCGCGTCACGCCGTATGGCGTGCTCGCCAATCTGGCGGCGATGCCTGTGGTGTCAGCGCTGGTGATGCCGGCGGGCCTGCTCGGCCTGGTCGCGATGCCGTTCGGCTTCGACGGCTTCTTCTGGTGGTTGATGGGCCTGGGCATCGACTGGATGATCGTGGTGACGCAATGGGTGGCAGCGCTTCCCGGCGCCATCGGCCGCATGGCGGCCTTCGGGATCGGCCCGCTGATTGCGGCGAGCGCCGGCATCATCCTGCTGGGGCTGTTGCGGACGCCGCTGCGCTGGCTCGGTGCGGCCGTGCTGGCGCTGGCGGTGGTCTGGGCGCTGGCGGTGCCGCAGCCGGATATCCTGATTTCAGCCGACGGCCACAATGTCGGCGTCCGCGGCAAGGACGGACGCCTGCACCTGATGCGCACGGCCAAGGATGCCTTCATGCTCAAGGAATGGCTGGCCGCCGACGCCGACCCCCGGCTGCCCACGGATTCCTCGCTCGCGGACGGCGTCTCATGCGATGAAGCGGGTTGCGTGACGCAGACGGCCGATGGTGCGTTCGTCGCGCTGGCGCTGCGGCATGACGCGCTCGGTGACGATTGCGAGCGTGCGGCGCTGGTGGTGACGGCGCGACAGGCACCGCCGGCATGTCCATCGCCCGTCATCGACGGGGAACGCTTGCGCAGGCAGGGCGCGATGGCGCTGCGGCGAGCGCGCGACGGATTTGCGGCTGACGCGATCAGGCCAAAAGGCGTCGATCGGCCATGGTCGCCCGCCGTCGCAGGCGACAGCGAGGCCGAACCGACGCTGGCGCCACGCCCCGCGGCGGTCCCGCAGGCCGTAGATGCAACGCCATCGGAAGCCGACCAGCAGGCGGAGGAGTGAGGCGGCGTACACCCAAACCATCCTCGTCATCCCCTGCGTAACGGCTTAGCCGTTACGCAGGGGATGACGGATGGTACGAGCCGCTTTACTTCTCGCTGCGCGACAATTGGTCGCCCAGATCGAATGCGCCTAGGCGAAATTCCTCCCCAGGTTCCTCTCCAGGCTCCTCGCTGGCGTCCGTCACCGGTGCCGTCGCCGTTTTGACCAGCGTGAAGGAGGCATTCGGGAACCGCTCCCAGACCGCAATATCTTCCGGCGCGACCGTCAACCACCCGAACGTGAACATGTACCGGCCCGGCTCGGTCACCCGTCCGGCTTTTTGCCACGTGATCTTATTGACCACCGATCATTTTTCCTTCTGAAGCTTGCGACCGGCGTCACGCGCCGGGACTGCCATCTCAGGCCTTATAGCAGCCTTGAGCGCTTCACCGGCGCGCATTTCGAAGCAGTCGAGCTGCAGGGCGAACGTCGCCAGCGCCAGCCTCAGATTATTCAACTCCTCGGCGCGCGCGTCTTGCCGGCGCCTCGCGGTGCGCGTTCCGTCTGGTACGGCATATCCATCGAGGGTGCGCGGCAGGCCCCCGCCAGCCGGAACCGGCGGGGATATCCATACGCGCATCTCAACCAACGACGACCGACCTCGCCGCCGGTGTGCTGGCAGCGGGTTGCGCGTGCTCCGTAGCCTGATGAACCACCGGCAATTGCAGCACCGTTACCCGCTGCCCTTCACAGAGCTGGGTCACCAGCACATTGCTTCCATCCGGAAATTCGATCGCATCGTGGTGACGATGCGGAACGTCCGGGTCTATCGCGCCGAATTTGCCCACTCGGAAATTGATCGCCCTCGCCCAAATCCATCGGTTGTCGTACCTGACCTCTTCGGCGAACGCCAGCTCGGTCCCGGGCAGCATGCAGACCGCCACAGCGGGCTCATTTTCTGACGCGAAACCGCGAGTGGCAGTCCCCCGGAATGTCGTGGTGATCAGCGTCTCTCCCACCTGGGCGGGGCGCGTTGCTACTGCGTGCAGACTATAGTCACACATCGGATTGCTCCTCGTTCGAGATAGCCAACCCGCGCCCCTAGAGGCGCAGGCCTCTATCAGAGTGACAGTAACGCGGCATTCTTTATTTGGTTGTAGGCAATTGTGCGGCTCCAGCCGTCGCGCCTGATCACAAATGCGTTTGATGGATGGCTGGCCGACATTTGCCTCGAACAGCCGCGCGCGGACTTGGCCGGCCAGCACAGGATCGAGCCTCGCCTCATTCCCGGACCGGGCGCATTGCGCGTCTCGCGGGCCGCGCGCTGGCCGAGGCGCTTTCAGAAAGCTTTCGGTCACCACCGGCGAAAAGGCGGGCGGTCCAGCAAACGCGGACGTCTCGATTATCGCGAATCTCGCGGGATACCGGATGCCTCGCCTTCGCGGGGCATGATGGCCTAGGTGAGCGGCGCGCCCGGATTCATGCCGCGGCGCACGTTAATTCAGTATTTCCGGTAAAGCCCGATCAGCTTGCCCTGAATCTTGACCCGGTTCGGCGGCAGGATGCGGACTTCATAGGAAGTGTTGGCCGGCTCCAGCGCAATCGAGGCGCCGCGGCGGCGGAACCGCTTCAAGGTCGCTTCCTCTTCGTCGATCAGCGCCACCACGATATCGCCGGTCTCGGCGGTTTCGTTGCGCTGGATCAGCGCCATGTCGCCGTCGAGGATGCCGGCATCGACCATGGAATCGCCGCGCACCTCGAGCGCGTAATGTTCTCCGGAGCCGAGCATATCCGGCGGCACGCTGATAGTATGGCTGCGGGTCTGCAGCGCCTCGATCGGCGTGCCGGCGGCGATACGGCCCATCACGGGTACCGCAACCGGACGGCTGCCATCGTCCTCGGAACTGGAGCTTCGTACCCTGCCGAGCGTGCCTTCGATGACGCTGGGCGTGAAGCCGCGGCGGCCATTGCCACTGCCGCTGGACGAAATCTCGGGAAGTTTGATCACCTCGATGGCGCGGGCGCGGTTGGGCAGGCGGCGAATGAAGCCGCGCTCTTCCAGCGCGGTGATAAGGCGGTGGATACCCGACTTCGAGCGCAGATCCAGCGCGTCCTTCATCTCGTCGAAGGAGGGTGGAACGCCGGATTCTTTCAGGCGTTCGCTGATGAATCGCAGGAGTTCATATTGTTTGCGCGTGAGCATCTCGATCAATCCCCAATTTGCGTTGCCTAGGCCTGATGGTGTCGTTCGATTCGCAAGACTTGAATTCCCAAGACTTGAATTCCAAAGACTCTCGAATTCAAAGGCTCCGGAGTCAGAGACTCCCATTTGGAGACATCAACCGTTAGAAACAAATCATGAACAGACACTATATGTTCCATATGTGTTCCGCAACCACTTAATTTCTCGTCAACGAACCGAGCTTTTGTCGGAACCGGCCGCTCAGGGTCAAATCGGCAGCCGCAGGATATCGCAAGCCGACCCGGCAACTGCCGCCGGCGCAAATGGTGCACGGATCACAAGCGCCCGTGCCGCAGCGAGATTCCCGAGTAGCGAGCTATCCTGATGATCGACCGGCGTGGCGATCAGAACGCCGTCGGCGCGTACGTCTAGCCGGGCGCGCAGATAGTCCTCGCGCAGATCGTTGGCGGCGATATCGCGTCCGAGCAGCGCCGTCTCTTTGGCGTGATGGATCACGGCGCGCCCCGACAGGGCGCGAATCAACGGCACCAGGAACAGGAAGCCGCAGACATAGGACGACACCGGATTGCCGGGCAGGCCGATCACCTGCATGGCGCCGAGCCGCCCGTGCATCATCGGCTTGCCCGGCCGCATCGCGATGCGCCAGAACGCCATGGTGACGCCTTCGGCTTCCAGCGACTGCTTGACGAGGTCGTGGTCGCCGACCGAGGCGCCGCCGCTGGTGATCAGGATATCGGCGCCGCTGTCGCGGGCGCGGCGGATACCCAGCGTGGTGGCCAGGATGGTATCGGCGGCGATGCCGAGATCGATGGTCTCGGCGCCCTCGGCGCGCGCCAGCGCCCGCAGCGCGTAACCATTGGAATAGACGATCTGTCCGGGGCCGGGGGTCGAGCCCGGCATCACCAACTCGTCGCCGGTCGCAAGCATCGCGACCTTCGGCCGGCGGCGCACCGGAAGTTCAGGATGGTTCATGCCGGCGGCGAGCGAGAGGTCGCGGTCGGTCAGGCGCGTTCCGCGTGCCAGCAGGACATCGCCTTGGCGAAAATCGACGCCAGCGGGGCGGATATGCCGGCCCGGGACGGCTGCTTCCGTGACGGTGATGCCGCCGCTCTCAACCACGGTATCTTCCTGGATGACGATGGCGTCGGCGCCCTCGGGGATCACGCCGCCGGTAAAAATCCGGATCGCCTCGCCCTTGCCGATGGTCCTTTCGAACGGGCGGCCGGCGGCGACCTCGCCGATCACTTTGAGCCGAGCCGCCACGGCTGAGGCGTCGGCGGACCGCACCGCGTAGCCGTCCATCGCCGACATCGCCTGCGGCGGCTGGGTGCGCAAGGCCGCGACGTCCCGCGCGAGCACGCGGTGATGGGCGGCATCGAGCCCGACCATTTCCTCCGGCAGCGGTTCGGCGCCCGCGAGGACGGCGGCAAGCGCCTCGGTAACCGGCATCAATGCCAAGTGAAACTCCTAAAGCCAAAAAACTGCTAAATCCCGAGCGCGGCCAGCGCGTCGGCCACGTCCCCAGGCGAAGTCACGTGAACGGCGGTCAGACCCCGGGCGCGTGCGCCTTCGATGTTCTCGGCGAGATCGTCGAAGAACACGATGCGCGAGGCAGGGACGCCGATCGCCTTCACCACGTGATCATAGGCTGCCGCGTCCGGTTTTCGAAGCCCGATCGAGGACGACAGAAACATTTCACGGAAATGGCCGAGCACGCCGGCATAGGTTTTGGAGAAATGCTCGACATGGGCGCCGTTGGTGTTGGAGAAGGCGTAGAGCGGCAAGCGTTTTGCCGCGCGCTTAAGCAGTGGCGCGATGCCCGGCATTTCGCCGGCGAAGATCGCGTTCCAGCCCTCGAGAAACTGCGCATCGGACAGCCCGACGCCCATCGACGCGCGAAGCCCGGCAAAGAAATCGGCGTCGCTGATCTCTCCCGTCTCGTGGCGGTGATAAATTTCATCGCGCGCGAACCGCCCGACGAGATGCGCAGGCTCGCAGCCAGCGTAACCGGCCCAGCACTCAAGCGTCTTGTTGAAGTCGATATCGAGCACGACGCGGCCGAGATCGAACAATAGCGCATCGGCGGCGCCGGGAGAGAGCAGGGGTCGGGTCATCGCAGGCGGTGTACAAAAATCGGGAAGGGGGAGCAACGGTGCGGCGATGTTCGTTTTGGCACAACTGGCGGACTGCCGTCCAACGTCGCGCCAGATGCGGAAAAATGCCGGATCAGGAAGTGAAGGCCTTCAGCGCGGCGAATCCTGATGCGTTAGCATTCCAATCACTGGCTCGGCGTCCGCAACAATCGCTTGGGGTGAACGCCATCGACGTGCCCCATGAACGGCGGATGGATTGAATAGCCGATCAGTTCGCGGGCGCGCTCCGGCAATTTTTCCGCCACTTCAGCGGGAACGGCCAGGCTCATGTTCTCGAGCTGCCGCACCCAGCCCGCGCAATATTGCGGCGTGATGATCAAGCGCGGCCGATTCGACCGATTGGCGCCGCCCCGGTGCCAGAGCGTGCCCTTCGCGATCGCCAGCGATCCCGACGGCATCATCAGTTTTACGGCGTCCGCCCGGTGGCCGGGATCGCGATCGGCATCTGGCGCCGTTTTGTTGGTGAAGTCGGCAGGTTTCGCCGCCCCCTCGACGGCCTGTCCGTCCCACAGATGGCTTTCGGGAATGACCTCTGTGCTTCCGTTCAATTCGGTGGTGTCGTCGATCGCCCAGAAGGCACTGATGCCAAGCGCCGGACGCGGCCGCGGCACCTTGATGCCGCCGTCGTCAAAATGCCAGGGCTGCACGGTTTCGCCGGGGTGCAGGTTGATCGCCAGCAGCGCCGACAGCAGGCAGCTTTGTCCCAGCTCCGCTTCGGCAAAGGCCAGCGCCAAAGGGTGAATGGCAAGCTCTGCAAACAGCGGCGACTTCGCCAGCAAGGCATAGACCCGGTTGGTCTTCAGGCCCTCGAAGTCGTTGCGGCCGGTGAGATCGCGCGCAAGGAACGGCGCCAGCGCGGTTCGGATTTCGGCAACCCGATCCGGCGCAAGAACACGTTCGAAGATAAGGTAACCGCGACGATCGAACTCGTCCCGCCACGATGCGAATGTTCGTCCCTGCAACCAGGCCGACGCCTGCTCAATCGTTGTTGGCATGGGCTTGTTCTCCTCGCCAAACAAATTGTTTCAATCCCGCAAATCCGCCTCCCCAACGCAGCGCCGCCGGCTTCGTGATCAGCTTGCGCCGTCCCATCTCCTCCGGCGATACGCCGATCGCCTCCAGACCTCCCGATCATGTCCTACCGAGGTGGAGATGGAAACGGGGGCGGAGCATAAATTGCAGCTCAGAAATCCCCGCCCTCAATACCGATAGGGCTCGATCTCCAGCAGCGGGAACGCGCTGAAGACATGGGGCAGGTTGGTCGGCGTCGCCGTGTGCAGATAGGATTTGTCGAGCTCGGCGAAAGACGTGACGCCGAGCAGCCCGAGGCAGCGGATCACTTCGTCTTCCAGCAGCTCCAGCATCCGCAGCACGCCGGCTTCGCCGGCCGCCGCCAGCGCCCAGCATTGCAGGCGGCCGATGCCGACGAGATCGGCGCCCAAAGCGATCGCCTTGACGATATCGGTGCCGCGGCAGAACGAGCCGTCGATCATGATTTTGGCGCGGCCGGCGACGGCGGCGGTGATCTCGGGCAGCACCTGCATGGCCCCGCGGCCGTGGTCGAGCTGGCGTCCGCCGTGGTTGGACACATAGATCCACTCGACGCCGTGATCGAGCGCGATGGCGGCGTCTTCCGCCGTCGCGATCCCCTTGATGATCAGCGGGATCTTGTACTTGTCCTTGATCAGCTTGACGGTGCGCCATTCCAGCCCCTTCTGGAAGTCGCCGCCGGTGGCGCGGACGCGGCTGGCGCGCACATAACGCTTGGCGATATCGCGCTCGCGCCGGCTGTAATGCGCGGTGTCGACCGTCAGGCAGAACGCGGCATAGCCGTTTGCGATGGCACGGTTGACGCAATCCTCGACGAAGGCGTCGCCGCCGCGAACATAGAGCTGGTAGATCCGCAGCGCGCCGGGCGCGGCCTCGGCGGTCTTCTCCAGGCCCGGCTCCGTCACCGAACTCAGCATGTGAGCGGCGCCGAACGTCCCGACGCCGCGCGCGACGCTCGCGCCCGCGCCGGGATCGAACATCTCGAGCGCGCCGACCGGCGCCAGCATCACCGGCAGGCGCAACTTGCGGCCGAACACTTCGACTGTCGCGTCGACCTTGGCGACGTTGCGCAGCACGCGGGGCCGGAATGCAATTTCGTCCAGCGCCATGCGGTTGCGGCGCATGGTGGTCTCGGTCTCGGCGGCGCCGACGATGTAGTCCCAGGCGTTCTGGTTGAGGTTGGCCCGCGCCTTGCGCACGAATTCATGCAGGTTCTGAAACTCTTCGCCGCTGGCGCCGAGTTCAACGACCGCCGGCGGGATGCGGGTTGCTTCGTTCATGGTATCCTCCCCAGGAATGCGTGACGGCGTTTGTCTTGGCCTTTCGCCTATCGCTTCCCGAGCTTTCGCGCCATCCCGAAAATTGCTATGGCTGGTATCAGCGGGAAGAGAGCAAACAATCCCGGCATCAATTGGAAGGGAAGGAATTGCCATGACAAGACTGGCGATGTGGGCGACGCTTGGCCTGGGCCTGTTCGGCGCCAGCGCAGCGAATGCGCAGAGCATGAGCTTGACCAGCACCGACCTCAAAGAGGGCGCCACCCTCGGCAACGAGCAGGTGTTCAAGGGTTTTGGCTGCACCGGCAGCAACGTCTCTCCGGCCCTGAGCTGGAGCGGCGCGCCTAGCGGCACCAAGAGCTTCGCCGTCAGCATGTACGATCCGGACGCGCCGACCGGAAGCGGCTGGTGGCACTGGGTCGTGTTCAATATTCCCCCAGGCACCACGTCGTTGCCCAAGGGCGCCGGCGACGTAAAGAAGAAGCTGACGCCCAAGGGCGCGATCCAGAGCCGCACCGATTTCGGTGCCGATGGCTACGGCGGCCCGTGTCCGCCGGCCGGCGACAAACCGCATCGCTACCAGATTACGGTTTTTGCCGTCGACGTCGACAAGCTGCCGGATGCCAAGAACGATGCGGCGTCGGCCGCGCTGGTCGGCTTCGATCTGCACTTCCATACCCTGGCGAAGGCGACATTGACCGGTCTCTACGGCCGCTGAAAATTTGCCGCCTGCAGCCGCGGCGCAGGTCCGCTACCGGTTGAAGACCTCGGGCACGGTGCCGGGATTTTGATGTCCGACGCTGAACGAGGAAATGCTATAGGTCCGGGATGCTGCTGTTTTCACCGCTGACGATCCGAGGCGTCGAGCTGCGCAACCGCATCGTGGTGCCGCCGATGCATCAATATTCCGCGATGAAAGGCTTTCCGACCGACTGGCACCTGATGAATGCCGGCAAATTCGCAGCCGGAGGTGCGGGTCTTGTTGTCGTCGAGTCGACAAAGGTCGAGCGGCGCGGTTGCGGCACCGTAGGCGACCTCGGAATCTGGGACGACGCCTTCGTCGAGCCGCTGCAGCGCCTGGTCAGATTCATCAAGCAGCAGAATTCAGTCGCCGGCATCCAGCTCGGCCATTCCGGCCGCAAGGCGCGCGCCAGGCGTCCATGGGAAGGCGACGGGCCGTTGCAGCGAACGCCTGAGGTCGACGACTGGGACGCGTGGACGCCGGTGGCGCCGAGCGCGATTGCCCACAGCGAGAAATGGCCGGCGCCGAAAGCGCTGGAGCGCCACGAAGTGAAGGACCTCGTGCAGGCCTGGGGCGAAGCGGCGCGGCGCGCGCAAGAGGCCGGCTTCGACGTCCTGGAGCTGCACGGCGCGCATGGTTATCTCGTGCACCAGTTTCTGTCGGAACACTCCAACGCACGGACCGATGAATATGGCGGCTCCGAATTAAACCGGATGCGCTTCATCACCGAGATAACCGAAGCGGTGCGCGCCCATTGGCCCGACGGCAAGCCGCTATTCGTCAGGCTGTCGGTGGAAGACAGTGCCGGGTGGGGACCGGAACAGAGCGCGCGGCTTGCGAAGATTCTCAAACCAAAGGGCGTCGATGTCATCGACTGCTCGTCCGGCGGCATCACGGAGGCGGCACCGATCCTCGGCAAGGAAATCAAATACAGCTATCAGGTGCCATTGTCGGAATATGTCCGCCGCCACGCCGACATCATGACCATGGCCGTCGGCCTGATTATCCACGGCGATCAGGCCGAACAGATTCTGCGTGACAGGCAGGCCGATCTGATCGCGGTCGGCCGCGAGATCCTCAACAATCCGAACTGGCCGATGGACGCCGCGCTGAAACTGGGCGTCGAGGGGCCGTTCCGCAACGTGCCCCCGCAGTTCGGCTATTGGCTCGGCACCCGCGCCAAGCGCGGTTTCGGCACCCGGCCGTCAACGTGGCAGAACGGCCTTAATGAAACCAGATAGGTATTGTGAGCTTGCCGCCGGATGCCGATCCAGACGGTCTGTGGCGGGCAACAACCGATACGAGAAGGTTAGCGAATGATGCGCAAGAATTTGCTGTTTTTCCTCGGCGCGGCGGCCGGCGCCTGCCTGACCCTTGTGGTCACCGGGCCTCAGGGCGCGCAATGGGTCGCGGGCGCCAAGGCTGCGGCCGGTGGCGACACCTACTCGCAACTCAATCTGTTTGGCGAGGTGTTCGAGCGGGTCAGGAGCGAATACGTTGAAAAGCCCGACGACAGCAAACTGATCGAGGGTGCAATCAACGGCATGGTCACGGCGCTCGATCCGCACTCGCGCTACATGAACCAAAGTGCCTGGCGGGACATGCAGGAAACGACCCACGGCGAGTTCGGCGGGCTTGGTCTCGAGGTGACAATGGAGGACGGCCTCGTCAAAGTGGTCGCGCCGATCGATGACACGCCCGCCGCGAAAGCCGGCATCATGTCAGGCGACCTGATCACCCGCGTCGATGATGAAGCGGTCCAGGGGCTGACCCTGGAGCAGGCCGTGAACAAGATGAAGGGGCCGGTCGATACAAAAACCCGGCTGAAAATCATGCGTAACGGCGCCGAGCTACCCAACGAGATTTCGCTTGTGCGCGAAATCATTCGCGTGCGCCCGGTCCGTTACCACACCGACGGTGGCGATATCGGTTACATCCGGATCAGCTCATTCAACGAACAGACAACCGATGGACTCAAAAAAGCGATCGCCGACATATCGAAACAGATTCCGCCGCAGAAGCTCGCCGGTTACGTTGTCGACCTGCGCAATAACCCTGGCGGATTGCTCGACCAGGCGGTCTCGGTGTCAAGCGCGTTCATGGCCCGCGGCGAGGTGGTCTCGACGCGGGGCCGCACCCCTGAGGAAACCCAGCGTTTTACCGCGCGGGGCGGGGATCTCACCAAGGGCAAGCCGCTGGTCGTCTTGATCAACGGCGGATCGGCGTCCGCATCCGAGATCGTGGCCGGAGCATTGCACGATCAAAAGCGCGCGACCCTGATCGGGACCCGCTCGTTCGGCAAGGGCTCGGTGCAGACGATCATTCCGCTCGGGACCGGCAACGGCGCTTTGGCGCTGACGACGGCGCGCTATTTTACGCCGTCCGGCCATTCAATCCAGGCGCAGGGCGTCACGCCGGATATCGAGGTGTTGCAGGATGTGCCCGCCGAGCTGAAGGGCCGCGCCGAACTAAAGGGAGAGGCGTCGATGCGCGGCCATCTGTCGGCCGAAGGCGCGGAGCAGACAGGCTCGCAATCCTACGTTCCACCCGCGGAGAAAGACGACAAGGCGCTCGCCGCGGCTTACAACCTGCTGCGCGGCGTCACGGTCAACGCCAATGTCCCGTCATCTCCCAAGGCAGCGGTTCCGAACTAGCTAGGGCGTGGACTCATAAGCGCGTAGCCAGATGCGGATAGCCACCAGCTTGACGAAGGCGAGATAATTGGCTGCGAGTTTGTCACAGAACCCGATGCCTTCAACCGGGAAAACCGGACAACCGCACTTCCGAGATTACCTCCTAACCGGACATGCGGCAGACATGCCAAAATCGACGCGAATGACCCAACTGAGACATCGGGACCGAGGTCTATTCGGCTGCGTTGGCGACCATTATTTCGGCTTTTGGCCCGCACCTATTTTGAAGGCGATTGGCAAGTTGAGACCTGCTGAAGTCCGGTATACTTCCGCTCTTCGTTCCAATGCCGCGCGAATGGCTGCCTGTGTTGCAGCGTCCTGATGGGCGATGGCCGATCCAGTCACCGCAAAGCTGCCAAGGCCGCCACGCCACAGCGTATCGACATCGGATATCAGGTAACTCGTCTGATGATCCTCTACACTGACATCGGTCAAGCCGGCACCTTCAAGCAGGCGACGAAACTCGCCGGTGTCGGCGAATCTAAGAACCGAGTAACCTTTCGGCACCTCAGGCGGGGCGGTAGCTCCGATTTCCGCAATGGCTTCGCGAAAGAGGCCTTGAATGCGCTGTTTGTTGAGGTCATCCCACCACGACAGCGCGATGCGGCGACCTGGCTTGAGAGTTCGAACGCATTCAGTGACGGATGCTTCGGGATAGGGGAAGTGTCCAAGACCAAAGTTACACACAACGGCGTCAAACGACGCGTCGCCGAACGGCAAGTGTTCGACGTCCGCAACATGGAACTCGATACCTGGATACGAGGTTTTTGCCAGCTCGATCATCCCGGGAGAGAGGTCGATCCCAGTATACCCTATGCCGAGCGCGTTTGCCTCCGCCGCCAGAACTCCTGGTCCGGTAGCCACATCCAAGAGATTCATGCTGGGCCGAACCCGAGCCGCGTCTAGGAGGGATCGAACGGCGAGCGCTGTTACGGGCGTAAAGAAGTCGCGATAGGTCGTCGCCAAATGATCGTGCCGTTGCCGTTCAAAGGCACGGAAGCCATCAGCATCCTCAGTCGATAACGACGTATTCGGGTTGGTCATCGCCAGCTCCCGTTGCTGCCGGCACGTTAGCGCAATGGGGAATACGGCTCAACAGAGCCGTTCTTGATGAGTTGCATACCCGCCCATTCGCGGCACTTCCGCCTTTGGCACTTTTCGGAAGTGCCGTAATGTCCGACTTGAGTCCGGAATGCGCACCAAAGCGGACATCCGTCGACCGTTCCGAATTTATGGGTTCACGCCCTAAATCTGCGCGGTGCTCGGAGTTTGGCGGCGCTTTCGCCCACGGCGCGCCTCCCCGGTGGTGGATTGTTCGCGGTGCGAGAGGAACAGCTGCCTGATCTCGGCGGCCGGCCTTGCCGGGCTGAACAGGTAGCCCTGCATTTCGTTGCAGCCGAGCGCGCGAAGCAATTGCTGTTGCTGCGGCGTTTCAACACCTTCCGCCGTTGTCGTCATGCGGCGTTCGGCTGCGATATTCACCACCGCCCGCACGATCCAGGATGAACCGTCCGGCTCGGCGATATCGTTGACGAAGCAGCGGTCGATCTTGATCTTGTCGAACGGAAAACGCTGCAGATAGCTCAGCGAGGAATAGCCGGTACCGAAATCGTCAAGCGCGATACGAACGCCGATGGCGCGAAGTTGATGCAGAATGGCGAGCGCGGCCTCGTCATCGCGGATCAAGACCGCTTCGGTGATCTCCAGTTCCAGCCGGCTCGCCACTAGGCCGGACGCCGCAAGCGCTGCAACGACCTTCAAGGCCAGCGTTCCGCTCTTGAACTGAACCGGGGAGACGTTGACCGCGAGCTTGATATCGTCCGGCCATGTCGCGGCCTCCGCACAGGCCGTCGCTAACACCCATTCGCCAAGCTGATTGATCAGGCCGGTGTCTTCCGCGATCGGAATGAACTCGGCGGGCGATATCATCCCGCGCTCGGAATGCCGCCAGCGCAGCAGGGCTTCGCAGCCGGTGATCCTGTTATCCCGGAGACTGACGCAGGGCTGGTAGTAAACCTCGAGCGCGCCGTCTGTGATCGCCTGGCGCAAATCCATTTCCAATACGCGGCGTGCTTTGACCTGCGCGTCCATATCGGGCTCGAAGAAACGATAGGTCCGGCGTCCGGCGGATTTCGCGGCATACATCGCCAGATCGGCATTCTTAAGAATTTGGTCGAGATCGGCACCGTGCTGCGGAGCCAGCGCAATGCCGATGCTGGCATCCGTGGTGACCTGATGACCGAGGCACTCGAAGGGCTCCCTGATCGCATCAAAAACCTGTGCCACGAGATCGGTGACGTCAGTTGGCGTTTCGATCGCGGTCTGAACGATGGCGAATTCGTCGCCACCGAGCCGTGCGACGAAGTCGGTGGCTCCTACACAGCGGCCGAGGCTGACAGCGACGGACTTCAGCAATTCATCGCCGATCAGGTGTCCGAGCGTGTCGTTGACGCTCTTGAATTCGTCGATATCGATATAGAGCACCGCCAATTGCCGGTCCGGAGCGATGCGCGCCAATTCCTGCTTCAGCCGTTCATGAAACAATGCGCGGTTCGGCAGGTCGGTCAGCGCATCGTAATGCGCGAGGTGGGTGATCCGCTCCTCGGCGCGTCTGCGCTCGGTGATGTCTTCGATCGTGGCCACCCATCCGCCCGTTTCCAACGGCTGGTTTATGATCTGGATCGATCGGCCGCCCGGGGCCTCTGTGATCTGATGCGTAACCTGCCCGAGCGCCAAATTGCCCATGATCGAGGCGCAAAATTCGTCAACATCGCCATCGAAGGATCCGGTCTCTTTCCGATGCGAGATCAGACCCTGCATGGTGCAGCCCGGCTTGGCTACGTCCGGTGACAACCCAAACATCTCGACATAACGCCGGTTGCAAACGGTAACCCGCGCCAGCGAGTCATAGACCACGAGGCCCTGCGGAATATTGTTCACGGCGATATCGAGGCGCTGGTTTTCCAATCGATGCTGCTGCGACAGTTTGCGAACGACGAGAAACAACATGCCGGCGATGACGAGTACGCAGAGGCCAGCCGCGGTGATCAGAAATCTGATTTGCTCCCGCCAATCGGCGAGCGCGGCCGATACGCTTGTCGTTGCGATAACGACAATCGGAAAATCGTTCAACAGGCGAGCCGAACCCAGTCTGTCCTTGCCGTCAACGGGACTGACCAGACGCAGGCTCCCCTGGTTGGTCTTCGACAGGACCTTCTGGAACAGCGGAGCGTCCAGGAAGTTCTGCCCGATCATTGATTCCACATGAGGATAACGGGCCAGCAGGGTGCCATCGCGATGGAACATCGAAATCACCGCGTCGTCTCCAAGCGTCAGGCTGGCGAAGAACTTCTCGAAGTTCGCCGGCTCGATGCCTCTTCCGACGGCGCCGAGAAATTCGCCGTTCGGCCCGGTCACCTTGCGGGCGATCACGGTGGTCCAGGCGCCGGTGATGCGGCTGTGCACCGGTTCGACCAGCATCTCCGGGGATCGCGGGTCGGTTTTGAAGGCTTTGAAATACGGCCGGTCGGCGACATTGACCGGAGGCACCGGCCAGACCGAAGAGCCGTTGATCAGCGCTCCGTCCGCATCGAAAATGTTGATGCTGCCGACATACGCCAATGCGCTCAGCTTGGATTTGAGCATCAAATGGATATCCTGACCGGACATCCGACGCTTGTAACTCTCGCTGGTAGCGATCCCGCTTGATCGCATATAGGCGATGAGGTCTTTTTGGATGGCCCCCAAGTCGTCGAGTTGCTGATCGAAGTGGCGGGCCAGCAACAAGGCGGTGTTTTCCAGTTCACGCTTGCTGCTGTTCAGCGCGCGCTCGCGGAAATTGCCGGCCATGATCGTGGTGCCGATCATGATCGCCACGATCAGGAATGCGCCGCCAACGATCAGCCAGCGGATCGGACCGTCTCGAACGGAAGCTGTGATGTTGGAGGAGGCGGTACCGTTTGCCGTCATCGGTCGTGATCGCTGCCAAGGCTCAAACGCCAGAACAGTCTCTCACGCCCCGGCCCAGCACATAGCTACGGTACCGATATGGAAGTGACGTTAGCAATTTGGGTTAATGAGGGATTAACCGGCATCCCTCGGGCCGATCAGGTCCCGAACGCAACGCGCGTGCCACGAGGGCGAACAGGTGGCGGTCGAATGCTCAGGCGCGATAATGCCCGGACTTTCCGCCCTTTTTCTCAACGAGATGAATGCCTTCGATGCGCACACCGCGCTCCGCCGCCTTGATCATGTCATAGATCGTGAGGCACGCGACCGACACCGCCGTCAGCGCCTCCATCTCGACGCCGGTCGGGCCGGTGACCTTCACGGTGGCCCGGACGATGCAGCCCGGCAGCTTTTTGTCGGGCGTAATGTCGAGCGTGACTTTCGACAGGGCCAGCGGATGGCACAGCGGTATCAGATCCGAGGTGCGCTTGGCCGCCATGATGCCGGCAACGCGCGCGGTGCCCAGCACGTCGCCCTTTTTGGCATTGCCGGAGACGATCAGCTCCAGCGTCGCCGTGCTCATAACGACACGGCCTTCGGCCACCGCGGTGCGTTCGGTCGCGGGTTTGGACGAGACATCGACCATCCGCGCTTCGCCTTTGGCGTCGATGTGGGTGAGTGCGGTTTGCTTGCCGGATTTGCGCGCCATGAATTAGCGCGTCCCCGTTGCGCTGATGGCATCGCCACGCTTAAGCAGCGCGCGGGTCGCTGCCGCCACGTCGGCCTGCCGCATCAGGCTTTCGCCGACCAGGAAGGTCGAGATGCCGACACGCGCCAGTCGCGCGAGATCGCCAGGTGCAAAGATGCCGCTTTCGCCGACCATCAGGCGTTCCCTGGGGATCAACGGCGCCAGCGCCTCGCTGGTCGCAAGCGTGGTCTCGAAGGTTCTGAGGTTGCGGTTGTTGACGCCGATCATCGGCGAGCGAAGTTTCAGGGCACGATCGAGCTCGGCGTGGTCATGGATTTCGATCAGCACATCCATGCCAAGGGCAAAGGCTGCGGCCTCGATATCCCGGGCCGCGGCATCGTCGAGCGCAGCCATGATGATCAGGATGCAATCGGCGCCGTGGGCACGGGCCTCGACCACCTGATAGGTGTCATACA